>ERZ838118.484-NODE-484-length-54999-cov-11.108292_pt1 | contig 54999 bp, 42 predicted proteins | sample MGYA00519863_ERZ838118 | MGnify/ENA primary metagenome ERZ838118 (study PRJEB31850, sample SAMEA3708827) | human gut metagenome | biome: human gut; feature: human-associated habitat; material: faeces | place: China | collected 2014 ...
AGCGGGATGCGGGGTGCCGCTCACCAAGCGAGTTCCGCAGATGGTATCGAAGGCGGTAAGTGAAAGGGAGCGAGTAGCCTCAGCGCCTTCGATACCAGCGAGGACTGTCTGAGCGACTGAGCGGTACCCCGCAGCCCGCCCCCGGGAGTTTCAACAATAAAAAGGAGAACGTACATGAGACTAGATAAATTGGCGGTGACGGCGCAAGAGGCTTTCCAGAACGCGATGGGCGTTGCTGGTGAGGCCGATGCCGCCGTTATCGAGCCCATTCACTTGCTGAAGGCGCTGCTCGATTCCGACGAGAACAACCTCGCCGCTATCGTGAAGCGCATCGGCGCCGACCCGGTCTGGCTGTCCCAGAACGTGGCCGACGAGATTGCCAAGATGCCCAAGCAGACTGGCGCCACCCCCATGGCCATTCCCGGTCAGGACCTCATCAAGGTCATCGACAACTCGGTGAAGATCGCCGAGAAGCTCGGTGACAGCTACGCGACGAGCGAGCACCTGCTCATTGCCCTGTCCGAGGACAAGGGCGCCGCGGGCCGCATCCTCACGACGGCGGGCGTCACCCGCAAGAACATCGAGGCGGCCTACGAGAGCCTGCGCGGCGACACCCGCGTGACCTCGCAGACCGACAAGACCCAGTTCGAAGCGCTGGAGCAGTACGGTCAGAACCTCACCCAGCAGGCCCGCGAGGGCAAGCTCGATCCGGTTATCGGCCGTAACGAGGAGATTCGCCGTACCATTCAGGTGCTGTCGCGCCGTACGAAGAACAACCCGGTGCTCATCGGCGAGCCCGGCACCGGCAAAACCGCTATCGTCGAGGGTCTGGCCCAGCGCATCGTGGCCGGCGACGTGCCCTCGTCGCTGAAGGATCGCGAGATCGTCTCGCTCGATCTGGGCGCCATGATGGCCGGCGCGAAGTACCGCGGCGAGTTCGAGGACCGTTTGAAAAACGTGCTGCGCGAGGTGAAGGAGGCTGATGGCAACATCATCCTGTTCATCGACGAGCTGCACACTATTGTGGGCGCCGGCGCTGGCGGCGATTCGTCGCTGGATGCGGGCAACATGCTGAAGCCGGCTCTGGCTCGCGGCGAGCTGCGCGCCATCGGTGCCACCACCCTGGACGAGTATCGCAAATACATCGAGAAGGATGCCGCCCTGGAGCGCCGCTTCCAAACGGTGCTGGTGAGCGAGCCCACGGTGGAGGACACTATCGCCATCCTGCGCGGCTTGAAGGAGAAGTACGAGATCCATCACGGCGTGCGCATCACCGACGGCGCCATCGTGAGCGCGGCGGAGCTGTCCGACCGCTACATCACCGATCGCTTCCTGCCCGACAAGGCCATCGACCTCATGGACGAAGCGGCCAGCCGCCTGCGCATCGAGATCGACTCCATGCCGGAAGAGGTGGACGCCGCCGAGCGCAAGCTCATCCAGATGCAGATCGAGGAGCAGGCCCTCATGAAGGAGACCGACATGGCCTCCCAGGAGCGCCTGGAGAAGCTGCGCCACGACATCGCGGCCGCCCAGGAATCTCTCGATTCCCAGAAGGCCGAGTGGCAGAACGAGAAGGACGCCATCGTTGGCGTGCAGAACCTCAAGGCCGAGCTCGAAAGCGCTCAGCTCGATGAGGAGCGCGCCACCCGCGAGGGCAACCTGCAGCTCGCCTCCGAGATTCGCTACTCGCGCATTCCTCAGCTGCAGCAGCAGCTGCACGTGGCCGAGGAAGCCGTGAAGATGAAGCAGCAGGACGGCGCTATCCTGAAGGAAGAGGTTTCCGAAGAGGAGATCGCCTCCGTTGTGGCCGCCTGGACGGGCATCCCCGTGGCCAAGATGATGCAGGGCGAGATGGAAAAGCTCGTCGACCTGGAGGAAGTGCTGAAGGGCCGCGTCATCGGCCAGGACGAGGCTGTGGGTGTGGTGGCCGGTGCCATCCGCCGCAACCGCGCGGGGCTTTCCGACCCGAACCGTCCCATTGGCTCTTTCCTGTTCCTCGGCCCCACCGGCGTGGGCAAGACCGAGCTGGCCAAGACGCTGGCCGAGTACCTGTTCGATTCCGAGAAGGCCATGGTGCGCATCGACATGTCTGAGTACATGGAGAAGTTCTCCGTGCAGCGTCTGATCGGAGCGCCTCCGGGATACGTGGGCTACGACGAGGGCGGCCAGCTGACCGAGGCCGTGCGCCGCAACCCCTACTGCGTGGTGCTGCTCGATGAGATGGAAAAGGCCCATCCCGACGTGTTCAACATCCTGCTGCAGGTGCTCGATGACGGACGCCTCACCGACGGCCAGGGTCGCGTGGTGAACTTCAAGAACTGCATCATCATCATGACCTCCAACGTGGGTTCGCAGATCATCCGCGAGCATGCGGCCGAGGGTCGTGCCTACGACGAGGCTCAGGCCACCGGTGGCGAGACCATGGGCGAGATGGCCGAGAAGATGATGTCCATGACGCCTGAGCAGGCCGCCAAGCGCATGCAGGAGTTCACGAACAAGATCCAGGACGCCCTTTCCACGACGTTCCGCCCCGAGTTCCTGAATCGTATCGACGACGTGATCACCTTCAACGAGCTGTCCATCTCGGCTATCGAGCCTATCGTGGATCTGCAGCTCGAGCAGGTGCGCGACCGCCTGCAGGCTCGTCACATCACTCTGGACGTGACGCCGGCGGCCATGGAGCACTTGGCCATCGACGGCTACGATCCGGTGTACGGCGCCCGTCCGCTGAAGCGTCTCATCCAGCGCGAGGTGGTCGACCGCATCGCCGAGAAGGTCATCTCCGGCGAGCTGCGCGACCGCAGCCACGTGCTGATCGACCTGGACGCCGAGGGTGATTACACCTGCCGAGTGGAAGGCCCCATGGACTTGGACGGCCTGAACCTGGACGACCCCGGCTTCCTCACGGCCGGCTCCGATCCGAAGGAGACCTTGCAGGATCTGGACACTCTGAGCAACGGCGACCTCGGCGAGGACCCCATTGCCTAAACCGCATACCCCTTTCACAGCAAGCGCCCGGGCAGCCAAGACCCGGGCGCTTTTGTGCAATTGCCGTCGCCTATTGTGCCCCCTATGCCGTTTTCGACTGCTTCTCAGCCTTCCGCGGCTTGCTGGTGACGCAAACCGGTGGCGCCAACACCTATCCCAACTTATATAGGCACTCCCTGAGCGGGGGCTTGGTGTTCGAGATCGCACTCACCCTTCCTGGTGACAAAAACGCCTTCTCTGGCGCACATTTTTCGACTTATACAGGCATTTTGATTCTCGCTAAGATTCCGCATAGTGTAGTTTGCTCGATTGAAGCTCCGGTGACCTGGGGTAATACGCCAACCTTCATTCATGGTTAAGCCTCCGGGTGTTTTGGTGATTTAAGAATGCCTGTATAAGTCAAAAAACGTGCGTAGAAGGCCCTTGTCGTGTCACCGTATCTCCGAGAGAAAGTTGAGCAAGGTTCGAGATGTGTGACATTTACGATCTTGCAAGCAGGCAATGGCATTCAATGTGCGCTATGTTATAAACATCGCCTATGAATATCTATCTCTCACATATCAGCGCATGGTTGTTCTGGATTTGGTGGTCCAAGATGAATGCCATCCCTTTGGGGCTGTTTCATTCGGGAAAGTGCTTCGCACGCGATCGAATTCCGTCGTTTTCGTTGCCGACGGTTTCAATAATCAAGAATGCCGCCGGTTCGAAGCGCGAAGTTCGGCAAATACTCAATGCCAATGGCCAGAGCGTGCGACAGCTGTTGGTGCGCGCTGGTATTGGCACTGGAGCTGATGGCTGTCTGTACGTTTGCGTTCCGTACGCGAAGGGCAGGCGCTGTTCGGAGAAAAATATCCACTTCCACCAAGTGAGTTGCGCGCTGCCTCGGCGATCGTTTGTGAAAGTGGCAGAAGGCTTGTATGTTGCTTCGCCCGAGCTCACGTTTGTGCAAATGGCGAGCGTCCTAGAAGAAGGGGCACTGTGCGCCTGCGGTATGGAATTGACGGGTGGGTATCCTCTGGATGCCGAGTTTCGCCCCGATGGAGAAGTCGTCTACGTGCGGGCGCCCGTCACGTCGCAAACGCTCCTCGCGGCTTACGCTGATCGCTACCAGGGCCGAGGCGGTACCAATAAGGCCCGGCGGGTGACGCGGCATCTTTGCGACAAATCCGCGTCGGTGAAGGAAACTGAGCTGGCGCTCCTCGCTCTTCTCCCGCGCCACTATGGAGGTCTCGGCGCGAAGGAGGCGCTTCTGAATGAAGTTGTGACGCTCAGTCCCGAGGCGGCAACGATTGCGCGCCAGAAGAAAGTCGTCTGCGACCTTAAGTTCAAAGATTCGAATGTTGTCGTGGAATACGATGGTGCAACCCATGGTGACGCCGAAGCGCGAACAACCGATTCTCGTCGCCGGGATGCCTTGCGAGCAGAAGGCTACGACGTGGCTACGCTCACCAACGCGCAGCTGCAGAGCCCGACGGAATTCCAGGCGATCATCGTGCCGGCCTCGCGGAAGGCGGGAAAGAGAACGCGCTACCTCTCCGAGTGCGACATGCCGCGCCATCGGGCCCTCCGCTCGCAAATCGCCCGCTATCACGCAAGAGGGTTTTAGAAGGTTGTCCATGCCTTCTTCACCTTCACGGCGGTACTGGTGACCGAGGCACCGAAGAGGTCCTGGCTCAGAGCTTGGTTCAGCTGGCTCAGCTGCTCGATGGCTACCGCCGTGCCAGTGACCGAGGCGCCGAAAAGTCCTTTCGGCAGCATGTACACGTCGTAGCGTATGGCCAGAATGCCGTTGGCCCCGGCTTCGTGGGCGCGGAACAAAAGCTCGTTCCAGGCGATCCGCTTGGCCCGTTCCATCTTGCTGCCGAGCAGAAGGGAACGCTGGTCGGTGAGGTCGGAGACGATGGCGTCAGCCTCGGCGGGAAGGCCCGCGCCCACGACGGCGTCGGTGGACAGCGTGCCTCGGTACTCCGTCACGCGCCAGCCCTCGAAGGAGCTACCAGCCGTGGTCATCATGAGGGAGGGGTTCTTTTCCAGCGCGTCGAGAAACGCCTGTTTGGCCTGCTCGCGCTTCTCGTCGGCCTCAAGGGCTTGCTTGCGCTTTTGAGGAGAAGCGTCCGCGAGATCAGATCCGAAGTCCTCATCCAGCTCGTCGCGCTTTTCCAGCGCCTCTTCTAGGCTCATGACAGAAGTCGCCTCCCATAGACATCGCCAGCACATAAGAAACAATGCCGAAAGTATAGGCCGCCTGCTCCCGTGCAAGGAGAGCGCCCGGCAACGGTTGCGAAGCCTTAACCTGCGCGATTTTTCGGCAGCTTATGGGACGTTTGAATGAGGCGACCTATACCAGCCCGGCACGAAAGTTCTACGCCGCTTTCGCCAGTTTCTCGGCCTTGCGGGCGTGGCGAGCTGCGGCGCGCTTTTGCATGGCATCGACGCAGGTAGCCACGGCGGCATCGCCGGTGACGTTCACCGTGGTGCGCATCATGTCCAGGATGCGGTCGACGCCGGCTACGAGAGCCACGCCCTCTACAGGCAGGCCCACCGACTGCAGCACCATGGCCAGCATGATCATGCCGGACCCGGGCACGCCGGCGGTGCCGATGGAGGCGAGCACGGCGGTCATCACGATGGTCAGCTGCTGGCCGATCGAAAGGTCGATGCCGAACACCTGGGCGATGAAGATGGCGCAGACGCCCTGGTAGATGGCGGTGCCGTCCATGTTGATGGTGGCGCCGAGCGGCAGCACGAACGAGGTGACCTCCTTCGATACGCCCATTTTCTCGGTGCATTCCATGTTGATGGGCAGCGTGCCCACCGACGAGGCCGATGCGAACGCGAAGCCCATTACCGGCATTTCGCCCTTCAGGAACTTAATCGGGTTCATGCGGGCGAAGATTTTGATGATGCCCGAGTACACCAGGAGAATCTGCACGATCATGGCCACGTAAGCCACCACGATGAGCCACAGAAGGGGCCGCAGCACATCGATGCCGTTGCTGGCGATAACGGGGCAGATGAGTCCGAACACGCCGAAGGGCGCCACCAGGATGATGCCGCGCATGATGGCGATGCACACGTCCGACATGGCGTTGCAAATGTCAATGACCGGCTTGGCTTTCTTCCCAGCGGCGATCATGCCGAAGCCGAACACCACGGCGATGACGATGACCTGCAGCATGGTGGCGTCAGCCATGGGCTGGAAGAAGTTGCTCGGGAACATGTTCACGATGGTGTCGATGAGCGACGGCGGCTCGGTGGCCTCGTAGGAAAGCTCGCCTGTGGGCATCGTGTAGCCGGCGCCGACGTTCATGAGGTTGGCGAACACAAGCCCCAGCGTAACGGCGCAGGCGGTGGTGGCCAGGTAGAACAGCACGGTTTTGCCGCCGATGGCGCCGACCTTCTTCACGTCATCGAGCGACACAACGCCGGCGATGATGGAGAACAGCACGAGCGGCACCACGATCATCTTGATGAGGTTCAGGAAGATGGTGCCGAAGGGCTTGATGTAGGTGTCGGCGATCTCCGGCGCGCCTTGCAGCGCGAGACCCGCCAGCACGCCCAGAATGAGTGCAATAAAGATCCAGGTGGTGAGCGACAGACGCTTGAACCAGGGTTTGGGCTTGCCGTCGTTGCTGCGACCGCTGTCGTCGGTCGTTGGTGCGGCTCCGTCGATGTCAGCAGGCGCCGAAATGATGGAATCGTCAGCCATGGCGGTGCGTCCTTTCCTTCTTGTGCGTAAACCGTCCCCATTATAAGCGTATTTGCAGGGAAAAGAGGGCGCGCGGTCAAGTGATCTAACGGCCCTGCAACAAATGGAGAAGCGTGGCGTGCGGGTGCCGAGGAGGGTTCATAATGGCAACGAGCACATGCGGGGAGAGCCTCTTCTGAGATGTGCAGAATGGCAATTCTGGCAGGGAAAATGGCGCAGACGTGCTATGGTGTGCCGCGCTTCAGGGGACAATATATATGAAAGGAACGTCTATGGACCGCAAGGAAATTGTCGCTGCTGCCGAGGCTTATTGGGATGATCATCGCGATGCGATTGTGGCTGACATCGCCAAGCTCGTGGAAATCCCCTCGACGGAGGATCTGGCCGCCGCCGCGCCGGGCGCGCCGTACGGGCCTGGGCCGGCCGCTGCGTTGGATGCGGCGCTGGAAATCGCCGAGGGTATGGGCATGACCGTCACAAACTGCGAGGGGCATATCGGGTTTGCGGATCTTGCCGGCAAAACCGAGAAGCAGCTGGGCATCATCGGCCACGTGGACGTCGTGCCCGCCGGTCCTGGCTGGTCGTTTGAGCCTTTCAAGGTGACCGAGAAGGACGGTTACCTTATGGGCCGTGGCTGTCTGGACGACAAGGGCCCCTCGGTGGTGGCTCTGCATGCCGTGAAGTGCTTGAGTGACCTTGATGTGGAGCGCCCCTATGCCATGCGCTTCATCTTCGGTGCCAATGAGGAAACGGGCATGGCCGACGTGACGTGGTATCTCGAGAAGTACGAGAGCCCGGCCTTCTTGTTCACGCCCGACGCCGACTTCCCGGTGTGCTATGGCGAGAAGGGCGGCTATGACGGCTGCATCACGAGCGCTCCTATCGCCGATCCGGTGATTCTGGATATCTCTGGCGGTGTGGTGACCAACGCCGTGCCCGGCGAGGCGTGGGCTGTCGTGCGCGCCGATGCCTCCGCGCTGCCCGGCGCCGAGCGCATCACGGTAGCCGACGCCGGCGACGGCACCGCGCGCATCGATGCTGCGGGCGTGAACGCCCACGCCGCCTGGCCCGAGCGCGGCATCTCCGCCATCATGCTGTTGGCGAACTACCTGCTGGAAAACGGCTTGTGCAACCAGCAGGAGCGTGAGTTCCTCGAGCTGGTGCAAAGCCTCGTGTCCGACACGACGGGGGCGGGCGTGGGCATCGCCACGGCTGACGAGTACTTCGGGCCGCTGACGGTGGTAGGTGGCACCATCCGCAAGGAAGGCGATCGTCTCGTGCAGACCATGGACAGCCGCTGGCCTACGTCCATCACAGCCGAGGAGATCACCGCCGCGCTCACGAAGCTGACCGACAACATTGGTGCCACCTTCGAGAACACCCTGCTCATGGTGCCCTTCCTCGTGAAGCCCGATGACCCGGAGATTCAGGTGCTCCAGGATGCCTTCCAGTTCGTGACCGGCGACACCGAGCACAAACCCTTCACCATCGGCGGCGGCACCTACGCTCGCGAGTTCAAGAAGGGCGCCTCCTTCGGCGTGAACATGCCCTGGATCGAGAACCCCGACTGGGTCGGCGGCGAACACGGCCCCGACGAGGGTGTCTCCGAAGAGCTGCTGAAGACCTCCTTCAAGATCTACGTCCTAGCTCTGGCCGAGCTGCAGGGACTAGAGATTCAGTAATTGAGTACAGCTTACAGCGTATGTCTGCAATGGCCCCGCATCTGCGGGGCCATTTTACGATTGAGCGACGGGAGCGATGAGGGTATCGGCAATTTCAATGTCCTCATCTGGAATTAACCCGTGATTTCCTCATGATCGGGCATGACGGGGCGTCAGCTGTGCTATAGAATAGTATGAATGCAATCAGAGATTTCTTTTGGAGGACGACGTGCTTAACGCAATTATCGTTGACGACGAGGCGCCTGCCCGTTCTGAACTGCGCTTTCTTCTCGATGAGGTCGGCGGAGTTGAAGTGACAGCCGAAGCTGCCAACGTGCGCGAGGCTATCGAGAAGCTGAAAGAGTATCCCTGCGACGTTATGTTCATGGATGTGAACATGCCCGAGGCCACTGGCCTTCAATTGGCCGAGGCTCTGCAGCATCTGAAGTTCCCTCCGGCGGTGGTGTTCGTGACCGCCTATTCCGAGCACGCGCTGGACGCCTTCAAGGTGAGCGCTATCGATTATCTGGTTAAGCCGGTGGAGACCGAGCGCTTGGCTCAGGCCATCGCTCGCGTACGCGAGCAGGTGGCTCTGCACTTGCAGGCTCACAAGTCCGAGCGCATCCCTGTGGAAAAGGGCGGCAAGAAGATTCTCATCGGCATCGATAAGATCCGTTTCGTCATGGCTCGCGACGACTACGCTTATCTGCAGACCGATACTGACCGCTACTTCTCCACAGTGAGCCTGGCCCAGCTGGAGAAGCGCCTCGACGGCCACGGGTTCTTCCGCGTGCACCGCGGCTATTTGGTGAATCTGTCCATGGTGGAGGAGATCGAGTCCGTTTCCGGTGGTACGCTGCTGCTGACTTTGAACGGCGTGGAGGAGAAGATTCCCGTTTCGCGCCGCCGCGTCAGCTCCCTGAAGAAGGCGCTGAACCTGTAGGACGCCTCGCTCTGAATGATACGCTGACGAGCCCCGCCCAGGGGCTCGTTTCGTTCACAGAACCGCCATAGGGTTGTGGGGATGTGGGCGCGTTTTGGTGGCGTTTGCTAGAATATTTCCACTAGATTAACGAGGAGGAGCCCCAGTGCAGCGCGTACGGGGCTCGTTTGCAATTCTGCTGGCTGGCGGAAATTGCCCAGAGAGAAGAGGAGCGCCATGCTCTCCGTTGACGTTGAGAAGCTGTATCCGGCGGCAAAGACCCTGGTGAAAGCTCGTGCAGCAAGCCGCATTCACGCCAAGGACGCCACGCTGTACGATTTCTCCTCCGAGGCGCAAGCCTGCGCGAGCGACTACATGGGATGGGCCGATCTAGCCACGAGTCCGCTGTGTGATATGGACGCCATCCAGGCTTTTGCCGACGAGGTGGTGGAAGCGGGTCTCGATACGATTCTGCTCATCGGCCAGGGCGGTTCCACTCAGGCGCCCATGACCATCACGAAGTACAACAAGCACGATTCCAATCGCGTGAAGTTCCGCACGTTGGATTCTGACTCGCCCGTGCGCGTGCGCGAGATGCTCACCATCTGCGATCCCCATCGCACGCTGGTCATCATCTCCTCGAAAAGCGGCGGCACCATTGAGCCGCGCATGCTGCTAGAGGCGGTGCGGGCCTCCTTCGAGAAGGAGTTGGGCGATCATGTGGTGAAGCACCTGGTGGCCATCACCGACCCGGGTAGCGATTTAGATCGGCAGGCACGGGAGGAAGGCTGGCGTGCGGTGTTTTCCGGCGAGCCCACGGTGGGCGGCCGGTTTTCTGCGCTCTCGGTGTTCGGATTGGTGCCGGCGGCGCTCACGGGTATCGACATGGAAGCGTTCATGGCTCACGCTCGCGCGGCTGAGGAGGCCTGTTCGGAGGACGCCATCGACAACCCGGCCATCAACCTGGCGGCATTCCTCTACGACAACTACCTGAAGGGTCGCAACAAGTTCTCGTTCCTCACTCCCAAGCGTGGGCGCGTACTGGGCCTGTGGATCGAACAGCTGGTGGCTGAATCGCTGGGGAAGAACGGCGAGGGCATCCTGCCGAACATCGAGATCGACTCGCTGCTGCTTACGGAGGATCCGGGCGACAGGTCCATCATCATGTACCAGACCCAAACCGATCTGTGGGACGAGCGCCGCAATTTCGAGATGAGCCTCGCCTACATCGATAACGCTATTCCGCGGCTGAATTACCGCATCGACACTGTGGAAGAGCTGGCTGAGCATTTCGTCATGTGGGAATACGCCATCGCCATGTGCGGCTATCTCATGCAGGTGTGCCCCTTCGACCAGCCCGACGTTGCCTCCGCCAAAGCTGAGGTACTCGATATTCTGAAGAACGGCCAGCCGGAGCCCGATTTCACTGAGGTGTTCACCGACGAGGTAGACATGGGCCGTGTGGAAGTCTCCTTCGCCCCCATGTTCGAGGGCTGTGAGGACTTGCACGAGACGCTGTATGCGCTGCTGTCCTCCATTCAGCCGGGCGACTTCTTTGCGCTGAACGCGTTTCTTCCGTTTACGGGAGAGGGGCGGCGCGAGGCCATCGAGCAGATTCGCCATGGCGTGGCCGAATCCTTCGGCTGCGTGTCGTGCTTGGAGGTGGGGCCGCGCTACCTGCATTCCACGGGCCAGCTGCAAAAAGGTGGTCCGAACATGGGCGTCTTCCTCATTTTGTCGGCTGACGAATTGAAGGACATTCCGCTGCCGGAGGAAGCTGCGGCACCCAGCCTTGGCGAGCTGGCGAAGGCCCAGGCTGCTGGCGATTTGGCGACGCTCGCCAAGCGCGGGCGTCGCTGCGTGCATCTGCATTTGCCGGACAACTCCGGCGTAACGCTGCGTCAGCTGGCCCAGGTAGTCGATGATGCGATTGCCGACATCCTGACCGATCGGGCGTTGGCTGAGGCCGCCGCCATGGCCGAGGACGAGGAGCTGGCCGAAGCCACCGTAGTTGTGGAAGCTGCCGAAGCCAGTGAGACTGCCGTGGAAGCCGAGTTTGTCGATGCGCCCCAGGATGCCGAGGTGGAGGCTGCGGAGGTTGCCGTCCCCGAAGGCGAGACGGACGAGGCGTAAGCGGCAAAGCAAAGCGCAAGGCAAGGGAGCTTACTCATGATCGATGCGGTCGATATTCATGTGAAGGGTATTGTGCAGGGGGTAGGTTTTCGACCCTTTGTGTACCGGATGGCGAAGAAGTACCTCATCAACGGCTGGGTGCTGAACGCCACCGATGGCGTGCATATTCACGCCGAGGGCGAGAGCGCGCTGGTGGACGAGTTCATCATGGAATTATCTGACAACGCGCCGGCGGCATCGAAGGTGGAGGAAATCGACATCAAGGAAGTGCCTCTGGAGGATTTCGACAGCTTCGAGATTCGTTTCTCCGACGATGAGGACGTGGCAGAGACCACACTTGTGTCGCCCGAGCTTGCCACCTGCGACGACTGCGTAGCCGAGCTGTTCAACCCGAACGACCGTCGTTACCGTTACCCGTTTATCAACTGCACGAATTGCGGGCCACGCTTCACCATCATCGATCACTTGCCCTATGACCGTGCTGCCACCTCCATGGCGGCGTTCTCCATGTGCGAGAAGTGTGCCGCCGAGTATGCCGATCCGCTCGACCGCCGCTTCCACGCCCAGCCCGACGCCTGCTTTGAATGTGGGCCTTCGGTAACGTGGCGTGTTGGGGCGGACGGGCCGATTTCGCTAGGGAAAACCCGCGAGGAGTCCGACGCCATTTTTGCGGCGGCGGTGGAAATGCTCATGGCGGGGAAAATCTTGGCCGTGAAAGGGCTCGGCGGCTTCCATCTCGTATGTGACGCCAACAATGCCGATGCGGTGGCTGAGCTGCGCCGGCGCAAGCGGCGCGATGGGAAGGCCCTGGCGGTGATGGCCCAGGGAATGGGCGATGTGCGGGCGCTTTGCGAGGCGAGCGAAGAGGAAGAGGCGGTTCTGGCGGGGTCGACGCGACCCATTGTGCTGCTGCGCAAACGCCCTGGCGCGGCTATCGGCGCAGGCTTGGCCGATGGATTGTCCGAATTGGGGGTCATGCTGCCTTACACACCGGTGCAACATTTGCTCATGCACGATTTCGCTGAAGCGTGGTATGCGGCGAATCCGGCGGTGGACGAAGCGGGCGACGAACCGGGACGCCTGGTGCCGCTGCTTGTGATGACCTCGGGCAACGTACACGACGAGCCCATCTGTATCGCCGATGAAGAGGCGCGCGCAAAGCTGGCCGGCATCGCCGATGCCTTTTTGGGCAACAATCGTCCCATCCTCACGCGCTTCGACGACTCCGTCGTGCGGCTGATCCAGGTGGATGAGGTCGACGAAAAGCCCGTGTACGCCATTCAGTTCCTGCGGCGGGCACGCGGCTATGCTCCCGTACCCGTGTCGGTGGCGGCCGAGGGCGTTGCGCCTGCCGAGGGCATCATCTTCGCCGCCGGCCCCGAGCAGAAGAATACCTTCACGCTGCTGCGCGGCACCGATGGCTTCGTGTCCCAGCACATCGGCGACGTGGAAAACGTCGAGACCTACGATGCGTGGCTGGCCACGAAGGATCGCTTCGAGAGCCTCTTCGAAACGATTCCCACAGCGGTGGCATGCGACTTGCACCCCGAGTATCTCACAAGCAAATGGGCCCATCACCAGGGACTTCCCGTGACCGAGGTGCAGCACCATCATGCCCACATCGTGTCGGTTATGGCCGAGCATGGGCTGACTGATGCCGTCTGTGGCATCGCCTTCGACGGCACAGGCTACGGTGAGGATGGGGCCATCTGGGGCGGCGAGGTGCTGCTGGCGAACCGCCAGGCCTTCGAGCGTTTCGCGAACTTCGCCTACGTGCCCATGCCCGGAGGAGCTGCGGCCATCAAGCATCCGCTGCGCATGGCCTACGGCGTGCTGTGGGCTTACGACCTGCTGGAACATCCTGCTGCTGCGGCGGCTTTGGCGTCTCTGGACGATGAGGCCGAGGTGTGCGACACCATGATCGAGCGCGGGTTGAACACGCCCATGACGTCCTCGGTCGGGCGCCTGTTCGATGCGGCCAGCGCGCTGCTCAGCATCTGCACGGAGCCGAGCTACGAGGGCGAGGGAGCCATCCTTCTGGAGGCGGCCATGGAAACCGCCGGGGCCGACGTGGCCGGCGCTGCGGCTGCCGAAGAGGCCGCGGGCGTGGCAGGCGAGGACGAGCTGGCGGCGAAAGAGCGCTACGCCGTCATCGTCGAGAAGAACACCGCCACCGAGACGAGTACCGCGCAGGACACCTCGGTGCTGCTCCTAGATGCCGAGCCCACCTTCCACGCGTTGCTGGACGACCTGGCGGCGGGAGTGCCGGCGTCCGTCATCAGCCGCCACTTCCACGATGCCATGGTTGGCGCCATCGTCATGAGCGCCGAGTTGGTGCGAGCCATGTACGATATTTCCACGGTGGCGTTGTCGGGCGGCGTGTTCATGAACCGCTACCTTGTGGAGCACTCGCTGGCTGACTTGGCCGCTGCTGGTTTCACCGTCGCCATCAACCGCGATCTGCCTCCCAACGACGGTTGCATCAGCCTGGGCCAAGCCGTGGTGGCTTCCGCTCGTTCGGGCGAGTAGGGCGCCTCTCGAAACCTCGCCGACTTCCTTGGGCGAACCTGCGACAATGGAGCATTGAGAGACGAATCGAAGGAGCAGCGTATGTGCTTGGCAATTCCGGCGAAGGTGGCGGCCCTGGAAGAGGGGAACTTGGCCACCGTTGACATTTTGGGTGTGACCCGCGAGATTTCCGTCGACCTGACGCCCCAGGCGCAGGTGGGCGACTATGTGCTCGTGCACGCCGGCTTCGCCATCGAGGTGGTGGACGAGCAGTTCGCCCTAGAGACTATCGAGCTGGTGAAGCAATTCCCCGAACTGGCCGATTTGGAAGAGGCTCCCACGCCGGCCTAAGGAGCGAAAACAGTGCATTTTGCCTGTTGAATCCGCCCGTGTATTACACTAGACTGACCGCACGGACGAGCGGACTGCTTCTTTCGTCAAAGGGAGCAGCTATGTACGTAAGCTGGATGGAACTCCTCACGTTTTGTTTGGTGATCGTAGCGGTGATTGAGTTGACCGCGCGCTTGCGGCAGTAGCCGTGCGGGCGGCAATGAAAAAGCCGCCCCTCGCATAGGAAGAACGGCTCTTCATCACATTAATAGGAGTAATGTGAAGCAGTCGTGCCCGGTGCCACGGGCATTCCGCTTGTCCGTATTCTACACCCTTGAAGGAGTGGTTGCAAGAATGGACGCCATGCAGCAAGAACTGAAGGCATTCAAAGATCCGGCGTTGGCGCGGGGGCTCATTGAGTCCATTCAAGCGCTGGCCCCGGAGTCTGCTACGCTGATGGAAGTGTGCGGCACCCATACCGTGGCCATTGCGCGCAACGGCATTCGCGGTCTTATGCCCGAGGGGGTTCGTCTGGCGTCGGGCCCTGGATGTCCGGTGTGCGTGACGAGCAACCACGACATCGACAAGGTAATCGCGCTGGCCCGCGTGCCGGAAGTGACCATCGCCACCTTCGGCGATATGACCCGCGTGCCCGGCTCCACGTCCAGCCTGCTGGCCGAACAGGCGGCGGGACGCGCGGTGGAAATCGTTTACTCGCCGCTGGATGCCCTGCGCCTGGCGCAGGAGAACCCCGATCGGCAAATCGTCTTCGTCGGCGTGGGCTTCGAAACCACCACGCCGCTGGTGGCTATGGCCATCAAGCGGGCGCGCGCCATGGGGCTCACAAACTTCACCGTGTACGGCGCCCACAAGAACATGCCCGGGGCGCTGGAGGTCATCATCAATGATCCGGCGCTGAAGCTGGATGCGCTCATTCTGCCGGGGCATGTGTCCACCATCATCGGCGCCGAGCCCTACCGCTTCCTGGCCGAGAAGTACGGCATCCCCGGCGTCATTACCGGGTTCGAGCCGGTAGACGTGCTTCAGGGCATCGCCATGATCATGCGCCAGCTGCACGAGGGGCGCGCCGAGATTGAGATCGCCTACGCCCGCGGCGTGATGCCCGAGGGCAACCCCGTGGCGCTCGCCGCCATCGACGAGGTGTTCGAAACCTGCTCCGCCACCTGGCGTGGCTTGGGCGAGATTCCCGGCAGCGGCTACCGCATCCGCGAGGAGTTCGCCGACTTCGACGCCATGCGCCGCTTCCAACCAGACGTGGAAGAGGTGCGCGAGCATAAGGGCTGCCGCTGCGGAGACGTGCTCCGCGGCATTATGGCCCCAAGCGAGTGTCCGCTGTTCCGGAAGGTCTGCACGCCGGAGAACCCCGTCGGTCCCTGCATGGTCTCCAGCGAGGGTAGCTGCGCGGCATACTATCGGTACTACTAGGCGAGGCCCGCTATGGCTGCGGCCACCACTCACTATATGTACGTGTTGGAATGCGCCGATGGATCGCTGTATACCGGCTATGCCGTGGATGTGCAGGCGCGGCTGGCGGTGCACAACGCCGGCAAGGGCGCGAAGTACACCCGCGCTCGTCTGTCCGTGAGCCTGCTTGCCTATGCCGAGTTCGCCACCAAGCACGATGCCATGCACGCAGAATACGTCTTCAAGCAGCTTTCCCGCAACGAAAAGGACGCCCTGCTCGCCGCCGCCTCCCACGCAACCTTCGAGGAGGCCCTGAAAAACGTGCTTACCTGACATGCCCGATGGGGCGACCTAAGAGAGGCAGCAAGTCACATCGCTTTCACGAATCTGGTGGCAAATGCCAGTTCGACCCCGAAATGGTAAGAGGGGGGAAGCCATTTCGGCTATGAAGTGGCACTTTCTGGCCATTTCGGCCTTCAACTGGCAGTGCGGTGCGCCACTTCGGGGTCGAACTGGCATCTGTCCCTTGAATTTCGAAGATGCCTAAGCTGACGGATGGCTTTGATCGGTTGGGCCGGAGGTTTGCTTGGGGCCCAGGTTCAGTTCCTCCAGGTAGCTGCTGGGCTCGATGTTGCAGGTGCGGACGCCGGAGCGGAGGCGGATGCGGGGGATGTGCAGGAGCAGGCGCTCGGCGGTTTCCAAATCGCAGCTTTCGAAGCTGGTGAAAAGGAGTCGTCGGGTGGTGCGTTGTTCGGCCAAAGTGATGGCGGCTCGGTCGGAGGCTTCCTGGCGGGCGCGGGCGCCGCCGACAACGACGCCGGGGTCGCACATATCGCGCGAGGGGATGAAGCCGTTCACGAAGCCGCCAAAGATGACCACCTCGAAAGTATGGCCGAAGAGGTCTTCGGGGGCGGCAATGGCGACGGCCGGAACGTCCGGGTCGGAGTTTCTTCCGCACGGCGCAGCATCCTTCCGTATAGAGGACGGCGCTGCTGCCGCGCTTTCTTCGCATGCTTCGCTGTGGCGAGCAGAGGAGAGGGACGTGACGCTTGCGGTGACCGCGGATGCAGAAGAGCTCTCCGCTGCCGAGTCGAGTGCGATGTCGGTTTCGGGTTGGTTCTCCTCGCTCTGCTCCCCGAGCAGTCGCTGGGCTACGCGGTAGGGGGCGAGCAGGCTTTGGGCGAAGGGGCTGGTTGCGGGAAGCCCGGGCAGGGTATCGGCATCCAAGGCCGCGAGGGCTTCCGCGAGGTTGAGGCCTTGGGGCTGCGCGACGCGCCGCAGCTCGGAGACGGCGGCGCTGCGGCCGAGGGCGTCGTCGAAGCTGAGCCACTGGCGCCACGCGATGGAGTCCCCGCAGGGGGAAGCCGACGGTTCGTTGTGGGACGCAATGCCGCTCATATCGGCACGAGCGCGGGCGCGGGATTCGCGCAAGCCGGTTGGTTGCACGATGTCGTCGCGAAGCTGCCTCAGAACGCGCTCGCGCTCGTCGTCGTTGGCGGGGACAAGATCGCCCTTGGGGGCTTTGAGGGCCGCATGTCCCAGTGACGCAGCGGGAATGCCCACCGATGCGAGGGCCCGTTGCAGGTTCGCGCGCCACGTGCGGTTCACGCATACAACGGCAATGGCGCCGGGGCTCGTGCCGCCGGCCAGCTCCTCGGCAATCGTGCGGGCGATAAGGCCCATCTCGCCGGCGAGGTCGGGAGCCGCCTCCCAGGCGCGGTCAAGGGCATGGAAGGGAGCCTCCAGCGTCACGCGTTGAAGAGGGGCGTGGGCCGCTTCGAATTCTTCGAAGCCCGTGGCGCAGGGGTAGGGCTCGAAGGCGGGAAGGGCGGCTTTCTCGCTTCCTGCCACGGCGATCTTACTCGTGGCCAGCAGGTTCACGAGGCGTTGGGAGGCGGGGCTCATGAGCAGGTAATCGTCGGCCAGCACGACGGGCGAGCCGAAGCGCTGGCGCAGCGTCGGTTCAACTTCCAAAGCGTGCACGGCCAGATTTACCACCTCGCCCGGCAGGATGGCGTCTTCGAAAGCGAGAATGTCGCGAGCCAGGTCGAGAATCGCCCGTTCTTCGGTGGTCTGAATCCAGTTAGGGTCGCCGTCGTTCAGGTTCGCAAGACCGCATTGCAGAAAGGCCCACAGCTCCCGTAGGCGCCGGCGTTTCAGGCCGCAGGTTTTCAGATCCTCGTAGAAAACGGCCTCCTCGGCGCGACTGAGCACGCGCCCGCCGCGACCGATGGCCCGCTGAGCGCGAGGATCGGCCAGAATGCGGCAAGCGTAATCGAAGGGCGTGGTTACTAGGCCCGTGCGCGGGCCGTGCTGACAAGCGGCGGGTTCGGCAAGCCCTACAGCCTCTACGGGCACGTTCGCCAGTCCGCGCTGCGAAAGGCGAAGTGCGGCGTCATCTGTTGTCACGGGCGACGCGCAGAAGAACAGCAATGGCGGCTGGGCGTCCGGAGTCGCGGGAGCCGCCTCGGCCCAGGCTACGGCACGTTCGACGAGCGTGCCCGTTTTGCCCGAGCGGGGATCGCCCGTGATGCAGAGCGCTTCAGTTGCTGTTGGCGATAGGGTCATAGGTAGCCTTCCGAACACGCTGGATGAGATGGTAGAAAGGGAAGCCCAGCAGTTCGAGGACATTGGGGAATCGAGACTGCCGGGCTCCCCCTGAACGGCCTTTCGCAGGGCGCAGGAAGGGGAGGCGCCTGATGCGGGGGCCGAAGCGGGGGGAGGGAGAGGGAAAGCTTCGGGAAAATGAGGAGTGCCGCATCGAAGGAGGAGGGGAAAGGCCGGTCAGGGAGAGGCTGGGCTGCGGTGCGATGGCCGTGCGGGTTGAAAGGCTTGCCTGCACGGTCGCCGCGCCCAGCTTCTTCCCAAGGAGAGGAGGCGGGCGTTACGAGAGAGCCTCGGATGGCTCGTCAAGGTCGAGGTCAGACCCGATGGCCGGTGTGCCGCTCGCCCCAGCCGGCGTTGGCTCCAGCGCCGGGGCGCCGGCTGCCTTGCGGGCGATAAGCGGGAAGCTGATGGCATGCCCGGGGCACACGTCGGCGCAGGCGCGGCAGCGGGTGCACTCGTTGAAGGTAGTGCCCAGCTCCGGATGGCGCGGGTTGATGCCCACCTCGCACACCTCGGCGCAACGCCCGCAGGTGGCACCATGGGAAGTCTCCAGGCACTTCGCATCGTCGATGGCCGGCTGGAACGTGCGATTGGCGCGACCGATGAGGCTCATGAACGACGAGATGGGGCACAGATGCGAGCACCATTTGCGGAAGAAGATCACCTCGGCGGCTATCAACACGGGAATGATGAGCACCGACCAGGTGACATCGCCGCCGCCGAACAGCGCGATAAGCAGAAACACCAGGGCGAACGAAAGGCCCACGGGGCACACGAGGCAAAACACCGGAAACCCGAAGATGGCCGCGGAAAGCAGGGTGCCGCCCAGGATGATGTGGCGCGAATCGGCCGGCTTGCGGTCGGCGCAGGAGGAGCATGCGCCTGCGCAGGAGGTTTTCAGGGCGCGCTTCTCGGCGCCGGAGGGGGGCGCGGCCTCCCCATCCCCCTTCTTGAAGATACCGCGCAGCTTGCTCCACACGGGCACGGGGCATAGCCACCCGCAGAAGGCGCGCCCCAAAAGCAGGATGGCGGCCACAGCCAGCACGATGGAGATGACCGCTCGCGGCACGAGCATCTTGCTGGCGAGCATGGTGCCCAAGGCTCCGATCGGGCAAATGAGTGAAATAGATTCCCAGCCGAAGGCTGACAGGGTGCCCGCGCTGACGTGGGCGGCGTAGGCCACGCCGGCGGCGCCCAGCAGGGCCAGAGGGATGATGATGCGAAGTTTCTGACTCATGACGACTCCTTAGGCCTCGCTCTCGGGGACGACGATGATGGCGCGCGAAGTGGCGCCGGTGGTGTAGGAGCCCTCTTTCTGGGACACGCACACGCTCTGGCAGGCACCGCAGCCGTTGCAGTTGTCGGGCACGACGACGGGGCGGCCGTTCTCGTCCAGCTCGATGGCCTCGTAAGGGCACGCGTCGTAGCAGAAGCGGCAGCCGTTGTTTTTGTCCCAGGCCAGGCACCATTCGCGAATGAGTACGGCCTTGCCGATGATGGTGGTCTCGGCGGTCGCGTCGGCGGGCAGCGCCAGCGCCTCGGTGGGGCAGGCCGCCACGCACAGCGGCACGCCGTCGTTCTCATCGGCGCAGAAGTCGCACCAGCCGTCGTTGAAGTTCGTCGTGGGGGTGCGCACGGAGACGATGCCGTCCTCGATGTGGGCCGGCCGCAGCGCGCCGCGCGGGCAGGCTTCCACGCAGCGCTCGCAGCGAATGCACGACGCCACAAGCCGGTTCTCGTCCTGTCCTCCGGGCGGCCGCACCTGCGCCTCCGCGGGCACCAGCTTCAAGCCGCCCATGGCCAGAAGCACGCCGGCTCCTCCCACGCCCAGGGCGAAGGTGCGCCGGGACATGCCCGCGCCTTCTCGTTTCTTCTCGTCTCCCATGTCTTCTCCTCTACTTAGAGGGCCGGCGCGACGGGCGCGACCGGCCCGAACGCTAGTCCTCCGCGAGCAGCTCTTCCAGCACCTCGCGGTCGGTCTCTAAAAAGCCCTCCGTGAGGAAGGCGAGTCCCCGGTAGAAATCGGTCTTGGCAAACTTCTTCACCTCGGCGGTGAGCAGCGGCGCCCAGCTGGCCAGGTGCACATCGAGGAAGTTGTATTGCGTGCGCACCCATGACGCGGCTGTGTCGGTATCGCCCTGACAGAGCGCCTCTGCGGTGCGGTCGGAGAGAATCTGCAGGTACTCCAGCTCCAGGGCGATGTGATCCTCGCCCTCTTTCCAGCTCTCCTGTTTGGAAAGCCCGGCGGCGCGGTACAGCGCGAGCACCTCGTCGCGGGCGCTCTGCATGAGTAGGCGCTTCTCGCTGGAGTACACGCTTTCGAAGGGATAGGCCGCCGCGTGGCCCGAATAGCCGTGGCCGAAGAAGGTGCGCATGTAGTCGGCGGCCAGCTCGGTCAAGGTGTTCTCCCAGATGCCGGACAGGTAGGTGGCGATGAGGCGGTTGCCTTCGTCGCCGGCATCGGAGCCGGTCTCGACGGGCCACAGCGTGTCGTGCAGCTCGTCAAGCAGCTCGGCGTCCACTTCCTTGGCGTACAGCCGCGAGAGCAGCCCGTAGGTGGCGCTGCGGTGCTTGAACAGCTCGATCAGCTCGGACGGCGCGAGAGCCGCCTCTTCCAGAATTTCCTCAGTCATAGCTCCTCCTTACCAGTTCACGCCATCGGTGAGAGTGGGTACATTGGCGCACGTCACGTCGTCAACGGCTGGCACTTCGTAGTCGTCGATCACCTCGGCCAGCGCGCCGGCCAGCGCCGTGCGGCCCGCATCGGTGGCGCGCCAGGCGCCGTCGGCCCAAACGAAGGCGCCGGCGCGCTCCAGGCTTTCCACGAAATGCTGCACGTAGAAGCGACGGTTCTCGGCGATGGCCGGATCGGTGTCGACGGCCACGGACATGAGCCCCATGGACGTGCCCTCTTCGGTGTCGGCCATGAGCAGAATGCGCTTGTACACGGGGAGGAACTCGGGCTCTTTGGCGAAGAGGCGCTCGATGCGCGCGGCGGGGTCGTCCTCGGCGAGCACCGTGGCGCCCGCTTCGGTGGTCTGCCAGTACACCGGTGGCGGGGTGGTGGGGCGCCAGAAGGCGCGGCCGTCCACTTCCACCATCTCGGGTGCTCGCACCTCGTCGGTGTAGGGCTCGCCGGCATCGGTTACGCGCGCAAGGCCGCCGGCCACTTCCAGCATGGTGCAGAAGTTGGAAGGCGTGTACACGGAGAACTTCCGTCCGCTGATGCGCTCGACGGCTTCCTTCATGGCGCTGGTTGCCATCGGCGTCTCGCAGGCGGCCAGGATGCCCAGCAACGTGGCGCGGTGCGGGCGCATCTGGGACAGAAGCTCGCGGGTGCGCTCCTCGGCGGGGCGGGCGGCATAGGTGGGATCGTCGGTGCGCACCGAGTTCTCGATGACGGGCACGCGATCGGGGTCGGGGGCCAGAAACTCCGTGCGTCCTTCCACGTTGGGCAGGAAGATCTCGGAGGAATCAAGCTCGGCGGGCTTGTCGCTGACGGCCCAGGTGTCGAGGGTCGGATCGAAGCTGAAGTTGAACGCGGACAAATCCGGTGTGCTCACGGGAGCTCCTTTCTAGTTCAGGCCGGCATCGCGCAGAAAGCGCTGGCTGCCGACAGTGGTTGGCCGTGCCGCTCCCATCTCGCTGATGAAGCGGGTGGGGGTCAGGCAGGCGAGGGAGACGCCGTCGCGGGTGATCGTGCGGCGATAGGGCAGGCGAATCTGATCGGCCAGGGCAACGTCCGCCTGGGCGAAATAGGAGAGCACCACATGGGGTCGATCGCCGGCGACGAGGCGGGCGAAGGCGGCGCGCTGATCCTGTTGGGCTGCGCGACTGGCCTCGTCGTCGCCTGTGGCCGCCGCCGTGGGCATAAGGCCCTCGGTGCAGCCGACGACGAACAGCCACTCGACGTTTCTCTCCGGGGTGCGGAAGTCGAAGATGACGGCGGCGCTACCGCTCGGCTTCGCGTCGGCATCCACGATGCTGGCGCGCACGCCCATGACCTTGCAGGCCTGGGCCAGCTGTACGGCCCAGGTGCGGTTCGGCACAGCGAAGCCGATTTGATGGGGCAGCACGGCGTGATCGCGCAGTAGCACGGCGGCTCCTGCGGCAATGCCGCGCACCTCATCGGCGGGGCTTTCCCACTTCACGAGGGCGTGCACGCCGCGCATCTCTTGGGGCTGCCGGGCCGCTGCGGGCGCGCCGTTGCGCGAGGCGGCCAGGTTGGCAGAAGCGTTCTCGGGTGCCATGGGCATCTCCACTAGTCGACGAAAGCCGCCGCGGCGCAATCGTAGGTGCGTGTTGCGCCATCGGCCTCGATGACGGCCCACAGGGTGTAATCGACGGGGAAGTCGAAGGGCTCTTCCTCTTCTTCCTCTTCACGCTGGGGGCGCGGCAGCGCCTCGGAGTCGGTGGGGGGCACGGCGGTGTTCTCGTAGCTCTTGGCGACGACGTCCTCGGCGAGAAGTTCCTCGCGGGTCTTCTCCGGCGCGGGCTCGGCCGCCTCGTCGGCAACGTCGCCAGCCGACGCATCCTCGTCGGTGTCGGGCTCTTCCAAAACCTCGGGATGCTCGGCTGCCCAGGCCTCCCAGGCGGTGTCGCGCTGGGCGTTCCATGATTCGGCGCAAGGCAGCTCCACGCGTACGGCCTCGGCGAAGGTGCCGTTGTTGCGCAGGTCGCGAGCGGCGGTGACCAGTTCGGCTACGGCCTCGTCGACATCTCCCGCGCCTTGGGGCCGCACGGCGACGGTGAAGGCTCCGGCGCCCAGTTCGATATCCAAGGTGTCGAAGTGCACTTCCGGATAGCTGATCTTGCGCTGGCGATCGTTGAACACCTTCATGTTGTTGCCGATCTTGCGCAGCATATTGCCGATCCAGGGCCCCACGATGGTCTCCCACCGCTCGTCGGCGCCTTCGTCGGCAGAGTTCAGATAAGAGTAGGTGCCCATGTTCACGATGAGACGCGCCGTGTTGCGCACGGGGGCATCCTCCGCGCTTTCGCACGCATGGGTGCGAATAACGGGCGTGCCAATATGGGCGTAGCTCCGATTGATTTCGAGGATGGTCTGCTCGGCGGCGACGCGCTCATCCAGATCGAGCACGAGCGTCAGCGACGGTCTTAGCAGTGCCATGTTCCCTCCTTTTCTCTCGATTCCCCAATACGCCGAGAAGTTTAGGAGGGCTTTCATAGCCAGAATAATATGGCTCCTATGATTTCGCCTATGAAATGGCCTTTATGATGACGAAAACGCCAAGGGGACTGCGCCTGGCAGCCTTTGTTCCGCAGTGGTTGGGACAAGGGCTGCGGGTCGCGGTTCCGGTCGACACGCATCGAGGACACAAGGGGGAATCATGGCGAGCATCGACACTATGCTGGGACTCATCGGGAAGCTGGAAAGCCCGTACATCACCGTGCACCAAGAGCGCTGCGCACTCGTGCGCAACCGTCACGCCGACTGCCTGCGCTGCGCCGAGTCCTGCGCGTCGGGCTGCATTTCCTACGACGGCGAGGTGCTCACCGTGTCGCCCGAGAAGTGCATCGGCTGCGGCACCTGCGCCACGGTATGCCCCACCTGCGCTCTGGAGGCCCACCACCCGAGCGACGCCGCTCTTGCGGCGGCGGCCCGCGCATCGCGCGCGGCCAACGAGGACGTGGCCTATCTCGGTTGCGGCGAGCTATTGGAGCGGGCGCGCGGCCGTTACGATGAAGAGAAGATCGCGCGTGTGGAATGTCTCGGCCGCGTGGACGAGGCGCTTCTGGCCGATCTTGCCGTGGAAGGTGCGCGCGAGGTGGTGCTCATCCACGGCGATTGCGAGCGCTGCGAGCACAAGAGGGGCCGCGCGTGCGCCGAGGCGGTGGTGGAAACCGCTGAGAAGCTGCTGGAAATTTGGGGCTCGCCCATGACCGTGCGCTTCTCGGGCAAGCTGCCGGCCTCGGCCAAGAAGATGGCCGATCACGACAGCGGCCGCCGCGCCGTGCTCGCGGAAAGCGCCGCGTTGGCCGTCCGTGCCGGGGCAGTCGTAGCGGAAACGGCGGTGGCCGAGGCGCTGGGCGACGCCGGTAACGCGAACGCTGGGGCCGCGCCGGCGGCCGATGCTCGCGATGTGGGCCGCTACCTTAAAGTAATGGACGACGGCACCCTGCCGCATTTCATCCCCGACCGTCGCGAGCGCCTGCTCGACAGCCTGGCGGCCTTGGGCGAGCCGGAGGATGTCATGGTGGACACGCGCCTGTGGGGCCACGTCGTCATCGACACCGATGCGTGCGCCTCCTGCCAGATGTGCGCCGTGTTCTGCCCCACCGGCGCTCTAGCGAAGTTCACCGACGCCGACGGCACCTTCGGTGTGGAGCACCGCCCGAGCGACTGCGTGAAATGCCGCAGCTGCGAGGCCATCTGCCCGGCGCATGCCATCGAAATCTCCGAGGAGGTCTTCGCCGTCGACCTCATGGGCGGCGTCACCGACCGCTACGCCATGCGCCCCCGCGCCGTGCAGCACGACACCCCCCACACCATCTGGCACAAAGCCCAAACCATGATGAAGACCGACCAAGTCTACGAGCGCTAATCCACCACCATGGATTCCACCAGATCGATGAGCTCGTGCTGGGAATGCACGTCCAGCTTGCGGTAGATGTGGCGCATGTGGGTGTTGGCCGTGCCGGCGGAGATGTAAAGCGCCTCCTGGATGGCGGCGGAATTGCGGCCCTTCGCCAGCAGGAACAGCACCTCGGTTTCCTTGCGCGACAGCAAGAAGGTGTCGGCCACGGCGGCGCACTTGCGCTTGAAGCGTCCGGCCTTCTGCTCGGGAGATTCTTGGGCGGCGGGAATCGATCCTTCCGGAATCGCGTTCGGCGCAGAAGAAACAGTTGGTTTATCGGATGGCATGGGAGCGATAGCTTCTTCGATTGAGGGCTCGCTGGCGGCGCCTTCCCCGCTCATCAGCTCTTCCAAGTCGGTCTGGTCGTCCAGCAGAGGGCAGAAGCGCCCGCGGATGAGCGTGCTGCGCATCTCGGCGCCGTTGGGCAGCGTTGCAACGCCGAGGGTCAGCGCGATGAGCCCGACCAAAGCCAGCATCATCGGTTCGGCCGACACCGCTTCCAAAAGACCGCCTGGTTGCAGCATGAGGAAACCGGCGAGGGAGCCGGCGGACAGAAGGCCGTGGCCGAAGCCGAAGGTGGTAAAGGCGCTCACACGGTAGCTCTGGGCGATGTCGGCGTACATGACCCACAGGCACGCTTCCAGCATGAAGTAGGTGCCGAACAGGGCGAAGCAGCGGAAGGTTCCGTCGGTGCCATAGGGGGTGCACAGCGTCACGAGCAGTACGGCGATGAGCGGCACGAGCACGCGGAAGGCGAAGTTGCGCGACTTGCGCAGCGTGAGCATGGCCATGATGAGGGCCGCACAAGCGAACAGGCTCGCCGCGAAGGTTGAGAACGCGAACGTGTTCTCCGCGCTGCCTTCGGACAGAAGCACGTCCAGCAGCGGCCCGGTGAGCGCGCAGCAGCGCAGGATGCCCAAAAGCACGCCGAAGATGATCGAGGGAACGCCCAAGCGTGCTGCGAAGGAGGCGGTGCGCACGGGCATCGTCAGGAAGGCGAACTCCAGCTTGTCCACCAGATCGGCGGAGCACTTGTTCAGGCAGAGCAGCTCCGCGAAGGGCAATACCAGACAGAGGAGGGCGCCGACGGGCGCAACGACCGAGCTCACGATAAGCGTCAAGGCGAACACAAGGGCGCTGACCACGATGGAAAGCGCCGTGCACAGGGCAATCGTGGGCAGGTCGCATACGCTGAAGGAAACGCCGAAGCTCATGAGCAGCATAGCCGATCCCACGCCGCTCGTTATGCCTGCCGCCACGAAGAGAAGTGCGGCCAAAGGCCCCGTCGGCACCGCGTTTCCCGCCATGCACAAAAGCGTCGCGCAGGCCACGAGACCTGCCGCAATCACGCGGTTGCGGCGGATGTGCTCGGGCGTGTCGAAGAGCTGGCGAGCCTGCTTCAGAAACACGGCATACAGCAGCAAAGCCACGGCGTGAAAGATGCCAGAGGTGGCGGAGAGCAGCAACTGCATGGAATCCGCTTCGGGGAAGAGGATGTATTGCCCGTTGAACATGAAGAGATAGACCCAGGCCCAATGCAGCCCGAATCCCACGATAAGCGCCGGCGATACTTTCCCTGGCGCTCCGGTCTCCTCTTCGCGGTATTCTACTTCAACTTTGATATGCGGCAGCTTCATGGTTCCCCTATTCCAGCTCAGTGCACGACAAAGTGGCCGGCGTGGCGGCCCCTTGCTTTTCGTTCATGTAGCTGCTCCCCCGTATGTCCGCAGCAGAATTATGTCCTGCGATGATAACACAGAGTCAGCGGCAGACGTGAAAAATCGCGCGGACGCGGGGCTGTTTTGGAAAATCCCCAGGTCACTTCCTCTCATATGACCCTCTTCTCCCAGAATAATAGTCCCAAATCATAAGCTTCCTATGAAGGGGGACGATGGGCGCCTCCGTAGAATTGCGCCCGTAAGGCACCGTCCTGTCAGCGTCCCGGGGAAACCGGCGAAGGCGTGGAGGTGGCGGGCGCAGCGCACAGCGCCAGCCTTCCGCCCCGTCGGGGGACAAGCCGCTTGCCTTGTCGGTGCAGGAGAGAAACGGCAAAGGATGTAGGAAAGAGAGAGGTGGGATTTTATGGCACAGCTAACCATGTCGCGTCGCAACTTCATGAAGACGATGGCTATCACCGGTGCGGCTGCAGCAGTAAGTTCCTCGGCGGTCGCGCCCATGCGAGCTCTCGCCGAAGATGCCAACGCAACCGCTGGCGAGCTGAAGCACGTGCGCACGTGCTGCCGTGCTTGCGGCAAGGTGGAGTGCGGCGTCTGGGTGACAGTGCAGGACGGCAAGGCCATCAAGGTCGAAGGCGACGAGTCGGCGCCCCAGAGCCGCGGCCATTGCTGCGCGAAGTCGCAGTCTTCCATGCACGCGGCCTATCATCCCGATCGTCTGCGCTACCCCGTGAAGCGCACGAACCCCAAGGGCTCGGACGATCCCGGTTGGGTGCGCATCACGCTGGACGAGGCGTTCGAGCTGTCGGGCCAGGGCCTGGGCGAGGTCGTCGACAAGTACGGCGGACAGTCCATCTTCGTTATGTGCGGCACGTCGCGCGTGTGGTCGCTCGGCCCCTACCAGGGCATGAAGCAGCTGTTCGGCACGCCGAACGCGCACTTGGCCTACCAGGTCTGCAAGGGCCCGCGTCACTGGGCCGGCATCATGACCGACGAGATGGGCTCCCCCTGGATGGAAGTGGAGGCCGAGCCGAAGGTGTACCTGCAGTGGGGCACCGCGGTGGAGTACTCCAACTACGACACCACCAACCGCACCATTTCGGACGTGGCCCCGCACGCGACGGCGCACATCTGCGTCGATCCGCGCGTGACGCCGCTTTCCAAGGAAGCCGACATCTGGCTGCCGCTGCGTCCCGGCACCGACGGTGCGCTGGCGCTCGGCTGGTTCAACTGGATCATCGAGAACGAGGCCTACGACGACACCATGGTGCGCCGCTGGTCCAACGCTCCGTTCCTCTTCTGCGATGACAAGCCTTGGAAGACCGAGGGCTGGCTTGTGGAGGGCAACGGCGGCATCAACATGCGCACGAAGCTCATTACCGAGGCTGACATCATCGAGGGCGGCAAGTACCAGCGCTTCATGGTGTGGGACGAGAACAACAACCGTCTGACCTACTGGGATGCCGAAGAGGGCAAGTGGGAAGGCGAGATGCACAAGATCCCGACCACGGGCTCCTTCATCGAGCATCCGCTCGAGGGCCTCGTGGCTCCCGGCTGGCTGCCCGACCCGTCGGTGTGGTGCGATCCGGCCGACGCCAAGTTCGACGCCTATTGGGACGAGGGCAACGAGAAGGGCAAGGTCACGAACCCGGCCGGCCTGCCCAAGAAGCCCGCGCTGTTCCCCGGCGAGGTGGCCGTTACCTTGAAGGACGGCAAGACCTACCAGTGCCGCACCGTGTGGGACGGCTTCCACGACCTCACCAGCCAGTACACCTGGGACAAGGTGGAGGAGATCACTGGCGTGCCCGGCGAGAAGGCCGAAGAGGCCGTGCGTGTGTGGACGACCCGCGTCGATCCGCGCCACGGCAACGGCGGCATCCACTTCCAGCTGGCCACCGACCAGAATGGCAACTCCATCCAGAACTGCCGCGTGCTGCAGATGCTCTCCTGCGTGACGGGCAACTCCGACGAGCCCGCCGGCAACCGCGGCTCCTGTAAGAGCCAGTTCGACGGCAACCCGGGCCGCTCCAACATGCAGAAGGCGGCGCCGTGGGGCGATGCTGCGAAGGTGTGGCCGGGCCGCGACTACTCGCTGGAGGAAGTTGCCAAGCACATGCAGGACTTCGTGCAGTACCTCATCGACGAGAACTCTCCGCTCGCTGAGCGCTACGGCAACAAGGTGCCCTCCGATGAAGAGGCCGTCGTCATCGCCAAGCGCATGGGCGGCGCCATGCTTCCCTCCCAAGGCTGGCCGAACCCGACGACCATCTTCATGCGCCAGGCCGGCCAGGTGGACGCCGATCGCTTCCCGCTCAACCGCTTCTGGGCTCGCTGGGCCGACGCGAACTGCATCTGGGACGCCTGCCTGCAGGATCCCGATTGGTCGCTGGCCATGGAGAACGAGAACAAGGAAGTGGGCTACAACGTCAAGGAGACCCTGTACGCCCTGCACGGCGGCGTGTGCCAGTCTGGCGACATCATGAACATGGGCAACATCGCCCGCGCCTGGGATGCCACCACGCAGCTCGACTTCTTCGTCGACATCAACCTGTGGTTCTGCCCCAACAACGGCAACGCCGACATCATCTTCCCCTGCCAGCATTGGATGGAACTCGACTCCACCCGCGTCTCCCAGGGCTCCGGCGGCATGTTCGGCTGCTGCTGCGCGGCCATCGAGCCTCCGGGAGAGACCATCTACGATCCCGACTGGAACGTGGGCATGTACAAGGCCATGGGCGTGCCGTGGAACACGAAGGACCCGGACGCTGCGCCGGCCGAGAACCTCAACTACGCGCCGCAGTGCCAGACCTTCATCGACAAGTGGACCGAGCAGCTGGGCGACGACTACGACGCCTCCGGCGCGTCGAGCTACCTGTGGCCCGACCACGATCGCGTGCTGAAGGACAACGTGGACAAGTGGTGCACCGCCGAGTTCCCCGAAGGTCCCACCTGGGCCGAGGCCAAGCAGTGGTTCACCGATCACGGTTGGATGGACTGCCGCGAGTGGCATCCCGAGCGCTGGGGCACCTTCCGGCGCCACGAGATGGGCTGGCGTCGTCAGCAGGGCGGCTTCAACCTGTTCCCGCTTGTGGACTTCCATCCCGGCTTCATGACCGCTTCCGGTTTGGTGGAGATCTGGTCGCTCGTGTGCGAGGCCTACATCTGCAACATGGGCGAGGTGCCGGAGGACTCCGACAAGTGGGCGCACTCCGACCTGCCGCAGTTCCAGGGCGACGACGACCGCTTCCCGATCTACCGCGAGCCCACCGACTCGCCGGTGGCGAAGCCCGAGCTGTACGATGCCGCGCTCGTTGACCAGGCCGACGACACCTACTTCATGAACCATGGCTACAAGGACACCCTGAAGGCCATGCCCGACAACATCTTCCTGATGACCACGGGCTCGCGCCAGCCCACCTACTTCCACTCCGAGCATCGCCAGCTGCCCTGGTGCCGCGAGGTGTGGCCGTCTCCCCGCATCGAGATGAACCCGAAGGATGCCGAGCGGTTGGGCCTCAAGCAGGGCGACTGGGTGTGGATCGAGACGCCGTGGGGCAAGGTCCGCGAGGTGCTCGATTTGTACTACGGCATCTCTCAGGGCGTGGTGAACGCCAACCATGCGTGGTGGTTCCCCGAGTTCGACACCGCCTCTCACGGCTTCGAGCTGGTGGGCATCAACGTGGTGAACGACCCCTACGGCCAGGACACCGTCGGCGGCTGCGCCACGATGCGCTCCACCCCGACCATCGTGTACAAGGCCACGGCCGAGAATTCCCCGTTCGGCAATCCGGTTCCGTGTGATCCGAATGGCGTCGAATGTATCCATGATGCCTCCGACCCGCGCCTGCGCGAGTGGGTGCCCACGGGCAAGGGCGTACGCGCCCGCTTCGAAGGCGAACCCGAGTGGGATGGGAGCGTGATGTAAGATGGCTCGCTACGCTATCGTTACCGACCTGAACCGCTGCGTGGGCTGCCAGGCCTGCTCGGCGGCCTGCAAGACCATCAACGGCGTTATGCCCGGCGATTTCTGGATCAAGACGCTGCGCATCGGCCCCACCCCCAAAGAGGGCGGTTCCGGCGACTGGCCCGATGTGGAGATGTACTTCCTCCCCATCCAGTGCCAGCACTGCGAAGATCCCGAGTGTGTGAAGGTGTGCCCGACCCAGGCGTCGCACGTGACCGAGGACGGCACGGTGCAGATTGACAAGGACAAGTGCATCGGCTGTCAGTTCTGCGCCATGGCCTGCCCCTACGGCGTGCGCTACCTGAACGAGGAGGAGCGCGTCGTTGAGAAGTGCACGCTCTGCCAGCAGCGTACCGCCCAGGGCGAGCTGCCCCAGTGCGTGGCCCAGTGCGGCTCGCGCGCCCGCTTCTTCGGCGACTTGGACGAGGGCTTGGAGTCCTTCCAGGCTTTGGCGCCCACCCATGATCTGGCGACTCCCTACGAGGAGATGATGCAGAACCGCACAACGCTCGGAGAGTGGGTCGAGCCCTTCACCGAGGCCGATGTGTACCATCTGACCGACACGGGCAACGGCCCGAAGCATTGCTACATCCTGCGCAACCGCAAGTGGCAAGGGGAGGAGTAGATTATGGAATTACAATGGCCCCTTATTCTGTTCACGACGCTGCTCGCGTGGGCGGCGGGCGTGTTCGGCGCGCAGTGCCTCTACGCGCTGCGCGGCCAGGGCACCCGCGCCCAGATGCCGGCGCTCATCACCTCGGCCGCGCTTCTGGTCGTGGGCGGCATCGCGGTGTTCTTCCATCTGGAGCACTGGGAGCGCATCTTCAACGGCTTCGGGCACCTCACGAGCGGCATCACCCAGGAGCTCATCGCCATCATCGTGCTGTTCGTGGCTATGGTCGTCTACTTCGTGTACCTGCGCCGCGGCGGCGATGACGCGAAGGTGCCGACGTGGCTCGCAGCGATCGGCCTGGTGCTGGCCGTGGTGCTCGTCGCCGTCATGGGCCACTCCTACATGATGGCCTCGCTGCCCGCCTGGGACTCCGTGCTGCAGATCGGCTCGCTGCTCGGCGCGGCCTGCGGCTTCGGCCCGGCCACCATGGCGGTGCTGTGCGCCGTGAAGGACGAGTCGCTCGATTACACCGCCAAGGTGAACGTCATCGGCCAGATCGTGAACGTGGTGCTCGTGGTGGCCTACCTCGTCGCCATGCAGGCGACGGTGGGCGCCTACACCCAGGTGGACTTCTGGTTCGACCCGACCCAGCCCACCATGGACATCGCCCCGACGGGCGCCACCGAGCCCTTCTCCGGCGCCTCGCTGCCCTTCTCGGTCGTCGCGCTCATCGCCGCGGCATGCGGCGTGGCCGGCGCCTTCGTCGGCAAGGCGAAGAAGGATTGGAAGGTGTGGGGCGCGGTCTGCGTGGCCTGCGTGCTCGTGAGCGCGCTCGCCCTGCGCGTCGTGTTCTACATGACCGGCATCAGCATCTACCCGTTCTTCTAATCAGTTCGGGAAAGACGCTCTAAGCAGGAAGGCCTCCCATGACGGGAGGCCTTCTCTTTGTGCTTGGGGGAGAGGCGAGTAAATGCCACTTCGGTGCCGAAATGGTCGATTGACGCTGGGGCTCTCTGCCATTACGGGCCTGAAGTGGCAGAAAAATGCCAGTTGAGGGTAGCTATGGCAGAGAGGCGAAAATTGATCGTGCCATTTCGATGAGGAAGTGGCATTTACTTCCGAAAAGCGAAAATCGACAAGAGGGGGATCGTTCGGAGGTGCTTGTGGTAAACGTGGGCTAGCTCAGTTTTCCGCCGAGAATCTTGGCGGCGCCGGCCTTGTCGAAGTTGCCGCCGGTGCGGCGGGTGAGCTCGCCCATGACGCGGCCCATGTCCTTCTTCGTGGAGGCGCCGGTGTCGGCGAGCACCACCTCGATGAGCGCCGCCAGCTCGTCGCCTTCCACCTGGCGGGGCAGGTACTCTTCCAGAATGGCCACCTGCTCGGTAAGGGTATCGGTGCGCTCCTGGTTGTTGTCGGCCTTGATGGAGCCGTCGAGCGTCTCCTTCGTCTGCTTGATGACGCGCTTGAGCATGGCGTCCACGTCGGCCTCGGTCACCTCGCGGCGCTCGTTCACTTCGATGCCCTTAAGCTCGGTGTGCACCTGGCGCAGAATGTCGCGGCGATGGTTGTCGCGCGCCTTCATGGCCGCCTTGATCTCGTCCTGCAGCTGCTGGTATTCCATGAGCGTCCTTTCTCGGAAAATGATCGCCTCCATTATAGCGCGCCCTGCCGCTTCGATGGCCTTCTCTGCCCCTCTCAACTGGGGGCGTCATTCCGGTCGAGGAGGGCTGACCGAGGTCAGCCCCTACGGGACAAAGCGATAGGGGATACGGTGGAAGGGGGCCGCGGGAGGAGTTTATCCCTGCTGCAGGCTGCCCTTGACGATGCCGCGGGCGGCCAGGTAGGTTACGAGCATGTAGCCGCCGTAGATGACGAGCGTGAGTGCCGCGGCCATGGCGATGGGGCCGGCCGAGGACACGCCGATAGCGTCCAGCATGGAATCGGACAAGACGCCGATAGCGCAGGCCGAGTGGCACACCGCCAACCCCAGCGGCACGAGGAAGTACACGAGCACCTGGAACAGCAGCGAGCGGTTGATCATGGCCCGGTCGCAACCGAGCTTCCACAGGGTGCGGTAGCGCGGTGCCGAGTCGGAGGTTTGGGAAAGCTGCTGGATGGCCAGGATGGCGGCGGTGGACACGAGGAAGATGAAGCCGATGTAGAGCGCCAGGTAGGTGATCATGAGGCGCAGGCCAGCCGATTGGGTGAGCATTTCGTTGGCCGTGAGAATGCGCGTGACCGGCCACAAAAGGCTCGCGTAGGGGTCGTCGGCGCCGCTCGTGCCCTTCTCGAACCCGCCCAGGTCGCGGGGCTGCAGAGCCGCCACGATGTCGGCCAGGGCCGCGTCGTTCTCGCTGGCGGTCTTGCCGTTGTCGGCGTACATTACGTTCAGGTACTGCAGGTCGGGAATGCAGCCGGCCGCCTTCAGGGCCTCCACCGCCTCATCGGGGGCGACGACGACCATGGCCGTGGCCGCCATGACGTTGTCCTCCAGCTGCGTGTCGTACAGAGGAACAGCCAGCGCGTACTCCTTGCCGGCGATGGTCACGGTAGGGGCGGCCTCCAGCACGGCGCGGGCCAAGGGCTCCACGATTTCCATGTTGTTCGCCAGCGCGCAGGTGCCCGCCTCGAGGGTCACAGGCTCTTGGCCCTGCAGCGCGCGGGCGCCGTTGAAGTCGGACAGCGACACAACGGTGAGGTGCGTCGCGCGCACGGAGCCCAGATCGTCTAGGCGCAGCGCCTCTGGATCGGCGCCAGTGGCCTCGGCGGCCGCAACGAGCGGGTCGTAGGTCATGTCCGGTGCCGCGTAGGTGCTCACCTGGGCCCACGCGCCCACGGTCTCGGCCCAAAGCTCCGGCGCCGCATCTTGCAGAGCAGCGGCCATGTCCCAGTTGTAGGACTCGGCCTGGGCCAGGCGGTCGGGGGCCTCGGCCTCCATCTCGGCGCGGCGCTCAAGCGGATCACCCGATGACGAGGCCGTAGATCCGCCGGGCCCGTACCATACGGCCGCGTCCAGGCTGGCGGAATAGGGGTTCGCCCGTTCCGCGCCGCCGACGAACACCTCCACAAGCCCCATGCCCGAGGAGAACACCGTGATGGAGAAGAACAGCAGCACGCACACGGCCCACAGCGACAGAAACGCCGTGTTCACCTTGCTGGCGATCTGGCGTACGGTGAACAGGTTCAGCTTGCGCAGGTACACGCCGCGCATCCGCGTGAGCACGGCGATGGCGAAGCCGGCGAGCGACCAGAAGAACAGAAGCGACCCTACGAGCATGCCGATGGTGGCTCGCAGAAATTCCGGCTGATCCAGCATCACCAGGCCGTTTTCGATGAGCTGCTCGTAGGCGTAAGCGAGGATGGCGATGGCCGCGACAAACCCCACGAGACACACCCACGGGTTGCGCACGCCGGCGCGCTCGTTCTTCTCGCCGGCGCGGATGAGGTCGATGAGCTTGCAGCGGCTCACGGTGATGGTGTTGAACAGCGCCACCACCACGTAGATGGCGGCGAAGCAGGCCAGGGTCACGAGGAAGGCGTCGGAGGAGAACACGAACTGGTAGTTGCTCATGGTGGTGCCGAACAGCGCCGCCGTGAAGAACGACAGGCCCTGGGAGAGCAGAATGCCGCAGATGAGGCCCACGGCCAGGGAGAGCAGCCCCACGAGCACCGTCTCGTACAGCACGATGCGCGACACATGCCCCGGCGTCATGCCCAGCACGAGGTAGGTGCCAAACTCCCGCTTACGCCGGCGGATGAGGAACTGGTTCGCGTACAGAATGAGGAAGCCCAGCACACAGGCCACCACCACCGAGAACATGCCCAGGATGTAGGTGGTGGAATCGAACACGCTTTGGGAAGCCGAGGTTTCCATATCGAAGAGGATCTTTTGGCTGCCGATGGAGTTGAAGGCGTAGAACACCGCCACGCCGAACAGAAGCGTGATGAAGTAGATGGCGTAGTCGCGCACCGACCGGCGAATGTTGCGCAGGGCGAGCTTAAGATACATGGCCGGCCTCCCCACCCAGGAAGGACACCACTTCCATGATGCGGGCGAAGAAAGCGTCGCGGCTCTCGTTGCCCCGGCGCAGCTCGTTGAACACGGCGCCGTCCTTGATGAACAGCACGCGGCCCGTGTAGCTGGCGGCGAAGGCGTCGTGGGTGACCATCATGATGGTAGCGCCCATCTGGGTGTTCATCATCTCCATGATTTCCAGCATCACGGTGGCGGCGCGGGAATCCAGGGCTCCTGTGGGCTCGTCGGCCAGGATGAGCTTCGGGTCGGTGACCATGGCCCGGGCTGCGGCGATGCGCTGCTTCTGGCCGCCGGACATCTGATAGGGGTACTTCTGCAGCACGCCATCGACGCCGAGGCGGGCGGCCATGGCGTTCACCTTGTCGGGGATGGTGCGGGCAGGAGCACCCTTGATGGTGAGGGCGAGCGAGATGTTCTCGAAGCCGGTGAGCGTGTCCAGCAGGTTGGAGTCTTGGAAGATGAAGCCGAGGTCGTCGCGGCGGAACTTCGCCAGCTGCCGGCGCGACATGCCGGTGATGTCGCGGCCGCCTACGATGATGTGGCCGCTCGTGACCGAGTCGATGGTGGAGACGCAGTTCAGAAGCGTGGTCTTGCCCGACCCAGAGGGGCCCATGATGCCGACGAACTCGCCGGCGGCCACATCGAAGCTCACGCCGGCAAGGGCATGGGTGATCGAGTCGCGGCTGCCGAAGACCTTCTCGATGGAGCGGACCGAGAGGATGGGGGAGCCTGCGTTGACGGGGTGGCCGGCTTGGGGGGCGCGGAAGGGGTCGGCCGCACGGTGGGCGCCATGGGCGGTGTGGGCTCCTCTTCCGCTGGCGGCGCTGGCTGCGGAGGCGGCGCCGGCCACGTAGTTCTCGCGCGAGAAAGCGGCGGCGATGCCGTCGAGGGTCGTCGTGCCGTCGCCATCGAGGGGCACAGGCGTGCCAGGATCGGTCGGACGCGGGCCGAAGGCCGAGGGGGTGGGTTCGGTGTACACTTCAGCCATTAGTAGCTCCTCTCGGTTTTGGGCAGCTGGTGGGAGATGAAGGCTCCCACGGCCCCGATGATAGCAAGCGTCAGGATGATTTTCCCTGCAGTGTTCACGACAGTCCTTTCTCTCGGATGTGCGGCTCGCGTTCCGTCTGTCCGGAGGCGGCTCGATGGATCGTCCCATCCCTCCGGAGACGGCTACGCGGCATTCCGATTCGCTCAGACAGTCCTCGCTGGTATCGAAGGCGTTGGGATTGCCTGTTCCCTTTCATGTTCTGCCTTCGATACCATCTGCGGAACTCGCTCGGTCGGAACGCCGCGTATCCGTCTCCTGCATGCTGGAGGTTAGCACCCTGCATGGCCGGAGGTTGTCTCCGTCTTTTGCGTTCGCGAGCCTGAATTCATCCTAAGGAAGGTACGGTTTTGGCTCCATCGATCGGGCTTACGGTTGACTTACGAATGTGTTAGGTTCTACGCGCCGAAGAGTTCTTTGCGGGTGCGGTCGTGGGGGAAGGTGAGGATGACGCGGGTGCCCGTGCCCTCTTCGCTGGCGAGGCCTACGTGCAGTCCCATGGAAGCGCACAAGCTCGCTACCAAGTAAAGGCCCATGCCCGTGGCCGAACCGTGGGCGCGGCCGACCTGGCCGGTGAAGCCGCGCTCGAACACGCGGGGCACGTCGGCGGCGGGGATGCCGCAGCCGTTGTCGCGCACCTCAAGCACCGTGCGGCCTCGGGGGGTGCCGGGCTCCTTCTCGCGGACGGTGAAGGCAAGGGTGGTGGCGCCGTACTTCGCCGCGTTGGTGACCACCTGTCCCAAGATGAACACGAGCCAGGGCTCGTCGGCCAGCACCGTCAGGGCATCGGGAATGTCAAAGGCGGGGGTGCAGCCTTTCTCGATGAGGAAGCGGCTGTGGCGCTTGCAGGCTTCCCGCGCCGCATCGGCCAAATTCACTTCGCGGATGGCGTAGTCGCGCTCGACCGAGGTGGATCGCGCGTAATAGAGGGCCTGGTCCACCTGGGCCTCGATGCGTTCCAGCTCGCGGGCCACTTTGGCCGACTCGGGCCCGGGGTGGTTGGCGAGCATGAGCTTGATGGCGGCGATGGGCGTCTTTATCTCGTGAATCCACAGCTCCACATAGCGGCGATAGGCGGCCGCGTCGTCGCGCAGGGCCGCTGTCTCCTCGGCGGAAAGCTGGGAGAGGCGACGGGCCACATCGTAAGCGATCTCGCCTTCCAGAAAAGGCGGCTCGGCGATGAGGGAGGGAAGCACGCAGGCTTGGCGCAGCTGCTCGGTAAGGTGGTGCAATTCGTGATAGAAGGCGGCTTTGCGGCGGTAGTCCAGAAAGCCGGCGCCCAGCGCGATGAGCGTAAGAATGTCGGCGACGAGCAGAACCCCCGACGAGTTCACGCCGAGCGCAGGCAGAATGAGCACGGTGCTGGCGAGGGCGAGCAAAAAAGCCGCGAGACCGATGACGTTGTCGCGCACATAGGAAGCGGGCGTGAAGGCGGCGATGGGCGCATTGGCGGTGTGCGCGTTGACGCGTTCTCCTGCAGCGCTCGCGTCGCGGCCCCCTTCCGCAGCATGCGACGCGCAAGAGATCTCGCAGTCCTCGCGTGCCACTGTGTTGTGCCCGCTCATACCGTGTACCCCACACCGCGGCGGGTAGCGAGGAAGTCCTCCGGAACGCCTAGGGAACCGAGGGTTTTGCGCAAGCGGTTCACATTCAAGGTTAGCGTGTTGTCGTCGATGAAGGCGTCGGATTCCCACAGGGCACACATGATCTCGCTGCGGGGCACCACCACGCCGGGGTTACGCATGAGCGTCTGTAGGATGCGCAGCTCGTTGCGCGTGAGTTCGGCGGTGCGTCCTTGGAATTCCACGGTGCCGGCGCCCATGTTCAACGTCACGCCTTTGTGGAGGATCGTCATACCGGCAGCAGGGCTCGCGCTGCGCCGTAGCAACGCCTGCAGATGCGCGAGCAGCACGGCGGGCCGATAGGGCTTGGTCACGTAATCGTCGGCCCCCAGGTTCATGGCCATGACCTCGTCGAACTCGCTTTCCGAAGAGGTGAGCATGAGGATGGGCACCGAGCTTTTGCCCCGGATGTCGCGGCAGATGGAATGCCCGTCGGCGCCGGGCAGCTTCAGATCGAGCACGATGCAGTCGGGCTCGGCAGCGAGGGCGCGTGCCGCGGTGTCGCCCCAGGTGCCCTCGTAAGCCGCCACGGCGTAGCCGGAAAGCTCCAGCACGTGGGCCAGCTCCGTGCGCAGGGCGGTATCGTCTTCGATGAGATAAATGCGCTGGGCCATGGCTGCCTCTCTTTCGGCGGTGTTCGCAGGTGCCGTTCGCGCAGGGCGTGGCGCTCGGGCATAAGGCCCAGGCGCGAGGTTCGGACGTGGGGCTCGCGCGCAAGGCTCGGGCGCGGTAGCGTGGGCGCGAGGTTCGTGCGCTCAAGCGCGACGGCAAGCATCGCAGCCCATTGTAAGCCTGCGCGCCGTTCCCGCCCCCAGCAACTTCCAACCTTACGCAACCGTAAGTTGGTTACCAGCTTCCTCGGAAGGCGTGCTCGACTGCTCGATAGTAAGCGAATGGGCAGAATTTGCCTGAGATCTTGAGTTATAAGCGTCTGCAGAAGAAAAATGTGGATGAAATTAACGAGTAATGTATAAAGAAGGGGTGAAAATGTGTGCTCAGGCGCTTATAACTGGCGATCTCGTGCAATTCAGGGCTGGTTCGCCGACGACGACGCTTCTTCGCAGCATTGCGACTTCGTTGCGGTCGGCGCAGGGAACGGATCGGGACATTCCCGCGTCATTTCCGCGGTCGTGCTCTGGCAGAATGCCGTCATCGACCGAATCGAGACGGGAGGTTCGCCATGGGAGAGCGGAAGCTCAAGTTCCAGGATCGCTGGATGTTCAACCGCGTGCTATGCGAGGAGGAGGTGTGCCGCAAGGTGCTGCGCGCCGCGCTGGGGATAGAGGCGGGGGAGATCGCCTACCTGAACGCCGAGCAGTGCTTCGAGCCGCTCGCCGCCGGACGAGGCGTGCGCCTGGACGTGTTCGCCCGGGGCGACGGGCGGGTCTACGACATCGAGATGCAGGTCGCCAGGGAGCGAGACCTGGGGCGCCGCATGCGCTACTACCAGGCCGCCATGGACGTGGGGGAGTTGGGGTCGGGCGAGGACTTCGGCGCGCTGCCCGAGAGCTACGTGCTGTTCTTCTGCCGCCACGACGCCTACGGCAAGGGCGAGCCCGCGTACGTGATCGAGCGCAGGTGTGGGGCCCATCCCGACCTTGCTGTGGGCGACGCCTCCCCGTGGGTAGTGCTGAACGCCTCGGCGTGGGAGGCCTCCGCCGACCCCGGGCTGCGGGATGTGCTACGATACCTCCGGACCGGGGAGGCCGAAGGGCCCTTGTCGTCGGAGATCGACGCCCTGGTCGGCGTGTTCAACGAGGACAGGGAGTGGGTGGACCGCGTGCTTACCTACGAGCAGGAGACCGAGATGCGCTGCCGAAAGGCGCGGGAGGAAGGTCGGGAGGAAGGTCGGGAGGAAGGCGAGGCCCGTCTCGCCGTGCTCGTGGGCGCTCTGCTGGCCGACGGCCGTTCCGAAGACGTGGCCGCTGCGGTGGAGGACAAGGTGCGTCGCGAGGAGCTCTACGCCGAGCTCGGAATATGAGGCCAACGCGCCTATACCGTGCGCATTACGCCTGAAGGCGATGCGCTGGCCGAGAAGCGCTGCGCCGCGCAGTCCGAGGTAGCCGATCGCATCCTGTCGACCCTGACGCCCGAGGAGGTCGAGTCGTTGAACGTTCTCACGGAGAAGATCATCCACCAGTGCAAGGACATGGGCGTCCGCGGTGAGCGCAAGCATGGTCGCCATCATCGTCATGGCAAGGGCCGCAGCTGCCGCAAGTAGCGTTCGGCACCCTTCTGGTACCTTCTCGATAATGGCCTCCCAGGGGGACATTATTTTTCTCAAAGATTATTCTTGACATAGAATAAAGCATCGTTATAATAGATTTCGACAGAGCGGGAGATGCGAAGTCTCCTCCTCTCTCCTCTTCTCTCGTCCGCATGCGCCTCTCCCCCTCGGGCGCCAAGGACACTCATTTGCGAGCCCGGGATCCCCCCTTCCCGGGCTCGCAGCATGTCAGGGGCCGGCTGCTTCGGAGGGAAGCCGGCCTCTCGGCTCTCTGCCGCTCTCCATCGAGGCGCACCGGCGCGTTGGCGCATGCGCTTTTCTTCCTTAAGAATCCCTGAGGTTTCGTTGCGAAGGCGAAAAGTGGGGTAGTATGGTCGAGAAAACGTGGCGGCCTTTGCGGGGCCGCCTGCACGTGGCGACTTCCAGAGGCACCAGAACGGGGAGTCGCCTGGATAGGGAAGGATTCGGCTATGCGAGAAATGCCCGCCAATCAGTTGAACCCGCGCATTAAGAGCGTTTGGCGCATCAACGATGCCATTTGGATCGTTGTCTCATTCCTGTGCTGCTTTCTGCCTTTCGCTATCATAGCGTTGGTGGCGCCAGAAGAAGCGTGGGCCGGGGTGGTGGCTCTTATTGTCGCTATCTTGTTCGTGGCGCTGCTTGTGCTGTGCGTGGTGGTGCTGCCGCCCATTCGCTATGCTCGTTGGCGCTACGAGCTTACGCCGGATTACCTGGACATCGCTCGCGGCATCTTCTGGCGCAAGCGCTTCGTCATTCCGTTCATCCGCGTGCAGAACACCGACACGCGCCAAGGGCCCATCCTGCGCGCCTTCGGGCTGTCCAGCGTCACCGTGGCAACTGCCGCCGGCGAGCACGAGATTCCCGGCCTCGGCATCGAAGAGGCCGACGTGCTGCGCGATCGTGCCGCCGAGCTGGCGCGTCTGGCCCGAGAGGACGTATAAATGAGCGCGCCGAACGTGCCCCCGCAGGTGCCCGCGCCCGCGCCGATGCCCCCTGCGGCGGCTGCCCCATCGACTGAGCTGCCGCGCCACCATGTGCACCACAGCTATATCTGGCTCGAAAGCGTGCGCACGATCTTCATCATTGCCGTATGCGTTGTGGTGGCGAACTTCTCCACCATCATTGGGCTCGTTGCCGAAGAGGGCATGGGCGCCGAGGCCGGGTTCATCATGGCGGTGGCTGGCATCGGCACGCTGGTGGTCATCCTCATTACGTTTGGCATCGTCGCCGGGCTGCGCGTCGTTGGCTACAATCACCTGTACTTCACCGTCGGCCCCGACGAGTTCACGCTGTGCTCCGGCATCTTCAACAAGAAGCAGGTGCACGTGCCCTACCAGCGGGTCCAGTCCGTGGACCAGCGGGCGACGCTCCTTCAGCGACTGTTCGGCGTGTGCACGGTTTCCATCGATACGGCCGGCGGCGCGGCGAACAAGGCCGTCGTGGTGTCCTACGTCACCAAGGCCCAGGCCGAGTGGCTGCGCGCCGAGCTCTACAACCGCAAGAATGCTCTGGCCGCTCAGGCTGCCGTTGCGTCGGGCATGGCGGGTGCAGCGAGTGCGGCCGCGACGGGCATGGCGGGTGCGGGCGCCCCGGTTCCGCAGTCGGCGGAGGCCGGCATTGCGGCTATGTCCCAGGGGGCGGCGGCCTTTGCCGGCAACGTGCCGAGCCCGGCCGTCGCGGGCAACGTGCTCGATGTGGGCGTTGAGGCATGGAACCAAGTGGGCGGTGTGTTCGCCGGCCCTGCTCAGGACACCGGCCGCGTTACTTACGAGTACGGTCTCACTAACAAGGAGCTGTTCTTCGCGGGTCTTTCCAACACCACATCGGTGGGGCTCATCTTCGCCGGTCTGGTTGTCGGCGTGCTGCAAATCGTCGGTTTCATCTTCGACGTGATGGGGGATGCAGCCGATGGTGCTGTGGAAAGTGCCCTAGTTTTTGCCGGCTCCCAGGCTTCGGCCTACCTGATCGGGGCCGTTTCGGTGGGGATCATCGTGCTGGTGCTCGTGCTGTGGGTGTTTTCGGCGTTGGGTTCCTGCATCGGCTACGGCGGCTTCAAGGCGCGCCGTCGCAACAACCGTATCGAGGTGGAACACGGCTTGCTGCAGCACACCTTCCAAGGCATCGACATCGACCGCGTGCAGTCCGTGGTCGTGAAGCAGAGCTTTATCCGCCGTCTGCTCGGCTACTGCGAGCTGTCTCTCGGCAAGATTGACGCCGCCACGGGCGAGGATAGCGGCAATAAGCAGAACACTCTGGCCAATCAGGGGATCATCATCCACCCCTTCGTGAAGATGAACCGTGTGCCGGAAATCCTCGCCGGGCTCGTGCCGGAGTTCTCCGACCTTCCCCAGGAGGCGAAGCCCGTCGCGAAGGTGGCGCTGCGCCGAGCCGTGCTGCGCCAGGGCATCTGGTTCGGCGGCGGCTTCTGGCTGGCCGTGGTAGTCACCGTGTGCCTAGTGGTTTTCGGTTGGGTGAATGGAGAAGTTGCGACTGGCGGCATCGAGCTCGATTCCAAGGATCTGTTCCTTCTGAGCATTGGGTGGAACGTGATCGTGGTGGGTGGCTATGCGCTGGCGGCCGTCCTCTTCATCGTGGATATAGTGAACGCCGTGCTGTGGGCCCGCGAGTCCAGCTTCGCCTACAACCACCGCTTCATGCAGGTGAGCAACGGCGGCCTTTCTCGAGAAACAGTGAGTTTCCCGCGCCAGAAAATCCAGTTCGGCTGCACAAAGAGCAACCCGTTGCAGCGCCGTGCGGGCACCGACACGCTGCTCGCCACGACGGCGGCCGGTTCCGGCGGCACCACGACGACGCTCATCGACGCCTCCCACGCCGACGCCATGGCGTGGCTCGACTGGCTGAAGCCCGGCGGCAACCAGTAATCCCGGAAAATATGGTAAAGTACCGCCCATGAGTAAAACAGACGACACTGCAAATTCGAAGCCGGCCTTCCTCGATTTCCTGCGCCCCAAACGCGAAAGCGTTACCGAGGACGAGATCAAGGACATGGTGGCCGAGAATATCGAGCTTCTCGAAGACGAGAAGCGCATGATCAACGACATCCTCGATTTGGCCGACATGACGGTGCGCGAAATCATGAAGCCGCGCGTCGACATGATCATGGCTGAGGACACCGAACCGGCCCGCGCGGCGCTCGACCGCATGCGCGGCACGGGCTATTCCCGCCTGCCGGTCTATCACGAGGAAGTGGACGAGGTCATAGGCCTCGTGTCCTACAAAGACCTCATCGGCCCTCTGCTGGACGGCCGCATCGAAGACCCGGTAGCTGAGTTCATGTACGAGCCGCTTTACGTGCCCGAGACGAAAAACGTGCTGAAGCTTTTGTCGGAGCTGCAAGAGGCCCGCATGCAGATGGCCATCGTCGTGGACGAATACGGTGGCACCGACGGCCTCATTACCATGGAGGACATCATCGAGGAGATCGTCGGCGAGATTGCCGACGAGACCGACAACGATCGCGACCTCATTGTGCTTGTCGAACCGAACCAGTGGCGCGTCGACGGTCGCTTTCCCGTGGAGGATGCCGTGGAACTCGGCTGGCCCGTGGAAGAATCCGACGACTACGAGACACTTGCGGGCTGGATCATCCACGAGCTGGACTCCGTGCCCCGGGTGGGCGACGAGCTGCTGGTCGACGGCTACGCCTTCAAGGTGGTGAAGATGCGCCGCTCGCGCATTTCCATCGTGCAGGTGAAGAAGTTGCCATCGGTAAGTTGTGAAGAGTCGGTAACGACTGCCTGACAGCGCTCAGGGTCGCACCCGCGAGACCTGCGGGAACCCAGAAAGTGCGTTTTGTCAAGCGAACAAAGCGTGGATGTCGGCTACCGCCTCGGCACGGTTTCAGCCAACTAGGGTAAAATATCCGCGACATAAAACAGCATAGCGTTCTTTACTGCAGCAATCCCACACCCTAATCCAGCACGCTGCGCCGCTTGAGCGGTTTAGTTTCGTGCTGTCGAGAAAGGGAATGAGTGGTCACAAGGCGCAAACAGAGTCATCGCAAAACCGTCGTGCTGGCGATGGTTGCGCTCTGCGTGCTGCCGATGCTGGCCGTGGGCTTCCTTGATGCTGGTTGGGCGTCCGCCGGTTCTCACGACATGGGGGCGACCACCTTCGGTCTCGCTCGTCAGTCCGCCGAGAACCCCAACGCTTCCGATGTTTCCCCCGACACCGTGCAAGACAAGTCCGACGCGGACGTTCTCGCCGTGGAAGACGTCGCCGAGGAAGCAGCGCTGAAGACCGCCTCGTCCCGCGATGTGAGCGCCGGCGTGCAGGAAATCGCCGACGAGGAAGAGGCCGCGCGTCTGGCCGCCGAGGAAGCCGCTCGCGTCGCCGAGCAGGAGGCCATCGATCGGGCCGACGCCACGCGCTCCCGCTACTACGCTACCTTCGGTAGCCTGCCGGCCGGCGATGTGGATTTCTCCATCGGTCGCGAGGCGTTCATCGAAGAATGGTCCGCGCGCATCAACGATTACCTGTTCGGCAGCCCTCTGTCTGGCTACGGCGAGACCTTCGCCGAGGCGGCCTGGGAAGCGGGCATCGACCCGCGCTGGTCTCCGGCCATTTCCAACACCGAGTCCACCAAGGGCCGCGTTTGCTTCAAGTCCCACAACGCTTGGGGCTGGGATCAGACCAACTGGCCCGATTGGGACACGGCCATCCGCTCCCACGTGGCCGGTCTGGCTCGGGGCTATGGTTTCACCATCAGCTACTCCTACGCCATGCGCTACTGCCCCCCGAACTACGACAACTGGTATCGGGATACGCTGAATCAGATGCAATTAATCTAATAGGTTCCGTTCGCCCTGACGGGACGAACGGACTGGCCGACGCTGCGGATCCGACAGGCGCCTGCCCTCGCACCTCAAAGCTTACCCTCGCGTACCGAAGTGCGCTCAGCCGCTTTTCGGCACGATTGCAGGCGCCTGTCGGCTCCTCGCTGACTTCCTTGGGCGATCAGGTGCGTTTATAATGGCCCTACTTAAGGAATAAGAAAGAGGTAGGGAATGAGCAACGTGATTGTGGTCGGGTGCGGGCGCGTGGGGTCGCAGCTGGCCAATATGCTCTCGGACAACGGCAACAACGTCTGCTGCATCGACAAGAACGCCGATGCCTTCGCGAACCTCGGCCGCAACTTCAACGGCAGCACCGTGCAGGGCGTGGGCTTCGACGAGGACGTGCTCATCCGTGCCGGCGTGGAAGAGTGCGATGTGCTGGCCGCCGTCACCCAGCTGGACAACACGAACCTCATGTGCGCGGAGGTGGCCAACCATCTGTTCGGCGTGCCCCACGTCATCTCGCGCCTGTACAATCCCGACCACGAGCGCGCCTATATGCAGCTGGGCATCGACTACGTCTGCGGCACGTCGCTGGTGGCCGAGGATGTGTTCTCGAAGATTGTGTCAGGCCACGGCTCCCACATTGACACGTTCGGTGAATTCGAAGTGCTCCGGTTCACGCTGGACCTCTCCAGCCGCGACAACGCCAAAACGATCCGCGTCTCGGAACTTGAGCGCGATCACGAGGTGCGCATTATCGCCTTCGAACGCGCCGATGGCTCCGCGTCCTCCATCCCGACGCCCGATTCGCTGCTGTACGCGGGCGACTCCATTCTCGCTTGCGTGCGCCACGACGTTATCGCGCCGTTCTCGCGTTATATTCTGGATTAGGTGGTACCCATGTACATCGTTATCGCCGGCGGAGGCAAAATCGGTTCCTACTTGGCTGGCATCATGTTGAAGAGCGGCAACGAGGTGGCGGTCATCGAGCAAAGGCTCGCCACGGCCGATCGCCTCTCCGTGCAGCTGACTGGGCCGTACCTCGTCATTCACGGCGACGGCTGCGATTCGCGCTACCAAGAGGATGCGGGCATCCGCCAGGCCGATGTGTTCGTGGCCACCACGGGCCAGGACGATTCGAACCTCGTATCCTGCGAAATCGCCCAGCGCGTGTTCCGCGTTCCCCGCTGCATCGCTCGCGTGAACAATCCGAAAAACGAGCGCATCTTCCGCGAAGTGGGCATCGAATGCGTGTCCTCTACGACACTCATCGCGAACCTCATCGAGGAGGAGGCGCTCTTGGGATCGGTGTCCGTCGTGTCGTCGCTGACTCATGGCAACGTGGCTCTGGCCGAGGTGATGGTGCCGCGCATGCGCCACTTCTCCAATGAGGACGGCGTGCTCATCGACGAGGTGCCGCTGCCGGACAACGCGATCATTGCCGCCATTGCCAGCGGGGGCGATGTGGAAGTGGCCAACGACGAGACGGTGCTGCATCCGGGGGACAAGGCCATCGTAGTGGCGGACGAGGACGTGCTGGACGACGTGCGGCTGGCGTTTCGGGGGCTCTAGTGGTTGTGGAAAGGGCCGGTTGCATGTCGCTCGGGGCGGAATCAGGGGGTACCTTGATTCGCGGCTGCGAGTCCGCTGGGGAGGAGCTACGGGGTATTCCAATTCGCTCAGACAGTCCTCGCTCGGCGGAACAGCCCACTGGGCTGTTCCGTTCGCTGCGGAACTCGCTCGGTTGGAACACCCCGTATCTCCTCTGCGCCGTCATTCTGTTGATGATTTGCCTCCTGCCCTTCTGCATGCCCGGGAAAGCCCTGGCGGCGGATTATCGGTGCTCGGAGGTGGACTTGCTGGCGTCGGTGGAGACCGACGGGTCGGTGCACATGACCGATCAGCGCATCTTCGACCTCACGGAAGGGGAAAGCGCGCCGGAGCGGTTGAAGTGGCTCTACGATGGGTTCATCGAAGGGGCTGAGGTTACTATCGAACGGGTGCGCATGGCGCCGGTGGATGGTGATGGTGCGCTGGCGGGGGAGTGGACGGAGCTTCCCGAGACGACGTTCCTATTGCCCTGGCGCGGTGGCGGAGGGCCCGAGCACGATGCGTGGGCCTACGACAAGTTCCAGCATACGCTCTACGCCTTCGTGGACGCCATGCCCGAGCGCGTCATGTTCGAGGTGGTCTACCGCGTGGAAGACGCCATCGAGGCCTTCGACGACGCGGCCGACTTCCAATGGCTTTATGTTCCCCAGGACTACGATGTGGCCCTGGCCGATGTGCGAGCAGAAGTGGTGCTGCCTGTGGCGGCCGACGATTCCGTGAAGGTCATGGAAAACGTTTATGCGTGGGGTCACGGCCCTGCCGATGGCGAGGTGGACATCCGCTCCGACGGTACGGTGATCTTCACGGATCCTGCGGTCGAGCCCACGATGTACGCCAAAGCGCGGGTGATGTTCCCCGTCGAGTGGCTGACGAACCTGAGCGAGGAGGCGCGCCTGGCGAATCAGGGCACCCTGCAGTACTACTGGACGAGCCGTTACGAGGAAACGTGGGTCGATACGGATACGTCTCAGGAGGTCATTCGTCTTGGGCTGGCTTTGGGGCTGCTGGGCTTGTCTGCGGCGTTGCTGCTGGCGGCGCTCATCGTTTGGTGGCGCTGGGGCCGAGAGCGGCTGCCGGCGTTTCGCGACGATTATTGGATGAACCCGCCTGCCGACGCCATGGCGCCAGCCGTGCTCGGTCGTCTATGGCGCTGGAACCACGAGAGCCCCGACGACATAGTAGCCACGGTGCTCGATATGGTGCATCGCGGTGTTCTTGAAGTGCGAGACGATGAGCTGGTCATACCTGCCGCGGGAGAGGAGCCGGCGAAGAGGGTCGAGAGTGGGTCGGCCGCCGCCCTTGCTGCGCCTCGGGTCGCTGATGTTGGTGCGGATGATGCGCCCGACGCGCCCGACGCTAACGCGGCTGACGCAGCCAACGCGGAGCAGGTCGCTCTCGATGTGGCCACGCTGCGGATGCTGCGCATGGTCGCCACGGGCGGCCGGACACTCAGCCGCGCCAAGCTTTCCGCTTTGGCCCACGAACATCCGCGCGATCTTTTGGAGGCCAGCGCGGCCTGGCAGCGTCGCCTCACCGCTTTGGTTGAGCCCTACGGCTTCTTCGATACAGCCTCCCGTCGCGCTCAGCATGTCGTTTTGGGGGCAGCGATTTTCCTGGCGGTTATCGCGGTAGCGGCCATCATTTGGGTCAGCTGGCGTGTTGGCGTGCTCGCTCTGGCCACGGCGGCGGCCATGGGGGTGCTCGGCAACTACACCATGCGGCGCTCCCCCGAGGGCAACGACATCGCCGCCCATGCCAAGGCCTTGCGCAACTGGATGCGCGATGGCGGCTGGTCGCTCGAGGGCGACAAGCTCGCTCCCGACGAGCGCGCGGCGCTCATTCCGTACGCCTATCTGTTCGGTGCGCTGAAATCCCTCGGATTCGGTGCTTCCGCAGACGCAGAGGGCTCCGATGCCGGGGATGCCGCCATGGCGGTTCGGGGGAAGGCCCCGATGGCTGCCGGCGTCGCTGCTGCCTCTGGCGCCCCTGCCGCCGCTGCCCCTGCCGATGAAGCGGCGTTCCTCGCCGCCCTGGCTCCAGTGTTTTCCCAATCCTTAGACGAAGCGTTACGTGCCGCCCATAAGCGCGCTGAAGTATCATAGGGGCGAAGCTGCCCATCCATTTCGGCGACCATAGCCCGGCCGTCGTCACCTTCTACGAGAAAGGTCTTGATATGAAAGAGAAGTCCTTCGAACCCGGTCGCGACAACATCGTGCTCATCGGCATGCCCGGTGTGGGCAAGTCGACCTTGGGCATCGTGCTGGCGAAGATTCTCTGCATGGATTTCGTCGACGCCGATCTGCTCATTCAGCAGTCCTGCGACAAATCGCTCCAGCGTCTCATCGACACTCTGGGTCCCGATGCCTTCCTCGAGATTGAAAACCAGGTGCTTTCCGAAATGTCCTTCGAGCATTCCGTCATCGCCACCGGCGGCTCGGCCATCTACAGCGAGCCGGCCATGAACCACCTGTCCGAGATCGGCCGCGTGGTGTATCTGAAGATCAGCTTCGACGAGCTGAAGTGCCGTCTGGCCGACTTCTCCGAGCGCGGCGTGGTCATGCGCGACGGCATCGGCATGAGCCTGCGCGACCTCTACGACGAGCGCCTGCCGCTCTACGAGAAGTACGCCGACATCACTGTGGATGTGAACGATCTGTCCATCACCGCCGCCGCCCGCAAGGTCGCCGCCGCCCTGAAGTAGCGGCTCGGTTTCGCATCGACGGGAAACTGGCGGAAAACAGCGCCACTTTTTCGCGGGGCGTTCAAAATACCCTGATAATATCGCCTAACTTTAGCCCGCTGTAGGGTAGAATACGGGCATGTCTTGCGTCGGCGAGGGTCGGCGCGTATATCCGAGGCCGTTTTTCTGCGACGAATCCCTGGTTCGGGCGTGCTTATCGCGCTCTATTGGATTCGACCGCAGAAAGGCGAGCCCGTTTGGAAGGCGATCCAGGTTGCAGGGCCTGGCGCGCTTTCGGAAAGGAAGCATCTATGGCCGATTTGAACGAGATGCTCGTCGCTTGGACTGGTGAGATCGACTCCTTTATGTACACCTACATTTTGGTGATCTTGCTGGTATTCGTGGGCGTCTACTACACCATCCGCACCAAGGCGGTGCAAATTCGCTACATCAAGGACATGTTCACTCAGCTGACGGAGAAAAAGCATGTCCAGGGCGAGAAATCCATCTCGTCCTTCCAGGCCCTCATGGTGTCCACCGCCTCGCGCGTGGGCACGGGCAACATCGCCGGCATCGCCACGGCCGTGGCCACGGGCGGTCCGGGCGCCATCTTCTGGATGTGGCTCATGGCGCTTATCGGCGCTGCTTCGGCCTTCATCGAGTCCACGCTCGCGCAGATCTACAAGATTCGCGGCAAGGAAGGCGAGTTCCGCGGCGGTCCGGCTTACTACATTCAGCAGGGCCTGGGCCAGCGCTGGCTCGGCATCATCTTCGCCTGGGCGCTCATCCTGTGCTTCGCCTTCGGCTTCAACGGCCTGCAGGCGTTCAACATGACTTCGGCGCTCGAGTACTACATCCCCGACTACGCCACCAACGGCACGGCGGTCGGCGTGGGCATCGTGCTCATCGTGTTCACCGCTTTCGTCATTTTCGGCGGCGCGAAGCGCATCTCCATCATCACCTCCATCATCGTGCCCATCATGGCCATCGCCTACATTCTCATTGCGCTGTGGACCACGATCGCCAACATCGGCGAGCTGCCGGCCGTGTTTGGCACCATCTTCCAGTCGGCTTTCAACTTCCAGTCCATCGCGGGCGGCTTTGCCGGCTCGGTGGTTATGCTCGGCATCAAGCGCGGTCTGTTCTCCAATGAGGCCGGCATGGGCTCGGCCCCGAACGCCGCCGCCACCGCCAGCGTGTCGCATCCGGTGAAGCAGGGCCTCGTGCAGAGCCTGTCCGTGTACATCGATACGCTGCTCATCTGCACCTGCTCCGCTATGATGGTCATGGTGTTCTGGGTGCAGGATCCCGAGGCCGCCATGGCGCTCAACGGCATGCCGCTCGTGCAGATGGCCGTGAACAACGCCGTTGGCGAGGTGGGCATCCACTTCATCACCTTCGCGATCTTCGCCTTCGCGTTCTCCAGCCTCATCGGCAACTACTTCTATGCCGAGACGAACTTCCGCTACATCTTCAAGAATACCAAATGGGGCATGCTCATCTTCCGCGTGCTGTGTCTGGCCGCCATCTTCTACGGCTGCGTGAACAGCTTCGATCTGGCGTGGAATTTGGCCGATATCTTCATGGGCTTCATGGCCATCATCAACCTTGTGGCCATTCTGCTGCTCGGCAAGTGGGCCTTGGCCGCGCTGGATGACTACACTCGTCAGCGCAAGGAGGGCAAGGATCCGGTGTTCATTGCTGCCAGCGTGCCCGGCATGCCCGCCTGCGAGTGCTGGACCACCGCGGATCTGCCGAACTTCGGAGACAATCCTGTGGAGGAGTACATCGAGGAAGCCGCATCGCTCGACTCGGAGGGCTTGAGGTAAGAACCTGGGTATCCCCCCGCAGGGCGGCGCATCGCCTTGGGTCAGAAAGGGTTTCCGAAAGAGCGGCGGCTCGCAAGGGTCGCCGCTTTTTTCGTAGTGCTATACTTTCCCGGAACAAAACGGCGGCCCGGGCGGCCGCATTAGGGGAGGGCGTAACAGCTATGATCGATATTCCAAGTCCGGCTGTGGCCGTCGTGGGGCGGCATAACTCCGGCAAAACGACGCTCATCGAGCGGCTTATCGCCGAGCTGGTGGGTCGCGGGCTCGACGTGGGCTCCATCAAGCACCATTCCCATCGCGGGTTCGACATCGATATTCCCGGCAAGGACTCCTACCGCCACAGGGCCGCCGGCGCCTCCGAGACGGTTATTGCGGCCCCGGGGCAGGTGGCGCGCATCAAGACCGTGGAAGACGAGGTGGAGTGCAACGAGCTGGTGCGCTCGATGCCGAACCACGACATTATCGTGGTGGAGGGCTACCGCAAAAGCGGGTTGCCCACCATCGAGATCATGCGCTCGGGTAACGAGGCCGACTGCCGTGCGGCTCGCCTGTTCGTGAAGGCGGCCCGGGAGGGTCTGCCTTTGACGACGGACTTCACGCAGCTGGGGCGCGCGGTCGACCGCGCGGGCGACGGGGCTGGGCGCGACGGGGCCTGCGACGGCGCGGGCGAGATGCCGGGCGCGGGCGAAGTGCCGGGCGCGTCCGACTACTCGGCTGCCGCCGATGCTGCGGCCAGGATGCCTTCCACCAACACGGTGGCTGTGGTGACCGATATCCCCGATGCCGAGGAGGCTGCGGCGCTCTATGGCATTCCCGCCATCGGCCTTGAAGATGCGGCCGCTTTGGCCGATTTCCTTTCCGAGCACTACGTGCGGCCGCGCGTCACGGTGGTCATCCAGGCCGGTGGCGAGTCGCGGCGCATGGGCCAGTCGAAGGCGACGGTGCCCTTTGCGGGACGTCCCCTCATCTGCCGTCTTGTCGAGCGTTTGTCGCCCGTGGCCGATGAGCTTATCATCACCACCAACGAAGCCGATAAGCTGGGCTTTCTCCATGATATGTACCCCGATCTGACCATCAGGCTCGTGGGCGACGCCTATGCAGAACGAGGCGCTTTGCCCGGGCTCTATACCGCGCTTGCTGCTGCCGAGAACCCGTACGTGGCCGTGGTGGCCTGCGACATGGTGTTCGCGAGCGCGCGTTTGGTGGTGGCCGAGGCGCTTGCCATGCACGAGAGCGGAGCCGACGTGGTGGCGCCGTCCAACAAGCACGGCTTCGAGCCGATGCACGCCATGTACCGCAAGGAAGGGTGCCTCGGCGCTGTTCACGCCCGCACCGAGCGCGGGGAGAAGCGCGTGCAGAGCTTCTTCGACGACCCGGCGGTTACGGTGCTGCCCTTCAACCAGGATCGCGTCCTGGAAGTTGAGCCCCGCGGCGGCTGCTTCATCAATGCCAACACGCCCGACGAGCTTGCTCGCATCGAGCAGTCCTATCTCGGCGAATAGCAGAAAGGGATTCGCGCCATGCCGAACTTGAACGATATCATGGAGATGATGGACGCCTTGGAGACGAAGGCGATCATTACGATCCCCACGTTCTGCGTCGCTGTGCGCAACCGTCATTCCTCATGCCGCAAATGCGCCGATGTATGCCTGGCCGACGCCTTCACGATTGAGAAGAACGAGCTGAACATCGACGCTGGGGCGTGCGTGGCCTGCGGGGCCTGCGTGGCGGTGTGCCCTACCTCGGCGTTGGTTCCCATGGATCCGATGCCCGACGACTTGGCCGGCGCTGTGGCCGAGACGACCAACGCGGCTGATGGCCTGACGGTCATCGCCTGCGCCCGCAAGGCGGCTCGCAACGTGGGCGACCCCGATAAGTACGCAGTGGTGCCCTGCCTCGCCCGCATGGAGGAAGAGCTGCTCGTGGAACTGGTGGCCCGCGGCGTTCCGGAGATCTGCCTGGTGGACGGCGACTGCCGCACCTGCAAATATCGAGGCGCGGTGCCCGCCATCGACGACACGGTTGAGTCGACGCGCGCGCTCATCGAGGCCATGGGATCGGACGCGCAGATCACGCGCACGTCGGAGTTTCCGGCTTCGGTTCAAGTAGAGGATATGCGCAAGGCGGTCGGTGCCGCCCGGCGTGAGTTCTTCACCTCCTCGGGCCATTATGCCAAGGATGTGGCGAAGTCGGCTGCCGAGAAGGTGGTGAACGAGAAGCTGGCGCAACTGCATCTGCAGAAACAGGAGCAGACGCTGCGGGAGAAGCTCGGCGTAAAGAACGGCGCGGGCAAGATGCCCACCATCGAAGCCGAGCGCAACATCGCTATTCTGGATGCCATGAGTCGCATCGGCGATCCGGACGAGCCAGCCGTCGACGAGATGTTCACGCGCATTTTCGGCGACATCGCCATCGATGCCGAGAAATGCTCCGGTTGCGGCATGTGCGTCATGTTTTGTCCCACTGATGCCCTGCGCAAGGCGGTCGATCGCCATCCGGACGAGGGCAAGGCGTACCTGGAGTTCCAGGTCTCCGACTGCGTCCAGTGCAATTTGTGCGCCGATGCCTGCTTGAAGAAGTGCATCGAGATCGTACCCGTCGTCTCCATGGAAGAGCTGTTCGATTTCGAGCCGCGCCTCGTGGAGATTTCCGCCGCTAAGAAGGGCAACAAGCTCTTCAATCGGAACAAGTAGCAAAGATTTTCTTGCTTCTGGTCACAAAATCGAGTTCTGGGTTTTTCTGAGAGCGAACTGTCCTCACGTCCCTGTGTACGCCCTAGAAAAATAGATATAATTAATCGTTGTGTGCACACCTTTCATGAGAGCGCTCGGGAAAATCCGCTCGACGAAACCCAGAACTCGATTTTGTGACCAATTTTCTGATTAAGATTGTCTGTGCTATACTAGCGAGCGCTCTAGTGCTTTAGCACAGTAAAGAAGTAAAGTGGGGAAGGCGAGAGACTTTCCTGGCGTACCTTTTAGGGAGGACGGAATGAAGAAACTGACGAAGATCGCCGCTGCAGCTGCGGCTCTGTGCCTGGGGGCCGCGCTTCTGGCCGGCTGCTCGGGTTCCAACGACGCGGCCGATAACGCGGCCGACAATGGCGCTGCCGCTAACCCCGATGCCACGACGCTCATCGTGGGCCTGGACAACGCTTACCCGCCCTATGGCTTCATCGGCGACGATGGCAACCTGACCGGCTTCGACATTGATCTGGCCACCGAGGTGGCCGCGCGCAATGGCTGGAACCTCGAGCTTGAAGCCATCGACTGGGATGCTAAGGACGCGCTGCTGAATCAGGGTACCATCAACTGCATCTGGAACGGCTTCACCATGGAGGGCCGCGAGGCCGACTATACGTTCTCGAAGCCCTACATGCACAACGAGCAGGTCGTTGTGGTGAAGAAGGACTCGGGCATCAGCTCGCTGGATGATCTTGCTGGCAAGAACGTCATGACGCAGGTCGACTCCGCCGCCCTGGACGTGCTGGAGGGCGACCAGAAGGATCTGGCCGACACCTTCGCCGGCGGCAAGGCGCAGACCATCGGCGACTACAACAACGCCTTCATGCAGCTGGAGTCCGGTGCGGTGGATGCCGTGGCTTGCGACCTGTCCATTGCGGACTACCAGATGGCCGCCAAGCCCGATATGTTCGTGAAGCTCGAGCCCCTGTCCACTGAGAACTACGCCGTGGGCTTTGCCAAGGATGGCGACGCGGCCATGGTTGACGCGGTGAACAAGACGCTGAAGGAGATGTACGACGACGGCACCATCGCCAAGCTGTGCGAGAAGTGGGGCGAGTACGGTATCTCGATCGACAACTGGGTTCTCGTTGATTAATTGCTTCGCAATTAATCAACGCTGACGCTGCGGCTCCGACGCTTTGGGTTCGTTCGCCCTGGCGGGACGAACGAACCGGCCGACGCTGCGGCTCCGACAGGCACCTGCCCTTGCCATTCAGCGCTTTCCCTCACGGCCCGAAGGCCGCTCGGCC
>ERZ838118.486-NODE-486-length-54948-cov-4.230066_pt1 | contig 54948 bp, 47 predicted proteins | sample MGYA00519863_ERZ838118 | MGnify/ENA primary metagenome ERZ838118 (study PRJEB31850, sample SAMEA3708827) | human gut metagenome | biome: human gut; feature: human-associated habitat; material: faeces | place: China | collected 2014 ...
TATTTTGAATCTGCGGCTATGATACTTACGCTTATCACGGTTGGTAAGATGCTTGAAGCCCGCTCTAAAGGAAAGACTACGGATGCACTTAAAGGTCTTATGAACATTGCACCTAAGACGGCAGTTGTACTGATTGACGGTGAGGAAAAGACAGTTGCGGTAAGGCGTGTGAAAAAAGGTGATATTTTTGTTGTAAGACCTGGAGAAAATATTCCGGTTGACGGCTGTATAATCGAAGGAAACAGTGCCGTAAATGAGTCGGCACTTACAGGAGAAAGCATACCTGTCGATAAGGAAGTAGGAGACATGGTATCGGCTGCGACGATTAACCAGTCGGGTTATATCAAGTGCGAAGCCACAAGAGTAGGCGAGGATACTACATTATCACAAATTATAAAAATGGTGAGTGATGCAGCTGCGACAAAAGCACCTATCGCAAAGATAGCTGATAAAGTGTCGGGAGTGTTTGTGCCGGTTGTTATCGTGCTTGCGATAATAACAACGATAGTATGGCTGATTGCAGGAAAAGAAGCCGGTTATGCACTTGCAAGAGGAATTTCTGTGCTCGTAATAAGCTGTCCTTGTGCATTAGGTCTTGCGACACCTGTTGCCATAATGGTAGGTAACGGTGTTGGTGCCAAAAACGGTATTTTGTTTAAAACGGCGGTTTCGCTTGAGGAGACAGGTCGTGTAAACATAGTTGCACTTGATAAAACAGGTACGATAACTATGGGCGAGCCCAAGGTGACAGATATGATACCAACGACAGGATATGATGATAAGTCGCTGTTAAAACTTGCCTATTCGCTTGAGACAAAAAGTGAACATCCGCTTGCAAAAGCTGTTGTAAATGAAGCGGAGAGCAGAAATATAAAGGCAGATGAAGTTGACGGATTTAAGATACTTCCGGGAAACGGTCTTACGGCACAGTATAACGGCGGTACGATAACCGGAGGAAGTTTTAAATTTATAAGCAAACAGATAAATGTATCAGACGAGATAAGACAGAAAGCAGAAGAACTTGCAAAAGAGGGAAAGACACCGCTTCTTTTTGCACAGGACAATAAATTGTGTGGTCTGATTGCGGTAGCTGACACGATAAAGGAGGACAGCCCGGCGGCAGTTAAAGATTTAAAAGATATGGGAATAAGGGTTGTCATGCTCACGGGAGATAACGAGAGAACGGCGAAAGCCATCGGAGCACAGGCAGGAGTTGATGAGGTTATAGCAGGAGTTCTTCCTGATGGAAAAGAAAGTGTTATAAGAGAACTGATGGGACAGGGCAAAGTTGCTATGGTAGGTGATGGAATAAACGATGCTCCTGCACTTACAAGGGCAAATATAGGAATAGCCATTGGGGCAGGTGCGGACATAGCGATGGATGCGGCAGATGTTGTTCTTATGAAGAGCAGATTAAGTGATGTGCCGGCAGCTATAAGACTCAGCAGATTTACGCTCAGAAATATACATGAAAATCTGTTTTGGGCATTTATTTATAATATTATCGGAATACCACTTGCGGCGGGTGTGTGGATACCGATATTCGGCTGGACATTAAATCCGATGTTTGGTGCTTTGGCAATGAGTTTATCAAGCTTTTGTGTTGTAACAAACGCATTGCGGTTAAACTTTGTTAATATAAAAAAATGTAAATAGTATATGTTTTTTTGATTATGAAAGTATCTGACATAATATGAAAAAGTCTGATATAATGCAAAAAAACAGGAACAGGAGGAAAAAGTTATGGTCAAGACAATAGTAGGAATTGATGGAATGATGTGTGGAATGTGTGAGAGTCATGTAAATGATGTAATAAGAAAGTCATTTGATGTAAAGAAAGTTTCTTCATCACACAGTAAGAAAAGAACGGAGATAATCTCAGAGGAAGCATTAGATGAAGATAAAATCCGTGCAGTTATAGATGAGACCGGATATACCGTAATGTCGGTAGAGACAGAGCCTTACAAGAAAAAATTTGGATTATTTTAAGTAGAAATATACTACCTTGACTAATGGACGCTTTGAAGAAGGAGCATTATTCTGCACTTAGGGACGCTTTCACTCGGAGAATAGAGTAGAGGTACATAGGTGAGCCAAAATACGCTCGCTTATGTACCGGCGATGTTCTAACGCCCTTCGGTCAGAATTATAAACCTTCTTCAAAGCTGTTTTTTATTTAGAGATAAAAATATTATCCTGCATTTTGTATGGTAAGTACAGTTTTTATTGGTGAACTTTTTTGTGTTTTTGTGGAGATTTTGTTTATTTATTTGACAGTGTTGTATATTTAAGTGTATATTTTTATATGTATGAAAATGAAAAGTATAATAGGTACTTGTGAAAGCATAGTAATAAATACTTAATATAGTATATAATTTGTTTTGCAATTACCTAAGAAGGAAAGAGAGGGAGTTTTATGTTAAGGATTGAGAATCTGACTAAGATTTATGGAGATAAGAAAGCTGTTGATGACCTTTCTCTACACATAAATGCGGGAGAGATTTATGGTTTTATAGGTCATAATGGAGCAGGTAAGACGACGACACTTAAGTCTGTTGTCGGGATTTTGAAGTTTGATGAGGGTAAGATTTTTGTTGACGGGGAGTCTGTTTTAAAAAATCCTATTGAATGTAAGAAAAAAATTGCTTATATACCTGATAATCCGGATATTTATGAGTTTATGACAGGAATAAAATATCTGAATTTTATCGCTGATATTTTTAAAGTCGATGCTGACACAAGGCAGGAACGCATTAGGAAATATGCGGATATATTTGAGATTACGGATGATCTTGGCCAGCCGATAGCAGCATATTCACATGGCATGAAACAGAAACTTGCGATTATTTGTGCATGGCTTCACAATCCTAAACTTATTATCATGGATGAGCCTTTTGTCGGACTTGATCCAAAGGCATCTCATTTATTAAAGGAAATGATGAGGGAGTTTTGTGATAATGGCGGAGCAATCTTTTTTTCAACACATGTACTTGAAGTTGCAGAGAAACTTTGCGACAAGGTGGCTATAATAAAAGGCGGCAGACTTATCAAATCTGGTACTATGGAAGAAGTAAAAGGTGATGACAGTCTTGAAGATGTCTTTTTGGAATTGGAGGATGAATAATGACATGGATTCTTATAAAGAAACAGATGATGGAGATATTCAGGAGCTATTTTTATGATTCAAAGAAGAATAAAAAGCGTTCAACTGTTTCAACAATATTATTTATGCTCATATATGCAGTGATGATGGTTGGTGTGCTGGGCGGAATGTTTGCATATTTTTCAAAAGGTATCTGCGGACCGTTTGCAGCGGTAAATATGAGTTGGCTTTATTTTCTTATAATGAGTATGGTTGCTGTATCACTCGGTTCATTTGGCAGTGTTTTTAATACATATTCAGGTCTTTATATGTCAAAGGACAATGATCTGCTCTTGTCAATGCCTGTTCCTGTAAGAACGATACTTATAGCAAGGCTTGCAGGCGTTTATCTTCTCGGTCTTATGTATTCAGCAGTAGTGATAATGCCTGCCGTAATTGTTTACTGGGTTGTTGCAAAATGCACCGTATTAAATGTAATAGGTTCAATTTTACTTATAGTAATTATTTCACTCATTGTGCTTATATTGTCATGTATTCTCGGCTGGTGTGTGGCAAAGATAAGCAGAAAATTGAAAAATAAAAGCTTTATTACTGTATTGGCATCACTTTTATTTTTTGCCGCATATTATTTTGTATTTTTTAAAGCACAGGAAGTAATAAATAAAATTATGGTTAATGCGGTTGTTTATGGGGAAAATGTTAAAAATAAAGCATACCCTGTATATATGTTTGGAAGAATAGGTGAGGGTGATATAAGTGCAATGCTTATCTATACAGTTGTGATAGTGATTTTATGTGCTTTAATATACCGTGTGCTTTCAGGCAGCTTTATAAATATTGTTACATCAAATAATACTGTTTCAAAAGTCAGATATAAAGAGAAAAAGAGTAAAATGAAAAATCAATTTGCGGCGGTTCTCTCAAAAGAATTTGCACGATTTTTTGCAAGTCCGAGTTATATGTTAAATTGTGGGCTTGGCTCTCTGTTTCTGTTTGTATTAGGTGTGGTGTTTATCGTGAAAGGTCATTCGCTTGTAGTTTTTGCGGATACGATATTTCAATATAAAGAAGCAGTACGCATGGTACCACTGTTTTTTGCAGTAGCAATATGTGCAACGGCAGCTATGAATGATATAGTTGTTCCATCAGTATCACTGGAGGGAAAAAATCTGTGGGTGCTACGTTCACTTCCTGTAAAAACATGGGATATATTTAGGGCAAAACTTGCGGTACAGTTTATTTTTACAGGGATTCCGGTATTGTTTTGTGATATATGTATGCTTATAGTATTCAGAGCAGATATAAAACCGGTTACTCTTATAATGTTATTTATACTTCCGATTTTATATATGGTGTTTATGTTACTATTTGGAATGTTGCTTGGGATTAGTTTTGTAAATCTTACATGGACGAATGAGACGGCTCCAATAAAACAAAGTTTAAATATATTTATAGCAATGTTTGGAGGATGGATATTTGCAATTGCGGTAGCATTAGTGTTTATTGTTAAAGCGTACAAAATTGGTTTGTTTATGTATGTTATAATTGTTGATATGGTATTTGCTGCTTTATCAGTAATGTTATATATATGGATGAAAAAAATAGGTGTTGCAAAATTTGAAAATTTGTAAAGAAATTTAGTGGAAGTTTACATCAGAGAAGTGAAGTATAAAAATTATTGTTGAGCAGTCAGAGTGGCTTAACACTTATATGGATGCAGTTGAGGAAATGGAGGGCAAAACATAATGATAAATCCACTTACAATGATGAAATTAAATCAGACAAAAAATAAATTTGTATCAAATCATCCTAAATTTGCCGCTTTTATTAAAAACTTTTTTTCAAAGAAGATAGAGGCAGGAACTATTATTGAGATTACTGTTAAAAGACCGGATGAAGAACCTGTTACTTCCAATATGAGAGTGACAGAAAGTGATTTGGAATTACTTAAAAGCATGAAAGATATAATGAGCAAATAAACTATTGAAAAAAGCTGCAGTTTGTGATTATGGTGTAGTTTTAATAAAAGGTGTCATACAGAAATGTATGGCATTTTTTATTGTATAGGAAAATGCCTGTAAAGTAGTGTTTTGCCCTTTTGTAGTATATTTTTTTTGAAATGGCAGATAATGTAAGAGAGCATTATAGTTACTGTTTACTTGAAAGCATTACACTGCTTGCAAAGTATTCGTCAATGAGTGAACGGTGACAGATAAAATATAGTGTAATTTATTTTATAGAGTGGTTATGCTATATGTAGAAATGAAAAATTAAATGCGAAAAATAAGGAGGATTAACATGGAGCAGATTACAAAAAGAAATGAAGCCGTAAAAGACAGCAAACAGACAAGAATGTTCTGTTATCAGTGTCAGGAAACGGCAGGAAACAAAGGGTGCACGGTATCGGGAATGTGTGGGAAAGTTCCTGAAGTAGCAAATATGCAGGATTTACTGATATATGTGACAAAAGGTCTTTCAGCCGTGACAACGAAAATGAGAGAAAAAAAGCTTGCAGTTGATGAGAATGTAAATCACAGGGTTACATTTAATCTTTTTACAACAATTACAAATGCAAATTTTGATAATGAGTCGATAAAAAACAGGATAAAAGATACATTGCTTGAAAAGGAAAGATTATTAAAAAAACTTAATGACGAGGACAAAGAGAAACTTCCTGAGGCGGCATTATGGAACGGCGATGAGAGTGAGTTTGAAAAGAAAGCTAAGGAAGTTGGTATTATGGACACTGAGGACGACAATGTCCGCTCGTTGAGAAGCCTTATCACTTATGGAATAAAGGGAATCGGTGCATATTCAAAGCACGCAAATGCACTTTTAAAAGATAATCCTGAGATAGACGCTTTTATCCAGAAAGCACTTGCCGCAACGCTTAGGGATGATATTTCCGTAGATAATCTTGTGTCACTCGCACTTGAGGTCGGAAAAAACGGTGTAGCCGTTATGCAGCTTCTAGACAAGGCAAATACCGACGCATACGGTGAACCTGAGATAACAAAGGTAAATATAGGTGTTAGAAAAAATCCGGCAATACTTGTGTCGGGACATGACTTAAGGGATTTAGAGATGCTTCTTGAACAGACTAAGGGGACGGGGGTTGATGTATATACACATTCGGAGATGCTTCCGGCATGCTCTTATCCTGCATTTAAAAAGTATGAAAATTTTGTCGGAAATTATGGAAATGCGTGGTGGCAGCAGAAGGACGAATTTGAAAAATTTAATGGTCCGATACTTATGACAACAAACTGTATCGTGCCGCCAAAGGAAAGCTATAAGGACAGGCTCTATACAACGGGTGCGACAGGCTATCCGGGATGTAAGCACATTACGGGCGGATATGGTGAGAAGAAAGATTTCAGTGAGATAATAGAACACGCAAAGAAGTGTCCGCCACCGACAGAGATAGAAAAAGGAGAGATTTATGGTGGGTTTGCACATGAACAGGTGATAAAACTTGCAGACAAGATTGTTGATGCAGTCAAATCAGGAGCGATAAAGAAATTTGTCGTGATGGCAGGCTGTGACGGCAGGGCAAAAAGCAGAGAATATTATACTGCATTTGCAAAAGCACTTCCGAAAGATACAGTGATACTGACGGCAGGATGTGCGAAATACAGATATAATAAACTTGACCTCGGCATGATAGGTGACATACCGAGAGTACTTGATGCAGGTCAGTGCAATGACTCTTATTCGCTTGTAGTTATAGCAATGAAATTAAAAGAAGCTTTCGGACTTGATGATATAAATGCCCTCCCGATAATCTATAATATCGCATGGTATGAGCAGAAAGCCGTACTTGTACTTTTGGCTCTTTTGTCGCTGGGAATAAAAAATATACACTTGGGTCCGACACTTCCGGCATTTTTAAGTCCGGAGGTCGTTGATGTGCTCGTCGATAAATTTGACATTGCAGGAATTACGACCGTTGAGAACGATATGGAGATATTCTTTGGGTGATGATATGAGCTTTTCTGTATTTTGCAGGAGTAATATTTTGTGATTTTTTAAACTGTCTTATAAAATGTTCAATATTTTTATAACCACACTGCAGACTTATCTCCTCAATCGTTTTGTTTGTGGAGGACAAGAGTTCACAGGCTGACTGGATTCGGCTTTCTATAACATCGGCAATACAGGTTGTATTGAAAAAATGTTTGTAAATGTAATGCAGATAACCGCAGCTTATATTTAAAGACTTTGCCATATCATTTATTTTCCAGTCATTTTGCGGTGACGAATAAATTTTTTCACGCAAAGCTGTAAGTTCGTAATATAAATCAGGAAATTCAGTGGTCTTGCTCTCATCGGTTATCATCTTTATAAGGGCATCGGTAAGTGAATTTAATATTGTCTGTTTGTGTGGTGCACTTCCGTAAAATTCACTGTTTATAAGGTGAAACAGATTGTAGAAATCATCTGGATTGTGCAGTTGTATCGGATTTCCGAAAGGAAAATTATCAGGCATTGACAGCGTAGCCTTGTCTATATGCATCCAGTTGTCAGTGTATTGGCAGTCACTTGCTGCACCGTAAAGATGTTTCTGGTATGGCTTAAAGATAACAGCACAGTCTTTTGGAATGTTTAATAAATTATCCGTGGAATGATTTCTTACTTTGAACTCGGAAGAATTTGCTGCATCAATAAAAAAAGATGCAGGTGTTTTTATTAAAAGTAAAAGGTAGGCGGGATGTCCGAGTGGTCTGTCCACGATAAAAGTGGAGTCATGGGTGGCGTTTTCGCCTATTTTTAATATGTTTATCATATATATTATCTGTTGTCCTTTCGTTAAAATATATGAAATAGATAATGGAGAAACCGGCTATATGTTATGTTAATTGCGGGTTATGATAGTTTTGCAATAACCTAAAATATATAAAATTCAAATCTGGCTGTATAAAATATTATTGTGTTTATCTGATTATAAAAATTGATATATGAGAATATATCAATTTTTTATTAGTATAATCCATTGAAACAATAGCGTCAATAAAATAACATTATATTGTTATATCTATGCAATTTAATTAAGGATAAAGAGAGTGCATTAACAAAGAAAGGCGGCAGATTGATATGGTAAGGACATTTAATACACATAATATTAGAAAACAGCAGGAATTAACGGGAAAATACTGGGATTTTTCTCCTTGCGTGGGCAAATATGCAGGTGAACATTTTAAGGTTGCAACGCCTTGCTGCTGGGAGAGTCATCCGAAGTTTGCAGGGTATCGTGGAGAGGGAGAATACACCACGACATTTAAAGCTGGTGGAAATATAAGACTTGAATTTAAGGGGATAAGCCACACAGCAGAAGTATGGCTTGACGGAAGGAAGATTGCAAAACATTATAATGCATATACGATATTTGATGCTGTGTGCACTAATCTTTCATATGGCGAGCACACGCTGACAGTAAGAGCCGATAACAGATTCAGCGAAAAAAGTGCATTACATATACCAAATGATTATATGTCATATGGTGGAGTGAGCCGCCCGGTAGTGCTTGAGCAAATATCAGATGTTTATATTAGAAATGTTCAAGTTACACCTTACAGAGCAGACGGAAAATGGAAAGCAAAGATTGAAATTTATCTTGAAAATACAAATGGTAATAAATATGGAGGTAAAGGTTATTTTAAAATAAATGAGACAGAAAATATAAGTAAAAATAACAGATATGTGCCAGATGGAGAGAATGATATAAAAAATTCTGAAAACAGAAGCGTGGATGTTTTGGTAAATGTGGCAGGAGAAAATTTAATAATAAAAAATATTGATGTAGAAAAAAATAATATTGTTAAGGCAGAAATAGAATTTGATAACATAAATGAATGGACACCAGAAACACCTGAACTTTATTATATTGAGGTTAAACTTTTAAGAAATGAAAAGGCGTTTGATGACCTTATTGACAGATTTGGGTTCAGGGAGATAAAAGTATCGGGAAAAGAAATACTTTTAAACGGGGAGAAAATAAGGATAAAAGGTGTCTGCCGTCATGAGGATCATCCACAGTTTGGGTGTGCACTCCCATTTGCGGCTATTGCGGCAGATATTGAGCTTGTAAAGGATATGGGTGCAAATTCGATAAGGACATCACATTATCCAAATGATGAGATTTTTCTTGATATATGTGACGAGCAGGGAATACTTGTGTGGGAGGAAAATCATGCGAGAGGTCTTAGTGAGGAGAACATGAGAAATCCTAACTTTGAACCGCAGGCAGAAAAGGTGATAGAGGAGATGATACCGGCACATTATAATCATCCGTCAATTTATATATGGGGGATATTAAATGAGTGTGCGAGTGACACGGAGTATGGAAAAGAGTGTTATAAAAAGCAGTTTGACATAATAAGAAAACTTGATACATCAAGACCGTGTTCATTTGCAAGCTGTAAAGTTAAGACGGACATATGCTTTGAGCTGCCGGATGTGGTTTCATATAATATTTATCCTCTGTGGTATCATGACACTGAGCCGGATGAATATCTCGATGACCTTTATAAATGGGTGCAAAATGAAACTAAAGGTGTGGGAAAACCATTTATGATAACGGAGATAGGAGCAGGTGGTCTTTACGGCTATAGAAACAATTATGATTCAAAATGGACGGAGGAGTATCAGGCAGAAGCACTTAGAAAACAGCTTACAGCGGTATTAGGGTATAAAGACTGTATTGGTGTTTATATCTGGCAGTTTTGTGATATAAGGATAAGTGATGAGTGGTTTGGCACAAGACCAAGAACGATGAACAATAAGGGGATTGTTGATGAATTTCGTAGAAAAAAACTTGCTTACAATGTGGTAAAGGAGATTTTTAACAAATAAAAGATACTTTGTATTTGAGGTGATTATGTTTTTTTGTTATAATTGTCTATGATAGATATATTTTAGAAGTGAAATAAACACTTTGCCGGCTATTAAGTGTATTCAATAACTATATGGCTTTAAGTGGATTGTGAATATCCGCTTGACTAAATAAAGAATGGAAAGGGAAGTAGAATTATGCCTGTTATAAAAAAAGGAAATTGTTATATGGCTCCGAGTGCTGATATAATCGGGGATGTCACTTTGGACGAGGAGGTCAATGTATGGTATCATGCAACCATAAGGGCTGATGCGGACAAGGTTTATATAGGAAAGAAAAGCAATATTCAGGATAACTGCGTAATTCATGTCGATGAGGGGTATCCGGTTCGTATAGGTGACAAAGTGACCGTCGGACACGGTGCGATAATACACGGTTGTGAGATTGGGGACTGCTCTCTTATCGGTATGGGTGCAATATTGCTTAACGGCTGTAAGATAGGGAAAAACTGCCTGATAGGAGCAGGTGCACTTGTAACGGGTGGTGTTGATGTGCCTGACGGCTCGGTAGTGCTTGGAAATCCGGGTAAGGTTGTAAGAAAGATAAGAGATGAAGAACTAGAAGCGAATATAAAAAATGCGGGGGAGTATGTAAAAGAGGCGAAGGAGAGGTTTGAGGGAATAAAATAAAGCAGTTAATATTATATTTGAACATATGGCAATCACCTCATAAGATGCAAATTTATGAGGTGATTTTGTTGTATTATAATCGTCTTTTTGCATAAAAAAACAGAAAATATAAACTTGAAAAAATAAAAGTTGCACAAAATGTCATAGAGTTGTATAATAATAATATAAGGGGACAAAAGAGGAGGTTTAAATGTTAGCAAAATTAGTTTTAAGTTTAAAAGCAGATTCAGATAAAAAAAATTCTATGAGTATGTCATCGGCTTTTCAAGGTGTGTTAATGGAAGTTGTGGGTTCTAAAACGGCGGCATGGCTGCACGAAAATCAGATAAATCCCTATAGCCAATATATACAATACAAAGACAATAATATATGGTGGAATATTTTAACCGCTACTAAAGAGGCTTTTGAAAAAGTTATAAAGCCTTTTATGGAAGATGATGTTTCAGTTATAAATGTTAAATACAGTGATATGAAATTTGAGATTATCGGTAAAAAAATGGAACAGATTTCTATGAAAAGTTTTATGAAACAACAGTATTTTAGTGATTACGGACATTTTTTTACGATTAATTTTTTATCACCGACTTCATTTAAAAGTGATGGAAATTATAAAAATTATCCCACTATTCATTGGATATTTAGGAGTTTGATGAAAAAGCACGATGCTATATGCAGTGACAATGAAGTTTACGACGATGAGGTACTTGCTTTGCTGGAAGAAAAGACTTTTATAACACAGTATAATCTTAGAAGCACTATTTTTTATCTTGAGGGTGTGAAAATACCGGCATTTTTAGGAAAGATAACGATACTTGTGAAGAGTTCACAAAGTCTTGTGAATCTTGTAAATTATCTTCTTATGCTTGGGGAATATACCGGGGTAGGTATTAAGTCTTCAATAGGTATGGGAGCGATAAGTGTAGAACATAAGGAAAGGGGCGAATAAATTGACACAAGAAAATGTAAAACTGGCAATAGGTGCACTATTGCATGATATTGGTAAGTTACTGTATAGATATAATGATGGAAGAAATCACAGCAGAAGCGGATATGAATATTTAAAAGATGTTGTGCATATCGAGGACCGGAAGATATTAGAACAGGTGCTTTATCATCATGCTTCATTATTAAAAAATGCCCGGATAGAAAATAATTCACTGGCATATATTACATACATTGCTGACAATATAGCTTCGGCAAGCGACAGGCGTAAAACTCAGGAAGAAGAACCAGGATTTGACAGGGAAATGTCATTACAGAGTATTTTTAATTTATTAAATTGCAATGATGAAAAGTTATGTTATAGTCCGGAGCAGTTAAACGAAAATATAAATTATCCGACTTCTGTTTCAACAGGTTTTGATGAGATTTTTTATGGAAAAATAGTAAATGAAATAGAGAAAAATCTTCGTGGTATTACATGGAATAAAAATTATCTTAATTCATTACTTGAAGTATTAGAAGCTCAGTTATCCTATATTCCGTCATCAACTATGAAGTCTGAGGTTGCGGACATTTCGTTATATGACCATGTTAAACTTACGGCAGCGATAGCAGCAAGTATCAAGGAATGGCTGGACGAAAATAATATTTCTGATTATAAGGAAACATTATTTAAGGGGGCAACAGGATTTTATGGCAAAAAAGTATTTTTGTTATTTAGTATGGATATGTCAGGAATACAGGACTTTATTTATACTATAGCAAGTAAAAATGCACTAAAGATGCTCCGTTCAAGGTCTTTTTATCTTGAAATATTTATGGAAAATCTTATAGATGAACTGTTAGACTATATAGGTATGTCGAGATCAAATCTTATCTATTCAGGCGGAGGACACGCTTACATAATAACGGCAAATACAGAAAATATAAAACAGAAGATAGTGGAGTTTGAGTTAAAAATAAATGAATGGCTGCTTGATGAATTTAAAACTGCTTTGTTTTTGGGATGCGGATATGCAGAGTGCAGTGCAAATGAACTTCACAATGAGCCGGAAGGGACATACAGACAAATTTTTAAAAATGTGTCAAAAATGATATCTCAAAAGAAGATGAAAAGATACAGTGCGGCACAGATTATAAAATTAAATTCCAAGGGTAAAAAAGATGGTACCCGTGAATGCAGGGTATGCAGGAGAGCATCAAAACTATTGGAAGATGATGATATATGTAGTGTATGTAATGCTATGATAGATATGTCGCAGAATATATTATATGAAGGTTTTTATATAGTCACTGAAAATCCAAAGGATAAAGCGGCACTTCCGCTTCCATTTGGCAGATACCTTGTTGCATATAACAAGGAAGAACTGCTCGAGAAAATGAAACAGGATGATAGTTCTTATATTAGGGCATACACTAAAAATAAATCTTATACGGGTTTTAAAGTGGTTAAAAAGCTGTGGGTAGGAGCTTACACTTTAGGAGACAGTTTTGAAAAGCTTGCTAAAAAATCAGAGGGAATAAATCGTATTGCGGTGTTTCGTGCAGATGTAGATAATCTTGCAGATGCGTTTGTAAATGGTTTTGTGAGTGAAAAGTATGGAGAAAAATATATGACAATTTCGAGAACAGCGACATTCTCGCGAAAAATGTCAATGTTTTTTAAATATCATATAAACTATATTCTTGAAAATGGTGAGTTTTACATAGTTGACAAAAAGAAAGAAGACAAAGGGAAAAAAGGAAAAAGAAATAGAAATGCAACTATTGTTTATTCAGGCGGTGATGATGTATTTGTAGTCGGAAGCTGGGATGATGTAGTTGGATTTGCGGTTGACCTTCAAAAAAGTTTAAAAGAATTTTCACAAGACACACTTACGATATCAGGTGGAATCGGAATATATCCTGCAAAGTATCCTATTAACAATATGGCAAGACTTACGGGTGAACTTGAGGATTGTTCAAAGAAATATAAAGAACCGGAAAAGAAAATAGGTTTATGTAAAGATTGCAATAAATCAGGTAATTGTTCAAGGGAATGTGAAAAAAAATCAAAAAATGCGATAACGCTTTTTACACCACCACAGGAGAAAAGTGGAAATAATAGTTTGAGTCTTACTCAGGACATGACTTTTTCGTGGAAAGACTTTGAAAATAATGTAGTAAAGATTAAATTAAATTTCCTTAAAAAGTTTTTTGTGAAAACTCCAGAAAAGGGAAAAGCATTTTTGTATAGAATTTTGGAACTGATTCGTGGAATGGAGGATGATAAGATAAATCTTGCGAGACTTGCATATACACTTGCGAGACTTGAAGAAGCATTAAAAAAAGATAAAGAAGCAGGGCAGATTAAAGAAATTAATTTCTTTTCATCAACTATTTACAAATGGATAGGGTGTGAGAAAGACAGAAAAGAATTTATAGCAGCGATATACTTATATGTGTATCTTATAAGAGATGAATATTAAATTAACATAATGTATTCTTTGAATGACTTATTTACAAGGACTTTAGAGAATACACAATAGGATAAGGAGGGTTAAATAGTGGTATTAGAAAAATCAAATTATGTGGATAAGGCAGAAGATGTAGTAAGTGAATTAGTGCGTGACAAAGAAGGGAAACTGCTTTTAACTACAACTAAAATAAGAAGTCTTTTGAGTATGGTATCAACTATATATAATGAAGTGTTACATTATCCGTCAGATAAGCTTAATGAAGATATAGTGGAAAGACTTAAGTACCTTAAAATGCGATTTGCATATGAAGCCGGTCGAGAGGATAATAATAAAAAAGAAAAAAAGAATGGGAAAAAGATTGAGAATCCGATTAGAAATTTGATAAGGGTTGCGGAGATATTTGAAACAATTGAATGGATTGGTGATGATAAACAGAGATGTATTCTGTTTTGTAAATATATGGAATCAATAGTAGCATATCATAAATTTTATGGTGGAAAAGATTGAATAAGACTATAATAAAAAATGAATTGGAGGTAGTTTATGTTTGCAAAAATAGAAATAACAGGGGAAATAGAAGTAGTTTCAGGATTACATATAGGAGCATCTGATGCGTTTGCAGCGATAGGGGCGATTGATTCACCTGTTATAAGAGATGCGTATAGTGATTTTCCGATGATACCGGGAAGCAGTCTTAAGGGAAAGATAAGAAGTCTTTTGTCGAAGGCTTATCCAAATGGCATAGAAGAAACGGCAGATGATGATTCTGACAATATATTGAGACTGTTTGGGTGGGCTAAAAAAGATAAATTAAAGAATGACAATAAATTGCATAGCAGCAGATTGATTTTTTCAGATATGGTAATGGATAAGGATAACTGGGAAAAATTAAAAAAGATAGGAGTGCAAAGTCAGACTGAGATAAAATTTGAGAATACAATTAATAGAGAGACTGCAGAAGCAACCCCACGTCAGATAGAGCGTGTAGTAAGAGGTGCGACATTTCCGTTACAGTTAATCTACAATGTTGAAAACGAGGATGAGATAATAGAGGATATAACTTTATTAAAAGAGGGAATGACGCTTTTGTCGTACGATTATCTTGGTGGAAGCGGCTCAAGAGGATATGGAAAAGTGAAGTTTTCAGGTGTTGTGGCAAATGTTGTTGTGGGTGATGTCGCAGATGAGATAATAGACAAATGTAACGAGATATTGGCAGAATAAAGAAAAGAGGTTGTATGAAATATATAGCATATAAATTATGCTTTCAGACGGGGGTTCATTTTGGTGATGGAATGTTAAATGATACCAAAAGTACATTTTGTGCAGATACACTATTTTCTGCTTTTTGTATAGAAGCTTTAAAGTTTGGAGAAAAGAACTTGCAAAATGTATATGAAAAATTTAATAGTGGGAAATTGAAAATAAGTGACGGATTTCCTTTTATTGACAATGACCTTTATATTCCTAAACCGTTATATACTGTTGAAAGCTCTGAAAGTGATATAAAAGACCGAAAAAAATGGAAGAAACTAAAATATCTTTCATTGGATAAATTAGATGATTATTTTGCAGGAAAACTTGATGTGAAAAAAGAAAATGACAGATTAAGTGAACTTGGAAAATTTGAAGTCAGACAGTCGGTCAATCTGAGAAATGAGGAAGAAACAGAACTATTTTCTGTTGGAATATATCATTTTAATAACAAATTGAAATGTGGATTATATTTTATTCTTGGATATGAAGATGAAGATGACAGAAATATGATTGACAATCTGATATATTCACTTGAACTTCAAGGAATAGGAGGTAAAACATCGTCAGGGCTTGGAAAGTTTTCAACGCTTCCTCAGAATTTATCTGAAAGTATTGTCGGAAAGTTAGAAGATAATGCAGAACATTACATATTGCTGACTACATCGCTTCCAAAGGATAGCGAGATTGAGGATGTTTTAGCTGGTTCAAACTATCTGCTTGAAAAAAGAAGCGGTTATATAAGTTCAAACACTTATGTGAAAGAAGCGAAAGGATTTGTAAAAAAGCAGGATATTTATTTTTTAAAAGCCGGTTCATATATGAAAAAGAGATTTGACGGTGATATATATAATGTGGGCGGACAGGGGACGCATCCTGTATGGAGATATGCAAAACCTATAATGCTGGGGGTGTAAGATATGGAGAATTATATTAAAAGATACAAGATTAAATTAAAAACGCTTTCACCGGTTTTTATAGGTTCGGGAAAAGAGATAAATAAAAAAGAGTATGTATATTATAGAAATAGTCAGGAAGTATATATACCTGATATGAACAGATTGTTTCATGATATATTAAAAAGAAATCTGGATAACGAATATCAACAGTATCTTATGAGTGAAAATATGCCGTTATTAAACTGGCTGAAATCTGTTGGGTATAATAATTATGAAATTAAAAAATTCTGTAATATACATATGGATTGTTCCGATGCTTTGGAAAAACTTAACCGACAGGTTGCGATACAGCAATTTGTAAAAGATGCTTATGGATTGCCATATATTCCGGGGAGTAGTTTAAAGGGAGCGATAAGAACCTGTCTGCTTGCAGAAGATATTATGAAAAATCCGGAAAAATATGGCAGGGTAAGACGAAATGTGACTCCGATTTTTTTAGGTAGCAAAGTAAAACAGACAGAAAGTTTATGCTTTAACAACTTGAATTGTAAAGAAGAAAGAGAAGATGCTTTAAATGATGAGATGAAGGGTGTTATTGTCAGTGATAGTAAACCTCTTAAATATAAAGATTTAACTTTATGCCAGAAAGTAGATATAGGATTAAATGGTGGTAAAAATGTACCTAATATTTTAAGAGAAAGCTTAAGAGCAGGAGTAACTGCTGAATTTGATTTAAGTATTGATACAAAGATTGTTTCATTAACAAAAGCAGATATAGAACAGGCAGTACAGAATTTCTATGATATGTATAAAAAAGTATATGTAGATAAGTTTATAAAAATAGCAGCAGAAAAAAATACAATCTATCTTGGTGGTGGATGTGGATATGGAACAAAAACGGTTATATATAATCTACTTGGTGAAAAAAGAGGGACGGAAGTTATTGCAAGATTTATGAGTAAAAAGTTTAGTGAACATCATTACAACAAAGATGTAGAAGCTGGAGTATCTCCGCGTATGTTGAAATGCACAAATTATTGTGGTAATATAGTCGAAATGGGCAAATGTCGGATAGAAATATCTGAAGAATCATAATTTTGCCCCGATACCGATAAACACGGGCTTTGAGTAGGTTTTTATGAAAATATTGTGGTTGAAATATTGCACTTATATGTGTCAGGCGCAAACATACAAAATAGCCAAGTGTTTATCGGAGTTCTCTAAGACAGGATTAAATAAAAGAATCCCCAGAGAGGGGACGAGAACCATAATAAGGAATATTATAGACAGGATATTTAGAATTAAATAAAAGAATCCCCAGAGAGGGGACGAGAACTGTCTCCCCTTTTTTTCGGATAGTCCAGCCTTCGTATCATTAAATAAAAGAATCCCCAGAGAGGGGACGAGAACTGTGGTAATAACAGCATCAAACAGTGAAGAATGATTAAATAAAAGAATCCCCAGAGAGGGGACGAGAACTAACATAAAAAGTTTATTAAAAAATTCTTTCATATTAAATAAAAGAATCCCCAGAGAGGGGACGAGAATCGCTTCTCTCATAGCTTTTATCTTTTCAAAATCATTAAATAAAAGAATCCCCAGAGAGGGGACGAGAATTCCATCAGCTCTCTGACCTTATCATCATCCAATGAATATTAAATAAAAGAATCCCCAGAGAGGGGACGAGAACCCTTTATATCCTGTTGCTGAGGATGCTCCGTAATCATTAAATAAAAGAATCCCCATATGGGGACATAATATTTTTTGTTGTATAAAATGCTTATACATTTTAAAATAATATTTATTAAACAATTAAGTTAAATAAAGAGATATGAAAAAACAAAGCACAAAAGGAGGATGCCTATGAGTTTTGTCTATGTAGTTGAAGATGGCTCTAAGATGAGCATTGATGGAGGATGTTTAAAGATAACTTACAAAAGCGGTGAGGTTTCTAAGATGCCTAAGGAAACTGTTGAAGCAATTTCTATTTTTGGCAATTCTCAGATGAGTACACAGTGCACAAAATTTTGTCTCGAAAAAGGAATAAGAGTCAGCTATTTTTCAAAGAATGGTTCTTATTTTGGATGTCTGCTTTCGACCGGTCATGTTAATATCAAGCGGTTGAAGAAGCAGATTTTTTTGTCTGAGGATAAAGATTTTTGTGTGAAGTTATCTAAGAAGATTATTCAGGCGAAAATAAATAATCAGCTTGTTGTTGTTAAAAGATATTTACGAAATAGCAATATTGATGAGAGTGATAATCTGTTTCAAATATCCAATGCCAGAAAGAAAGTGATTGAAGCGGAGTCAGTTGAGCAGATAATGGGATATGAGGGGACGGCATCGAGATATTATTTTAAGATATTATCTGATTTAGTGGAAACTGATTTTAAGTTTTCAGGACGAAATAGAAGACCTCCTAAAGACCCATTTAATTCGCTGTTAAGTTTAGGTTATACACTTGTTATGTATGAATTGTATGGAGAACTTGAAAGTCACGGATTGAATCCATTTGCGGGATTTTTGCATCAGGACAGGGAAAATCATCCGACATTAGCAAGCGATATGATGGAGGAATGGCGTGCCGTGTTGGTGGATTCTGTTGTTATGAGTCTGATTCAGGGGCATGAGATTTCTATTGATGAATTTTATTATGATGAGGAAACGGGTGCCTGTCTTTTGAAAAAGGATGGGATGAAGATATTTTTATCTAAGATGGAGAAAAAATTACATAGTGAAGCAAAATATCTCAGTTATATAAATGAGCGTATGAGTTTTAGAAAGGCGATATGGCATCAGGTGAGAATGTTGTCAAGAACTGTTGATTTAGGTGATGTTGAACAATATAAACCTATAACTATAAGATAAATAGTTGTTGTTTGTTATAGGTATGATAAATGTATCAGGCAATAAGTGATTAAATGTGAGGTATGGTATGGAAGATGAAGAACTTTTATTTGAAAATTATACTTTTGAAGAACCAAAGGGAAAAGTAGATAGTTTTTCGTTATTGATTTATGATATAGTAGACAATAAGAAGCGGACTAAATTTGCTAAATATATGGAGAGTTATGGAACCCGTGTCCAGAAGTCTGCATTTGAAATAAGAGTTAATAAAAGATTGTTTAAACAGATGGTTTCAGGGATACCGCAGTATGTGAGCAATGAAGACAGTGTAAAACTTTACAAAATACATGGAAATGGAGAAGTTATGTGCTGGGGAAATGCAAAGCCTGAGATTAGTGAGGAAGTATTGATTTTTTGATTATGGAGGAAAGATAAATGGCAAAACGAATTTTATTTTCACCTATCGGAACGACGGATCCAATTAAAAATTACAAAGACGGTTCCATGTTACATATTTGCAGAAAGTATAAACCCGATAAGGTATATCTTTATCTGTCGGCAGAGATGATGGAACATCACAAAGAAGACAATAGGTATGTTTATTGCATTGAAAAATTGTCCGAAATGATAGGAAAAGAAATCGAAGTAGAATGTATTTTCAGACCGGAACTTAAAAATGTGCAGGTGTATGATGTATTTTATGAAGATTTCAGAGGTATTATCAGAGATATAGAAAAAGAAATGTCAGATGGAGATGAACTTATAGTTAATATTGCATCAGGTACTCCGGCAATGAAAAGTGCATTGCTTGTAATGGCTATATTAAGTGAATACAGATTTAAGCCGGTTCAGGTTTCAACACCGCTTGGAAAAAGCAATCTGCATGGAGAAAATAGTGTTGAATATGATGTTGAAACTTATTGGGAAATGGACGAAGATAATCAGGAAAACTATGATGACAGATGTATAGAGGCAAGGAGCGGAAATCTTATAGCTTTACTTAAGATTGATTCGATATGTAAGTTTGTAAATTCTTATGATTACATGGCAGCACTTGCGATTGCTGGAGAAATTGATGATTTTATTTCAAATGATGATAAGATACTTATAAACATTGCGGTTGAGAGATTAAAACTTAACTCAAAAGTTGTAGATAAGCTGCTGGCACAACAAAAGATAGATTTAATCCCTATTAAATCAGGAAATCAGCGTTCGCTTTTTGAATACGCATTAGCTTTAGAAATCAAGATTAAAAAAGGGGAATATGCTGATTTTATAAGAGGGCTTACGCCACTTACGGCAGATTTATCAGAACTTATATTAAAGAGTCAGTGTAACATTGATATAAATGATTATTGCAAGGTTAATCGTTACGGACTCCGAAAATTTGATACAAGGAAGTTAAATGGAACAGATATTTACGAAACTTTGCAAAATGAGTTTGATGGTAATTTTAAGCCTAACGATGTAGGAACAAGGCAGATGGTTCCATTGATAAATAAATACTCTGATGACAATGTTTTAAAGCAGAAAATAATGGAAATAATGGATATTGAACAGGCTATAAGAAATCTTGCCGCACATGAGATAGTATCAGTCACCGAGGAATGGGTTAAGGAAAAGACGGGATTTTCACCAAGACAGATTTTTGAATTGATTAAATTTCTGATAGTCAAGGCAGGGGTGAAAGTTTCAAAAGAAGACTGGGAGTCTTATGATAAAATGAATGAGATTATTGTCAGTAAAGTGAGAGGTTATGAAACTTTGCATAGATAGAAGCCATAAAATGTTTTCTTATAATTCACCTTTTCTACACTATTAAAAGGTCTGTATTATCAAATCATAAAATACAGACCTTGTTTATAAATCATATTTTGCGATTGCTCACGAATTAAAACTCTCAATCTTACATTTGTGTATTTTTGTTTTCTTATCATAATTAATTTCGATAAGCAATATATTTCTGATAAATTACAACCGATACTATAATATGCGGTAAGCATATCTGCCGTTATGGATTTGCCAAAAATTTAGCCTACAAAAACCGCTTAAGTACCTCCAGCACTCCATTTTCCCAATAAGGGGCACAGGTATGCTTTGCTGCCGCAATAACCTCCGGTCTTGCGTTTGATACGGCATAACTTTCGCCTGCACCTTTTAACATCTCGGTATCGTTGAGGTTATCACCGAAACAGCATACTTCATCAGGTGCGATATTATATTTATCCATTAAAAATGAAACGGCAGTCCATTTGCTTATGCCGCTGCGATTACAGTCAACCCATTCTTTTCCGGCGGATGTGACATGAGCTTTGTCTTTCCATGCAGGTATGAAGTGCGGTGAGCAGAGTTCTTCGCAGGAATCGGGATGGTAAACAGTGAATTTTATAATATCATCATTTTCAAGTTTTGTCAGGTCATCGATTTCACGCATCTCAAAACCATAAGAGTCCCTGAGTCTGTGGAAAATTGGACTTGCACCGTCTTCAGCATAGCAAAGGTCAGGACTTGCCGCAAAATAATCACAAGCAGGAAGTTCATCCCTTACCATGCGGCACATATCTTTCCAGAGTTCATTTGACATGGGATATGTTTTTAAAATCCTGTCAGGAGTACGCACGACAGTACCGCCGTCAGTTATATACATCAGTTTATCTTTGATGGGAGCAAAGAGTTTCTGCTCACTTGAAAACTGTCTGCCTGAGCAGACGGTGAAGATAATTCCCTTATCAATAAGTTTGCTTATAACAGTCATATATTCAGGATCTATTATGAGAGTACCGTCTTTGACAAGAGTACCGTCAATATCTGTAGCAATCAATTTAATCATATACAATAAAACCTCATTTCTTTAAATTCAGTTGAAATCTTGTTCCATTATTATATATTAGAAATTTCAGTTATGCAAATATTATACGGAGAGTGCCGATGTTTTGTAACGGTTCTGAAGCTGCAATATAATGAGCAGGCTGCAACAATAACACAGTGATTGGACTTCTTAACAGTTTCAAATCTACAATATAAAGAGCAAACTCGTGTAGTACAGACTATATTTGAGGGGAGGAACAGTTACCACACTTTACAATTTTTAAAAATTTACTATAATTAATAATGCAAAGGGCAACCGGTATAGCAATAACATATAATTGCAAAATTCAAACACATATATATTTAAGCTTGGCAAATGCCAAAGCAATATAAAATTAAAGAAAATTTAAGGAGGTCTTATCATGAACGAGACATTAAAAGTATTAGAATCAAGAAGAAGCTGCAGAAATTTTAAAAGTGAGCCTGTTGAAAACGAGAAGTTAGAGGCAATTATCAAAGCCGGAACTTACGCACCGACAGGAATGGGTAAGCAGTCACCTATAATAATCGCTGTGACGAACAAGAAGCTTCGTGACAAAATTGCAGAGGAAAACCGTAAGATAGGGGGATGGAATGAGGGCTTTGATCCGTTTTACGGTGCACCTGCAATTCTTATGGTTTTGGCAGACAAATCTATGCCTACATATAAATATGACGGTTCGCTCGTCATGGGTAATCTTATGAATGCTGCTGAGAGTCTTGGTGTGAACAGCATTTGGATTCACAGAGCAAAGGAAGAGTTTGAATCAGATTTTGGAAAGAAGATTTTAAAAGATTTAGGAATAGAGGGTGACTATGAGGGTATAGGTCACTGTGCCATAGGCTATGCGGCTGAGCCGTTGCCACAGGCAGCAGAAAGAAAAAATGACTATGTTTATTATGTAAAATAAAGTGAGGCTAAAAATATGACATCAGAAAAAAGCGGTGTGTTATATAATGAACTGCTTAAAAAAGGTTTTAATGAAGAACTTTGCAAAGAGATAGCATACCGCTATATGAATACTGACTATACGGCGACGAGGATGCTTGGGTATCTTTACCGGGTCAGCAGTCTGAGTGAGGAAATGCTTATCGATGAGATGCTGGCTATACTTGATGACCGTGAGAGATTTCGTAAAAAACACGAGATGGAGTCGGCACAGGCAGTCATTAATAAAGTTTATAATGACGGACTTGACTAAAAAAGAAATGAGGATAAATATGAGCGTTACATTTGCCGGGACTATGCGAGGATATGAAAAAAAGAATATTATAAAAGATGTGATTGCGGGAATAATCATTATGGCTGTCTCAATTCCTATTTCGATGGGGTATGCACAGATAGCAGGGCTGCCAGCCGTTTGTGGACTGTACGGTTCGGTGTTTCCAATAATCGCATTTGCATTGCTGTCTACATCACCACAGTTTGTGTTTGGTGTGGATGCGGCTCCGGCGGCACTTGTAGGTTCGGCACTTATCAGTTTTGGGATAGAGAGCGGTTCAAAGGAAGCACTTACAGCAGTTCCTCTGATAACATTTTTTGTGGCACTCTGGCTTTTTGTGTTTTATCTTATGAAAGCAGGAAAACTTGTAAATTATATATCAGCTCCCGTTATGGGAGGGTTTATAACGGGGATATGCACTACTATAATATTGATGCAGGTGCCAAAACTACTCGGAGGAACTTCAGGAACAGGGGAATTGCCCGAACTTTTAAGTCATCTTGCGGAAACGATAGGGAGTATAAATATACCATCGCTTATACTCGGTGTTTCGGCACTTATAATACTTACTGTTTCTAAAAAAGTTATGCCTAAGTTTCCGATGGCGGTATTGCTGATGGGTGCCGGAGCAGTTATGACATATTTTCTGCCGGTCGGTTCATGGGGCATAAAGACGCTTGATAAAGTGGAAACGGGGCTTCCAAAGTGGACATTGCCTGATTTTTCAGTCGTGCCTTTAAAGGATGTTATAACGGTCAGTCTTTCCGTGGCGGTCGTAATACTTGCGGAGACACTTCTTGCCGAAAATAATTTTGCACAAAAGAATGGCTACAAGATAGACGACAATCAGGAGATACTCGCTTTTTCGGTGGGAAATCTTTTCGCATCACTTACGGGATGTTGTCCTATAAATGGCTCTGTCTCACGAACGGCAATGGGTGAGCAGTATCAGGGAAAAACGCAGCTTATGGGTATCGTTGCAGGAATTTCAATGATGGCATTACTGTTGTGTGGAACAGGTTTTATAGGTTATCTTCCTGTGCCGGTGCTTACGGCTATAGTTATCTCGGCACTGGCAGGTGCAACAGAGTTTGAACTTGCGGCAAGGCTTTGGAAAGTCAGCAGGACTGAGTGTCTGATATTTGCCGGTGCGTTTATGGGAGTTCTTTTTCTTGGAACGATAAACGGTGTTCTTATAGGAATAATCTTATCTTTTTCAGAAATGATAATCAGGACTTCAAAGCCGGCAAGATGTTTTCTTGGAATACAGCCGGGACACAGGCATTTCCGTGATATTGAGGAGGGCAGACAGATACACGAGGTAAAGGGAGTTGTTATCTATAGATTTAGCAGTAATCTTTTCTTTGCAAATGTTTCGGTTTTGCAAAAAGATATAGAAAATAGTCTAAAAGCCGACACAAAAGCTGTCATAATAGATGCGAGCGGTGTAGGAAGCATTGATATAACGGCGGCGGACCGACTTGTGATTTTGCAAAAGAGCCTTGAGGAAAAAGGCATAAGATTTTATATAACTGAGCATATCGCAGGCCTTAACGAACAGATGAGAAAACTTGGGATAGGCTATCTTGTAGAGGCAGGCTGTGCAAGGAGAACAATACATATCGCTCTTAAGGATATGGGGATAAACCGTCCGTATCCGTTGGAGGGAGGAGTTGACAACGAGGAGATAAGCGGCTCAAGAAAAAGAGCGGATAATCGTGTGCAGGAGTTTGTCTGGGCTTTTGGAAAGCATACGGAAGAAGAAATAGAAAAACAGATAGTAAATCAGATAAAGCAGCTTAAAAAAGATGTCGGAGAAATTGATGTTGAGAAGCTTATGCACGGAGCATGGACGCATATGGAGGAGCTTGACCAGGATGAGTGGCTTGAACATCTTGAAGAACATTTAAAAGAAATCGTTAATATTTCAGGGAAAGATGAAAAGACGCTCGCAATAAAGCTTGAAGAACACAGAAAAGAGGTTTACGAACATATCTCCGAGCATCATCCGGAGCTTGCAAAGCGTTTTAAAGAGAGAAGACATATACTTGATGAACATTTAAAAGAACGCAGACCTGAGGTTTATGAACTTGTTGTCAGGATGCGTGATAAAGTACAACAATGAAAAAGCTGTCAGGTAGTGGCAGTTAATGGTGACAGTGATATCTATTTAGAATCCATTTGAAAATATGGACTTTTGAGCCTTGATATGGTAATATATTGAAATGTATCAAGGCTCTTTTCTTTTAAAAGAGTTTTTTTGCGGACAAAGATTTAAAAGTCTGAATAAGTGTTCTGGACAGTGTAGTAGTCCGTGATTATTTAGAAAGGCGGAAATTCCATACAACAGGGTGTTTCCGGATAGGTATAAGATAAAATGAAACTAGGAATCGTTGGTCTTCCAAATGTTGGAAAGAGTACATTATTTAATTCACTTACAAAAGCAGGAGCAGCAGAAGCAGCGAATTATCCGTTCTGCACGATTGAACCTAATGTAGGAGTCGTTCCGGTGCCGGATAAGAGACTTGATGTTTTGACACAGATGCACAATTCTGCAAAGACTATTCATGCAGTTATTGAGTTTGTCGATATTGCAGGACTTGTCAAGGGAGCATCAAAGGGCGAGGGTCTTGGAAACCAGTTCCTTGCTAATATCCGTGAGGTTGATGCCATCGTTCATGTGGTACGCTGTTTTGATGATACAAATATCGTTCATGTAGATGGAAGCATTGACCCGCTGCGTGATATTGAAACTATCAACTTAGAGCTTTTATTTTCGGATCTTGAGATATTAGACCGCAGATATGCAAAACTTGCAAAGAGTGTCAAAAATGACAAGACACTTGTTAAAGAGTTTAATCTTGTTGAGAAGTTAAAAAAGCATCTTGAGGATGGAAATCTTGCAAAGACATATGAGCCGGAAGATGAGGATGAGGAAGAGCTGTTAGAGAGTTTTAATCTTTTGACATATAAGCCTGTAATATATGCAGCGAATGTTTCAGAGGATGATTTGGCGGATGATGCAGCTAACAATGAATATGTTGCAAAAGTAAGAGAATATGCTGCTAAAGAGGGCTCAGGAGTTTTTGTTATCTGTGCACAGATAGAGCAGGAAATTGCAGAGTTAGAAGATGATGAGAAGAAAGAGTTTTTAGAGGATCTTGGTTTATCTGAGTCAGGACTTGACAAACTTATAGCAGCCAGCTATAAACTTTTAGGATTGATAAGTTTCCTTACAACGGGAGAAGATGAAACAAGAGCATGGACTATCACAGAGGGCACAAAGGCTCCTCAGGCGGCAGGCAAAATTCATACTGACTTTGAGCGTGGTTTTATCAGAGCTGAAGTTGTAAGTTATGACAATCTTGTGGAGCAGGGCAGCATGAATGCAGCAAAAGAAAAAGGTCTTGTGCGTTCTGAGGGAAAAGATTATGTTGTTCAGGATGGAGATGTAGTTCTTTTTAGATTTAATGTTTAATACTATTGCATTTAAGGGGGAAACTGATGGGAGCTGATGTTAGATTTCCGCATTTAGGGATAGAGATTGAAAAACTTGGCAAGAGCATTTCAATCGGTGGTTTTGCCATTGCGTATTATGGCATCATTATTGCTTTTGGCATGGTATGTGGCTATCTTATTGCGGCATGGCAGGCAAAGAGAACAGGGCAGGATAAGGAAATGTATCTCGACCTTGCTTTGTGGGATATTATATTTGCCGTTATAGGTGCAAGAGTTTATTATGTGGTGTTTAGTTGGGATTATTACAGTAAGCATCTGAAAGAGATAATCAATACAAGAGGTGGCGGAATGGCTATCTATGGAGGAGTGATAGCCGGAGTTATCACAACATTTGTATTCTCAAAGATTAGAAAAGTCTCATTTTTGAAACTTGTGGATACTGCGTGTGCAGGACTTCTTATCGGACAGATAATAGGACGCTGGGGGAATTTTTTCAACAGAGAAGCATTTGGCGGTTACACAAACGGACTTTTTGCAATGCAGCTTAAGAGAAGCGATGTGGCACAGTCAAATATCACACATGACATGATAAAGCATCTTGTTGATATAGACAATGTTTCGTACATTCAGGTGCATCCGACATTTTTATATGAATCATTGTGGAATGTGGTTGTTTTACTGATAATAATCTTCTTTACCAAAAAGAAAAAATATGACGGACAGTTGTTTCTTATATACCTTTTGGGTTATGGCCTGGGCAGGTTCTGGATTGAAGGGCTTCGCACGGACCAGCTTTTGATACCGGGAACACATATTGCGGTATCACAGGTATTATCTTTGGCAGTTGCCATTGTATCTGCGATTATACTTATCGTAATGTTTAAAAAGAAAAAAGCTGCAGACAAATAATGTGATGAATCGGTCAGAAGAAAGTTACAGACAGATAATGGTAAAGGTTAAAAACAGATAGAAATTTAATTCAGACATAAAAGCAGGCACCAAGAAACGGTGACTTTGATTTTAAATATCAAGGCCGCCGTTTTATTTTTTTAATCTATTTTGGCTATTCTTTGCATAAAAATCATTTGTTGCTAAATTGAATTTCTTTATGGGTGCATAACTTTAGTTCTATACTCTTACTGAGTTCACGCATAATGATAATATTTTCTCTTTTTTATAAAGAAAGTTATGGTGATGCACATTGTCAGGAGTTCGGCGACTGCGACAGATGACCATATACCGTTTATGCCTAATATCATCGGCAGCAGAAGTACTGCTGACAACTGGAATACGAGAGTCCGGAGAAATGATATTGCGGCGGATATGGGACCGTTGTTTAATGCGGTGAAGAACGATGAGCCAAATATGTTGCAGCCGTTTATAAGGAATACAAAGCAATATATTCTAAATCCCATGACAGTCATTTCATATAATGAACGATCATAGCCTACAAATAGTTTAGAAACCGGTGCGGCGAGGAATTGTGCGAGTACAAAAAGTGCAAATGCCCATATGCAGATGAGAGTAAGGCTTTTCCGGAAAAGGTTTTTAAGTTCATCGTGGTTTTGGGCACCGTAGTGGTAACTTATTATAGGTGCACTTCCAATGGAATATCCGATGAATATTGCAACAAAGATAAAGTTTACATACATTATGGTTCCGTAGGCGGCAACACCGTTTTCACCTGCAAATTTCATGAGCTGTAGATTGTATAATGAGTTTACGATGGAACTTGACAGGTTTGTCATAAGTTCTGATAAACCGTTAGAGCAGGTGCGTATAAGGACTTTGCCGTAAAAATGTGTTTTGCCAAGCTTAAGCGGACTTTTGTTGTGTCTGCCAAAATATGCAAGTGGTAAAAGACCGCCTACACATTCGCCGCATACGGTTGCTATTGCAGCTCCTTTTAAACCAAAGCCGAGTACGGCGATGAAAACATAGTCGAGCACCATGTTTGTAAGACCGGCGGCAACGATTACCATAAGTCCGAGTTTTGGTTTTTCGGCAGTAACAAAGAAACTTTGGAAGACATTTTGGAGCATAAACGGCATAAGAGATATAAAACTTATTCGTCCGTACAGTACACAGTTGTCGAGAAGTTCACCGGTTGCACCTAAAGCGATGCTTACGGGACGGACTAAGATGGCACCGAGAACGGCAAAAAATAAACCGCCGATTATAGTCGTGTAAACTATCAATGAAAAATATTCGTTTGCTTTTTTGTTTTTCTTTTCACCGAGTGTTTTTGCAACTATGGCACTTCCGCCTGTTCCCATCATAAAGCCGAGAGCACTTAGTCCCATAATTAAAGGGAGTATGAGATTGATAGCAGCGAGCGCCGTCTTGCCAACAAAGTTTGATACAAATAATCCGTCAACGACACTGTATATTGATGTAAATATCATCATTATTATTGACGGATATACAAATTTTAAAAGTTTTTTAAATGTAAAATGTTCCGATAATTGGATACCCATAATTTACCTCCGCAGTCATTTTTTGAGTTTATTAATTTATTGTGATTGTCAAAAACAAAAGTAATCTTAATTTTATTCTTTTGTAGTTATTCGTTGAGCTTATTAAATTCATTGTGCAGCGATATGATGTATTTTTTGCACATACTAAGTAAAAGTTTCTGTTCGTCTTTGTTTAATGAAGAAAAGGAATTGTTTTCGCACTTTACTATGGGATATATCTTTTCCTGTATAAGTAGTTTGCCTGTCGGTGTCAGATTTATGTGCTTTGAGCGGCCTTTTCCATCTGAAAAAGATATATATCCCTCTTTTTCGAGTTTGTGTATCGAAGAATTGATAGTCTGCTTTGGCAAAAAAGAAATTTTTTGTATGTCACTTTGCAGGCAGCCGTCACCGAGTTCAAAGACCGAGTACAATATGTCAAAGGAACTTTCGGAAAGACCTGCATTTAAGGCTGTTTCGTGATAAAGGTCATTTAATTCTTTGTAAAATTTATTAAATTCCAAAAGCGGTTTACTTATAACCGGTTTTTCATCAGAATGAATATCTTTATATACAGGTATATTTTTCATAATAATATCAGCTCCTTATCTTAAGTCCGATTTCGTACTTAGAATACTATAATGTTATTTTGCTTTTTTGTCAACAAGAAAACAGGTTAAGGAGAAAAATATGACTTTTTTTTGTCACCCACTTGCAAAAAGTGGGGAAAAGTTATATTATAGGGGATATAAGTGGTTAAAAGTGGGGACAAATTGCATATAGGTGGCAGAAAGTGGGTGATTATTATGTTTATGGGTCAGTATGAGCATACTATTGACACCAAGGGCAGAATAATCATTCCTGCCAAATATCGAAACGAATTGGGCGATACATTCGTTATAACGAAAGGATTAGATGGCTGCCTTTTTATCTATCCGTCGCAGGAGTGGATAGATTTTGCAGACAAGCTGATGGGTCTTTCGTCAAGCCAGAATACAAGAAGATTACAGCGTCAGTTTTTATCAAAGGCTATGGAAGTTACAACTGATAAACAGGGAAGGATACTTATTCCTGGATTGTTAAGGGAGAGTGCAGGCTTGGAAAAAGATGTTGTTTTTCTTGGTATGATGAACCGTATAGAAGTATGGGACAAGGAGAGACTTAAAGCTGAGGAGGAAATAGAGGAGACAGCGGGTCTTGATGAGGCTATGGACGAGCTTGGTATTTCGTTATAAGTAAGAATATTAGTGCAGAAGTGAGGGTTATTATGGAATTTGTTCATAAGTCGGTTCTACTTGATGAAGTTATAGAGGGACTTGACATTAAGGAAAATGGCACATATGTTGATGGAACACTCGGAGGTGCCGGGCACGCCGGTCATGTGTGTGAACGACTTGGCACGGATGGCAGATTTATTGGTATAGACCAGGATGAAGATGCTATCAAAGTCAGTACGGAGAGATTGAAAAAATATGGTGATAAGGTAACTATAGTCAGGAGCAACTATTCGGATATGCCGGATGTTGTTCATGAACTTGGTATTTCAGGTGTTGACGGCATAACACTTGACCTCGGAGTATCATCATTTCAGTTAGATACGGCAGAGAGAGGTTTTTCTTACAGAATGGATGCACCTCTTGATATGCGTATGGATACAAGACAGCCGTTATCAGCGGAAACGGTTGTAAATGAGTACACGGAAAGCGAACTTTTCCATATTATAAAAAATTATGGCGAAGATAAATTTGCAAAGAATATTGCAAAACATATTGTGATGGAGAGACAGGAAAGTCCTATCCTTACAACTAAAAGATTGGCTGAAATAGTCGACCATGCGATACCGATGAAGATGAAAAAGCAGGGAGGACATCCGGCAAAAAGGACATTTCAGGCAATAAGGATAGAAGTAAATCATGAATTGGATGTTTTGGAGAAAAATCTTAATGACATGATAGACTTACTAAATCCGGGAGGAAGATTTTGTATAATCACATTTCATTCTCTTGAGGACAGAATTGTGAAGAATGCATTTAGAACGGCACAAAACCCTTGTGTTTGTCCGTCTGATTTTCCAGTTTGCGTATGTGGGAGAAAACCAAAAGGGAGAGTTATAACGAGAAAACCTATACTTCCAAGTGGAGAGGAAATGGAAGTTAATCCGCGTTCAAAAAGCGCAAAACTGAGAATATTTGAGCACAATTAGTGGCAGAACAAGGAGGAGTCAAATGTCAGAATATACCAGAAACGGTTATACATATGAAAATAATAAGAGAAGGCACATTCCTAATTACAGGAAAAACACATATGTTGAGGGAAATACAGTCAGACAGCTTGAAGCTGTACCAAAAAGAAGAGAAGAAGAGAGAATAGAGCGTGAGAAACGCAGAAGAAGACAACTTGATCCGGGTAATATTGCAATACCTGGTGTTTCAGTGTTTAATATAGTTTTTATGATGTGTGTTGCGATTATCCTTATAGGAGTTACTGCATCATTTATAAGTGCACAGAACAGAAGTGTTGCACTGAAAAAAGAGGTGGTCGCACTTCAGTCAGAAATTCAGGAGCAGAAGATTTCAAATGATGAGAAGTATGAGGAAATATTAAATGGAGTAGATTTGTCGCAGATATATAAAAAGGCGACAAGAAAACTTGGCATGGTAAGAGCAGAGAATAATCAGGTGTTTAAATATAAAAACAAAAAGAGCGACATGGTTAAGCAGTACGCTAAAGTGCCTGAAACAACGAATAAATAGAATATTATCATTGCCGGATGCACAATAAATGTGAGCGGCAGATGATTGTCAGATTGGTAGAGGTTTGTTGCAATGGACAAAACGATGTTAAAAAAAATAAGACGAAGAAATATAAACAGATTAAGGCGGGAATCAAGAGTAAAGCTGGTTATAGCCATACTGCTTATATTTGCACTTATTATGGGTGCAGGTGTCAGAGTAATCTATTTAAATGTAAACAAAGGAACAGAGTATAAAAAAGAAGTTTTGTCTCAGCAAAGTTATGTAAATAAGGTGATTCATTATAAAAGAGGGGATATTGTCGACAGAAATGGCAATACCCTTGCTAAGAGTACCAAAGTATATGATCTTATATTAGAGCCTAAGCAGGTTATAGAGGCAGATGAAAACAGACAGGCAGCGGATAAGGACGCTGATGCATCGAAAAAAGCAACAGCAGCCGCTTTAAAAAAAGTGTTTGGTATCAGTGAAAAAACATTTTATTCAATTTTGTCAAAAAAACCTAATTCTATGTATTATCCGATGAAGAAATATACATCAATTCAAAGAAAAATTGTTGAAGAATTTAATAAACTCGCAGATGAGGACAGCGATATAACGGGTGTGTGGTTTGAAGAAAAATATATAAGAACTTATCCATATTCTGAGGTAGCAAGTACGGTGCTTGGTTTTTGCTCTTATGACGGTAACGGACTTGGAGGTATTGAAAGCTGGTATAATTCAAGCCTTAATGGTGTGAATGGCAAAAGCTTTGGTTATTATGATTCAAATCTTAATCTTATAGAAAAAGTAAAGGAAGCAAAAAACGGAAATAAGATAGTATCGACTATAGATATAAATGTGCAGGGTGTACTGGAAAAGAAAATGAAAAAATTTCAGAAAGATACCGGCTCAAAAAATATGGGTGTTATCCTTATGAATCCCCAAAATGGGGAGATATATGCGATGGCAGATTATCCAAGTTATAATCTCAATGATCCTAGAAATCTTTCGGTGAAATTTTCAAAGTCTAAGATAGCAAAAATGTCATCAAAGAAAAAGGGTGAGGAATTACAGAAATTATGGCGAAATTTCTGTATCTCCGATGCGTACGAACCGGGTTCGACTTTTAAACCGGTTACGGTTGCGGCAAGCCTTGACGAGGGCGTGACATATGACGGAAAACATTATCGTTGTGACGGAGGTCAGAAGATAGGACCTACATATATAAAATGTGTGGCATATTCTAACGGAGGTCATGGAGATATAGATCCGTGTAAGGCTTTGATGAAATCTTGTAATGATGTGATGATGCATATGGCGGCGGATCTTGGTGCAACCAGGTTTGCAAAATATGTCAGAAGTTTTGGCTTTGGTTCAAAGACTGGTATAGACCTGCCGGGCGAAGCTGAGGGCGGTATATTCAGCAAAGAAAAACTGCATCAGGTCGAACTTGCAACTTCGAGTTTTGGACAGGGTCAGACTGTTACGATGATTCAGCTTGCATCAGCATTTAGTGCAGTTATAAACGGCGGAAATTATTATCAGCCTCATGTTGTTAAGGAGATAAATTCAGAGAGTGGAGCAGTTGTTTCATCCAATGATAACACACTTGTAAAGAGAGTTGTCTCGGAAGATGCGAGCAAACTTATAAGAAAATATCTTGAAAAGACTGTTGAGGATGACGAGGGTACGGCAAGCCCTGCAAGAGTAAAAGGGTATGTTATAGGCGGAAAAACGGGTACGGCTGAGAAATGGCCGAGAAATGAAGGAAAATATCTTGTTTCATTTGCAGGCTTTACACCGACGGATAAGCCGGAACTTATGATATATGTTGTTATTGATGAACCTCATGTTTCAGACCAGGCACATAGTACATATGCTACTGAGTTTGCGAGTGAAGTTCTTAAAGATGTTCTTCCGATGTTGGGTATATATAAACAGACAGGCAAATCCGACAGTGCGAAAAAAATCACACTGCCGTCAACAAAAAAAGGAAATCAGCTTCTTGAAGTTCCAAAGGGAGGATTTTCTTCAAGCACTTATAAAGTTGCAAAAAGTAAAAAAAATAACGGATAATTCGTTTTTTGGTGCATAAAAATCTATACCTGTAATACAATACTTAATAGCCATATTCAAAAAGAGGACTGACTATGAAGTATTGCAAGACACCACAAAAGCAACGCCTGTTATTTGTATTTGCTGTAATATGTTTCTGCTCATTTTTGCTTATTGGCAGACTTGTTTATCTTATGATATACCGTGCTGATTATTATGGAAAAAAGGCAAAAGCAGTTCAGCAGAGGGAGAGAAGTATCAAGGGAAGCAGGGGCAGGATATTGGACAGGAACGGGATTGTTCTTGCCGGAAATAAATCTGTTTCGACTATCTCAGTGATACATAATCAGATTAAACAGCCGGAGAAGGTGATAAAAAAACTATCAGAAATTCTTGATATTGATGAAGGTGAGATAAGAAAAAAGGTTGAAAAGGTTTCTTCAAGAGAAAAGATAAAGTCAAATGTTGACAAGGAAATATCCGACAGGGTAAGAAATCTTGAACTTGATGGTGTTATGGTTGATGAGGATTATAAAAGAACATATCCCTTTAACAATATTGCATCTAAAGTTATAGGTTTTACGGGTGCAGATAATCAGGGGATTGTCGGGCTTGAAGTAAAGTATGACGATTATTTGAAAGGAGAAGCCGGGTATATACTTACGACTACAAATGCACGCGGCATTGAAATCGACAAGAGGGCAGAAGAGAGGATAGAGCCAAAGGCGGGCAAAGATCTTTACACAAGTATCGATATAAATATACAGAAGTTTGCCATGCAGGCAGCACTCAATGTAATGGAAGCCAAAGATGCAAAAAATGTAAAGATACTTGTTATGAATCCGAATAACGGTGAGATTTATTCCATGGTAAATGTGCCTGAATTTAATCTTAATGAACCGTATAAACTCAGTGGAAAGAATAAGACCAAAAATATAAAAGAGCTGAATAAGAAATTGAATGAGATGTGGAGAAACGGCTGTATATGCGATACATATGAGCCGGGTTCCGTGTTTAAGGTTTTTACGGCTACAGCCGCATATGAGCAGGGAGTTGTCAAGCTTACGGATACTTTTAATTGTCCCGGTTATAAATTAGTGGCAGACAGGAGAATAAGGTGTCATAAAACAACGGGGCATGGAACAGAAACTTTTGTGCAGGGAGTCCAGAATTCCTGCAATCCGGTTTTTATGGAAATCGGACAAAGGCTTGGTGTTTCTAATATGTTTAAGTATCTAAAAAAGTTTTGCATACTCGATAAGACAGGAATAGATGTTCCGGGGGAAGCGGGTACGATAATGCATAAACAAAAAAATGTCGGTGAGGTTGAGCTTGCGACCATGTCTTTTGGACAGTCGTTTCAGTTGTCTCCAATAAGGATACTTACCACGATAAGTGCCGTTATAAACGGGGGTACGATGATAACTCCACATTTTGGAGTGAGCATATCGGACACCGAAACTCAGAAAAAAACAAATATCAGATATACTTCAAAAAAGAATGTCATATCAAAAGAAACATCAGATGTTATGAAGAATGTACTGGAGACCGTTGTGTCAGAGGGCGGTGGAAAGAAAGCGGCAATAGAGGGGTATAAAGTTGGTGCAAAGACAGGAACTTCGGAAAAACTTCCAAGAAGAAGCGGAAAATATATTGCATCATGCATGGGATTTGCCCCTGCACAAAATCCGAAAGTCATAGCTTTGGTGCTGATAGATGAACCATCCGGGATTTATTATGGGGGAACTATTGCGGCACCTGTTATTTCAAAGCTGCTTGATGATATACTGCCTTATGTTGATGGAAAAGAGGATTACGGTTACAGTGGAAATTAGAGCGTGCTAAAGAATGTCTGCAGCTTACAATTTAGGGGTGACCGGAAACCTAAATAATCACGCCATGTGCAAATAGGCGTAAGAATGGAGAATTATATGACATATGTATCTGTGTTTTTTTCGATATTTGCAGCTTTTTTGGTAAGTACACTGCTTTGTCCGGTTATGATTTATGTTCTTAAGTTTTTTAATGTGAATCAGCAGATAAGAGCCGATGGCCCCAGAGGGCATCTTAAGAAAGCAGGAGTACCTACAATGGGTGGGCTTGTAATACTGATAAGTGCGGTTATAATAAATATTTTTGAAATAAGTATGAACCGTCAGATGAGTCTGCTTTTATTTGCTTTTTTAGGATTTGGTGCGATAGGCTTTTTAGATGACTATATAAAAGTTGTTTTGAAAAGGTCTCTTGGTCTTACGGTTATTCAGAAACTTGTTTTGCAAGGTGTTGTGGCATTATTGTTCTGTTATTATTATATGGTAAGGATTTCGGATGAATGTGAGATGCTTGTGCCATTTACCGGAGGAATAAGAGATGGCATTTATCTTACGATGCCTAAATGGTTGTTTTTTATTTTCATTTATATCATAATGATAGGGACGGTCAATGGTGTAAATCTGACCGATGGGCTTGACGGACTTGCGTCAAGTGTGACATTACTTATAGTGGTGTTTTTTTCTATTGCAGCATTAAAAAGCGGCAGCAGTCTTGTTTTGTCAGGCGGTTGTGTTGCGGGAGCATTGATGGGATTTTTGCTGTTCAATGTTTATCCGGCACTCGTTTTTATGGGAGATACCGGTTCGCTGGCACTTGGAGGTTTTGTTGCCGCTATGGCTGTGGAGTTGAAAATGCCTTTATATATAGCAATAGTAGGGATAATTTATCTGGCAGAGGTTTTGTCAGTAATATTGCAGGTTGTCTATTTTAAACTAAGCGGTGGAAAAAGACTGTTTAGAATGGCACCTCTGCATCACCATTTTGAACAATGCGGCTGGCGGGAGACAACGGTTGTGGCATTGTTTTCAATAGTTACGACAGTTATGTGTATAGCTGCCATATTGGATTAAAACTGATAAGAGAATGAAGAAAAGAGGATAGTTATGAAATTTACAAATAAGAGAGCTTTAGTTGTAGGTACAGGAAAAAGCGGAGTCGCCGCTGTAAATTTATTAAATCATGTGGGTGCACAGGTAACCCTGCTTGAGGGAAATGCTTCGCTTTCGTCAGAAGAAATAATGAAAAGATTTCCAAAAGAAGCGGAATTTGACCTCATAATAGGAGAACTGCCGGAACAGAAAATGAACAGTATTGATTTTGTAATACTTAGTCCCGGAGTTCCGACTGACCTCCCGTTTGTGGTAAAACTTCAGGAAAACAATATACCGGTTTGGGGAGAGATAGAACTCGCATATCTTTGCGGAAAAGGAAAACTGTTTGCGATAACCGGCACAAATGGTAAGACAACAACGACGGCACTTACGGGTGAGATTATGAAAACATATTTTAAGAGTGTGTTTGTTGTCGGAAATATAGGACTTCCATATACGGAATATGCCGCAGAGATGAAAGACGAGTCAGTGACAGTTGCAGAGGTCAGCAGTTTCCAGCTTGAAACTATAAATAAGTTTCATCCTCAGATAAGTGCGATACTTAACATCACACCTGATCATTTAAACAGACATCATACTATGGAATGTTATGTCGAAACAAAAGCAAGGATTGCTAAAAATCAAAATAAAGATGAGATATGTGTCTTAAATTATGAAGATGAATATCTTAAAAAGATAGCAAAAGATATACCTGCAAAGGTATTTTGGTTTAGCAGTGAGCATATACTTGAACAGGGCATATGGCTTGACGGTGAAAAGATTATGTATAATGATGGTTCAGAGACGATAGAAATCTGTACCATCCATGATATGAAACTTTTAGGAAAACATAATTATGAGAATGTTATGGCTGCCGTTGCAATAGCAATGCACGCAGGCGTGCCGCTTGACTGCATAAGAAAAGCCGTAAAAGAGTTTAATGCCGTAGAGCACAGGATAGAGTATGTAAAAGAAGTAAACGGTGTTAAATATTATAATGATTCAAAGGGAACAAACCCTGATGCGGCGATAAAAGCAGTTGAAGCTATGGTAAGACCTACCGTTGTCATAGGTGGAGGCTATGATAAGGATTCATCATATGATGAATGGATAGCTTCGTTTGGAGATAAAGTAAAAGCACTTGTGCTTCTTGGACAGACAAGGGATAAGATAGCTGCTGCTGCTAAAAAAGCAGGTTTTGAGAATGTCATAATGACAGATTCATTAGAAGAAGCCGTGAAAGTAAGCAGTAAACAGGCGGTATCAGGGGATGCGGTATTATTATCACCTGCCTGTGCAAGCTGGGGAATGTTTAAAAACTTTGAGGAGCGAGGTAAGTTATTTAAGGAGTATGTCAACAGCCTGGAGTAAAGAAAAGACAACCGGACCGAGAAAAGAAAAAATTTACTCTAAATATGACTATGTACTCATTGCACTGACTATAGGAATAGCAGTCTTTGGTATAGTTATGATAAGAAGTGCCGGAGTTTACAATGCCATGCTGCTCGGCTCAGAGCTTAGATTTGTGAAGTCACAGGCGGCAGGGCTTTTGGCAGGCTGTGCAATGATGCTTTTTGTTGCAGGTTTTGATTACCATATTTTTATTAGAAAGATTTTTTCTAAAAACAAGAAAATAAGAGTAGTGCATATTTTATATGTTATTGCACTTGTTATGCAGATTGCCGTGCTTTTTATCGGTGTTGATTATAATGGTGCGAGAAGATGGCTGAAATTTGGTCCAGTCCAGTTTCAGCCATCGGAGATAACAAAGATAGTTGTCATAATATTTATATCGTATATGGCATACATAAACAGAAGTATCTTTGACACCTTCTCAGGTTTTTTGAAAGTAATGGCATTTACAACTCCGCTTATAGCAGTGATTGCTAAAGAAAACTTAAGTTCTGCTATAGTAGTGGCAGGGATAAGTGTTGGAATGTGTTTTATAGCAAGCAATAAAAACGGATATTTTGTTGTATGTATAGTAGTTATGATGATGGCGGCAGCTCTTTATATAATTTTCGGTGATCCTTTCCGTATGGAGAGGATACAGATATGGCTTCATGTAGAGACAAATGAAAATGCACATCAGATAAAGCAGGGATTATATGCCATTGCTACAGGCGGATTGTTTGGCAACGGCATAGGAAACAGCGTGCAGAAGCTCGGATATATACCTGAGGCGTACAATGATATGATATTTTCGGTAATCTGCGAGGAACTTGGTGTTGTAGGTGCGGCGGGTGTCATTATCGCATTTATAATACTATTCTTTAAAGTTATTCAGATAGGTTATAAGGCTAAGGATATATTTGGCACGATGCTGTGTGCCGGGGTAATGCTGCAGTTGTCGATACAGGTAGTTATAAATGTTGCCGTTGTGACAAACTCGATACCGTCAACGGGAATACCGCTTCCGTTTATAAGTTACGGTGGAACATCTGCGATGATAATGATGGCGGAGATGGGAATCGTACTCGGTGTTTCAAAAAGAGAAAAGAGGTTAAACAGCTTATGAGGATACTAAAACGTTTCTTTGCAACGCTTTGCGTCGTAATTGTAATCATTTTTGTATTATATTTTTGGTTTCATATAGACACGGTTAAGATAGAGGGTGGAAGTGTATATTCTGACAGCGAAATAGAAAAAAGTGTTTTTTGCAGAAAATTTTCCGACAATGCACTGGTGTTCAGAGTGTATAACAAATTGTATGGCATAAATAAACTGCCTTTTGTCGAGGATATTGATGTAAAATATGAAAGCCATGATACTGTTGTGCTTCATATCTATGATAAAAAGATAAGCGGATGCATAAAATATATGGGGCAGTATGTATATTTCGATAAAGACGGAATAGTTCTTCAAAGTCTTTCAGAACATAAAAAAGATGTGCCGATGGTAACAGGCATAAAGTTTGGAAAATTTTCCATAGGTAAAGCATTCAGCGTAAAGGATGAAAAACTTTTTTCAAAGATAATGAATATATCGCAGCTTATAAGCCATTATAAGATAAATGTTTCAAGGATACATTCAAGCTCTGACGGTATAATGCTTTATTCGGGAAAGGTAAGGGTGTTTCTTGGAAAAAAAGATATGTATGATGATGAGCTTGCCGCTTTGTCGGATGTGTTAAAGACTACAGCAAAGAGAAATTTAAAAGGAAGTATTGATATGTCTGACTATCATTCTGGAGACAAAATCATTTTAAAGACAAATAATTAGTAGAAGAATGTAGAAATTGACAAAATTTATAATAAAAAACAATTAAAAGAACAAACTTTCTCTTGATTATTCAAAAGTTAATTAGTATTATATATCTTAGGGAAATTTGTGAGCAGATTAAGGAGGAGCAGCGTTGTTAGAGATAAAAACAAATGATTCAGAAATAACCGCTAAAATAATCGTAGTTGGTGTTGGCGGTGGCGGAAATAATGCCGTAAATAGAATGATACAAGAGGGGATAAAAGGTGTTGAGTTTATATGTATAAATACAGATAAGCAGCATCTTATGAATTGCAATTCTGCAACATGTCTCCAGATTGGAGAAAAACTTACTAAGGGTCTTGGAGCAGGGGCAAATCCCGAAGTTGGAAAAGCTGCTGCCGAGGAAAACCGTGAAGATATAACAGAGATGATAAAAGGTGCAGATATGGTATTTGTAACATGTGGTATGGGCGGTGGTACCGGAACAGGAGCAGCACCGGCGGTCGCAGAAATATCAAAGGAACTTGGTATCCTTACTGTAGGTATTGTTACAAAGCCATTTAAGTTTGAGGCAAGAAGCCGTATGAACAATGCACTGGCAGGTATAGAAAATCTTAAAAATAATGTAGATACACTTATCGTTATACCAAACGACAAACTTCTTGAGATAGTTGACAGAAGAACATCTATGCAGGATGCGTTAAGCAAAGCTGATGAAGTATTACAGCAGGGTGTTCAGGGTATTACGGATCTTATCAATGTACCGGGACTTATCAATCTTGACTTTGCAGATGTGCAGACAGTTATGAAAGATAAGGGAGTAGCACATATCGGTATTGGAACAGGTACCGGTGATGACAAATGTCTTGATGCGGTAAAACAGGCCATATCAAGTCCGCTTCTCGAGACTACTATAGAGGGCGCTTCAGATGTCATCATAAATATTGCCGGAGATGTAGGTCTTCAGGAAGCCGGAGAAGCAGCTTCATATATAGAGGAACTTACAGGCGAAAACAGTAACATTATATTTGGTGTAAGTGACGGGGCAGGCGATGACACGGTTAAGATAACTGTTATTGCAACAGGGCTTGATGAAGATAACACAGAACAGCCTAAGCAGGCATCTTCATTTATAAAGCAGCAGACACCAAAGACAAACTTTCCTACAAGAGAAGGGCAGATTGCCACACCTGTAAGACCGGTGACACCGGTACCTAAACAGGTTAAGCAGACTGCTTCAGGTGTTCAGGGCAGTGCACAGTCAACGGTAAGACCAACTGTTGTTCCACAGCCGCAGCCTACATATTCAAGGGGCAGTGAAGATGGTGGAATTAAGATACCAGAATTTTTACAGCGAAAGAGATAATTGCAGTTGTAACATAAAAGAAAAATCCGGACATCATGCTTGTTCGGATTTTTTCGTCAGTATGCGTTTATGTATTGAAAGGAAAAGATTTGGATAATAAAGAGAAGATAGAGTTAAAAAGACTTAGGGTCACAATGGTGACAAAGGCATTGTTTATATTTATCGGCATAATACTTATGCAGCTTATTGCGTATATGTTATGTGTGCTTGGATATACGGTATTTGGGATTGCTCAGGGAATCGGATATGCAAGGGCACTTGCAGAGATTACAATATTAAACACAACCAAGAGTACAAATCTGATGCTTACAATATCGGCAGTTAGTGCGATACTGTCATTTATATGGTGTGCCATATTATATAAGAAATCAGGATTTCGAGCCGATAGTATGGATTACAGGAAAGTATTTTCAGTAAAAAATATAATGATGATATTTTTTACAGCCGCAGGATGCTGCATAATACTTACTTTTCTTTTGAGCGGTCTGACCGCACTTATGCCGGGAGTATTTAAAAATTATACAAAGCTTATGTCAAATTTTGAGACAGGAAACATGGCAGTGACACTTGCCTATGCAGTCTTTATAGGTCCGGTATCTGAGGAAATGATTTTCAGGGGAGCAATATTTGACAGATTTTATATCGGTTTTGACTACTGGGTGGCAAATATATTACAGGCGGCATTGTTTGGTCTTTACCATATGAATCTCGTGCAGGGATTATATGCGTTCTGTCTTGGAATAGTATTAGGGGTTATCGTAAAGGCAACAGGGAGCATACTCTGCTCAATGCTTACACATATAATTTTCAACGGGACGAGTTATATCCTGCCGATAGTGCTTGGCAGCGGCAATAATATCATAAATATAGCGGTTATGTTTGTATTGTTTGTCATAGCAGTTCTTGGGATTTTTGGGATAAAGACATTTACAGGTGCAGTGTCACATAGTAACTGACAATAAATAACAAAGATTAAAATAAACAACAGGAGGCAGAATATGAAGTGGTACGATAAAGCAGTTTTTTATCATATATATCCGCTCGGACTTTGCGGATGTAAAAAAGAGAACAACGGAGAAAAGGAACAGCATTTTGACAAATTGACACAGTGGTCAGACCATGCGGCAGAACTTGGATTTACGGCAATATATATCGGACCTTTGTTTGAGTCAGAGGGACATGGATATGAGACAAGGGACTATAAACAGGTAGACTGCCGGCTGGGCACAAATGACGATTTCAAAAAGTATGTTGCACATTGCCATGAAAAAGGTATGCACATTATAGTGGACGGAGTTTTTAATCATGTCGGAAGAACATTTCCGGCTTTTCAGGATTTGCTCAAAAACCGTGAAAATTCAGCATATAAAGACTGGTTTTGCAATGTGAATTTTGGTGGAAACAATGAGTACAATGACGGACTTTCCTATGAAAACTGGGGCGGCTATAATCTATTAGTCAAGTTAAACCAGAGAAATCCTGAAGTTAAGTCATACCTTTTTGAAGCGATAAAATTCTGGATTGATGAATTTGATATAGATGGTATAAGACTAGATGCGGCAGATGTACTCGACTTTGACTTTATGAGAGAATTAAGAGGTTTCACATCGGGATTAAAAGAAGATTTCTGGCTTATGGGAGAAGTTATACACGGTGATTACAGCAGATGGGCAAACGGCGATATGCTTGACAGCGTTACAAATTATGAGCTGCATAAAGGTCTTTATTCGGGACACAATGACCATAATTATTTTGAAATAGCACATTCTGTAAAGAGGCTTTTAGGCATATGTGGTGACACGAGATTATATACATTTGTTGATAATCATGATGTGGAGAGGATTTATTCAAAAGTAAACAATAAAGAACATCTTTACAATATTTATATATTATTATACACTCTTTACGGTATTCCATCGGTATATTATGGCTCGGAGTTTGCTATTGAGGGAAAGAAAGAAAACGGTTCTGACTGGAATCTGCGTCCATGCCTTGAACTTGATGATTTTAAGGGTGCATATGAAAATAATGAGATAACAGCCCTGTGTGCGAAGCTTGGAAAACTTAAGAAAGATTACGAGGTGTTAAGTGCAGGTAAATATGAGGAACTTCTGCTTACGAACAGACAGTTTGCTTATTCGAGAAGTATTGATAAAAAGACTGTTATCGTGGCTTTAAATAATGACGATAACGAAGCAGTTCTTACGATAAATCCACGCACTGAGTGCATGGGTGCAAAGATTATCCTTGATGGAAACAATAAGGCAAAAAATGAGGAAGTTGAGGCGAAGGCAGAAAATGGAAATATTATAGTTAAACTTCCTGCAAATTACGGAACGATAATAGAATTATCCTGACAACGACAAAAACAATGATACAAAAATGAAAGCTGAGGTAAACGACAGATGAATTATGATACGATAAAAGAAGAAATAAAAGATATTGACATTACATTGCCGCCACCGCAGGAAGAACCGGAAAGACAGTATTATTTCATAAAGAAATTGCAGCATTGGATGGAACTTAAAAAAGAAGAAAAAGGCAGAGAACTTACCTGCTGTGTAAATACATTCGGATGCCAAATGAATGCGAGGGATTCAGAGAAGATAATCGGTATCCTGATGACGATAGGATATAAGGTCGTTGAGGATGAGGACGCAGACCTTGTAATATTTAATACCTGTACCGTAAGGGAAAATGCAAATCTCAAGGTTTATGGCAGACTCGGTCAGTTAAAAAAGATTAAAAATAAAAATCCTGAAATGATAACTATGCTCTGTGGCTGCATGATGCAGGAGGAGAGTGTTGTCGAGAAGATAAAGAAAAGTTACAGAAATGTGGACATTATCTTTGGAACACACAATATATTCAAATTTGCAGAACTTCTTTCGATGAAAGTGCTTGACCGGGCAGAGTCAAAAAAAATGATAATAGATGTGTGGAAAGACACGACAGAGATAGTTGAAGAACTTCCTGTTGAGAGAAAATATCATTTTAAGAGTGGTGTAAATATTATGTTTGGCTGCAACAACTTCTGCAGCTATTGTATAGTGCCATATGTGAGGGGCAGGGAGCGGAGCAGAGAGCCTGAGGATATAATCGCCGAGATAGAGTGTCTTGTAAAAGACGGCGTTGTAGAGGTTATGCTTCTCGGTCAGAATGTAAATTCATACGGTAAAAATCTTGAAAATCCTATTTCTTTCACAGAACTTTTGAGGAGAGTTGAAAAGATAGAGGGACTTAAGAGGATTAGATTTATGACTTCCCATCCAAAGGATCTTTCAGATGAACTTATAGAGTATCTCGGTGAGTCAAAGAAAGTATGTAAGCAGATGCATCTTCCGTTACAGTCAGGAAGTGACAGGCTTTTACAGAAAATGAACCGTCATTATACAAAAGAGGGTTATCTTGAACTTGTGAGAAAGATAAGAAAAGCCGTTCCTAATATAGCACTCTCTACCGATATAATAGTAGGTTTTCCGGGAGAGACAGAAGAAGATTTTGCACAGACTATGGATGTAGTTAAAAAAGTAGAGTACGACAGTGCGTTCACTTTTATTTACAGCAAGAGAACGGGAACACCTGCTGCCGCAATGGAAGAACAGGTTGATGAGGCTGTTGTAAAGGAAAGATTTGACAGACTTCTCGCAAAGGTTCAGGAGATAGCGGCAAAGAAAGCAGCAGAGGATGTTGGAAAAGTGGAGGAAGTTCTTGTCGAGGAGATAAACGACCACGATGCCACACTTGTGACCGGAAGAACAAGCAAAAATTATCTTGTTCATTTTAAGGGGGACAAGTCACTTATAGGAAGTATAGTAGATGTAAAACTCTGCGAGAGCAAAGGATTTTACTATATCGGAGAACTTGCGTGATGGTTTTGTAATTTTAAATTAAAAAATTCAGATTAAAAAAGGAAATTTAAAATTAATGTCGAATAACTAACATAGAGGGTAACATGACACAAGATTTGTGCGTGTGCGTTTTATGTTAGTTATTTTGTTGATAGGAGGTTTCAGAGAACATATGTATTACACAGAGGAACAGATTGAAAAAGTTCGTTCCGGAAGTGACATCGTTCAGATTATAGGAAGATATGTAAATCTGAAGCGTTCGGGCAGCGGTTATGTCGGACTGTGCCCGTTTCACAGTGAAAAAACACCGTCGTTCAGTGTAAATCCCGCAAGGCAGATGTATAAATGTTTTGGATGCGGAGTGGCAGGAAGTGTCATCACATTTGTTATGGAATATGAAAATTATACATTTCCCGAAGCGATGCAATTTCTGGCTGAACAGGCAGGTATAGAACTTCCAAAGACGGAACTGACACCTGAACAGAAAAGACAGAAAAATCTCAGGAGTACACTTGTACAGATAAATGCAAAAGCGGCAGCATATTATTATGCAAAGTTAAAGTCTCCGGGCGGAAAACAGGGGTATGACTATTTTAAAAACAGGGGACTCAGTGATGAGACGATAATGCATTTTGGACTTGGATATTCAGGTCAGGGCGGCAGAGAGCTTTATGGCTATCTTAAAAATCAGGGTTATTCTGACAGAGAGCTAAGTGAGACAGGGCTTTTTAAGATAGACGAGCATGGTGCTTATGACAAATTCTGGAACAGGGTAATGTTTCCGATAATGGATATAAACAACAGAGTCATCGGTTTTGGCGGCAGGGTCATGGGTGATGCAAAACCAAAATATCTGAACTCGCCGGAAACTATTTTGTTCAATAAAAGTAAAAATTTATTTGGTCTGAATTACGCAAAACTTGGAAAAAGAAAAAATATCATTCTCTGCGAGGGATATATGGATGTTATAGCACTGCATCAGGCAGGCTTTACAAATGCGGTGGCATCGCTGGGAACGGCATTTACTTCAGAGCAGGCAGTCATACTTAAAAGATATACCGATGAGGTGCTTCTTACATATGACAGCGATGCGGCAGGTATCAAAGCAGCATTGAGAGCGATACCGATGCTCAGGGATGCAGGAATAAACGCCAGAGTTATCCACATGGACCCGTATAAAGACCCGGATGAGTTTATAAAAGCTCTTGGAAATGAGGAGTTTGAGAAGCGGATAAATGATGCACAGAACGCATTTTTGTTTGAGATAGAGGTTCTCAGAAAAAACTATGATATAACTGATCCTGAACAAAAAACAAAGTTCGACCACGAGATGGCAAGAAAACTTCTCGTGTTTGAAGATAAGGTTCAGAGAGACAATTATATCGAGACATTATCAGCAAAATATTCAATAAAAAAAGAAGATTTGCGGGGGCTTGTCATAAAAAATGCGAATATGGCTTCAAGCAGGACAAAGAAAACATTTAGTCAGAGTGATGGATATCAGAAAAACGGCAGGAAACCTAAGGAAAAAGGAATAGAATATTCATATAAATTACTGCTTTCATGGCTTGTAGACAGCCCTGAGCTTTTTGGGAAAGTAAGCGATATCGTTGGCAGAGAAGATTTTGAGGAAGAACCGTATAAAAAGGCGGCAGAACTTTTATATGAACAGTTTGAAAAGGGTGAGGTTATTCCGGCAAGGATAGTAAATCATTTTGAGGAAGCAGACGAGCAGAAAGAGATAGCGGATATTTTTCAGACAACATTTAAGGTCAATATGAACAGCGATGAGAAAGAGAGAGCACTCAATGAGCTGGTGTTTAAGATAAAAGAATACAGTATTGATAAAAAATTAAAAAATCTGACAGATATAACAAAACTTCAGTCGCTAATGATTGAAAAAAATAAAATTCAGAACAGAGATAAAATGCATATTTCTCTAAAAGATGGTTAGAGTATAAACGAAGTCATTTATACGGTAGATGATGAAGTTTGTTACATAAAAGAAAGGATGGAACAATATGGCAACAGAGAAGAAACCGGCTAGAAGCACAGGGAAAAAATCTGCAGCTAAGAAAGCAGAAGAAAAGAATATCGAAGAAGAAAAGAAAAAATTTCAACAGAAGCTTATTGCTTTGAAAGAGCTTGCAAAGAGCAAGAAAAATGTGCTGGAGCTTGGAGAAATCAACAATTTTCTGGCTGATGTTCAGCTTGATGAAGAAAAGACGGAAAAGGTTATCGATCTGCTTGAGGCAAGCGGTGTTGATGTACTGAGAATTTCAGATGACAAGGACGATGCCGATGATGATGCACTTATCCTTGAACTTGAGGAGAGCGGCGAAGTGCCTGACGAGGACGAGATTGAAAATATCGACCTCTCAGTGCCTGACGGAGTAAGTATTGACGATCCTGTTCGTATGTATCTTAAAGAGATAGGAAAAGTTCCGCTTCTTTCTGCTGATGAGGAAGTAGAGCTTGCAAAGCGTATGGAAAATGGTGACATAGAGGCAAAGAAAAAACTTGCAGAAGCAAACTTAAGACTTGTAGTAAGTATCGCAAAGCGTTATGTCGGCAGAGGAATGTTGTTCCTTGACCTTATTCAGGAGGGTAACTTAGGTCTTATAAAGGCAGTTGAAAAATTTGATTATAAAAAAGGATATAAGTTCAGCACATATGCTACATGGTGGATTCGCCAGGCCATAACAAGAGCCATTGCAGACCAGGCGAGAACAATCCGTATTCCGGTTCACATGGTTGAGACGATAAACAAATATGTGAGAGTGCAAAGACAGCTTCTTCAGGAACTCGGCAGAGAGCCACAGCCTGAGGAGATAGCGAAACATATGAATATGCCTGTTGACAGGGTAAGGGAAATTCAGAAAATATCGCTTGAACCGGTTTCACTTGAAACTCCTATCGGTGAGGAGGAGGACAGCCATCTTGGTGACTTTATCCAGGATGACAATGTACCTGTACCGGCAGAAGCCGCAGCGTTTACACTACTTAGAGAACAGCTTGATGAGGTGCTTGGAACTCTTACGGAGAGAGAACAGAAAGTTCTTAAACTTCGTTTTGGTCTTGAGGACGGCAGAGCGAGAACACTTGAGGAAGTAGGAAAAGAGTTCAAGGTAACAAGAGAGCGTATCCGTCAGATTGAAGCAAAAGCACTTAGAAAATTAAGACATCCTAGCCGCAGCCGTAAATTAAAGGATTATCTTGAGTAAGACAAAACTTTCTAAAAGGCTTGAAACGGTCGCATCATGTGTAAGCACAGGAGGAACTGTTGCGGATATAGGATGTGACCACGGTTTTACTTCCATTTATCTTATTGAAAATAAAATGGCAAGATGCGGGATTGCCATGGATATAAATAAAGGTCCGTTAGAAAAGGCAAAAAGCCATATAAGACAGGCGGGACTTACGGATAAGATAGAGACGAGACTTTCAAACGGTCTTGATAAACTTGAAAGCGGCGAAGCTGATACCATACTTATAAGCGGTATGGGAGGTGCTTTGATAAGAGATATTCTTATGAAAGAGAAAGACAAGACGATTAGTGCAGGTGAACTTGTTTTATCACCGCAGTCAGAAATATATCTTGTCAGAAGATGTCTTCATGAACTCGGTTTTTTCATAGATATGGAAAAGATGGTTTTTGACATGGGAAAATACTATGTTGTAATAAGGGCCGTAAGAAAAGACATGATGGAATGTTTAGGACAGCATAATAAAGAAGTTGCGGAAATAAATCATTCCGGAAGTATAATAAATATTGATGAGACATACGATGAAGCTGATTATGTATATGGGAAATACCTGATAGCTGCAAAGAATGATGTCTTTGCTGAATTTCTGGCTAAGGAAAAAGAACGCATGGAAAAAGTGATGGCTTCACTAAAAAAAAGCGGTATGTCCGATGAAGAAATAAGTAAACAAAAGATAATTGCTGAATATGATTTATTGTTAAAGACAATATGCAGGATGCAGTAAATAAAATTTTGTGAGCGGAAAGGGATAGTGTGGATATGGTTAAAGTGACAGTTTCCGGCGTAACAAAGGAATATGAGACCGGGATTACATATGGAGAAGTTTCAAAAGATTTTAAAGATAATTGCAAATATGACATAATTTTGGCAAAACAGGGTGCAAAGCTTATCGAGTTAAATAAAAAGATAAAAACTGATTGTGAGATAGAATTTTTAGATATTTCGGACCCAAACGGTCACAAAACATATGTCAGAGGCGTAAATCTGCTGTTGCTGGATGCTTTTTACGAAGTGTGTAAGGATATGCCGCTCAAAAATGTATTTATAAAATATATGATAGGTGACAGTTGCTACTGTGAAGCAGAGGGCATTGAAATAACGGATGAAATTTTAAAAAAAGTCGAGGAAAAGATGCACGAGCTTGTTAAAAAGGATATACCTTTTGAAAAGCGTGTAGTAAGCACTCAGGAAGCATCGGATATTTTTGAAAAACACAAGATGTATGATAAAAAGAAACTGTTTGAGTATAGGAGAGTGTCAACGGCAAATATCTATTCACTTGACGGTTTTGAGGATTACTATTACGGCTATATGCCATCAGGCAGCGGATTACTTAAATATTTCACGATAGAAAAGTATGATAATGGTTTTATGGTGAATATGCCAAACCAGAAAACTCCTACGGAAGTGAAAAATCATGTTCCGAGTCCGAAGCTGTTTAAGACACTTCAGGAAGCCGGAAACTGGGGGAAAGTGGTTAATGTAAGAACTGTAGGAGCGTTAAATGAAATTGTTGCAAATGGAGGGGCATCAAACCTTATTCTTGTGCAGGAGGCATTACAGGAAAAGAAAATCGCACAGATAGCGGAAAAGATAGCCGGGGATGCGAGTAAAAAGTTTGTGATGATAGCCGGACCGTCATCATCAGGAAAAACATCATTTTCGCACAGATTATCCATTCAGCTTAGGACATTTGGCATAACACCGCATCCTATCTCGCTCGACAATTATTTCAAAAATAGGGAAGATACGCCGATAGATGAAAACGGAAACTATGATTTTGAGTGTCTTGAAGCTATAGATGTGGAGCAGTTCAACAAGGATATGACTGCACTTTTAGCCGGAGAGACCGTTCAGATGCCGGTGTTTAACTTTCTTACGGGACATAGGGAATACAAAGGTGATTTTCTAAAACTTGGAAAGGATGATATACTTGTGCTTGAGGGTATTCACGGCTTAAATGACAAACTTTCATATTCACTCCCGAAAGAAAGTAAGTTTAAGATATATATAAGTGCACTTACCCAGTTAAATATTGATGAGCACAATAGAATATCGACAACTGACGGCAGACTTATAAGACGAATGGTAAGAGATGCGAGAACGAGAGGTTCATCGGCAGCAAAAACCATCTCAATGTGGCCGTCGGTAAGGAGGGGGGAGGACAAATATATATTCCCGTTCCAGGAGGAAGCAGATGTGATGTTCAATTCGGCACTCATATATGAGCTTGCGGTATTAAAACCATATGCCGAAGCGATACTCTTTGGAATACCAAAGGATGCACCGGAGTATATAGAAGCAAAAAGGCTGCTTAAATTCCTTGATTATTTCCTTACGATAAGCAGTGAGGGAATACCTAAAAATTCGCTTATGCGTGAGTTTGTGGGTGGAAGTGTTTTTAATGTTTAGATAAATGACAGAAAGGAAACGACATAATATGGCAAAGATAATTGATGGTAAGAAGATTTCACAGGAGATTAAGGATGAACTCAAGGAGAGAGTGGCTGCTCTTAAGGAAAAGGGTGTTGAGGTTACTCTTGCGGTTATTCAGGTTGGTAATAACCCGGCTTCAACTGTTTATGTTGGCAATAAGAAAAAGGCTTGTGCTTATGTTGGCATAAGATCACTTGCGTATGAACTTCCGGAGGAGACTACGGAAGTAGAGCTTCTTGAACTTGTAGAGAAGTTAAATAAAGATGACTCAGTTAATGGAATTTTGGTTCAGCTTCCACTTCCTAATCATATTGATGAGGATAAGGTTATTAAGACTATCGCACCTGAAAAAGATGTTGACGGTTTCCATCCTGAGAGTGTCGGAAGACTTAGCATAGGACAGAAAGGTTTTGTTTCATGTACACCGGCAGGTATCATTCAGCTTTTGAAGCGTTCTGATATAGAGATTGACGGTAAAGAGTGCGTTATCATAGGAAGAAGCAATATCGTAGGGAAACCTATGTCTATGCTTTTGCTTAGGGAAAACGGAACTGTTACCATCTGCCATTCACATACAAAGGATTTAAAAGAAGTTACAAAACGTGCGGATATACTTATCGTTGCGATAGGTAAGACAAAATTTGTAACTGCCGATTATATCAAAGAGGGGGCTGTTGTTATTGATGTCGGAATGGACAGAGATGAGAACGGGAAACTCTGTGGAGATGTTGATTATGCAGATGTAGAGCCAAAGGCCGGTGCGATAACACCTGTTCCGGGCGGAGTAGGTCCTATGACTATCGCAATGCTTATGCATAACTGTGTAAGCTCAGTTGAAGAATAATTATAGAAAAGAGGAATACAGTGAATATATTTTTTGTATCATTGGGATGTGATAAGAACCTTGTGGATAGTGAGATGATGATTACATCTCTTAGAAAAAACGGTTTTGTCCTTACGGATGATATTGAGGATGCGGATGTTATTGTTGTAAATACCTGTTGTTTTATAGGTGATGCAAAAGAGGAGAGCATCAACACGCTTATCGAGATGGGTGGTTACAAGGAGGGAAGATGCAAACTTCTGGTTGCAGCGGGCTGCCTTGCACAAAGGTACCACAATGAGATTAAGGAGGATATTCCTGAAGTTGACCTTATTGTCGGAACGATGGGATATGAGGATTTATCAGAAAAGATAAATGAAGCTTTAGGCGGCAAAGGAGTTTTAGAGTCTTTAAAGGACATTGATTATCTTCCGACACCGCTTACCGACAGAGACAGTATGTCAGGCGGTTACTATGCGTACTTAAAGATTGCTGAGGGATGTGACAAGTGCTGTACCTACTGCGTTATTCCAAAAGTCAGAGGTCATTACAGAAGTGTTCCAATGGATAATCTTATCGCACAGGCAAAACATCTTGTTGTAAACGGAGCAAAGGAACTTATCCTTGTCGCACAGGAGACTACCCTTTACGGTAAGGATATTTATGGCGAAAAGAGTCTGCCAAAGCTTTTAGAGGAACTTTCTAAGATTGATGAGCTTAAATGGATAAGGATATTATATTGTTATCCTGAGGAGATTACGGATGAGCTTATATCTGCGATAAAAAATCTTCCGAAAGTCTGCCATTATCTTGATATGCCTATCCAGCACGGTTCAGATGATGTGCTTAGGAGAATGGGAAGATGGACGAACAGGGAGCAGATAGAAAAAACTGTTGCAAAACTCAGAGAGGAAATCCCTGACATTGCACTTAGGACAACTCTTATAACGGGATTTCCGGGTGAAACGGAAGATGATTTTGAGCAGGTAAAAGAGTTTGTAAAGAAAATGGAGTTTGACAGGCTCGGCGTATTTACTTATTCAAGAGAAGAAGACACACCTGCGGCTGAGATGGACGGTCAGATAGACGAGGAAGTCAAAGAAGCAAGGCGTGACGAGATAATGCAGATACAGCAGGATATTGCTTTTGACAAGAGTAATTCAAGAGTGGGAGAAATATACGAGGTAATGATAGAGGGAAGACTTCCAGACGAAGGAGTATATATTGCGAGAACATATATGGATGCTCCGGATGTTGACGGATATGTTTTCATTCAGTCAGATTACAATCTTGATTCAGGCGATTTTGTTAAGGTCGAGGTAACAAGATCAGATGAGTATGACCTTATAGCCGAAATAATAGAATGAGAGGATTACAGTATGAATCTACCAAATAAAATAACAATGTTGAGAGTTATAATGATACCGTTCTTTGCATTTTTTATGCTTACGGATGTTGTCGGAAATTCTAAGTATATTGCCGTTGCAATCTTTATCATAGCATCACTTACGGATACGCTTGACGGATTTATCGCAAGGAAATACAATCTTGTGTCAAACTTCGGAAAGTTTATGGACCCGCTTGCAGATAAACTGCTTGTCAGCACGGCACTCATATGTTTTGTATCTATACCTGATAATCCTATGCCGGTATGGGGAGTTATTGTTATCATAAGCAGAGAGTTTATCATAAGTGGTTTCAGACTTGTTGCCGCAAATGAGGGTATTGTGCTCGCTGCAAGCTGGTGGGGCAAGATTAAGACCACTGTCCAGATGGTGATGTCAGTGCTCCTTATTGTGAATTTTGACGGTGAAGTGATAGATATTATCGAAAATATATTTATCTATGCGGCTATCGCTCTGACGGTAATATCACTTGTGGATTATCTCATTAAGAACTGGAAAGTTCTTGACGACGGAAAAATGTGATACAGAAAGGCTGACAAAAGATGGATAAAGTAATAGTTGTCGGAGGAGGAGCAGCAGGAATTATGGCTGCTATATCTGCCGCAGAGTCGGGAGATAGTGTGCTTCTTATCGAAAAGAACGAAAAACTTGGAAAAAAAATTTATATCACCGGCAAGGGAAGATGTAATATAACAAATGACAGCGATGTTGAAAATCTGCTGAAAAATGTAAGGTCAAATCCAAAGTTTTTATACAGTGCTTTTTATACATTTGACAGTTACCGTATGATGGACTTTTTAGAAAGCGAAGGACTTATGATAAAGACTGAACGCGGAAACAGGGTTTTTCCGGAGTCTGATAAGTCATCTGATGTGATAAGGACACTGAAAAAAGCACTTGAAAAAAGAAAAGTAAAGATACTTTTAAATACAAAGGTAAATAAAATAGATATTAAAGACGGTATATGCAAAGGTGTAGAAGTACAGTCGGGCAGCAGGAGTGAAAATTATACGGCTGATAAAGTTATAGTTGCGACAGGCGGCTGTTCTTACCAGTCAACAGGCTCGACCGGGGACGGCTATAAATTTGCAAAAGATGCAGACATAAAGGTGACAAAATGTTATCCGTCACTTGTGCCGTTTAATATTGACTCTGATATACCAAAGAGATTGCAAGGGCTTTCACTTAGAAATGTGAAAATGACGCTTACCGATAAAGGCAGGGCTGTATATGAGGAACTTGGCGAGATGCTGTTTACGCATTTTGGCGTGAGCGGACCACTTGTACTTAGTGCGAGTACACTTGTTGCAGGTAAGGATATGTCTGATGTAAAGATAAGTATAGACTTAAAACCTGCTTTGTCAAATGAACAGCTTGATGAGAGGATACTCAGAGATTTTTCCGAAAATAAAAACAGTTATTTTAAGAACAGTCTGTCAAGGCTTCTGCCGTCAAAACTGATTCCGGTGATAGTGGAACTTTCAGGTATTGATGAGCAGAAACAGGTAAATAACATAACAAAAGAAGAAAGACATAAGCTAGTCAGTCTTTTAAAAGGAGTGACATTTAAAATAGACAGTCTGCGTGGATTTAATGAAGCCATAATAACAAAAGGCGGTGTGTCGGTTAAGGAGATAAATCCGGGGACTATGGAATCAAAGAAAGTTAAGGGTCTTTTCTTTGCCGGAGAGGTTCTTGATCTCGATGCGGTTACGGGAGGATACAATCTTCAGATAGCATGGTCAACAGGGTATCTTGCAGGAATGAACTGAAATTCTTCGTTCAGAAGATTTCGAGAGCACATAACAGGACAACGGAGGGAAATATGTATAATATAGCAATAGACGGACCGGCAGGAGCCGGAAAAAGTAC
>ERZ838118.511-NODE-511-length-53382-cov-4.384383_pt1 | contig 53382 bp, 57 predicted proteins | sample MGYA00519863_ERZ838118 | MGnify/ENA primary metagenome ERZ838118 (study PRJEB31850, sample SAMEA3708827) | human gut metagenome | biome: human gut; feature: human-associated habitat; material: faeces | place: China | collected 2014 ...
CTCTTGCCCTTCGGGCAATTCACCTTATGCGCCCGCGCGGCGTCAGCGCACGTCCCCGCCCTCCGCAGAGCGCAATTCCCTGCTTGGATTAAGCGAAAACCGTCTCGCCCGGAAAGAGCGTATTGCTAACGCAACTCATGTGTCCCGCAAAACCGGTGCCGAGTAAACCGGCAAATCAAAATTTTCGATTGAAGATTAAACCGACTCCATCTCCGCCGCAGAGGACTTGTCTGCGTTCTCTCGGAACAGCAGACCGAAAATGCGGCGCACCAGCGGACCGGCTGCAAAGAACTGCCACAGCAGTGCCATCGGGAAGTTCATAACGGTGGTCTGCACCCAGATTGCAAAGAACTGTGCGTTATGGCTGTCCTTGAACAGCAGGGTCGCAAAAAAGCTCATGCAGGGGCACATGATCCAGACGGATGCAGCAGAGATCGCGAGCATGATCTGGGTCTGGCCGGCCTCACGCGGATTGACCAGACGGAATGCGACCTTCATGGCGAGTCTGCCGACGAAAACGAGCTCGAGTGCGATAGCAATGAGCACCATGATGGGCCACTCGTGAAAAACGGCGCCGAATACCCAGTTCTCAAGCGAACCGGTGTTCAGCACGATGTTGTACGCGACCATGCCGTAGACCATGACGGAAGCCATGATGATGGTAAAAACGACGTCTTGAAATTTGTTCTTGGGCATTATTGATTGCTCTCCTTTATATGTATAAAAATTTTTGATTGACATAAAAAAAGAGCGAGATAAACTTTCGCTTACCTCGCCCGTTCGGACAGATTAACTACCATTAATTGTTTGAAGTATACCATGGTCAGCCCGTCCGTGTCAAGAACAAAGTGCGTTAGCAAGAGCAAACTTTCTCTTGACAACGCGCAGTCCGTGCCGTATACTCAAGATAACAAATACCCCCTCCCGGGGGAGGGGCAAGAGGGCGAAGCCTTTGCCCATGCTGCTTTTCCGGGGAAATAAAAAGGAGATAACCGATATGAAGCAACGTTTCCGGGTCGGCGGTATGAGCTGCGCGGCCTGCTCGGCACATGTCGAGAAAAGCGTGTCCGCCGTGCCGGGCGTCAGCACGGTACAGGTCAATCTGCTCGCGGGCAGCATGACCGTGGAATATGATGAAGCTGTCTGTGATGCAGGGAAAATCATTGCGGCTGTCGTGTCCGGCGGCTATACCGCTGCTGTTGACGACGGAAAACAGCAGTCAGCGCCGGCGCAGGGCGCACAGGCAGATGAGGCGCTGGGCGAGATGAAAAAGCGCATCATCGTATCTGCTGTATTTATGATCGTTCTCATGTATTTTTCCATGGGAGAGATGATCGGACTGCCGCTGCCGTCGTATGCCGCCGGCATGGACGGCATGTTTGCGCTCGCGCTGACCGAGCTTGTCCTGACGGTCCCCATCGTCCTCATCAACCGTAAATACTATATCAACGGCTTTAAGACCCTGCTGCATCGCGCGCCAACGATGGACGCACTGATCGCGGTCGGCTCGGGCGCGGCGCTCGTCTACGGTATTTATGCGCTCGTCCGCATCGGCACCGCACCGACGCCCGAGGCGGCGCACAGCTTCATGCATGACCTTTACTTTGAGTCGGCCGGCATGATCCTGACGCTCGTTACGCTTGGCAAGTTCTTCGAGGCGCGAGCTAAGCGCAAGACCGGCGAGGCCATTGCGGCGCTGATGGATCTGCGCCCGCAGACCGCAGAGGTCATCCGCGGCGGCCGGGCCATTCAGCTGCCGATCGAGCAGGTGCAGACGGGAGATCTCGTGGTCGTTCGCGGCGGTCAGTCGGTGCCGGTGGACGGCGTGATCACCGAAGGCAGCGCGTTTCTCGACGAGAGCGCGATCACCGGAGAGAGCATGCCGGTTGAGCGCCATGTCGGCGGTACAGTCATCGGCGCGACGGTTTCCAAGAGCGGCTATTTCGTGATGCGTGCATCGCGCGTCGGTGATGACTCCACGCTCAGCCAGATCATCCGTCTGGTCGAGGAGGCCGGTGCATCCAAGGCGCCGATCGCCAAGCTCGCGGACAAGGTTGCCGGTGTTTTCGTGCCGGTCGTCATGTGTATCGCGCTCGTGACTGCGGTCATCTGGCTGCTGGCAGGGGAGACCCCCTCGTTCGCACTGACCCGCGCGATTTCTGTTCTCGTGATCTCCTGCCCGTGTGCGCTCGGCCTCGCGACTCCGGTCGCGATCATGGTCGGCACGGGTGTCGGCGCGAAAAACGGCGTGCTGTTCCAGTCTGCTGAAGCACTTGAAAACCTGCATAACGTCACGAGCGCCATCATGGACAAGACCGGCACGGTCACGGAAGGCCGTCCGGTCGTGACCGATGTGCAGACCTGGGGCGTGGACACGGAGGAGCTGCTGTCGCTCGCGCTGTCGCTCGAAAAACGCTCGGATCATCCGCTTGCGGACGCGATCGTGCGCTACGCTCTCGAAAAGGGCGCGAAGGAGCGCAGTGTGACTGATTTTGAGATGGTCGAGGGACAAGGCATCCGTGCAGCAGTCGACGGCGTGCCGTGCATGGCCGGCAATCAGCGCATGCTGCTCGCAAACGGTCTCGTGCTCTCGCGCTCCATGCAGGAGCTGGGCGAAAAGCTGGCAGACGCAGGCAAGACGCCGCTATTCTTTGCGGCGAACCGTCAGGTCGTCGGCACGTTCGCGGTAGCAGATGTGCTCAAACCGACGAGCCGCGCGGCGGTCAAGGCGCTCGAGAGCATGGGCATCGAGGTCACGCTGCTGACCGGCGACAATAAAAAGACCGCGCAGACCATCGCCTCTGAGCTTGGCGTTGGCGAGGTCATCGCAGAGGTCCTGCCGCAGGACAAGGAGCGCATCGTGCGTGAGAAGCAGGCCGCAGGCCGCAGGGTCGCAATGATCGGCGACGGCATCAACGATGCACCGGCGCTCGCGCGGGCCGATGTCGGCATTGCCATCGGCGCGGGCACGGATGTCGCGATCTCGTCTGCGGATGTTGTGCTGATGAAGAGCGACCTCATGGACGCAGTGGACGCGATCCGTCTGTCGCGGCAGACCATACGCAACATCCGTCAGAACCTGTTCTGGGCGTTCTTCTATAACTGCATCGGCATTCCGATCGCAGCGGGTGCGCTGTGGGTGCCGTTCGGCATCAAGCTCAGCCCGATGATCGGCGCGGCCGCGATGAGCCTTTCGTCGGTGTGCGTGGTATCCAATGCGCTGCGCCTGCGCTTTTTCAAAGCGGGCGAGCGCGTCAGCCAGACAGGCGATCCGGTCGTTCTGCCGCACAGTGAACAGCCTAATCCGTCGGAAACGGCGAAAAATAAGGAGGAAAATGTTATGGAAAAGACAATCAGGGTGGAAGGCATGATGTGCATGCACTGCGTCGCACATGTTAAAAAGGCGCTTGAGGAGCTGCCGGGCGTGACCGCCGAGGTCGATCTCGACGGCGGCAGGGCAGTCGTCAGAGCGGAGCAGCTTCCGGACGATGCAGCGCTGACGAGCGCAGTCACCGAGGCAGGCTATAAGGTGGTCGGCATCGAATGATGGCAGACCGCAAGCGTGTCGAGCCGCTGCTGCGCACCGCGCGCGGACAGCTCGAAGGCGTGCTGCGTATGATCGACGAAAACCGCTACTGCATGGACATCGTGACCCAGCTTCAGGCGGTCGAGTCACTCGTGCACAAGGCGCAGCGGGAGGTACTCCGCGCACATCTGAACGGCTGCGTCCGGGACGCCTTTGAAAACGGCGACGAACAGGCACGCGAACAGAAAATTGACGAGATCATCAAGCTCATCGACAAATAAAAAGTAAAAAGCTGAACCCGTTTTGTTCCGCGGGTTCAGCTTTTTTATGTCGATACGGTTACAGGATTTGCTTCAGCGCAGCAATGAGCGCGTCCATCTGCTCGTCCGTGCCGACCGTGATGCGCAGGTGATTGTCGATGCGCGGCAGTTTGAAATAGCGGATGAAGATACCCTTTTCGCGCAGGGCAGAGAAAATTTCGGGCGCCGCCTTTTTCGGGTGGGTCGCAAACAGGAAGTTGGCCAGCGATGGCGTGACCTCGAAACCGAGCGCGCGAAGCTCGTCTGCTGCTCTGTCGCGCGTCGCAGCAACCTTGCGGCAGGTCTCACGGAAATACGCTTCATCGCGAATGGATGCCTCGCCGACTGCGAGCGCAAGCGAGTCCATCGTATAGGAATTGTACGAATTTTTGACCGCTTCGAGGGTGGAGATGAGTGTTTCCGAGCCGAAGGCATAGCCGATACGCATGCCGGCGAGCGAACGGGATTTGCTCGAGGTCTGTACAACCAGCAGATTTTCGTACTTTTCGATCAGCGAAATCGCGCTTTCCGCGCCGAAATCGACATAGGCTTCGTCGATGATAACTACGCAGTCGGCGTTGTGCTGAAGCAGATCCTCGATCTCCGCGAGCGAGAGAGCACGGCCGGTCGGTGCGTTCGGATTGGGCAGGATAACGCCGCCGTTCGGCTTGTCGTAATCGCGCAGATTGATGCAGAAGCTTTCATCGAGCGGCACGGTCTCGTAAGGGATGCGGAGCAGATCACACCAGACCGGGTAGAACGAATAGGTAATGTCGGGGTAGAGGATGGGCTCGCCCGAGCAGAAGAACGACTGGAACGCGAGCGCGAGCACATCGTCCGAGCCGTTGCCGAGGAAAACCTGCGAGGGCTTGAGGCCTTCCCGCTCCGCGAGCACGGTCTTGAGCGCTTTGGCGTTTGCGTCCGGATAGACAGCGAGCTTCGCCGCGTCAAAGGTGCGCAGCACCTCGGTCACGCCCGGCGCAGGCGGATACGGGTTTTCGTTGGCGTTGAGCTTGATGATGTTCGCGGTTTTAGGCTGCTCGCCTGGCACATACGGGTCGATCCTGCGCAGCTTATCGAGAAAAGGCTTGTTCATGAGAAGGCTCCTTTGCTGTCGGTTTTGTTGATGTCATTAGTTTACCATGATAAAGTGGAAAAGTCAAGAGAAGTTTGTGAAATCGGGGAGAGTGTGCTATAATTGATTTACATTCTATGATTGGAAGGGAATTTGCCATGTATCAGCCTTTAGCCGATAAAATCCGTCCGAAAACGCTGGATGATGTTGTGGGACAGCAGCATCTTCTCGGGAAAAACGGACTTCTGCGCCGCGTCATCGAGAGCGGCAGCATTCCCAACCTCATCTTTTACGGCCCGTCCGGCGTAGGCAAGACAACGGTCGCGTCTATTATCGCGAAGCAGACTGACCGCAAGCTGTATCATCTCAATGCGACGACCGCAGGCATCGCAGACATCAAGGCCATCATTGATGAGCTCGATACCTTTCTGACGCCGAACGGCGCGCTCGTTTATCTGGACGAGATCCAGTATTTCAATAAAAAGCAGCAGCAGAGCCTGCTGGAGTTTATCGAGACCGGCAAGATCACGCTCATCGCGTCCACGACGGAAAATCCGTATTTCTATATTTACAACGCGATTTTAAGCCGCTGCACGGTGTTTGAGTTCAAGCCGGTGGAAGCATCGGATATGCAGCGCGCGGTCGACCGGGCGTTCGTGCTCGCGCTTGACGGACGCGATATTCCGGTCGAGGCCGGCGTTGCGTCACATATCGCGCAGGCGGTCGGCGGAGATGTGCGCAAGGCACTCGGCGCGGTCGAGCTGCTTGTCTCCGGAGCCGGGGAGAACGGCATCACGCTCGCAGATGCGCAGCAGGCGGCGCAGCGTTCGAACATGCGCTACGACCGCGACGGCGACAGCCATTATGACATTCTGTCCGCGCTGCAAAAATCCATTCGAGGCTCGGACCCGGATGCAGCGGTGCATTATCTCGCGCGTCTGCTCGAGGCTGGAGACATGATCTCGGCGGCGCGGCGTATGCTGGTCATCGCGAGCGAGGACATCGGCCTCGCTTATCCGCAGTGCGCGGCGATTGTCAAGGCGTGCGTAGACAGCGCCTTTCAGCTCGGTCTGCCCGAGGCACGCATTCCGCTCGCACAGGCGGCGATCGTCATGGCGACCGCGCCCAAGTCCAACAGTGCCTGCATGGCGATCGACGCGGCGCTCGCAGACATTCGCGCAGGCAAAAGCGGCGACATTCCGGCGCATATCAAGGACGCGCATTACGGCGGTGCGGCGAAGCTCGGACGCGGACTGACCTATCAATATCCGCACAGCTATCCGAATCACTGGGTCGAACAGGACTATCTCCCGGCGGAGCTTTCCGGCGCGAAATATTATGAATTCGGCCCGAATAAGACCGAGCAGACAGCAAAGACGTACTGGGATCGCGTCAAGGGCCGAAAATAAAGAAAGAGCGAAACCATGCGGAAGCAGGTTTCGCTCTTTTTTACAGATAAAACTCGTTTTCCTTATGTATCCCGGCAAACTTCTGTTCAAGCATGCGCGCATGGGAGAGAAACTGTTCGTCGTCGAAAAATTTTGCGCCCCTCGGGCAGCCGAGAATGCAGGCCTGGCACTTGATGCAGATACCGGAAACAACAGACGGATCTTTGCTGCTGATCGAGCCCATCGGACAAAGTGCCGCGCAGCGGCCGCAGCCGTCGCATTTTTCAGGGTCGGTCTGCGGTGCAGACTTAAGAAATTTCGCGGGCTTCCCGCTCGTACCGGTCGGGACATAATAGCTGCTGTCTGCGTCGCCCGGCACGGCAGGGGAGAGAACGATTTCGTCAGCCTGAATGCGTTCTGCGGCTTCGGCGGCAAAGCGGCGCACCTCAGCGCAGTCCTCTTCATTCGGGCGTCCGACCGCAAGCGCACGGGCGATGGAGTGCTGGCAGACACAGACTGCACCGGCAGCCGGCTTCATGCCACCGTCGGTCAGCACACGGAACAGCTCTGCAAGCGCGTTCTCATAGGCGCGGTTGCCGTAGGTCACGAGTGCGACCGCAGGAGAGCCGCTGCCATGCAGGATGCGGCGCAGGTCGGGCGAAATCTTGTTCGGGAGCCTGCCTGCATAGGTCGGTGCGCCGACGATGACAAGCGTATCAGCAGAAAAGTGAAATTCTGTTTCACGCTCTGCCGGGGTATTCAGCGAGATGAGACGGCAGGGGACACCGAGCGTTTGAGCAGCCTGCTCCGCAGCGGCGGTGACGAGTGTGCGTGTGGTTCCGGTCGGACTGAAATACAGTCCGATGACCGAGGATATGCGCATGGTGTTCACGTCCTTTTTCAAAGATAAATAAAAAACCACTCGAAACCCTGTGGTTTCAAGTGGTCCATGTGGCAGCCGAAGAAGGATTCGAACCCTCACAAACAGAGTCAGAGTCTGTCGTGCTACCTTTACACAATTCGGCTGAATGCTTGCCGCTCTCTGCGACTTCATTATTATAGCGCATCCGCAGCCGGGTGTCAAGTTTTTTTCTCCGAACAGCAGGATTTTTTATGGAGGCATCTCGCCGATGGCGCCGCGCAGCTTCTCGAGGGCTCGCTTTTCGATACGGGAGATATAGCTGCGAGACAGGTTCATACGGCGGGCGATCTCGTGCTGCGGCAGTGGAGCGGCAGCGCCGAGACCGTACCGCAGCCGGATGACCTCGCGCTCGCGCGGGCTGAGCGAGGAGAAGAGCGCGCGGTACATCGAATAATAGCGGTCGTGATCGTCCACGGCGTTCAGTCCCTCGTCCTCGCAGCTGATCGTATCCTGAAGCGAAAGCGCATTGCCGTCGCCGTCGGTCTCGAGCGTATCCGAAAGCGAGACCTCGCCGGCCGTTCTGCGCTTGCGGCGGAAGTGCATCAGCAGCTCGTTCTGGATACACTTGGAGGCATAGGTAGTCAGACGGATGCCGCGCTCCGACCGAAAGGTGTCGACCGCCTTGATCAGACCGATCGTTCCGATGGAAACAAGATCGTCGCGTTCTGCCTCCGGAGAGTAGTATTTTTTGATGATATGCGAAACAAGCCGGAGATTATGCTCGATCAGGAGGTTTCGCGCGGATGTATCGCCTTCCTCGCGCATTTTCTTCAGCAGCTTCGCTTCTTCCTCGGCGGAGAGCGGCCTGGGAAAGCAGCCGTCCGCCCCCTGCACGCGCAGAGCGAAGAGGAAAAATGCGCCGCCGAGCGCCGCCAGAGCAGGAAACAGCAAATAAAAGACCCCTTTCCATGCGTTTGCTTCAGCATATGCACAGAAAGGGGGGATTAGACTGCGGATAACGCAGTTTACAGACAGCGAAACCTTATTTCAGCAGCTCTCGGATTTCGTCGAGCGTCGACGCAAAGAAAATACCGCGCTGGCGGTCTTCGGTCGAAAGTCCGGCGTCGACCATGCGGCGCAGCAGCGAGCGGAGGTCATCGTAATAGCCATTCAGATTGTACAGAATGCAGGGGGCGTCGAGATGACCCAGCGCACACATGCTCATCACCTCGGAAATCTCCTCAAGCGTACCCGTGCCGCCGGGCATCGCGATGAACGCATCGCCGAGTTCGATCATTTTCGTGCGGCGCTCCGCCATGGTTTCGGTGACGATCAGCTCGTCGATCGCGTCGTACTGAAGCTCTGCGTCGATGAAAAACTGCGGTTCGACGCCGGTGACGCGGCCGCCTGTATGCAGTGTGCTCTCCGCGAGCACGCCCATCAGACCGGATTTCGAGCCGCCGTAGACGAGCGCGTTGCCGCTCTCGCCGATCCATGCGCCAAGTGCGCGCACCGCCTGTTCAAGAGCGGGGGAATTGCCGCTGCTTGCGCCGAGATATACGGTTATATTCATAGATTGCCTCCATATCGAAGAAAAAGTGATTTCAGAAAGAGATCAGACCGAGCTGTATCTTCCAGAGGATAACGCGCTGTGCTGCCTGCTCGATGTCATTTTTGCGCAGCGTGCCGTTTTTTACGGCGTCGAGCACCGCGTGGTACTGCGTGACGAAATCGGACGAGATGATCAGGTCGTTCCCGGCCTGTACAGCGAGCACGGCGGCGTTTTCGTTGCCTGTAAAATCGGTCACCGCCTGCATGGCGAGGTCGTCGGTCATGATCACGCCGTCAAAGCCGAGCCGGTCGCGCAGCAGAGCGTGTACGGCAGGGGAGAGCGATGCCGGATAATCTGCGTCAAGGCAGGCGACGATATTGTGGCTGACGAGCACGGCCTGCGCACCGGCATCGATGCCGGCCTCGAAGGGCAGCAGGTCGTTCTTCTCAAAGTCACTCAGCGGGCGCGGATCGAGCGCCTGTCCGGTGTGTGTGTCCGCGGAGCCGCCGTAGCCGGGGAAATGCTTGAGTACCATGCCGATACCGTCGCTCTTCATCTGCCCGACAACGGTGCGGATATAGTCGCTCGTCGTTTCGGCATCCTGACCGAGCGTGCGGGGATAGATAAAGCTCGACGAATCGGATGAAATATCGCACACCGGCGCGAGATTGACGTTGATGCCGAGCGAGAGCAGGAGCGCGTCCTTTTCCTCCGTGTCGCTGCGGATGCGATCGAGACCGCCCTCAGCGTACAGCTTTTGCGGCGAGGAAAAGCGCGTGCTGCGCAGATTGGGGTTCGCGCTCACGCGCACGACCGTGCCGCCCTCCTCGTCGACACCGATGAGCATGGGAACGGCTGCGGCAGCCTGACAGGAGGCGATGCCGTCCTGCACCTGCTCCCGGGTCCTGCCGTCGAAATCGCGGCCGAACAGGATGTATCCGCCGGGACTGTATTCAGCGGCCTCAGCGGCGGCGTCCGTGTCCGGACAGCGTGCAAAGAACAGCTGCGCAGTCTGCTGCTCAAGGGTAAGCTTTTCGGTGTATCCCTCAGCGGCGGCCTGCTGCTGCTCCTCGAGCGTCGGCTCAGGTGCTTCGGGCTGTGTCTGCCGGGTGGGCGGCGTTTCCGCCTGCGGCGGCTCGCTCGATGCACACGCGGAAAGGCCGAGTGCCAGCAGCAGCGCAAGAGCAAGGTGTTTTCGTACGGCCATAACGGTTCCTCCTCGTGACAAATCCTTGTGCGCTTCATTATAGCAGAAATACCGGACTGTTGCAATGTATATGCGCGATGTGGTAGAATAGTCGGAGTGAAAAGACAGAAGGGAGAGACTGCCGATGCAGACAGTCGGACGCTTTGCGCCCAGTCCGAGCGGGCGTATGCACCTTGGAAACGTGCTGTGCGCGCTGCTTGCGTGGCTGAGCGCACGGCATCAGAATGGCGCGTTCCTGCTGCGGATCGAGGATCTTGACGCGATGCGCTGTCCGCGCAGCTACGCGGATCTCATTATGGACGATCTGCGCTGGCTCGGTCTCGACTGGGACGGCGAGGTGCCGTATCAGTCCGAGCGGGCGCCGATTTATGAAAAATACGAGCAGATTCTGCGTGAAAAGGGGCTGCTTTATCCGTGCTTCTGCTCCCGGGCCGCGCTGCACGCCGCGAGTGCGCCGCATCTTTCGGACGGCCGCGTGCTGTATGCCGGAACCTGCCGCGATCTCACACCTGCGGAGATCGAAGAAAAACGGAAAAAACGTGCGCCTGCAACGCGTGTGCGCGTGCCCGACGAGATCATCTCGTTCACCGACGGCGTGTTCGGCGCGTACAGCGAAAACCTGGCGGAGGAGTGCGGTGATTTCATTATCCGGCGCTCGGACGGCGTTTTCGCCTACCAGCTCGCCGTGACGGTCGATGACGGCCTGTCGGGCGTGACCGAGGTCGTTCGCGGAAGCGACCTCATCTTCAGCACGCCGCGTCAGATCTGGCTGTACCGCCTGTTCGGCTTCGAACCGCCGCATTTCGTACATATTCCGCTGCTGTGCGACGTGGACGGACGCCGTCTGTCCAAGCGGGACGAGGATCTCGATCTCGGCCTGCTGCGCGAGCGCTTTACGCCCGAGCAGGTCATCGGAGCGCTTGCCTTCGCCGCGCATCTCACCGACCGCGCAGAGCCGGTAAGTGTTCGGGAGCTTGTGCGGGACTTCGACTGGTCGCGTATTCCCAGACACGAACTCTGCCTGCCGCCGATGTTCCGCTGACACGGACAAAACAGGCAGCTGTCCGCCAAAGGGGGAAAATGTTAAAAGGTGCTTGACAACTCCGAATTCTGGTATTATACTTGGTCACAGTTGAACACGAAAACCGAAGAGCAAGAGTAAGTAAGAACGAAACCGCGTTCCCAGAGAGCTGTCCGGTGGTGAAAGGACAGTATCGCAGGACGATTCTGAATGGACTTGTGAGGGTGGTCTGAAATCCGAAGGGAGAGTATGGCTGACGGTATCCCGCCGTTAGAGGGGAAGGTGTGTGATGGCACACTGGTGAGTGGGCGCTATGCGTCAATCTGGGTGGTACCGCAGAAGTTTTCAAGGCTTTTGTCCCATGATACAGTCATGTATCATGAGGACGAAAGCCTTTTTTGTTTGACTTAAATTCGATGTGGAGGTTAGACACCATGATTACTCCAGGCAGTGATGAAATCGTAAAGCTCGCAGAAAAATACACGACCATTCCGGTCTGCCGTGAGATTTATGCTGATATGATTACGCCGATCGCGCTTCTGCGCCGGCTTCAGACGCGCTCTGACCGCTTCTTTCTTCTGGAAAGCGTAGAGGGCGGAGAAAAGTGGGCCCGCTATTCCTTCCTCGGCTACGACCCCATTCTCCGGGCGACCTGCAAGAACGGAAGGGTCACGCTCGAGGGCGCAGAGAACCGCACGGTCGAGACAGACAAGCCGCTTTCCGTACTGCGGGAGGTGCTCAGCAGGTACCGTGCGCCGCACATCGAAGGCCTGCCTCCGTTTACGGGCGGCTTCGTCGGCTACTTCGCATATGCGATGCTCGGCTATGCCGAACCGACGCTCAGGATCAAGCGCGGCGCATGGGACGACTTCGATCTGATGCTGTTCGACAAGGTCATCGCATACGACCACCTCAAGCAGAAAATCGTGCTCATCGTCAATATGCAGACCGACAACGTTCTGGAGAATTACGGAAAGGCCTGCGCTTCACTCGAAGCAATGGCGGCGCTCATCGGAGATCAGACGCCGCTGCCGCCGCTCAGGGTCACGGCAAAGCCGCAGTTCACCTGCAACGTAACGGAAGAGCAGTACACGGACATCGTGGAAAAGACGCGCGAATATATCTTCAATGGCGATATCTTTCAGGCGGTTCAGTCGCGGCAGTTCACGAGCCCTTATGCAGACAGCCTGCTCTCCGCGTATCGCGTGCTCCGCACCACCAATCCCTCGCCGTACATGGTGTTCCTTTCCGTTGACGGGGACGAGATCATGTGCTCCTCGCCGGAAACGCTTGTACGCCTTCAGGACGGCCGCCTGACTACCTTTCCGGTCGCCGGTTCCCGTCCGCGCGGAAAGACGGAGGAAGAGGACAGGGCGCTCGAGCGGGAACTGCTCGCCGACGAGAAGGAGCTTTCCGAGCATAACATGCTGGTCGACCTCGGACGAAACGATCTCGGCCGCGTGTCCAAGGTCGGCACGGTCGAGGTTACGGATTATATGATGATCCACCGCTACTCCAGGATCATGCACATCTGCTCGCAGGTCGAGGGCGATATTGCAGAGCAGTACGACGCCTGCGACGCCATCGAGGCGGTGCTCCCGGCAGGAACCCTGTCCGGCGCGCCCAAGATCCGCGCCTGCGAGATCATTGAGGAGCAGGAGAGCGAGCCGCGCGGCGTATACGGCGGTGCGCTCGGCTATCTGGATTTTGCCGGCAACATGGACACCTGCATCGCCATCCGCATGGCGGCGAAAAAGAACGGTATCGTCACCGTGCAGGCCGGCGGCGGCATCGTGGCAGACTCGGTGCCGCATAATGAATACATGGAAAGCGCGAACAAGGCACGCGCGGTCATCAATGCACTGGAAGGCGCTTCGGAGGTAGACGGATAATGATACTCCTGATCGATAACTACGACTCTTTTTCCTATAATCTCTATCAGCAGGCGGCAGCCATCGAGCCGGATATGCGCGTTGTGCGAAACGATGCGCTGACCGTCAGCGAGATCGAGAGGCTGAATCCTTCACACATCATCCTCTCACCGGGTCCCGGCTATCCGAAGGACGCCGGCATCTGCGAGGAGGTCGTGACAAAGCTCGGCGGACGCATTCCGATCCTCGGCGTGTGCCTCGGCCATCAGGCTATCTGCGAGGCATTCGGCGGCCGTATCGAGCACGCGCAGCAGCTCATGCACGGCAAACAGAGCGAGGTCACGGTCGATCCGGCGGAGCCGCTGTTCACGGGCCTGCCGGAAAAGGTAAAGGTCGCACGCTATCACTCGCTCGTTGCCGCACCGGACGTTCTGCCCGACTGCCTCAAGGTCATCTCGCGCGACGAGCGCGGTGAAATTATGGCCGTGCGGCACAGAACCATGCCGATCTACGGTGTGCAGTTCCATCCGGAGTCCATTCTGACGCCGCAGGGAACGGTTATTATGAAGAATTTCCTGAATGTATAACATCTGAAGCAGAAAGGTTGATATATCATGATACAGCTTGCAATCCACGAAGCAATCAACGGGCGCGATCTGGACTACGCCATCGCCCGCGCAACGATGGAGGAAATGATGGACGGCACGGCGACCGATATTGAAATGGCGACTCTGCTGACCGCGCTGCGAATGAAGGGCGAGACCATCACCGAGATCACGGCATGCGCCGAGGTCATGCGTGAGAAGGGTGCGCACATCGAACCGAAGGGCGCGGTCATGGATATTGTCGGCACGGGTGGAGACGAGGTCGGCTCGTTCAATATCTCGACTACGGCGGCGTTCGTTGCAGCGGCAGGCGGCGTGCCGGTAGCCAAGCATGGAAACCGTTCGGTATCCTCCAAGTCGGGTGCAGCAGACGTTCTGGAGGAGCTTGGCGTCGTGCTCAGCCTCACACCGGAACAGAACGAAAAGGTGCTGAGCGAGACCGGAATCTGCTTCCTGTTCGCGCAGGGCTACCACAAATCCATGAAGAACGTCGCGCCGGTCCGCAAGGGCATGGGCGAGCGCACGATCTTCAACGTTCTCGGCCCGCTGTCTAACCCGGCGCGCGCCACCATGCAGCTGCTCGGCGTATATGACGAAAATCTGGTCATGCCGATGGCACAGGTGCTTTCCAACCTCGGCGTAACGCGCGGCATGGTCGTATGCGGCGGCGGCATGGATGAGGCGAGCCTCATCGGAGAGAACAAAGTCTGCGAGATACGTGACGGCAGGCTGATCCCGTACCAGCTCAGCCCCGAGAAATACGGACTGTCGCTGTGCACGGTGGATGATCTGCGCGGCGGCTCGCCCAAGGTGAATGCACAGATCACCAGAGACATCCTTTCCGGCAGGGAGCAGGGCGCAAAGCGTGAAGAGATCCTGCTGAACGCGGGCATCGCGCTGTATCTCGGCCTGGACGGCCTGACGCTCGCAGACGGCATCAAAAAGGCCGCAGAGCTGATCGACAGCGGTGCGGCACTTGCCAAGCTCGATCAGTTCGCAGCCGCAACGCAGGAGGCGGCGAAGGCATGATCCTCGACGAACTGGCCGCTTTTGCCCGGAAACGGGTCGCGGCAGATCAGGCGAAAACGCCGCTCGCGGATATAAAAGCGCAGGCGAAAGCCATGCCGAAGGGCGATTTTCGCTTTGAGAAGGCGCTGGCAGGGAAGGACTGCGCGTTCATCTGCGAGGTGAAGAAGGCAAGCCCGTCCAAGGGCGTCATCGACCCGGTATTTGACTTTGAAGCCATCGCGCGCAGCTATGAGGACGCCGGTGCGGACTGCGTTTCCTGCCTGACCGAGCCGAACTGGTTCCTCGGCTCGGACGAGATCTTCAAAAAGGTTCGAAAGATCGTCACCCGTCCGATGATCCGCAAGGATTTTACAGTGGATGAGTACCAGATCTATCAGGCAAAGGTGCTCGGCGCGGATGCGGTGCTCCTCATTTGCACGCTGCTCGACACCGAAACGATACGCGATTACATCGGCATTTGTGACAAACTTGGCATAAGCGCTTTGGTGGAAACGCACGACGCGCAGGAGATGCAGTCTGCGGTACAGGCAGGCGCGCGGCTCATCGGCGTCAACAACCGAAACCTCAAGGACTTTACGGTCGATCTCGGAAACGCGGCTAAGCTGCGGAACGGCGCGCCGAAAGGCACGGTTTTTGTGGCAGAGAGCGGCGTTTCCTCGCCGGAGGACGCTGCGGCGCTGCGCAGAACGGGCGCGGACGCGATTCTCGTCGGTGAGTACCTGATGCGCGCATCAGACAAAAAACAGGCGCTTAATGCGCTTCGGGAGGTAGCAAAATGAAACTGAAATTCTGTGGACTGACTCGTATCGAGGATATTGAGGCGGCAAATGAGACCCGCCCTGACTATATCGGCTTTGTGTTTGCGGACAGCCGCCGTCATGTGTCCGATCTGGACGCGGCACGGCTGAAGGAGCATCTCGATCCGGAGATTAAAACGGTCGGTGTATTCGTAAACGACGAGCCTGAGCATATCGCGGCGCTGGTGAAGGACGAGGTCATCGACCTCATTCAGCTGCATGGCGACGAAAATGAACACTACATCAAAAAGCTGCGCCGTCTGACGAACGCTCCCATCATTTATGCGGTGCGCGTCGAGACACATCGCGACATTGAAGAGGCGGACCAGCTTCCGGTCGACTATCTGCTGCTCGATACCTATGTAAAGCATGCCTACGGCGGCAGCGGAAAGACCTTCGACTGGTCGCTGATTGGGGAGACCAGCCACCCGTATTTCCTCGCAGGGGGGCTTAACGAAGAAAATATCACGCGCGCGGCGCAGACCGGCGCGTATGCGCTCGATCTTTCGAGCGGGATAGAGACAGACGACACCAAGGACATCAACAAGATGCGCCGTGTTGCGGCACTTGTGAAAGGAGCACACCAATGAGCAAGGGACGTTTTGGCGTACACGGCGGTCAGTATATGCCGGAGACGCTGATGAACGCAGTCATCGAACTGGAAGCGGCCTACAACCACTATAAGGACGATCCGGAATTCAACGCGGAGCTGACCGAGCTGCTGAACAGCTATGCCGGCCGTCCCTCGCGTCTGTATTTCGCGGAGCATATGACAAACGATCTCGGCGGCGCGAAGATCTACCTCAAGCGTGAGGATCTCAACCACACCGGTGCGCATAAGATCAACAACGTGCTCGGTCAGGCGCTTCTGGCCAAGAAGATGGGCAAGACCCGTCTCATCGCGGAGACCGGCGCCGGTCAGCACGGCGTTGCGACCGCGACCGCCGCTGCACTGATGGGCATGGAGTGCGTCGTATTCATGGGCGTCGAGGACACCGAGCGTCAGGCGCTCAACGTGTACCGCATGCGCCTGCTCGGTGCGGAGGTCATTCCGGTCACGACCGGTACCGGCACGCTCAAGGATGCCTGCTCGGCAGCGTTCCGCGAGTGGACGAGCCGCATCGACGATACGCATTACTGCCTCGGTTCCTGCATGGGTCCGCATCCGTTCCCGACCATCGTCCGTGATTTCCAGTCGGTCATTTCCAAGGAAATCAAGGAGCAGATGCTCGAGAAGGAAGGCCGTCTGCCGGACGCAGTGCTCGCGTGCGTAGGCGGCGGCTCGAACGCCATCGGCGCATTCTATAATTTCATCGAGGATGAAGGCGTTCGTCTGATCGGCTGTGAGGCCGCAGGACGCGGCGTTGATACGGCGGAGACCGCTGCGACCATCGCGACCGGCCGTCTGGGTATCTTCCACGGCATGAAGTCCTACTTCTGCCAGGACGAATACGGCCAGATCGCGCCCGTCTACTCCATCTCGGCCGGTCTGGATTACCCCGGCATCGGCCCGGAGCACGCTTATCTGCATGATATCGGCAGAGCGGAGTACGTACCGGTGACCGATGACGAGGCGGTAGAGGCCTTCGAATATCTCAGCCGCATCGAGGGCATTATCCCGGCGATCGAGTCTGCACACGCTGTTGCGCACGCGATGAAGCTTGCGCCGACGATGGGAAGGGACAAGATCATCGTTATCAACATTTCCGGCCGCGGCGACAAGGACTGCGCTGCGATTGCGCGTTACAGAGGAGAGAATATCCATGAGTAAGATTCAGACTGCTTTTGCAAACGGCAAGGCGTTTATCCCGTTCGTGACCTGTGGCGACCCGTCGCTCGAGGTCACCGAGCAGATCGTGTATGCGATGGCGGACGCCGGCGCAGACCTCATCGAGCTGGGTATTCCGTTCTCCGATCCGACTGCGGAGGGACCGGTCATTCAGGAGGCAAATGTGCGCGCCTTGTCTGCCGGAACCACAACGGATAAGATTTTCGACATGGTGCGCCGCATCCGTCAGAAGACTGACATTCCGATGGTGTTCATGACCTATGCGAACGTGGTTTATTCCTACGGCTCGGAGCGCTTCATCAGCACCGCGGCTGAGATCGGCATGGACGGTCTTATCCTGCCGGATGTACCGTTCGAAGAAAAGGCAGAGTTCGATCCGCTCTGCCGTCAGTACGGTCTGGATCTCGTGTCGCTCATCGCGCCGACCTCGCATGATCGCATTCGCATGATCGCGAAGGAAGCCTCCGGCTTCGTATATTGCGTATCCTCGCTCGGCGTTACCGGCGTGCGCTCCAACATCACGACCGACATCGGCGCGATGGTGAAGCTCGTTAAGGAAACACAGGACATTCCGTGCGCCGTCGGCTTCGGTATTTCCACGCCTGAGCAGGCCGCAAAAATGGCGGCTCAGTCGGACGGTGCGATCGTCGGCTCGGCCATCGTCAAGCTGTGCGCGAAGTACGGCAAGGACTGTGTGCCGTATGTAAAGGAATACGTTGAGAGCATGAAGAACGCCGTCCGCGCGGCAGACTGAATGGGAAAGGGGAGAAGCCTTCGCTTCTCCCCTTTGTTTATTATCGGTACAACAGATATCAGTAATTATCAGTATCAGTAATTATCAGCCTTGAGCTCAAAATATGCCTGCGGATGGGCGCAGACCGGACAGATGTCGGGCGCCTGTCTGCCGACGACAATGTGACCGCAGTTCGAGCACTGCCAGATGCAGTCGCCGTCGCGCGAGAACACCAGGCCGTTTTCTACATTGTCGAGCAGCTTGAGGTAGCGTGCCTCGTGCTCCTTTTCGATCGCGCCGACCATCTCGAACAGGTCTGCGATATGGTCGAAGCCTTCCTCGCGCGCTTCCCTTGCAAAGGCTGCATACATATCGGTCCACTCGTAGTTTTCGCCGGCTGCTGCGGCCTTGAGGTTCGTGATCGTGTCATCGATACCTCCGTTGAGCAGCTTAAACCAGATTTTTGCGTGCTCCTTTTCGTTTGCCGCCGTTTCCTCGAAGATCTTTGCGATCTGGACATAACCGTCCTTTCTCGCTCTGGAGGCAAAGTAGGTGTATTTGTTGCGCGCCATGGACTCACCGGCGAACGCCGTCTGGAGATTCGCCTCGGTTTTTGTGCCCTTCAGATCAGCCATAATGGTTTGCTCCTTTCGACTTCTGACGTTTATTTATTCCGGCAGGCCGCGCACACGCCCTCAAAAAGAATGTCATAATGGGTAAGCTCGACATCCGAGGAGTCGGTCACGCGGTCAAGCAGGTCGGAGATGGGCGGCATGAATACATCGTAGACATTGCCGCATTCGGTGCAGCGCACATGATAATGCTCCTGCGTGTTGAAATCGAAGCGGTCAGCGCCCGTCGGCACCGGAACGCGCAGGATTTCGCCCTGAACGGCGAGCTGGTTGAGGTTGCGGTACACAGTCGCTTTACTGATGGAAGGATGCTCGGCTGCAATGACAGCATAAACGCTGTCCGCTGTGGGGTGGTCGTGCAGCGAGCGCACCGCCTGTAAAACAATCTGTCGCTGAACGGTGTTTCTTGTCTGCATGAATATGACCTCACTTTCTAATTGATATTTAATCTTAATTAGATTATATATCCTATTAGCAGGTCTGTCAATAGCAGGAAGGAAATTAGGGAAAGATTACAGTACATACAGCATGACCATCAGATAATGGCAGATGCTGCCGACGATAACGAACAGGTGAAACAGCTCGTGAAAGCCGAGAAGGGTGCTGAAATTCGGCCGCTTCGAGATGTAAATAATGCCGCCGGCCGTGTAGGCAAGACCACCGGCTGCGAGCAGCGCAATGGCGGGGGAGGGCATGGAAAGTACGACACCGAAATCGAAAGCGATGGCCCAGCCGAGGGCCAGATAAAGCGCTGTGCCGATCAGGCGGGGCGCGTCGATCCAGAGCAGCTTGACCGCAATGCCGGTCAATGCGATCAGCCAGATGACGCCGAGAAAGAGAAAACTGCGCGGCGCAGGCATGAATTTCAGGATGATCGGCGTGTAGCTGCCGGCAATCAGAACGTAGATCATGCTGTGATCGAGCTTTTTCAGGCGGCGAAGCACAGCTTCTCCGCGCAGCGAGAAATGATATACGCTGCTCGCGGAATAGAGCGCGATGAGCGAGAGACAGAACACCACGGCTGCTCCTGCAAGCTGTCCGGAAATATCAGGATCAAACAGCAGCCGCAGCAGCAGAATCAACAGACCGGATACACTGAGAACGGCGCCGACAAAGTGTGAATAACAGGAAAACGGATCTCTGGCCTTGAGAAATGCACGAGGCATATGGACTCCTCCTTGAAGTGATGTAGAGTTTGATACTATGTAACACTTAATATGATACCATATTTCTGAGAGATTGCAAGAGAAAGTCTGTATGTAATTTTTACCGTTTTTTCGAACAGTATGCACCGGGAACAAAAAAGAGCACAGAACTTAATTCTGTGCTCTCGTTTTGCGAAAAATATGGAATTTTACGTTATGCAACAATTTTAACCGTCTGGTTTGCTTCGTCCCAGTCCACGTCAAAACCGCACACCGAGGCGAGGCTGCGCAGACGATAATAGTTGTAATCGTCGATGCAGAACGCTGCGATCATGTGACTCTGTCCCTCCACGATGGTCGGCTCTGTGACCGACTGCACAGTGCGCTTCTGAGGAGAAAGCACCTTGTTTTCCGTGCCGATGGGGGTGTACTGCTCGCGCGGAGAAAGCGTGACCTGCTGCTCTTCCTCGCTCCAGCCAACTGCGTAATCCCATTCGCAGCCGCTCAGCAGCAGCGCCGCGTCGCGCACGCGAACATAATTTTCATCACCGATGCTGTAAGCCTGAAGCGTGGTCTTTTTCCCGTTCAGAGAGACCGTGACGGTCGTCGGGGCGGCGGTCGCCCTCTGACGCAGCACCATCGGAACCGTGCGGTCCATGCGGATGCCGTAGCGCGGCAGATTGTAAAGACCGTAGGTCGGACGCGCCATGCCGGCATTGGTCAGCGTTGAGATTTTGATGCCGTTTTTCTCCAGGATGGGCTGCATCCAGCGGTCATACGCGCCGTAAGGATAGGAAAAGTAATTGACGGTCGTCTGACCGGTGTGCTGCTTGATCAGGGAAATGCTCTGCGCGAGATCGTTCCCGACGCGCTCAGTGTACTGTGACTGGCTCTCGCCCTTTTCACGCATGATGCCGTTGATGCCGTCCGGCGCATTTGCACCGCCGTACTTCGGGTTATGGAGATCATAGGTATGGGAGCCGAACTGGAACCGACCGCTGTCATACATGGATTTTACCTCGTTCCAGTTCAGCGAATGGCGGCTGCTGTCGGTATCGTCCGCGTCCTTGATGTGGCTTGCTATGAGTGCAACGGTCGCCTTCATGCCGGTCTGCTGAAGGATGGGCGCTGCAATCGTATAATTGGAGAGGTAGCCGTCGTCAAAGGTGATCATCACGGGACGGGCGGGGAGGCTGCGCTTTCCCTCGCCGATCTCCTCGACTTCGCTCGGGAGCAGCGGCGTATAGCCAAACGACGCCAGAAACTCCATGTCCAGACGGAAACGCTCATCTGTGATCGTCATGCTGGAGGTCTTGTTCGGGTCCTGAGTCAGATCGTGGTACATCAGAATGGGCATTGAGCTGCTCTGCGTCTCTGCCGCACCGGCGGCAAGCCCTGCCGTCAGTGCGAGTGCCGCAGCCGCAGCGGCTATGCTCCGCTGAAAAAACTGATTCATCGCTTCTTTCCTGCCTTTCTGTCCGGCGGAGAGGGAAATCCTTACTACGTCGGAGCCGAAACAAGTATAGCACAAATTTCTTCATCTGTCTACTTTCGTACTTCGCGGCTCTTGCACACGGCGTACGAAGGGGATATAATAGTACAGTAAACTATATGGTAAAGAGGTGGAACCTATGCCACGGCTGGAACAGACCATAGACGCGGTATTTTCCGACCGCGACATCACACCGTCTGACGTCCCGCAGCTTGATCTGTATATGGATCAGGTGCTCACGCTGTTCGACCGCACGCTCTCCGAGAGCAAGCGTGCGCCGGGCGACAAGCTGCTGACTAAGACGATGGTCAATAATTATGTCAAAGAAGGACTGATGACACCGGTCCGGGGTAAAAAGTATACCCGGGAGCAGATCATGCAACTGCTGTGCGTGTATCATCTCAAGCAGACGCTGCGTCTGAGCGACGTCAAGGCACTGACAGGCCGGACGGATGTGGATTTCGAAGCCTGTTATGCCGCACTGCTTGAAGACAAGGAGCATATGCGCACATTTATCCCCGAGCTGCTGCGAAGCCAGCTCACAAACGACGCGAGCGACCCGAATGACCGCCTGCGTCTGTGCCTTGCGCTCAGCGAGATCGCCAATTACCTGCGCCGCCTGTGCGAGAGCATGATCGACGCGATACCCTCGGAGGAAAAAGGAGATTGAGACTTAATGTCGATTGAAAAAGCCCGTGCATGGCTGAAAAAATTTGATGCGGACAGCCGCATCGTGGAATTTCCCGTATCGTCTGCGACGGTGGAGCTGGCTGCGGAGGCAGTCGGCTGCGAACCGGCGCGTATTGCCAAAACGCTGTCTTTCCGCACGAACGACGGCGTGATCCTGATCGTCGCGGCAGGCGATGCCAAGATCAACAACCCGAAATACAAGGCGCGTTTCGGCTGCAAGGCGCGTATGCTCGCCTTTGAGGAGGTCGAGTCGGAAATCGGACATGCGGTCGGCGGCGTATGTCCGTTCGGCGTCAACGAGGGCGTGACCGTATTCCTCGACGAATCGCTGAGACGCTTCGAGACAGTTTTCCCGGCCTGCGGCTCGTCCAATTCCGCCATTGAACTGACTATCCCGGAGCTCGAAAAATATTCCGGCTTCAAGGCATGGGTAGACATATGCAAAGGATGGAGAGAAGAATGAGGATTGCAGTTGCTCAGATCGGTTCCGGCGAAAACAAGGAGATGAACCGGTATATGATCGAACGGCTTGCATGGAGTGCATCGGAGGCCGGTGCAGATATGCTGTTCCTGCCGGAATATGCGATGTTCTGTGCAGGAAGCGACCGCGCGGCGCGCAACATGGAGGCCGCGGAGCCGTTCGACGGCCCGTTCGTCACCGCGCTCAGCGAGCTTGCAGCAGGTCAGGGCCTCTGGATCTGCGCCGGCATGTACGAGCAGACCGACGGCCTGCCGTACAACACGGTTGTCGTCATCGATGATGAGGGGCGGCTGCGCGGCACGCACCGCAAAAACCGCCTTTATGATGCTTTCGGCTATCGCGAGTCGGAGGAGTGCCGGGCAGGAGAGCAGCCCTTTGAACCTGTCGAGACCCCGGCCGGCAGGCTCGGCATCATTACCTGCTATGAGCTGCGTTTCCCGGAGCTTGCAGCCGAGCAGAAAAAACGCGGTGCAGAAGTGCTTTTTGTACCGGCAGGCTGGGTCTGCGGCGAAAACAAGCCGCTTCACTGGAATACGCTGCTCTGCGCACGCGCCATTGAAAACGGCGTGACGGTCATCGGTGCGGACCAGTATCGCGCGGATCATTTTATCGGCCATAGCGCAGTCTTTGCCCCGGATGGCACGACGCTCGCATCGCTCGGCGCCGGAGAAGGCCTGCTCGTCACGGAAATCACAGGAACAGAGGAAGAGGAAGAAGGAGAAGAAGAATGAAATTCGATCCCACATTATATGTCATTACGGACAGCACCTATCACACGACCGAAACGCTGCTGCACGCGGTCGAGGAGGCCTGCAGGGGCGGCGCGACGCTCATCCAGCTGCGCGAGAAGGAGACGGGCGGCCGCGCGTATCTGGAGCTGGCGCAGCAGGTCAAGGCGGTCACCGACCGCTTTCAGGTGCCGCTCATCATTGACGACCGTGTAGACGTTGCGATTGCGTGCGATGCCGCAGGCGTTCACGTCGGTGCGAGCGATCTGCCGGTCGCGGTCTGCCGAAAACTGCTCGGCCCGGACAAGATCGTCGGCGCGACGGCAAAATCGGTCGAGGCGGCAAAGGCGGCCTATGAGGACGGCGCTGACTACCTCGGTACGGGCGCGATCTTCCCGACCACCACGCATGTCACCACTAAGGTAACGCCGGTTTCCGTGCTGAACGATGTCTGCCGCGCTGTGCCGATCCCGGTCGTCGCGATCGGCGGACTGAATGCGGACAACATGGATGTGCTGTCGGAAAGTCCGATCGCAGGCGTTGCGGTCGTCTCCGCTGTTATGAAGGCGGCGGACCCTGCCGCCGCGGCAGCGCATATCAAGGAAAAATTCGACAAAATGCGTACCGAATAAATGCAGACTGCAATAAAAAAGGCTCCCGAAAGCGTAATCGGGAGCTTTTTTGTATTCATGCGGCGTCCTGGAGTTCCTCGACCGCTTCCTGTCTGGTGTCGGCGGAAAACAGGAACGCGCCGTCTGCGTCATATACCTCAATGTGTCCGTTTACATATTCCAGCGTGCAGTTCATGTTGCGCGCCTCCCCTCGTTTTCGATGGTTTCATTATACCGGAGAATGAGGGAAATAAAGCGGACTTATTGCGCCGCTGTCACTCGATCTGCTGGAGGAACATACGCTTCTTGAGAAAGGTGCGTACTTCATCGGCCTGCGGGATGGAAGGTGCTGCGCCGGCACGGGAAACCGCGAGGGCGGCAGCGGCAGAGGCCTCGCAGAGTGCTGCCTGCGGCGATTTGTGTGCGCAGGCGGCCGCGAGGAAATAGCCGCAGAAGGTATCGCCTGCACCGGTCGTGTCCACGGTCTTGACCGGGAAGGCCTCCTGCGCGTATTCTGTGCCGCCGAGAAGGGCGATCGTACCGCGTTCGCCTGCTGTCACGACAAGATCCGCCGAGGGGAACCGGAGATGCAGATGCTCTAACAGGGTCGCCGGTGCAGTGCCGGGGGCGGCGTTTGCGAGAAGCGCCGCCTCACTTTCATTGACGATAAACATATCCACATCGTCAAGCGGCAGCGCATCGGGATTCGCCGGGAAGGGTGAGGGGTTAAATACCACGCGGAAGCCGAGACCGTGCGCACGGCGGATGATGCTGTCGGTGAGGCTGGTCTCGTTCTGGAGCAGGACGATATCTCCGTCGCTGCCGCAGGCGAACACATCCTCAAGGTATGCGTGCGTCAGCCCGTGGTTTGCGCCGCCCCAGACGAGAATGCAGTTCTGTCCGCCGGCATCGACCTCAATGACAGTGTGACCGGTGGGGATGTCGAGCTTGAGCAGATGACCGGCATCCGCTCCGGCATCTTCGAGCAGAGCGGCAAGAAAGCCGCCGTCAGGGCCGATCGCGCCGCCGTGGATGACCGCCGCACCGGCACGCGCCGCGGCGATCGACTGGTTGAGACCCTTTCCGCCTGCAAAGACCGTGTGACTCTTTGCGGTAACAGACTCTCCCGGACGGACAAATTCCTCGACAGTGTAAACGTTATCAATGTTCAGCGAACCGAAATTAAGTATCTTCATGGGTTTCCTCCTGTTCTGAAGCAGCCTTCCCGCCGTTCTGACGATGAGGGCGAACGGATGCGAGCGGATTTTTCTGCGCAGCCTCGCGCAGGCTGCTGTCCTCGATATGGGTATAGATCATGGTCGTGCTGACGCTTGTGTGCCCCAGAATGGTTTGGAGCGTGCGGATGTCAACGCCGTTCTGATACATGAGTGTCGCGGCGGTGTGGCGCAGCTTGTGTGCGGAATATTTATGCGTGTTAAGACCGGCCTGACCGACGTATTTCTTGACAAGCCATTTCACCGTCTGGACACTGATGCGGTTGCGGTTGCGGCTGATGAACAGCGCGTTTTTATCCCTATCGTGCGGACGGAGGCGGTGCGGCAGGTACTGGTTGATCGCGTCGGCGCAGGCCTCGTTCAGATAAACCGTGCGCTCCTTGCCGCCCTTGCCGGTGACGCGCACGGTATCACGCTGAAAGTCGGTAAGATTGAGACCGACGAGCTCGGATACACGCAGGCCGCAGTTGAGAAACAGCGTCAGAATACAGTAATCGCGCTCGGCGTATTCGCCCTGCACGGCTTCGAGCAGCTTTACGCTGTCATCGGCGGTGAGATAGACCGGGAGCGTTTTGCGGATGGTCGGGGACTCGAGGCTTGCCATCGGATTGGTCTCGAGCATATGCTTTTTGTCAGTCAAATAGCGAAAGAATGCGCGGATCGCGGAGACCTTGCGCGCGCGCGAATTTACACTCAGGCCGAACTCGGTATCCGGGCTGTTCTGCTGCGTGGGGCGCTCGCCGGACATGTATTCCAGATAATCATAGGCATCGCTCAGCGTCACGGTTTTGAGAAAGTCAATGTCGACATCGTCGATGGCAATGCGGTCGATCGGCAGCTCGCGCGGCACGAGACCCTTGTTGTGCTTGAGCACACGCAGGAATAGCCGCAGATCGAGATAATATTCGTGGGCGGTCTTGGCGGACTTGCCCTGGATGGTCGAAATATAGGTCAGAAAATCGCGCAGGATGCGCGGCGCATCGGCGGCGTATTCGGACATCGGTCGCTCCATGCGGAAAACCTCCTTTGTATGGGGCATATCATTTCAAAATAAGTATAGCACAAAGCCTGCGGGATTTCGAGAACTTATTGATTTTTCACGCGCGCAGCGGTATAATAAGTCCAATAAAACACCCGGAAAGAAGGCGCGCTTTCATGCCGAAAAGCTCGAACCAGAAGCTGAAGCTCCTTTACCTGCGGCGAATCCTGCTCGAAGAGACCGACGATACTCATCACCTGAATGCAGAACAGCTGGTCTCCAGGCTGGAACAGCTGGGTATCAATGCCGACCGAAAGACGATCTATGCAGATGTGGCGGCCCTGCAGGACTATGGCATGGATATTTTTCTCCAGCGCGGTCCGGGCGGCGGCTACAGCGTTTCCTCACGCGAGTTCGAACTCCCCGAGCTCAAGCTGCTCGTAGACGCGATCCAGTGCTCACGGTTTATCACAGAAAAGAAAAGCCGCGAGCTGATCGGCAAGATCGAGTCTCTTGCAAGCAGGGAAGAAGCGCGTCAGCTTCAGCGCCAGGTCTATGTCAGCGACCGTCTGAAAAACATAGATGAGAGGATCTACTACAATATCGACGCCCTGCACCGCGCGGTGTCGAGTGGCGTAAAAATTCGATTTCTGTATTTCAACTGGGCGCTCGATTTTACACGCCGGGATAAAATCTACCGAAATTACCGCCATGACGGCGCATATTACTGCGTCAGCCCATGGGCGCTGACATGGGACAACGAAAATTATTATCTCATCGCCTACGACCCATCTGCGCCGGAAGGCTCGCGTATCCGCAACTACCGCGTTGACAAGATGGAGAACATTCAGCTGACTGAAGAAAAACGCGAGGGTGCGCAGCATTTCCGCGGCAGCTTCAGCCCGGCAGCGTATGCGCGCAAGATGTTCGGCATGTTTTCCGGACACGAGGAGATCGTGCGTCTGCGCTGCCGCAAGGATGCCATCAACATTCTGCGCGACCGGTTCGGCTCCGAGCTCATGGTGCAGCCGGACGACAGCACACATTTCTTTGCGAGTGTGACCGTTGCGGTCAGTCCGCAGTTTTATGCGTGGGTCGTCGGCCTGAACGGCGCGGTGCGCATCGTTGCGCCGCAGCACGTCTGTGACGGATTTCGAAAGCTGCTGCTGGAACAGCTGGAAGAATAACAGAAAACAGTCCTCCGCCGGTTTGACTGCCGGAACGGAGGACTGCTGTTTTTCTGAAATTATTCCCAGCTGACCTTGTGCTGGAGCGGACCGGAGCCGCGACCGAGGTCGAGACCATAGGCGATGCAGGCGGTGAGATACTGCTTGGCGCGGCGGACACTCGTCGCAAGAGAATGTCCCTCGGCGAGGTTGCAGGCGATCGCGGAGGACAGCGTGCAGCCGGTGCCGTGTGTGTTGGGGTTGTCGATGCGCGGCGAGGGAAACCAGTGACAGGTCTCACCGTCAAACAGCAGGTCATCTGCACAGTCGGCAAGGTGCCCGCCCTTGACGAGCACAGCGCCGCCGGTTTGCGCTGCGATTTCCTTTGCTGCCTGCTCCATGCCGTCTCGGTCAGTGATCTCGTGGCCGCAGATGGCGGCGGCCTCGTGCAGATTCGGCGTGACGAGCGTGCAGAGCGGGAAAAGCTCACGGATGAGCGTTTCGGCGGCGTCCCGGCGCAGCAGCGTCTGACCGCTCGATGACATCATGACCGGATCGAGCACGATATTTTTCGCGTGATGCGCACGCAGACACTCTGCGGTCTTATGTATGATCTCCTTATCGTACAGCATGCCGATCTTGACCGCATCCGGGCGGATGTCCTCGAAAACGCAGTCGATCTGCCTGCCCACGAGATCGGCCGGCACAGCCTGCATGCCGGTCACATGAAAGGTGTTCTGTGCGACGACAGCAGAGATGACCGCCATGCCGTATACCCCGTGTGCCTCGAAGGTCTTGAGGTCGGTCTGAATGCCCGCACCGCCCGTCGGGTCGGTCCCTGCAATGCTGAGTACATTTTTCATTGTTCTGTTTCCTCCAGTCCGCTGCCATCAAAGGCAGGAATAAAGCTCTCGCTGATCGACTCGTCCTGCTGAAAGAAGCCGCCAAGACCGAGCTCACGGAACTCTCCGCAGGCTGTTTCGTATTCTTCGGCGGTGATCGTCCGGTCGAGCTCGGGATATTCGCCCATATCAAAGGGGGTGTACTGCCGCATGAGGCTGACGAGCACGCGGTTTCCCCAGCGCACAGCAATATCACGCAGTATCTGCGAGGTGTCGCCGCCGAGACCGGGCAGCATGAGGTGACGGATGACCGTGCCGCGCGTCAGCATGCCGTTTTCATCAAATTGCGGCGCACCGGTCTGACGCACCATTTCATCGATGGCAGGAACCGCGAAATCGCGGTAATCCTGTGCATGCGAGTAGAGGCCGGCGTAGTAGCTGCTGTAATACTTGTAGTCGGGCAGATAAATGTCGATCTGTCCGTCGAGCAGGTGCAGCGTCTCGATACATTCGTAGCCGCTCGAGTTGTAAACGACAGGGAGGGTAAGGCCTTCGTTCCGGGCAAGCGTGAGCGCGCGGATGATCTGCGGCACATAGTGTGCACCTGTAACGAGATTGATGTTGGCGGCGCCTTTGCGCTGAAGCGAGAGAAAGGTGGCGGCGAGACTTTCCTCTGTAATCATTCGGCCTGCGGCCTCTCTGCGGCTGATGGCACGATTCTGGCAGAATACGCAGCCAAGCGAGCAGTGTGAGAAAAATACCGTTCCGGAGCCGTTTGCTCCCGAAATGACCGGCTCCTCCCACAGATGCAGCGATGCGCGCGCTGCTTCGATGCAAGCGCCTGCACCGCAGACGCCGCGCGTTTTCGTCCTGTCCGCACCGCAGGCGCGCGGACAGAGCTTGCAGTTTTCCAGCAGACTCATCAAAATTCGTTCCCTCCATTAAGATATATTATAGCGCATTTTTGTATGGAAATAAAGGGGGCGGCGTGTTATAATAAATCATAATGCCGAAAAATTATACGACAATAACAGAGCGATTATGTAGGAGATACAGGATATGAAAATTTCTGAACTTTTGAAGCAGGACAAGGTCACCCTCTCCTTTGAGGTGTTTCCGCCCAAGACGAGCAGCAGCTATGAGTCGGTAGCCAGGGCAACGCAGGAGATTGCGGCGCTGAGACCGGATTTCATGAGCGTAACCTACGGCGCAGGCGGCGGCACGAGTGAGCATACGGTAAATATTGCGGCTGACCTCAAGAAAAAGTATGACGTCACCGTGCTGACTCATCTGACCTGCGTGTCCTCGACCCGTGAGCATGTTGCAAAGATGGTTCAGAAATACAAGGAAAACGGTATCGAAAACATCCTTGCGCTCCGCGGCGACATCCCGGAGGGCGGCGCTCCGCACAGCGACTACCATTATGCAGCCGAGCTCGTGCGCGACATCAAGTCACAGGGCGATTTCTGCATCGGCGGCGCATGCTATCCGGAGGGTCATGTAGAGGCGGCGAACAAGACCGAGGACATTCTGCATCTGAAGGAAAAGGTCGAAGCGGGCTGCGAATTTCTGACCACGCAGATGTTCTTTGACAACAATATCATGTATAATTTCCTGTACCGCATTCGCGAGAAGGGAATCACGGTCCCGATCATCGCAGGCATCATGCCGGTAACCAACGTCAACCAGATCAAGCGCATCACTTCGATGTCCGGTACTTATCTGCCCGAGCGCTTCAAGGCGATTGTCGACCGCTTTGGCGACAACCCGGCGGCGATGAAGCAGGCGGGCGTGATCTACGCGACCGAGCAGATCATCGACTTGATTGCGAACGGCGTAAACCATATCCACGTTTACTCGATGAACAAGCCGGAGATTGCCGCCGGTATTCAGGCCAGCCTGTCGGAGATCCTCGGATGATCTCCTTTGACCGCAGAGAAGCGCTGCGCTACATGGGGTATCACGGTGCGGAGCCGGACGCAGCAGTAGCAGAGAGCCTCGAACGCTGTGCCGCTGAGCTTCAGACGGCTGTGCAGCCGAAAAGCATCTCCGCACGCTTCCCGCTGTCCTTCATCGGGGAGAATACGATGCAGATCGGCGACCTCACCGTCACAAGCGCGAATCTCGCGCGCAACCTCAGGGGCTGCACGGAAGTATACCTGATGGCGGCGACGCTCGGCATCGGCGCAGATCGGCTGATTGCGCGCGCTTCGGCAGTCCGCATGAGCGATGCTGTTATTCTGCAGGCGGTGGCGGCGGCCATGATCGAGACCTGCTGCGATGAGGTGAACGATGCGCTGCGGCACATGGCGGAGCGGGAGGGGCTGTACTGCCGTCCGCGCTTCAGTCCCGGCTACGGCGATTTTTCCATCGAGCATCAGCGTGATTTTTCCCGTCTGCTCGATACACCGCGCAAGATCGGTCTCACCGTGACCGAAAGCTGTCTGCTCGCGCCGATCAAATCGGTGACGGCGGTCATCGGTCTTTCGCCCGAAAAACAGGACTGCCATCGCAAGGGCTGCGAGGAATGCGGCAAAACAGATTGCAACTTCAGGAGATAAAGAGAAATGAAACTGACCGAACGTTTAGGAAAAGAATGGGTGTTTTTTGACGGCGGCATGGGCACGATCCTGCAGGCGCACGGGCTGAAGGCCGGAGAGTTGCCCGAAACGTGGAACCTGTCGCATCCGGATGAGATCATCGCGCTGAATCGCAGCTATTTTGAGGCAGGCTGTGATGTCGTCAACACCAATACCTTCGGCGCGAATGCGCTCAAGTATCCGGACAACCTGCGCGAGATCGTCGAGGCGGCGGTGAACCATGCAAAGACCGCGCGCAGCCTTGCAGGGCGCGAGGAGGCTTTTGTTGCGCTCGACATCGGACCGACCGGCAAACTGCTCCAGCCGATGGGCGATCTGCCGTTCGAGCGGGCGGTCGAGCTGTTTTCCGAGACCATTCGCATCGGTGCGGCGGCAGGCGCCGACCTTGTTCTGATCGAGACCATGAGCGACAGCTACGAGGCCAAGGCAGCGGTGCTCGCAGCTAAGGAAAGCTGCGATCTGCCGGTGGTTGTCACCACTATTTTTGACGAAAAGGGCAAGCTGCTCACCGGCGGCACGGTGGATTCGGTCGTTGCCATGCTCGAAGGCCTGCGAGTAGACGCGCTCGGCGTCAACTGCGGCCTTGGCCCGGTACAGATGAAGCCGATCATCAAGCGCCTGACCGAGGTTTCCTCTCTTCCGATCGTTGTCAATCCGAATGCCGGTCTGCCGCGCAGCGAAAACGGCACGACGGTATTCGATATCGACGCAGAGGAGTTTGCGACTCTCATGGGAGAGATTGCCGGCATGGGCGTGCACGCGCTCGGCGGCTGTTGCGGCACGACACCGGCACACATCAGTAAAATGATCGAGGTGTGCCGCAAAAAGCCGTTCGCCGCGCCGGTTCCCAAGCACAGAACGGTGGTTTCGTCGTTCTCGCAGACAGTCGAGATCGGTCCGAAGCCGGTCATCATCGGCGAGCGCATCAACCCGACCGGCAAGAGCAAGTTCAAGGCGGCGCTGCGCGAGAACAACATCGAGTACATCCTTGGTGAGGGCATGGCGCAGGAGGACAGCGGCGCACATATCCTTGATGTCAACGTTGGCCTGCCGGAAATTAACGAGCCGCTCATGATGGAGCGCGTCGTGACGCGCCTTCAGAGCGTTATCGCCCTGCCGCTCCAGATCGACACCTCGAACACCGAGGCAATGGAACGCGGCATGCGTCTGTATAACGGCAAGCCGATGATCAACTCGGTCAGCGGCAAGATGGAGAGCATGGAAGCGGTCTTTCCGCTCGTGCGCAAGTACGGCGGCGTAGTGGTCGGTCTGGCGCTCGATGAAAACGGCATTCCGGCGACTGCCGAGGGACGCATTCAGGTGGCAAAGAAAATCTACGACACCGCCGAAAAGTACGGTATTCCGCACGAGGATATTGTAATTGACGGTCTTGCCATGACGATTTCTTCGGACAGCGGCTCGGCACTCGTTACGCTTGAAACCCTGCGCCGCGTGCGCGACGAGCTGCACGGACACTCCATTCTCGGCGTTTCGAACATTTCGTTCGGTCTGCCGCAGCGCGAAATCGTCAACTCGAACTTTTTCACCATGGCGCTCCAGAGCGGCCTGTCCTGCGCCATCATCAACCCGAACATGGACGCGATGATGCGCTCTTATCGCGCGTACCTCGCGCTCGCGAACCTCGATGAGCAGTGCGCAGGCTATATCGCCGCCTACGGCAATCAGCCGGCGGCTTCGGCGGCTCCCGCGGCGGCGGGCGGCGCGGCAATGCCCCTCGGTGAGAGCATTGAACGCGGTCTGGGCGAGCGAGCGGTGCAGGCCGCGAAGGAAATGCTTCAGACGGCGGCGCCGCTCGATGTTGTAAACGGTGAGCTCATTCCGGCGCTTGACCGCGTGGGCAAGGGCTTCGAGAAGGGAACGGTATTCCTGCCGCAGCTGCTGATGAGTGCGGAGGCGGCCAAGGCTGCGTTCGAGGTCGTCAAGGAAGCGATGAAGGGTGAGGATCAGCAGACCAAGGGCAAGATCATCCTCGCGACGGTCAAGGGCGACATCCACGACATCGGCAAAAATATCGTCAAGGTCCTGCTTGAAAACTACGCCTATCAGGTCCTCGACCTCGGCAAGGACGTTCCGCCCGAGGTGATCGTAGACACCGCCATCAGGGAGGATATCAAGGTAGTCGGTCTGAGTGCACTGATGACGACAACCGTTGTCAGCATGGAGGAGACCATCAGGCAGCTGCGTGAGAAAAAGCCGGACACCAAGGTTGTCGTCGGCGGCGCGGTGCTGACGCAAGAATATGCGGACTCCATCGGTGCGGACTGCTACGCGAAGGACGCGATGGCGACTGTTCACTTTGCGGACAGCGTTTTCGGCGTATAAACAGAAAAGAGGCATATCCGACGAGGAAAACTCTCGGATATGCCTTTTTGCTGCAAAAGAAAACCATGCGCTCCCGAACGAAGGGGCGCATGGTTTTTGTTTATCTGGACGCGATAACGTCGTTCATATCATACATACCGGACTGTTTGCGGGTCGCCATGTACTCGGCTGCATCGACAGCGCCAACCGCGAAAACCTCACGGGAAAGCGCGGTGTGCTTGATCTCGATGATCTCGTCGCGGCCGCAGAACAGCACGCTGTGCTCGCCGACAATCGTGCCGCCGCGGATCGCGGAGATACCGATTTCGTGCGCTGGACGCTTTTCGCGGCGCTCGTGGCGGTCGTAGACATATTCAGCCTTGTAGGGCAGGGCGGAGGCGACTGCGTCTGCGAGCATGATCGCCGTGCCGGACGGCGCGTCGAGCTTCTGATTGTGGTGCTTCTCGATGATCTCAACGTCGTACTTGTCGCCAAGGACGGACGCGGACTTCTTGAGCAGCTCGCTCATCAGGTTGATGCCGATGGACATATTGCCCGAACGGAATATCGGAATGGAGGCGGACGCGGCACGGATGCGGTCGAGCTGCTCGGCGCTGTGGCCGGTCGTGCAGATAACGACCGGCAGACGGCGTGCTTCGCAGTAGTCGAGGAGGTTCTCGGTCAGTGCAGCGTTCGAAAAATCGATCACAACATCGCAGTCACCCTGAAATTCCGCGAAATCCTTGTAAACCGGGAAATCGGCGTACTGCTCCGTGCGGAGATCAAAACCCGCAACGATCTCCATGCCGTCACGGCCGGAAACAATGTCGCTGATGACTCGTCCCATGCGGCCGCTGCAGCCGGAAAGCGCGATTTTCAACATCTTTATCTGTTCTCCTATCTGTTTATGCAGGGAAAAACGCCTGTTTTAGATTTTGCAGCCTGCGTTCTCAAGCTCGCGCTTGATGTAGGCAATGTGCTCCTCGCTCGGCTCAACGAGCGGCAGACGGAGATCGCCGACCTTCCAGCCGAGCAGCTCCATTGCCTTCTTGACCGGGATCGGGTTGACCTCGCAGAACAGTGCGTCGATGAGGCTGTGATACTTGAACTGCATCTGAGCGGCCTCGGGATAACGGTTTTCAAGGCAGAGCTGCGTGAGATCGTGGGTCTCCTGCGGCGCAACATTGGAAAGGACGGAAATAACGCCCTTTGCGCCGAGCGACATCATCGGAACGATCTGGTCGTCGTTGCCCGACCAGACATTGAGATTGTCGCCGCACTTCGCCATGGTCTCAGCGAGCAGGGTGAAGTTGCCGGAAGCAGCCTTGATGCCGTTGATGTTCGGGTGCTTGGACAGCTCGGCGATCGTGTCCGAAGCGAGGCATACGCCGGTACGGCTCGGCACGTTGTAGAGAATGATCGGCAGGTCAGAGCAGTCTGCAATCGCGTTGTAGTGCGCGATCAGACCGCGCTGGGTGGTCTTGTTGTAGTACGGAGTAACGGACAGACCTGCGTCCGCGCCGCATTCAGCGGCGAACTTGGTCAGCGCGATGGCATAATCGGTGTGATTGGAGCCGGTGCCGGCGATGACGGGAACACGGTGGTTTACGTACTCGCAGCACCAGGCCAGAACCTCGCGGTGCTCCTTGTCGTGCAGGGCGGAGGCCTCGCCGGTCGTGCCGCAGACGATGATCGCATCAGTATGATGTGCGATCTGGTGGTCGATAATACGGCCGAACTCCTCGTAGTTTACCTCACCGGTGGACTTGAACGGGGTGATGATCGCAACACCCGCACCGGTAAAAACAGGCTTCTTCATAGTAAGAATGCTCCTCCTTAGCGGTCCATATAGCCCTCAGCGCACAGCAGCTCTGCCATCAGGACAGCGCCGCCCGCTGCGCCGCGCAGGGTATTGTGCGACAGGCTGACGAACTTGTAATCAAAAATAGTGTCCTCGCGCAGACGGCCGATGGTGACGCCCATGCCGTTCTCGGTCATGCGGTCGAGCTTGGTCTGCGGACGGTTATCCTCCTCACAGTAGGTGAGGTAGTGCTCCGGAGCGGATGGCAGGTTCAGCTCCTGTGCGCGGCCTTTGAAGTTGTTCCAGCGCTCGATCATGACTTCCTTGCTCGGCTTGTTCTTGAACTTAACGGAAGCGGCAGCCATGTGGCCGTCCGAGCAGGCAACGCGCAGGCACTGCGCGGAGATAACGGGGGAGGTCGCCGACTCGATGTGGTCGCCCTCGATGCGGCCCCAGATCTTCATCGGCTCCTTCTCGCTCTTCTCTTCCTCGCCGCCGATATACGGGATAACGTTATCGACCATTTCCGGCCAGGTCTCGAAGGTCTTGCCGGCGCCCGAGATTGCCTGATAGGTGCAGACGGAAACCTCGGTCGGTTCAAAGTCCATCAGGGCGGACAGAGCCGGAACATAGGACTGGATCGAGCAGTTGGACTTGACCGCGATGAAACCGCGCTTGGTGCCCAGACGCTTGCGCTGTGCCGGGATGATCTCAGCGTGGTCGGCATTGATCTCCGGAATGATCATCGGAACGTCCGGGGTAAAACGGTGTGCGGAGTTGTTGGAGCAGACCGGGCACTCGAGCTTCGCATACTTTTCCTCGAGAGCGCGGATCTCGTCCTTCTTCATGTCGACCGCGCAGAAGATGAAATCGACCTTGGAGGCGATCTCCTCTGCGTCTGCGGTTGCGTCGTACATGACCATGTCCTTGTACTTGTCGGGCATCGGAACGGTCATCTTCCAGCGGCCCTCACAAGCCTCGGCATAGGTCTTGCCCTTGTTGCGTGCAGATGCTGCGAGAGCAACGACCTCGAACCACGGATGATTCTCCAGCAGCAGGGAGAAACGCTGACCTACCATGCCGGTCGCGCCGACGATGCCTACTTTGTACTGCTTCATGTTTATCAGATCCTTCCAGAAAGGTGTAATAACGGATATACGCATCGAAAAAATGCGCCCTGTGCGGAGCAGACCTGCCGCGTTTCTGCGGGAAAATCTGCATCCTGTGCCGAAATATGAAAAATACCGGTTGAAAAACCGGTATGACCTATACTATAATAGAAAGAGCGGAAAAATCGCCGCCGCTTTCTAACACAGCTTAGCTCTCCACCGGCATTTCTGCTGATGACAGACGCAGGGATTTTATCCGCAGCATCCAGTACGGTCCTGCCGCAACAGAACGACCGACTTCGGCGGAAGACCCTTTTTCGGCTGATGAACGGGTTTGCGGACCCTGTCAGGCGATACTGATGAAAACCGCGCCTCTATCTGTATCAGATACTTTTCCTTCTTATTTTAAGATAAGGCGATATATTTGTCAATAGAAGGCGGCAAAATAAACGTGATTTCTAACAGGAGTTGAACAGAAAATGAAACGCTTTTTTTCGGCGCTGCTGTGCGCGGCGGCGCTGACCGGCACGCTGGCCGTGCCTGCGGCGGGTGCTGCGAGCACAGATACCACGCTTCGTGTCGGTCTGACGGTCGGCGGCGCGTCCTCGTTCGCCACGCCCATGCTGGAAAATGTCTCCGGTGAGAGCACCGGCTATACGGTCGGAACGGTAAGCGGCACGACCTTCAAGAGCGCCGCTTCGCTGGCTTCTTCTCAGCTGACCATCCGGCTGAATGATAAAAACGCCTTTGAGGTGTGCGACACCGAGACGGGCAAGGTGCTGTTTACGTCCGCCGAGGGTCTTGAGCAGCTGGCGATCCGGCCGAACAGCCGTCTGACCTGGTTCAAGGGCTATAAGTGGTACGGCGACTTTGTCTATCGCCGCGCCTCGAACGGAAACATCACCGTTATAAACTATGTGAATGTCGAGGATTATGTGAAGGGCGTGCTGCCGTATGAGATCGACCCGGACTGGCCGGCCGACGCACAGAAGGCGCAGGCAGTCTGCACGCGCTCGTTCGCGCTCGGCACGCACAAGCATACAGACAGCGGCTATGACCTGTGCAATACCACCAACTGTCAGGTATATCTCGGCGCGACACGCGCGACGAGCGAGTCGGATGCTGCGGTCAGCGCAACGGCGGGCGAAACGCTGTCCTGCGACGGCAAGGAGGTCATCGGCTACTTCTTCTCGTCGGACGGCGGCGCGACCGAGGACGCGGCCAATGTATGGGGCGGCGAATACAGCTACCTCAAGGGCAAGGCTGACCCCTATGAGGAAAAGGGCAAGGACAAGTGGAGCGTGACGCTGACGCCGGCCGAGGTCAAGACCAAGCTGACGAATGCCGGCTATTCGATCGGCACGGTCGCGAAGGTCGAGGTCACAAAGCGCACCGCAACGAACAACGTTGCCGAGGTGACCGTCACCGATACCGCCAGCAAGACGGTAACGCTGACGCGCAGCAACGTGCGCACGGTTTTCGGACTCAAGAGCATCAATTATTCGATCACCGCGAACGCTGCGGCGACGAGCTCGCAGACCAAAACCGCTGTGCAGAAAACCGCATCCGCGACAAAGACGAGCGTTAAAATCTCCCCGTCGGTACATACGGTCACGGTTGACGGCAAGGTGGTGAAGCCGCAGGGTTACAACATCAACGACAATAACTACTATAAGCTGCGCGATGTGGCGTGGATCCTGAACGGTACGGGCAGCGAGTTCAACGTGACCTGGGACGGCGCGAACAACCGTATCCTGCTCAGTCCCAATGCGCCCTATGTCAAGGTGGGCGGCGAGATGAGCGATACCATCGCGGCGGTCAAGAAGCTCTCGCCCTCGACAGCGGCGGTCGCTGTGGGAAACAAGACCGTGCAGCTGACCGGCTATAATGTAAACGATAACAACTACTACAAGCTGCGCGACATCGGCGATGCGCTCGGCTTTGCGGTGGACTGGGACCCGGAGGGCGTGGTCGTGATCCGCTCGGCCGAAAAGACGACCGGCGACAGCAAAAATGATACGTCTGACAACAATAACGGCGGAAACAACAGCAATAACAATACCGGAAATGACGGTCAGACCGTAGAAACTGCTGCCAGCTGGACGTTCAACGGCGCAGGCTGGGGCCACAGCGTCGGCATGAGTCAGTGGGGCGCGTATGCGATGGCGAAGCAGGGCTTCAGCTATGAGGATATTCTGAAATTCTACTTCACCGGTATCGAAATATCGAAATAATATGAGACAGGAGGTACAGCGTGGACGCAGGGCAGAAAAACTGTCTGCGCCCATGCTTTTGTGATGAAAAAGAGTGATTTTTATTTTGATCTGCCGGAACGGCTGATCGCACAGCATCCGCTCGAGCAGCGCGATGCATCCCGGATGATGGTGCTCGACCGCAAGGACGGCTCGGTGACGCACCGCCATTTTCATGATATGCTCGAGTATGTAAAACCGGGCGACTGCGTTGTCTTCAACAATTCGCGCGTTATTCCGGCCCGTCTGATGGGCCACGCAGTCGGTCATGTGACGCCGATCGAGGTGCTGCTGCTGACCGACAAGGGCGACGGCCTGTGGGAATGCCTGACCCGTCCGGGCAGAAAGACCCGCGCGGGCGTTGAGCTGACGTTCGGCGACGGCCTGCTGACCGCGACGGTCGAGGCGGTGCAGCCGGACGGCAACCGACTGATCCGCTTCCATTATGAGGGCATTTTCCTTGAGATTCTCGACAAGCTCGGCACGATGCCGCTGCCGCCGTACATCAAGGAAAAGCTCGATGACCCGGAGCGCTATCAGACCGTCTACTCCAAGACGCCCGGCTCGGCTGCCGCGCCTACCGCAGGTCTGCACTTTACGAAGGAGCTGCTCGAAGCGCTGAAGGACAAGGGCGTAAAGCTCGCATTCGTCACGCTGCACGTCGGTCTGGGCACGTTCCGCCCGGTCAAGGAGGACGAGATCACCGATCATGTCATGCACTCCGAGTTCTATGTCATGGACGAGGAGACCGCGAAGATCATCAACGACACACGCGATGCAGGCGGCGACATCTGGGCGGTCGGCACGACGGCGACGCGCACGCTCGAGACCATCGCAGACGAGACCGGTCATGTCCGCGCACAGTCCGGCTGGACAGCGATCTTTATCTATCCGGGCTACCGCTTCAAGGCGGTCGATCATCTGATCACCAACTTCCATCTGCCGGAGAGCACGCTGATGATGCTCATTTCCGCATTCGCAAGCCGCGAAATGGTCATGAACGCCTATCAGGAAGCGATCAGGGAGGAATACAGATTTTTCTCGTTCGGAGACAGCATGATGCTGTACTGATGCCGCAAACCCAGTATGTAATATGTAATTTGTGAGGAATATATGGAAATCGGAAAATTTAACCTAATCAAAACCGAAGGCCGCGCGCGCCGCGGCGAATTCTGCACGGCACACGGCGTGGTGCAGACCCCGGTCTTTCAGAACGTCGGCACGGCCGGCGCGATCAAGGGCGCGGTCGATGCGTTCGACCTCAAGGAGCTCGGCTGCCAGATCGAGTTGTCCAATACCTACCATCTTCACGTTCGTCCGGGCGATCAGATCGTTCGTCAGATGGGCGGTCTGCACAAGTTCATGCGCTGGGACGGCCCGATGCTGACCGACTCGGGCGGATTTCAGGTTTTCTCGCTTGCGACGCTGCGCAAGATCAAGGAGGAGGGCGTGACCTTCCATTCGCACGTCGACGGCCGCAAAATCTTCATGGGTCCCGAGGAGAGCATGCGCATCCAGTCCAATCTCGGCTCGGATATCGCCATGGCGTTTGATGAGTGCATCGAAAACCCGGCGCCGCGCGAGTACGTCAAGAACTCCATCGACCGCACGACGCGCTGGCTCAGACGCTGCAAGACCGAGCTCGACCGTCTCAACAGCCTGCCTGATACCGTCAATCCGCATCAGCTGCTGTTCGGTATCAATCAGGGCGGCACCTACGATGACCTGCGCATCGAGCACATGCAGGCGATCTCCGAACTTGATCTGCCGGGCTATGCGATCGGCGGTCTGGCCGTCGGCGAAAGCACCGAGGTCATGTACCATATTCTTGATGTCGTCCTGCCGCACGCGCCGCAGAACAAGCCGCGCTATCTGATGGGCGTCGGCACGCCGAGCAACATCATCGAGGGCGTTGCGCGCGGTATCGACTTCTTCGACTGCGTCATGCCGACTCGCAACGCGCGCCACGGCCATCTGTTCACGCACAGCGGCATCCTGAACCTTATGAATGCCAAGTACCAGACCGACGACCGCCCGATCGAGGAAGGCTGTCAGTGTCCGACCTGCCGCCGGTTCAGCCGCGCGTATCTGCGCCACCTGCTCAAGAGCGGCGAGATGCTGTCGCAGCGTCTGCTGGTCATGCACAACCTCTGGTTCTACAACCATCTGATGCAGGAGATCCGCGATGCGCTCGACGAGGGCCGCTTCGAGGAATTCCGTGCAGAATACAGCGAAAAAATGTCCAAGCGCATCTAAGGACGCGCAGGATACAACAGGAAGCGTCTGCTGTGAGGGCAGGCGCTTTTCTGGTTTTACGGAACTGTGTTCGTTCATATGCTGACCCGAGGGGGAGGTGCAGGCAGGTGCGGTTTCGGAAAAAGACAGTGCTGTATGCGGCCGGGGTGCTCGCGTGCGGCAATATCGCCCTGCAGGCGCTCGGCTTTGTCTATCGCGTGATGCTCAGCCGCTTTGCAGGTGCAGAGGGTCTCGGCATGTACCGGCTCGCTAATTCGGTGTATCTGGTGCTGCACACCGGCTGCCTTTCGGGTGTGACGATGGCGTGCTCACGGCTGTCGGCGGCGTGCGAGGCAACAGGAGAGAAAGGGAAAACCGGTGCGGTGCTTCGTCTCGCATTTTCAGTGTTTTTTACGCTTGCGTTCGCAAGCGCAGCAGGGCTGCTGCTGTGCGGCGACCAAATTGCAGCAGGCATTCTCGGCAATCCGCACGCGGCACAGGCGTTTCCGTTCATGCTGCTCTGCCTTATGCTGACCGGGATTGAAAATATCCTCAAGGCGCTGTTCATCGGACTGGAATGCGTGCAGTACACCGCGATCAGTGAAACAGGCGAGCAGCTGGTGCGCATTGCAGTAGTCGGCGTGCTGCTGCACACGGTCGGCGGCGACTGCGGGACAATGGCCAAGCTGATCTTCGCCGGAATGGCAGTCAGCGAGGTGTTCAGCGTGCTGCTGCTCAGCCTTCTGTTCCGCCGGGAACGGGGAGAGGCGCGCTGCACGGCTGTCAGAGTCGATGCTGCGCTTGCGCGGCAGTTTGCGGTAATTGCCATACCGCTTTCGCTGTCCGCACTCGCGGCCAACCTGCTTTCGGCGGCAGGTTCGGTCATCCTGCCGCGGCGGCTGATGACGGCAGGACTGGACGCAGAGCAGGCGCTTGCCGCGCTCGGAACGCTTTCCGGCATGGCGCTGCCGCTCATGCTGCTGCCCTCGGCGCTTATCGGCTCGATCGGCACTGCATTGCTGCCGATTGTGACGGCGGCGCACGCTACGGGGAACCGCGCCCGTGTGCGCGCCCTCGTCGGCCGGGCGGTCATGACGGTCGGACTGATCGGCATCCCGGCGACCGCTGTGCTCATTCCGCTCGCACCCTCGCTCAGCCTGCTGCTGTTCGCGCAGCCGCTCACACTGCGGTATGCAGCGCTCACCGGCGCAGCGGCAGTTGTCACGTACTACCAGATGATCACCTCCGGCCTGCTGAACGCACTCGGATTGCAGAACCGGAGCGTTTTGACCGCCGTTCTGGCGGAATGCGTACAGCTCGTACTTGTGATTCGATGGTGCTCACGCCCGGCGCTCGGCATTTACGGGTATCTTCTCGCGATGCTGCTGAGCGGCGCAGGAGCGGCCGTTTTTAATCTTGCCGTTCTGCATCATGCGACCGGCTTTGCGCTGCGTCCGATGCGGCGTCTCGGACTGCCGCTGATGTGCGGCGCGGCGGCTGGCCTCTGGACGCGGCTGTTTGCGCTTCTGTTTTCTGATCATGTAGCAAGTCCTGTTCTTGCGCTTGCGATGACGCTCACCGGGGCAGGAATGCTCTGTCTTGCGCTGCTGCGGCTGTGCGGCCTGCATCCGCTGCGTTATCTTGCCGCTCGGAGAGAATAGAAAACGCAGCAAATCTTGACAAATGCGCGTAAAAAAGCTATCATAAGAAAGAAATAATATCGAGATAGCGGCTCCTGCCTCGGAGGCAGGGGCCTTTTTGGAGGAAACAAAAATGGAACTTACCATGTGCTGCCCGACGCTGTTCGGGCTTGAGGGCATCGTCGCGGACGAGCTTCGCTTCGGCGGCAAGCTGACCGATGTACGCGCGGAAAACGGCCGTGTATTTTTCGAGGGCGACGAGAGCACGCTTGCGTGGGCGAACCTTAATCTGCGCTGCGCAGAGCGCGTGCTCATCCGACTGGGCGCGTTCCGCGCAAAGACGTTCGACCAGCTTTTCGAAGGCGTGAAGGCGCTGCCGTGGGAGGAATTCATCCCGGCGGACGGCGCATTTCCGGTCAAGGGACACAGCCTGGACTCTGCGCTGCATTCCATTCCGGACTGTCAGAAGATCGTCAAGAAGGCGGTCGTTTCGCGCCTTTCCCAGAAATACGGCCAGGGCTGGTTTGAGGAGAGCGGCGCGAAGTATCAGATCCAGTTCGCCATCATGCACGACACGGCGGAAATCTACCTCGACACCTCGGGCGCCGGTCTGCACAAGCGCGGCTACCGCGCAAACAGCAATGCCGCGCCGCTGCGCGAGACGCTCGCCGCTGCAATGGTCAAGCTCGCACGCTGGCGCGGCCGAGAGCCGTTCCTCGATCCGTTCTGCGGTTCGGGCACGATCGCCATCGAGGCTGCGATGATCGCGCAGCGCCGCGCTCCCGGTCTGCTGCGCCGCTTCGACGCAGAGAAATGGAGCTGCTTCGATAAAAAAGTATGGCAGCAGGCGCGTGAGGATGCGCTCTGCATGGCGGATGCGGCCGCCCGTTTTGATATTGTCGGCAGCGACATCGACCCGGAATGCGTCAAGCTGTCTATCTCGAATGCCCACAAGGCAGGCGTCGCAGGCACGGTATTCTTCGAGCAGGCGGACGCGACGAAGCGCGATTACAGCGGCGGCGGTATCCTGTTCGCCAATCCGCCCTACGGTGAGCGGCTGCTCGACCAACAGCAGGCAGAGCAGCTTTATACGACGCTCGGCCGTGCGACGAAAAATTCGCCGATGAAGCAGTATATTCTCAGCTCGGACCCGCTCTTTGAACGTTGCTACGGCCGTCCGGCAGACAAACGCCGCAAGCTGTATAACGGCATGATAAAGTGCGAACTTCATATGTATTTCAAGAATGCGCCGCGTAAACCGCGCCCGCAGGTTTAAGCACTCGAATATATCGTCTGCTAAAACTGCCATTTTCTGAAAGAAATAATTCATAAATTATTCAAAAATTTTTATGTAACGCGTTTAGGGATTGTAAAAGTTTGTAGTTTAGTTCTATTTCGTTTAATTTGATGTTCTTAGTTCAAAAAATGTAATAGCTTACACACAACTTACACACTTTTGGAGAACCTTAAAATGCTCAAAATTTTAACATAAAAGACGACGTTATTCACTGCGATAATGTCGTCTTTTTCTATTGAGAAAATTCCTAAAAAAATGGGGCGCATTCGCGCCCCGAAATTTAGACTTACTTGACAATGTCCTTAAAACGATACAGAAACTGAACCATCTGCTCGCGGCTGCAGTAAGACTCGTACTGCTTGTTGCCGTGCTCGTCGCCCTTGATCAGGCCAGAACCTTCAGCCCAATCGCGAGCCTCTTTAGACCAGGCCTGCGGCTGCTGCTTAGCAAGGCTTGCCAGATAGTTATCCATCATCTTGTTAAACTGTTCCTGAGTCACTTCTTCTTCCTCCTTTACCGGTACGTTGTAGGTGCCATTCATAGCTTTCACGATCAGTGGCTTCAAGTTCTTGTCATAGCTTGCGCGAGTGTTGCCTCCGAAGAAAGCAGTCCCCGGGCAGGTCTTGCAAGAACGTCCCGCGATGTAGGTTCCCAACGACTTGCCGTTGTCCGTCCACCACGCATGATAGGTGATGCCGGTCTCCGGCGAGAGCTTGAACTTCTTCAAAAGCGCCGCGGCCATGCGAACGATAACATCCCTCTGGGCAGCATTCATCTTGTCGCCACCAACGTCGAAGTTGCCAAGATTTTCAATACAGATGCCGTTGGTATTAGCTCCTCGGCAACCAGCCGGAGCAACGTTCATCGAGCGGCCGGTGCAGATCATACCATCAGGGAACACAGTGAAATTTTGTGCAATGTCTGCATAGCCTGCGTTGTTGACATGGTAGTCTCGCATATTCTTCTGCAGCTGGAGATGGTTCGAGCCATTGAACTGCTTGTAGCTCGGAGACCAAGTATGATGCTCCTGAATTACGGTAATCCTGCGAGTCACCTTCTACTGGATCAGCCAAGTCTCAAACTCTCCGATTGTCATAAGTGTAAAGCCATACTGAGTCTTCATTCAGCGTCAGCCTCCTGATTTTTGCCCTTGTCTCCGCCTGAGCCGTTAACTACCTTGGACATATCGCAGAGGCTGTCGATCATCTTGGACAGCGTATCCTCGTCAACTGGATAGTTGATATAATCGGCCGAGGCCTTGACCATCGCCATAACCCATTCTTTTCTGGTTGCACCATCGTCGAACTTCTTCTCAGCCTGCTCCATCAGAGACATAACGAGGCCGAGCAGATTCGCCCAGTTCTTTTCCTTGGTTGCGTTCTGCACGTACTAGACGAGCTTAACGGCCAGAGGAATACAGGTCGCGAGACCCGTCAAAATAGCCACAATCAGCTGTACAATCTGGTTGGTATCCATGAGATAACCTCCTTACAAATTCATTTATTTAACAGTCGCGGTCGTCGTTGCTGTAATCTTCAGCATAAGAAACTGGCGGCGCGACCTCGATCTTTCTTACATTCTCCTTGCAGCTCTTCGTCTGATAGAAGCTCACACTTGCGCCATATGCTGCCCAGACAGCAGAGATGAACGTAGTGAGGTAGGGCAGGGAACCGGTGTAATCCAGCTCAATTGCCCGGCCGACGAAGCCGAGAACGCGATGTGACACATAGGCCACAAGCACCGTTTCAAACACAAGGATCAGTTTGGAAAATTCGAACTTTTTCTTTCTCTTTTTACGAGCCATAAGTTCTCCTTTTTATTGATTTATCGGATTTTTAGAACTTTTCAAAATCTAGTTTCACAGAAAAGTCGTAAAAGAAGGCCGGGGAGACCCCGGCTTCCTTTAATTCGCAGTTGACATCAAGATAACGACAACAGGAATATCCACTGCAGGAACAGCCCCATCAGCAGTCATGGTCAGAGAATTCTTAGCCTGACCGGTCGCACGAAGTGCAGCCTTTTTAGCAGCCTTCAGCGCATCAGAAGAGATGTCCTGCGTAAGACTAATAATCCCGTTCTGATTAGCGGCGAGCCCATTGATCGTCAGAGCCTGCGTCTTGTTACTCCAAGCAGCCGCCGACAGCGTAGTAAATACCGCCTCTGTCTCATAACCGGGGGTGAGGTCAACCCATGACCCGCCGGTGTAACGCCACAGGTGGGCCGTTTCTTTGACAAAATAGAAGCGCTCCATCGGCGCAAGAATTGCTTGGCGAGCCGACTCGGTAGCTACATCGATAATGTCGGTAAGATGCTTGCGAACCTTGTCTCCGGTGTCGTAGAAGATATCGCCAGTATCCGTGCAGATCAGATAACGTCCCGGTACAATCGGCACAACGGTCGTATCTTGAGCCTTGCTGCGCACTGTCTCATAGGTTCGGAAGTAATAGCTCATTTCGCACCCCCTTCTTTATAAAGAATAGCCCCGCGCGAGGCGGGGCGAATAAACAACAGAAGGGATCAGAACGTGCCAACTTCCAGAGCGGACTCAACAGCGGTAACGCGGGTGTTCATAGCGGTGTCCTTACCGTCAGCATAGGTCTTAGCAGCTGCCAGAGCGCCATCAGCAGCGCCCTTAGCGTCGTAGTTTGCAGCCAGACCATCTGCATAAGCCTTAGCGTCCTTGAGAGCCTTGGCGATAGAGCCGTCGACATCTTCGCCGCCGTTTACAGTCTCCATCTTGGTCTCAAGAGTAGAGACGCGAGCAACAGCTGCAGTCAGATCAGCAGCCTTTGCGTAGTCGCCGATCTTCAGAGCGTCGATAGCTGCGGTAACGTATGCGACAACAGTTGCCGGCTCGCCTTCGCCGCCGATGCCTTTAACGATAGCCTCCAGAGCCTTGATAGCGGAGTTCATGGAAGCAGCGTCGGTCTTGTGACCGGAAATCCAGTCAGCGATCTCCTTCAGGGTGTCGAAAGAGGAGTCAGCGCCGTCAACAATCTTTGCAACCTCCTCAGCTGCGATTGCGCGAGCGGACTTGGAAGCGTCCTCGCCAACCAGAGTAGAAGCCTGAGCAGCAGCGTCGTTGATCTTCTTCTTCAGAGCGTCGCCGAGCTCAGTCTCGGTTACCTCGTCCTTCTTAGCCAGTGCGCCCAGAGCGCCGATGCCGCCGGTAACGAGGTTGTCAACGTAGTCCTTTACAGCCTTAGCAGTTGCAATCTGCTCGTCGGTTACGCCAGCCTCAATCTTGGTAACAGTCGGCTTGATGACAGTCTTCCATGCAGAACCGTCGTAAACCTCACCGAGACCAGAGGGCAGAATGTACAGAACACCCTGTGCCGGAGCAGTCTCACGCTTCGGGACGAAGCGTACCGGCTCGGTATACAGCTTGTCACCGAAATACAGCTCGCGAGAGTCAGTGGTCAGATAGAATGCCTGCTCACGGACTGCAGGGAGGTTAGCTTTAAGACCGCAGTATACAAGTTTAGTTGCCATAATGTTTTCTTCCTTTCTTGCCGCATTTTAGCGGCCATCATGAAGTGAAAAGTGTGAAAATATAAGAAAAGGGCAGCCGAGCCACCCAGTTCCACAATTAGAAACCGTCAACGTCAACAAGATCGTCGGCGGAAGTGATCCCCTGTCCGCGGGGAATTCCGAGGTTCAGAACATAGTTCGGCGCTTCTCCGGTAATGGTCGCAGTCGCTTGCTGATCGGGGCCAAGTGTCTCAACCGAGCCGATTGCAAGATATGCAGACTGTCCGATTTCTCCATCCGCGCCGCGGGGGATGCTGATAACCAGATGAGGGTTCTCTGGGTCGCCGCTTACAGAAACGGTCGGCGCGTCCTCGGGATCGAGAGATTTAACCTCAAACGAGAGATTTGGCGTCGCGCCAGTGTCGCCTTTTGCACCCTGCGGGATAGAAAACTTCAGCTTTGCTTCATTTGCGGTGCCGATGTTTTCAACAACAGCAGGGGAGTCGGGCGCTACGGTTTCCGTGGAGTCGACCTCAATGGTTGCAGCTTTACCTTCAGGTCCAATAACCTTGCCAAGAATAATTTTTGCCATGCTCGTTCACCTCCTCAAATATCGGCTACCAAGTAGCCATCTTCATTTATGGAAAGAGCCGGGGCTTCTGTGCCATCCGAATAGTGCAGCTCGAGATAGCCGTCAGCGTTTACTTCAAAGCCATACAGGCCTTCATGCGCTACGACATCGCCAGGGTCGCCCTTTTCGCCCTTTGGAATATGAAAATCAAGGCGGACGCTGCCGTCTTCCTGCACGACCTTTTCGACAGAGGCTTCCTCATCAGGTTCTACTGACTCTGCTGTCACGTTCATGTTCTCGATTGCGTTCTTCGCTTTTTCAGCGTCGGCGGCCGTCTTTTTTACCTACTCGAAGGTCTCGTTGACGCGCTGTTCAATCTGAGTAAATTCTGACGGGACTTCCGGCCACTGAGCTTCTCCGGCTATTGATTTTGGAATGCGGATTGTAATAAGGTTGGTATGCCGGACGGTATCGCCTTTGATGCCTCTCAGCTAGACAGAATATTTGCCGGATTCACTGACCCATCCGCGTTCGAGAATTGCTCCGATCAACTTCTTTTTCGGGGTCTCAGGTGTTTCCGATGGATCTGGCGTTTCTTCAGTATCGCCAGTACCGTCAGCACTGTTAGAATCGTTAGAACCTTCAGTTGGTTGATCCTCGACTGCGCCAACCTTTTCATCCTCAATCGGTTCCATCAGAACGATGTTGAAATTGTCGCCGCACTGGATGAGCATGTGCCAGATGTAGCCGTCAGGCAGGTCTCCTGTTACCAGAAGTGAGCGGGAGAGATGATCGTACTGCTGAGCAATCGTTCCGACAGGCTTGTCCAGATACCAATCATCAAAAGTGAAAACAGAAGAGTAATACTCCATAGTTATGCCTCCTCTCCACATTCACGAATACGCAGCTTTTCCATCGCAGGCTGAACAACGGTGTGCATGTAGCCGTCGCCGCCGGCTTCTTCATAGTCGCGGAAGAGCCCCCAGAACGCCTCAGCCTCCATGCGAGTCCATGACAAGCTGGGATTCATGTTTGGGTTGGTATAATAACGGTAGCTTTGCAGTAAGCGATCGCGGAGTTTGTTGCATTCGCGCCGCCTATTTGTTTCTTCCATTGACTCAAGCCGCGCTTCATAGCGTTCCACGCTTTCGCGAATGACTTGAATTTCCTGCTCGAGCGATTGCTGTATGGCAACACTCTACGCTCGATATTCAGGATATTTGTGAACCGCGTCCAAGGCCTCGTTAATTTTCTGGTCACGGTTCTTTTCGGCCTCGTATCGGTCGATGAGGTACTCTCTGATCTTTTTGTAGACCATATAAAGAAAAACGCCGGCGAGTACAAGACCGACAACGGTAGAAAGGGTGACTTGGCCGAAAAGCTCAAGAAACTAATTAAGGCCGGTCATTGTTCATCACTAAGTCTCCTTTCTGTTGAAATTGGTTGACGTATTAGTTGTTCTATTGTATAATTTATACAAAGAACGGAGGAGATTTCGTGACAGAAGACGAAACACCTATCAAGCTGTGTAAAATAATGTGAAGGAGTAATCAAAATGAATAGAGGTTTGAAAGGTTTGCTCTCGCTCTTTTTAATTGCGTGCGCTATCCCAGCCGCGTCTGCATACACTTCTCAGCAACTCACATCAGCTCAATACTTAAACACACTCGGTTTATTTAATGGTGTGGGGAAAAATAATGATGGAACCCAAAACTTTAATTTAGATGCAAAACCAACCAGAGATGAAGCAATTACCATGCTCATTCGATTGGTTGGCAAAGAAGAGGATGCCAAAAAGGCGGAAGTCAGTATCCCGTTTAACGACGTAGAGGAATGGGCTAAACCCTACGTATCTTACGCTTACAATAATGGACTGACAAAGGGAAATTCAGCAACAACTTTTGGAGGTGAAGATCGTGTTGATTCCGCTCAATACATCACCTTCGTTTTGAGAGCATTAGGATATTCAGACGGAAGCGATTTTTCTTACAATACGGTTTGGACATTTTCTGACCAGCTCGGATTGACAAAAAAAGAGTATTCTAAAAACACAACCAATTTCACTCGAGGTGATGTTGCTTTAATTTCCTATAGATCCCTGAAGCAAAACGTAAACAATGGCTCAACTACACTTGTAAAAAAACTTATAGATGAGGGCGTAGTTGACGAAATCTTAATGGCAGATGTCAACTTAACAAAAGAAGCTGAACTGGAAGTATATCCAACTCCAACTAATTTGCATATATCAACTGTAAACGGAAAGACTTCTTTGTTCTGGGACAGCCCGGACGGAAAAAATTATGGTTATGAAGTTGAATGTCGCAGAGCCCAAGACCATTACTATCGTTCATTTTCCTGGGGAACTACCAACAGTCAAGTATTCGGAACCGGAGAATCCTTCCATATAGATCCCAACACAAATTATTATTTTCGTGTGAGAGTTTCTGAAGTAGAAGGAAACGAATCCGACAATAGTTTAAGAACCCTATATAGCCCGTTTTCTGAACCGATATTCTACGATTACACAAAAACCTATCAAGAAAAATCGAACGCTCTGACAAAAGCTGATTATGAACTAATTCTTTCGTGTATCGATAAAGCAGCCAATGCCGAAAAAGCTGCTGCGGACGCTGCATATCAGGCTAATCAGAGTTCAGCGTGGCAATATTACACTCTTGCTACTAAGAATTACTTAGAAGAAGAAAGAAAGGCTCTCGCTCAGGTTGTAGAAAAGCTCAAAAATCACCCAGAACTTGAAGATCTTTCTACTATTATTTATCCTCTGTATTTAATAACCGATCAGTATTCACTAGTAACCCCGAATGCATCAACGTATAAAAAATACACGGCTGAAATAGTCTCGATGGCATCGGGGAAAATAGAATTGTATACGGAAGCAATCAATACATTGGGAAATAGTTACAATCTCTTCGATATGTAATTGAATAATTTAATTCGCAAAATTTGACGTAAAAGCACCCTTGTTAAAGGGTGCTTTCATTTGCATATTTTGCCTTCAGATAGGCTTCGGTGATCTCATATTGACGCTGAAGCTCGCACAGACGAGCTTGAAGACGACGAAAGGAGTAGCTGGGAATTTCGTCGATAATGAGGTGATTACACGCATCATCCATACAATCACCTCGTTACTTTTTTACGTACCAATAGCCAGCCCTATCACCGTTTGTAGGGTAGGCGAATGGGCTGGACGATTGAACTATTCCGAGATAGTTAGAACCTTTAGATGTTGTTGTGCTGATGTTGCATCTCTTAGCTCGTATCTGATATGCTCTATAATCCGGATCTTCACGACTAGTTTCTATACTCCCGACTCCTTGATAATACCATTTACCATGATACTGAAAGTACCTATCTCCAGTGTTATTAACTGGTTGATAGCTGGTTGTTCCTGAGCCGACTATTTGATTATTAGAGATTGCAAGATCCGAATAACAGAGCACACTGGTCGTAATCGGGGTTGTATCGCCCTAATTAGTTCCATCAATGCGAGAAGACCCAACCGACACCGAAATCTTCTAAGAAGTATTCACATCCCATTTCTCCCAAGTGTAAATCGTTTCTCCAGACCAACACAGCTTAGCCACGCCATTGACGCCGATATAAGCCTTCTTGACCTTTCTCGCAACACCGTCGACACCAATGTACATCTTCTTAACGTTGTGAGCGACGTTGCCGACACCAATATAGCTTTTTTTAGCCATAAGATCTCACCTCATTCATAGACAAAGTACAGCTTGCCGGTTTCAAGCGCACTACTGCCAGCAGTAAGATCGGCGGTGCCGTAGGATATATCATCAGTGGTTGTTAATCGTCTCCATTGTCCGAAACTCAAATTTCCATCATTCTTATGAATATAGCGATAATAAACGTTTGCTCCAAGATCTACGATTTTTTGATATATATAAGCATATAAAGCTGAGTCAACAATACCGCCGGCATCTCCTCCGGTTGTAGTACCTACTGTTAAAACAAAAGCCTGAGTTGTTGGAACGTTTTTCAATGTTTTAGCAGAATCGTTGGCGCCGCAAGCAAAAGTCCCTGTTTTCAGATATGTATTCAGATCTGAATTATCATTTATGTACGGAACGTGATTGAGTTGTGCTGCTCCAATTTGCTCAGCCGTTACTCCATGCGGATTGGACTTATTCGCCGAGTGTGCATCGGTATACGCCTTAGCATCCGTCAGGGCCTGTGTAACATCAGTCTCAGTCGCTGCGCCGATAGCTTCCTTCACATCTTCCGAAATATCTTCACCAGCAGCGTTCTGGAGCTCGCGAGTGGTGATCGTGTTCAGCCAGGTAATACCATCTGTAGAGTAAGCAGCGATATCACTATTTAAGGCCACGGCCACAAACTTACCATCACCATAGCAAACCGAATACCACTCTTTACTAGCCGGCAATGTAGTTTGAGTCCAGTTAATGCCGTCAGTAGAATAAGCAGCGATGTTAGACTCATGGGCTATAGTCACAAACTTTCCGTTACCATAGCAAACCGATGCCCAGACTGCTTTAATCGGCATTGTAATCTGAGTCCAGGTAATACCATCAGTAGAGTAAATAGCAATACCATTAAGAACATCCACAGCTACAAACTTTCCGTTACCATAGCAAACCGACATCCAGCTTCCCTCAGTCGGTGGTACGATCTGAGTCCAGGCAATACCATCAGTAGAGTAAGCAGCAACATTGCTACCGGAATCCACAGCTACAAACTTATCCATGCCATAGCAAACCGATGCCCAGCTTGCGTCAGTCGGCAGTGTAGTCTGAGTCCAGGTAATACCATCAGTAGAGTAAGCTGCGATGTTACTGTTATTAACTACAGCTACAAACTTTCCGTTACCATAGCAAACAGAATACCATTTTTCATTAACCGGCATCGTAGTCTGAGTCCAGTTAATACCATCAGTAGAGTAAGCAGCAACATTGCTATCACCGGATACAGCCACAAATTTATCATTGCCGTAGCAAACCGATGTCCAGGCTGCTCCAATCGGCATTGTAATCTGAGTCCAGGCAATACCATCAGTAGAGTAAGCAGCGACATTGTTATCGGAATCCACAGCTACAAACTTGCCATTACCATAGCAAATCGACATCCAGTTTGCAGTGCTCGGTAAAACTACATTCACAGAATTCTCGATATACCGTACTGCATTATTTGTCGCCTAATCCACATATTTTTTCATATCAGTCAGATGCGCATCGATAACGGTAGCGCCGTCAGCACTATAGATCATTACGCATCCTCCTCAAATGGCTGGCCGGTGATCTCGGAAAACTCCTCTTTGGAGATGACGCCAGCCGCCACATCTTCCTTTGCCAAAGTGAGCACATCGTTCTTTACACTCGCTGGCACGGCGCTGAACTTGCGTGCTCCGCGCTTAATACTGCGCCAGTAGCTGTATGCGATTGCTTTTACCATTTATATTCTCCTCACTTTCCGATGAGTTCATAGATTTCAAGCAGGGCATCGTCCTGCTGTGCGTTAATTTCATCCTGTTTCTGCTGAGCTTCATACAGGCTGATTGCGGTTTCATCCGCAGTTGCGAGCTGTTCCTCAAGAGAGGTGACTCGCTCAGTAGTGGTCGGAGCCGGCTTCGGCAGTTTCGCCTTATCCGCCTCGATTTCCTCCGCTGTGCGCTCTACGACCTTGCCGTCTACGAGCTTATAGCGCAGAACCGCGCCGTCGTAGAGCGGCTTATCGAGATAATGGCTCTGCGCGAGCGAAAATCTATCGCCATAGCCTTCATCAATTTTCGTCCATCCGGCGAGATCTGTCGGGAGGGAATACTCTCCCTCAAGCCGCAGCACACGACCGGTCTCGTCCGTCTGGACGTATACACGGGATTTTGGGATTTGCATAGTGTCACCTCCTTATAGGTCGGCGGAAATCAGATAGTTCATACTGTCAAGGAATAAGATGTCCGTGTTAGGATTTTGTGAAAGCTGAATAGCAACTCCGCCGTACTTATTCCAAGTGTAGACGTTTGCAATTGTTGCCACATTATTATCTGTCATGTTTTTAACGTTTTTTCCAATTAGATTGGTAAGCGAAACAGGCGTGGAGCGCATTTCCTCAAAACTTTGCAGAGTGTACGCATAATAAGTACCATTAACTGAACATACATCAAGTCTGTGCGGTATCGGTCTGCAATACCTCTGGCACCTCCGCAGCTGCTCCCCGAAATCAGGGATTTCGTTAAGCACCCAAACGCCGTTTTCCTTGTGTGCAAGGGTCTGGGTGTCACCGAGTTCGAGCTTGATAGCGATGATGATAGCAGAGTTATCTGTTGAACCAGTAAA
>ERZ838118.520-NODE-520-length-52773-cov-6.926799_pt1 | contig 52773 bp, 55 predicted proteins | sample MGYA00519863_ERZ838118 | MGnify/ENA primary metagenome ERZ838118 (study PRJEB31850, sample SAMEA3708827) | human gut metagenome | biome: human gut; feature: human-associated habitat; material: faeces | place: China | collected 2014 ...
GACCGGCAGAGAGCTTCCGTGGGGGACGCTTACCGGCATCCGTCCGACGAAGATTGCGCTCACGAAGCTGTATGATGGCTGGACGGACGAGCAGATCGAGACCTATATGCGCGAGACGTATTTCACCAGCAAGGAAAAGATCGATCTGAGCATCGACGTGGCGGAGCGCGAGAGACGCCTGCTGTCCACGATCGATTATGAGAATGGGTACAGCCTGTATGTGGGAATCCCGTTCTGTCCGACGACCTGCCTGTACTGTTCGTTTACGTCGTTTCCGATTGTGAAATGGGAAAAACGGATGGACCTCTACAAAGAGGCGCTTTTTAAGGAAATGGAATATGTGGCGGAGCAGATGAAGGATCGCCCGCTTTCGACCATCTATTTTGGAGGCGGCACACCGACCTCGTTAAATCCGCAGGATCTGGATGAGATCCTGACAAAGGTGGAAGAATTATTCCCGGTGGAACAGGCAGTTGAATTTACCGTTGAGTCGGGACGTCCGGACAGCATCACGCGCGAAAAGCTGCAGGTGCTCCGGAATCACGGCATTTCCCGTATTTCCATCAATCCGCAGACGATGAAGCAGGCGACGCTTGACCTCATCGGACGCCGTCATACGGTGGAGGATGTGAAGGAAAAATTCCTGCTGGCGCGGGAGCTGGGATTTGACAATATCAATATGGACCTGATCGTGGGTCTGCCGGAGGAGACGATCGACGATGTCCGCCAGACAATGGAGGAGATCAAGGCACTCAGACCGGACAGCGTGACGGTGCATTCGCTGGCGATCAAGCGCGCGGCGCGCCTGAATATCTATAAGGAGCGCTACGGAAATCTGAAGATTGTCAATACACAGGAGATGATTGACCTGACCGCGCAGTATGCCGAGGAGATGGGACTGAAACCGTACTATCTCTACCGCCAGAAAAATATGGCGGGCAATTTTGAAAATGTCGGTTATGCGGTTCCGGGCAAGGAATGTCTCTATAATATATTGATTATGGAAGAAAAACAGACGATCGCCGCCTGCGGTGCGGGAACGACCACCAAGGTTTATTTCCCGGCAGAAAACCGGATTGAGAGGGCGGAGAACGTCAAGGAAGTTGAGCAGTATATCGACCGGATCGATGAGATGATCGGGCGGAAAGAGAAGCTGCTTGGACGAAGAGAGTAAAAACGAAAAATTCACAGATACAGGGTGTCAGATGCAGAAAAACACTTTGTAACAGAGAAAAATAAAAATCCAGTTTCCAGCATGGAAAAGTGAAGTTTTCTTTGCACAGGAAATATGGTCGCAGAAAGACATAGAAGGAGTTTGACACATGGCTTTAAAGAAAAAACCAGTTACAGGCATGAAGGACATTCTTCCGGGCGAGATGGAGATCCGGGATTATGTGCTGAATATCATCAAAGATACCTACCGCGGATACGGCTTCTCGGCGATCGAGACTCCGTGCGTGGAGCACATTGAGAACCTGACCAGCAAGCAGGGCGGCGACAATGAGAAGCTGATCTTCAAGATTTTAAAGAGAGGCGAGAAGCTGAACGTCGAGGCAGCACAGACAGAGGCAGATGTCGTAGACGGTGGTCTCCGCTATGACTTAACTCTGCCGCTCAGCCGTTATTATGCAAACAATTCTGCTAATTTATCAGCGCCGTTCAAGGCGTTGCAGGTCGGAAGCGTATGGCGTGCCGATCGTCCACAGAAGGGGCGTTTCCGTCAGTTTGTACAGTGTGATATCGATATTTTAGGTGATGCGACAAACCTGGCTGAGATCGAGGAGATTCTGGCGCTTACCAAGGCGCTGAAGCGCATCTGCCCGGACAAGGCATACACTGTCCGCGTCAATGACCGTGCGATCTTAAAGGGCATGGCAGATTACAGCGGATTTCCGGAAAATGAGACCGATAAGGTATTTATCATTCTCGATAAGATGGATAAGATCGGTCTGGACGGTGTCCGCGAAGAGCTGCTTGCAGAAGGTTATGCGCCAGAGGCGGTTGAGAAATACACCGGACTTCTGGCAGAGATTCAGAACGATGCGGCAGGCGTCCGCGCGCTGGGCGAGAAGCTCTCCGGCGTGATGGATCCGGCAAAGGCAGAGAATCTGGCAACGATCATGGAGACTGTTAAAGCGGTTGCAGACATCGAATTCGGTCTTGAATTTGACCCGACGCTGGTGCGCGGCATGGGCTACTATACCGGAACGATTTTTGAGGTTTCCATGGAAGGCTTCGGCGGCTCCGTTGCAGGCGGCGGACGTTACGACAAGCTGATCGGCAAATTTACCGGCGTCGATACACCGGCGTGCGGATTTTCCATCGGTTTTGAGCGTATCATCACGATCCTGATGGATTCCGGTTTCAAAGTACCGGAGGCAGCCGGCAAGAAAGCATTCCTGTATGAGAAAGGTTTAAGCGGCGAGCAGTTCCGTGCCGTCTTAAAGAAAGCACAGGAAGAGCGCGCTAACGGCACCCGCGTGGCAGTCGCACAGATGAACAAGAACAAGAAATTCCAGAAGGAGCAGCTGGCGAAGGACGGCTACGAGGAGATTGTGGAATTTTATAAGGACAGCTTGAAGTAAGAAAAGCATTCAAGTTGATATACCCCGTTCCCGGTTGGGCAAGGTCCAGAGGGAAGAAAAAAATATTGAAATTATTTCAATTTTTCAGATAAAATTAATTATAAAACGGAGGAAATACTATCATGGCAGAATCTATGGCAGGACTGAAACGTTCCCATCGCTGTACCGAGCTGGGAACTGCCAATATCGGTGAAAAAGTAACCGTTATGGGCTGGGTTCAGAAGAGCAGAAATAAAGGCGGCATTATTTTCGTGGATCTGCGGGATCGTTCCGGTATCCTGCAGCTGATCTTCGAGGAAGCTGACTGCGGCGCTGAGAGCTTTGCAAAGGCAGAAAAGCTGAGAAGCGAGTTCGTTATCGCTGTAACCGGACGCGTAGAGGCACGTTCCGGTGCAGTAAATGAAAACTTAAAGACAGGTGCGATTGAGATCCGCGCGGATTACCTCCGCATTCTGGCAGAGTCTGAGACACCGCCGTTCCCGATCGAGGAGAACTCCAAAACCAAAGAGGATCTTCGCCTGAAATACCGTTACCTGGATCTGAGACGTCCGGATATCCAGAGAAACCTGATGACAAGAAGCCGCGTGGCTATCCTGACCCGTGCATTCTTAGCAGAGGAAGGCTTCCTTGAGATTGAGACTCCGACTCTGATTAAAAGTACTCCGGAGGGCGCGAGAGACTACCTGGTACCGAGCCGTGTACATCCGGGCAGCTTCTATGCACTGCCGCAGTCTCCGCAGCTGTTAAAACAGCTTCTGATGTGTTCTGGATATGACCGCTACTTCCAGCTGGCACGCTGCTATCGTGACGAGGACTTAAGAGCCGATCGTCAGCCTGAGTTTACCCAGATCGATATGGAGCTTTCCTTCGTTGACGTTGAGGACGTTCTGGATGTCAATGAGCGTCTGTTAAAGAAGCTCTTCAAGGAGATCTGCAATTACGATCTGCAGCTTCCGATCCAGCGTATGACCTGGCGCGAGGCAATGGATCGCTTCGGTTCCGATAAGCCGGATCTGCGTTTCGGCATGGAGTTGAAAAACGTATCGGATGTAGTAAAAGACTGCGAGTTTGTTGTATTTAAGAGCGCACTGGAAAATGGCGGCTCTGTCCGCGGTATCAACGCAGAAGGACAGGGCGCTATGCCGAGAAAGAAGATCGATGCGCTGGTTGAGTATGCAAAAGGCTTTGGTGCAAAAGGTCTTGCATATCTGGCAATCCATGAGGACGGTACCTACAAGTGCTCCTTCTCCAAGTTCATGAAGCCGGAAGAGCTGGATGCACTGGTGGCTGCTATGGGCGGTAAGACGGGCGATCTGCTTCTGTTCGCAGCTGACAAGGATAAGGTCGTATTTGATGTACTTGGAAATCTGCGTCTGGAGCTGGCAAGACAGCTTGATCTCTTAAAGAAAGATGACTTCAAGTTCCTGTGGGTAACTGAGTTCCCGCTGCTTGAGTACTCTGAGGAAGAGAACCGTTATGTGGCAATGCACCATCCATTTACCATGCCGATGGAAGAGGATCTTCCGCTGATCGACACCGATCCGGGCAAGGTACGTGCAAAAGCATATGATATCGTCCTGAACGGTACCGAGATGGGCGGCGGTTCTGTCCGTATCCATCAGGCAGACATCCAGGAGAAGATGTTTGAGGTACTTGGATTTACGAAAGAAAAGGCACAGGAGCAGTTTGGTTTCCTGTTAGACGCATTCAAATACGGAGTACCGCCGCACGCTGGTCTGGCTTACGGTATGGACCGTATGGTTATGCTGATGGTTGGCGCAGACAGCATCCGCGACGTCATCGCATTCCCGAAGGTAAAAGATGCTTCCTGCCTGATGATGGAAGCACCGTCTCAGGTTGATCCGAAACAGCTGCAGGATCTTTCGATTGGCGTGGTTGAGAGCGAAGAGGCGGAGAAAACCGAAGAATAAAATGTAAGATATGGAACAGCCTGGAAAGACTGTGAAATAGAAAGCAAACAGGGCTGGATGAGAAATGCAGGGAAATACTGGATTTTGTCGGACAGTCCTGTTTTGCGTGTGAGATGAAAAAGGACTTTGTATTTTAGTTTTTAGTGGAAAACGGTAAAGAACTTGAACTACGAGGGAAAAGAAAAGAGGTACCTATATGAAAAAAGAAAAAGGTTTTCTTCAGGAATTTCAGAAGTTTATCAGCCGTGGAAATGTCATGGATATGGCAGTCGGTGTTATCATCGGCGGTGCGTTCTCCTCGATCATCAATTCGCTGGTAAGCGATATCATTTCCCCACTTTTAGGTATTTTTGGAGGAATGAATTTCGATAATTACAGTTTGAAGCTGATCGGAGATGCGACGCTGAATTATGGCAAATTCCTGACTGCGGTTGTGAATTTCTTAATCATGGCGCTGGTTATCTTCTGCATGATGAAGGCGATCAACGGTTTGACTTCCAAGCTCCAGAAGAAGGAAGAGGAAGCACCGGCAGCGCCGACGACCAAGATCTGCCCGTACTGCAAGAACGAGATTCCGATCGAGGCGACTAGATGCGGGTTCTGTACTTCGGTTTTGGAGGAAACGGAGAAGGTCGAAGAGGCAAAATAAAGTTTGTGTAACGCGGAAAATTTGTGTGTGACACGGGAATTTCTCTGTGATATTAGGAAATATTCGTGTGCGCTATAGGAATCCGTAAGTGACGCCCGGAATCTATGTCCTCTGGATTTGTGGTTTCGGAGACGGAAATACTAGACTGCCAGAAAAATGCTAAATACATGGCTCAAAATCCAAACTCGCCCGAACGGGCTCAGACAGGTGGATTTTGAGCCATAACGCATTTTCCCGCCAGTCAAGTGTTTCCAAGTCTCCTGCAAATACAAATTCAGAGGATATAGATTCCGGGCTGTTTTTTTGCGGAAATGTAATCTTGAATGAACTGTTGCTGGCGGGAAATGTGGGAGAGTGATTATATAGAGAGATTTGGGGAAAGGCAATAGATATTTTAAGGGGTGCGAAAAAGTCCTATTTTGGTTTCAGGTGTCTTAATTTTTATGAATTATAGTAAGCGGTAGACCGAATTATATATTTTGGAGGTGTAAATGGACAGTACAAATGTGTTAAATGAGTTTAAAAACTTTTTGGTTGAAAATGATTATAGTGAGAATACGGTTTGGAAATATTTGAGAGATGTGAAGTCCTTCTTTTTGTGGGTGGGAGAAAGGAAAGCGTGGAGCGCGGAGGTTTTGAGGGAGTGGAAAGGAAAGTTGATTTTAGGGTATGCGCCGTCCAGTGTGAATTCGATGCTGGCGGCGCTGAATCGTTTTTTGGAGTGGCGGGGGATGGGGGATTTGAAGGTGCGTCTGCTTCGGATTCAGAAGCGGATCTTTTCGGAGGTGAAACAGGAATTGACGCGGGATGAGTATTGGAGGATGTTAAAAGCGGCGGAAGCGGCAGGGAAAGAACGGCTGGCGTTGATTTTGAGGACACTGGCATCAACGGGGATCCGAATTTCGGAACTAAAGTATGTGACAGTGGAGGCGCTGGAGTCGGGGGTGATTAATATATGGAATAAGGGAAAGGCAAGGAAAATTTTGCTGCCGGGGCGGTTGTGTGTCTATCTGCGGAGATATTGCAGAAGAGAAAAGTGCGTGTCGGGAAGTATTTTCGTGAGCAGCCGGAAAAATCCGCTGGATCGTTCGAATATATGGAGGGAAATGAAAAAACTTTGCCGGACCTCCGGGGTAATGCCGGAAAAGATATTTCCACATAATCTGCGGCATTTATTTGCTAGAACTTTTTATAAGGAAGAGCATGATTTGGCGCGGCTGGGAGATATACTGGGGCATTCGTCCTTGTCAACGACCCGGATTTACATACGCGAAAGCGGGGAAGAATGCCGGAGGATCCTGGAACGGATGAGGCTGGTATAGCGTAAATGAGAAAATACAACGGAAGAATGATTATGTTGTATCAAGGTTAAAAGAAATCCTCTTTTATGAGGTTAATTGTAGCATAGTTTGTGCAAAAATTCAATTTATGACAGCAAAAACAAAGACCGGAGATCGAAAGAAGGCTTCGGTCTAATTTTTGTCGCCATTTTTGTCCTGAAAATGAGAAATGGATATGGAAAGCTATCGTTTCAGGGCGTTTCGATACAACATAATCATTCTTATGTTGTAAAAAAAATACGTGATAGGAGAAGATGGAGTATGTTTTGTCCGAAGTGTGGGTATGAATTGGGAAACGATGCGGAGAGAAAGTTTTGTCCACAGTGTGGGGCGGAGGTAAGAATCAAAGAAAGTGAACAAAACAAAAAAAATGGAGGAAATATAGTTAAGTGCTTGATAGCATTGGGTGTAATGGGAATGATAATGCTACCGATAATTTATATGGGAATTCCGTCTAAAGTTGCAGTTGTCGATGGTGTAGTACAATTACAACCAGAGGTTAAGCATACGAATTCGGTTGTAGATGGATTTGCTTGGGTTAAACGTGAGAAAGTAAAAAAGATAAAAATTCCTGAGGGAGTAACAAAAATTGGAGAAAGTGCCTTTGAAGGGTGTAGCGCATTAGAAGAGATTGAAATTTCAAATGATGTAACGGAGATAGGAAGTAGAGCTTTTTCAGAGTGCAGTAATCTGAAAGAAATAAGGATTCCAGATAAGGTAATATCAATAGGAACACAAGCTTTTTATAGGTGTTCGAGTTTGGAAAAAGTGGAGTTGCCGCCAGAAATAAAAGATATAAAAGATGACACATTTGCAGGATGTCATATGTTGAGCAATATAGAAATTCCATCTGGACTAGAACGAATAGGAAACAGAGCTTTTTTACAGTGTACTAGCCTAAAAGAAATAGAAATTCCATCTGGAGTAGCGGAAATAGGCAGTGATGCTTTTTTTAATTGTTATAGTCTAGAAGAAATAGAAATTCCGTCCAGCGTAGCGGAAATAGGTAGCGGTGCTTTTCAATGCTGTAGACGGATAAAAAATATAGAGCTTCCATATGGCTTGACAGAAATTCCAGAGGAATTGTTTTATGATGGAGATCCGACATATTCAAAAGATTTAGAATATATAAATATTCCGGCAAGTGTAACTAAAATTGGGGATCGGGCTTTTTATGGGCTTAGTAATTTGAAAAAAGTGGAGATTCCATCTGGAGTAACCGAGATAGGAGAGCAAGCTTTTTATAATTGTAGCAATTTAGAACAAATATGGATTCCAGAAGAAATTACATATATAGGGAAAGAGGCTTTTAAAGGGTGTAGAAAAGCAAAAATAAGGTTTCCGTATTTTATTAAACAATGGAATATTTCTAAATTTGTAGATGATTATGCAAGGTATTCATTTTATTAGACATTTTATATAAGCAGACAAAAGGAGAAATATGGAAAGTTCAAAGGATATATTAAATAGGCTTGAAGTTTCAAAATACGAGTGGATAGAAAATGGTAGTTGGTGGAGAAGAAGAAAGAAAAATAAAGAAAAGAAAGCAGAAGGACAGATAGAAAAATTAGTTGAAGAGACATTGGCGCATTTAGAGCAATTAAAAGTGCTTAATCCTAAAAAATTCGAAGAATTTTATTGGAAAACATGTATGATTGTTGAACAGGATAATGTATACACGAATTCTTATGGAGGAATTATAACAAGTATTGCATTAGCGCCATCTGCCATTGGAGCTTTTTTTGCTATTATTGGCGCTCTGGATGGAGACATTACCCGATATGATTTAATAATTATTGCTTGTGTAGCAGTAATGGCGGTTGGGGTGATTCTTTTGACAATTCCATATTTATGCTGTCTTGTAGCAACGAGAGAACATTCCTATTACCGTTTTTTATTAAAAGTGTTAGATGATATAAGAAATAGAGACGGAATAAAAAATGTTCAAGAAAAAAATGATGTAAACGATAAAAAGGCAAATAAACCAATGGTATAAGGAGAGTGATACAATGTTTTGTCCAAAATGCGGAAGTGAACTCAGGGAAGGTGCCAGCTTTTGCCCGAAGTGCGGTACAAAGATCGGGAACCGCACAGAACCGGCGGCTGCCCCGGTGAAAAAGGTACCGGAGTTTCAGGAGATCAAGAAGAATCTTCCGGAAATGAAGCAGGTGGAAACGTTTATAAAGAGTATTCCGCCGAAGATGGTAGCAGGGATCGCTGCGGCGGTTGTGATTTTGGTTATGGCGGTTAGTTTCCTGGGGCGTCCGAATATGAAGAATCTTGATACGGAGAAACTGACAGAAAAGTATTTCGAGGATCAGCTGGATTATTCGGAAAATAATTATATGTATGAGGCGTGTTTTAACTATATGGCGCAGGATCTGACGACGCAGTTGACGAAAAAGGTTGCCCCTATTTTAAAAACGTTTGATTTATATGAACCGGCGCGCCTGGAAGAGGTGCAGGCGCAGAGGGCGGTGGATAAGCTGACGGAGTATTTTTCGAATGAATCAAACCAGAAAAAGCTGATCAAGACGATCACCCAGTATTCGGATGTGGAAGTGGGTGAGGTTAATAAGGAGGATGGAGTTGTCACGGCAGATGTGACGGTGGAGTATCTGGATATTTCAAGTGTCAATCAGGAGATGTTGGACGATGCTTCCAGTGTAAAAGGGTTTGCCAAACTTCTGGCGAAGGCAAATGGAATGTCGATCACGGGGGCATTGGTCACAGCATCCGGGGATGCTTCGTTTGTTCTGGATGCGTTTAAAGAAAAGGCGGAGGAGTCGGACGCGAGAAAGAGTTATACGGGAACGGTTGAATTTACATATGATAAGGATGAGAAACGCTGGGAGATCAGCCAGATGGATTCAGGACTTTTGAATGCGTATTTTGGTATACAGTAGGAGGACAAGAGGATGGGACTTTTAGAAAATTGGACAAATTCGCTGCAGGAAAAGCAGGGAAGTGGAACAACCTCCCAGAAGGGATTTGATGCTCAGATTGCGTCTACAGAGAAGCAGATTCAGGATACGCTGGCGGAGATTGGAAAGGTTTATGTGCAGCAGCACGGTCTGGATTGCGAGCCGGAGTATGTGGAACTGGTAAACCAGATTCAGAGCCTGGAGGAACAGAAGGCAGTGCTGGAACGCAATAAGCTGGCGGCGCAGGGATTGCGGATCTGTGATCATTGCCACCAGATTATTACACTGGACAGTGCATTTTGCAATAAGTGCGGTTCGAAACTGGAGCCGATCGTGCCGTCCAGCGCAGGCGGAAGATTTTGCCCGGCATGCGGTGCATCGCTGGCAGAAGGGGATGTGTTCTGTGTGACGTGCGGGGCAAAGGTAAATTGAGATAACTGGGGAGGAAAATAGTTATGTTTTGCGGAAAATGTGGAAAACAGATTGAGGATAATGCGAAGTTTTGCCCGTATTGCGGCGCGGTAAGCGGAAGAGGCGCAGCGGGGACGGGGACAGGCGCAGCCCCGGTCCAGAAGATACAGCCGGCAGCGCCGGAACGGGGTCAGCAACCGGAACAGAAACCGGGAAATGCTTCGGAAACAGCGAAGGGAAAGTCCGGAAAATCGAAAACCGGGCAGGTAATCGGAGCCATTGTGTGCATTGGCGTGATAGCTGTGGGGGCATGGAAATTTGGACCGGTTTTACTGGCGGAGACGGAGATGGAGGAAACTGTTGCATTGGAAGAGAGTATGGAAGATGAGACAGTAGCAGACGGGCTGATGGAAGCGGAGGAAGAGCCAACGGAGGCATACGCGGAGAGTGAAACCCTGGTTGAGGAGACGGAGGAAACGGAAGAGCTGGAAGAAACAGAAGAACCGGAGGAGACGGAAATGCTGGCGGATGATGAGACGCCACCTCGGGTGTTTGGAACACTGAACGACGATTATATTCTCCCGGAGTGTACAACGAGATATTATACGGTTGAGGAACTGCGGAATATATCGCCAGATGAACTTAGAATTGCAAAGAATGAGATTTATGCGAGACATGGACGAATGTTTAAGGATCAGGCGTTGAATGATTATTTCCGCTCAAAATCATGGTATAGACCGGTTTATACACCGGAGCAGTTTGATGCGATGGGAGATAGTGTGTTTAATTCGTGCGAGCTTGCAAATCGGGATGTACTGCTGGTATTGGAGCAGGTGGTCGGGGAGTGATATTTTGTACATTAGAAATTTAGAAATGATTTTATGTGAATGAGTAAACGAAAGTTGACAGACACTACGAAAAAGCGTATTATAATAGTGGGTGGGAAATCCCACCAAATTATAAGGAGGTAGTGGTAATGGAGGCAGTAAAAGACTATACCGTTCACATTGACAGTAAAAAAAGAGTGACACTTCGTGGTGCCGCATATCAGTATTACAATGTAAGAGAGTACAAGAATGGCTGTATTATTCTTGAACCAAGAGAATTGATTGTTCCAGAGTCTATTTCTGCAAGAACCTTAAAAGATATGGATAGGGCGATTGCTAACTTTAAGAAAGGTGAAGTATCGGAAGCAGTGGATCTTTCTGATTTCTAAAGAGGTTATACATGGGACTTATAATCAAAATGGGTATCCCGGAAATGTTGGAGTTATGGACAAAGCTGCAGACAAAGCATCGAGACGGAACGATAAAGAAAAAAGAGGAAGAGCTTTATAAAAAATGGGGTAATGCATTAAAGAAACTGTCCGCAGATCCTTTTTATCCGGGATTGAAAACACATGAGGTTTCTGTGTTATCCAGGCGGTATGGAGTTAAGGTCTGGCAGTCTTATTTAGAGAATAAAAACAGCGGAGCCAGGCGGATGTACTGGGTATATGGTCCAGACCAGCAGGAGATTACAATTATTGGCTTGGAACCGCACCCGGAAGACGCTAAGAACGGTGCTTATGACAGGATTACTTTGTCTGATTTGCCGGAAAAATGAATACATGATGTGGAAAGACCGATTATTTGTAATGAATGATAGGTCTTTCTTTCGTTTTAATAGGCGCTTTTCTATATGTGGCAGAAACTATGAATCTTTTGTGAACCTATGGAATCTCCCACCCGAATCTGCTAAAATACAGACAGATTGAGAATGTAATCAGGATATGACAGCGTGGAAAAAGGTTCTGTCATACACGGCAGAGTAAAATAAATGAGGTGAAGATTTTATGGATAAGATTAAAATACTGGTCGTGGACGATGAGGCGAGGATGCGGAAGCTGGTGAAGGACTTCCTTTCGATTAAAGGGTATCAGGTGCTGGAAGCCGGGGACGGCGAGGAGGCGGTGGATCTGTTTTTCCAGCAGAAGGACATTGCGCTGATTCTTCTGGATGTGATGATGCCGAAGATGGACGGCTGGGAGGTTGTGAAGACGATCCGCAAGTATTCGCAGGTGCCGATCATCATGCTGACGGCGAGAGGAGAGGAGAGCGACGAGCTGCAGGGCTTTAATCTGGGCGTGGATGAGTATATTTCTAAACCGTTCAGTCCGAAGATCCTGGTCGCACGTGTGGAGGCGATCCTGCGCCGCAGCAACGGCGGCAGCCAGGATGTGATCGATGTGGGCGGCATCCACATTGATAAGACGGCACATCAGGTCAGCGTGGATGGAAAACCGGTGGATTTAAGCTACAAGGAATTTGAGCTGATGACGTATTTTGCAGAGAATCAGGGAATTGCGCTTTCGAGAGAAAAAATTCTGAATAATGTATGGAATTATGATTATTTCGGCGATGCGCGGACGATCGATACGCATGTGAAGAAGCTTCGGAGTAAGCTGGGCGAGAAAGGCGAGTACATCAAGACGATCTGGGGCATGGGCTACAAATTTGAGGTAAGCGAATGAAACGTTCGGTCCGATGGAAATTTACAATCATATTTGCCGGGTTGATGACGGTTGCAATCGCGCTTATCTGGTGTATCAATAACTGGTTTCTGTCCGGATATTACCAGAATTATAAGATTCATACGCTGGAAAAGGGATATCGGGCGATTGACGCGATTATCCAGGATGAGGTCCGGAATGGCGAGAGTTCGCTGGAGGACGCACAGGCGGAGCTGAATTCGGGCTGGAAAGAGTACCAGAAGTCGAAAGATGGAAGTTCTGATATGGACAGTGCGGATGGCGGTTCGGCTCAGTCTGGTAAAAATGGAACCGGTGATAGGGCTGGCGATGAGACACAGGATGCGTTGGGTGAATATGCGGAAGGTGACACGGTGGTGCTGGAGGATGACTCGGAGGATGCATCGGCGGATGCACTGGATGGGGAGGAAGCTTCGAGCGGCGGTGTCCGGCTGGCAAATGTGATCCGCGAGCTGCGTGACCGGTCGAATATTTCCCTGCTTTTATATGACAGCGAGAGTGACCAGACACTCGTCTCCTCGGCGCGGGATGTGGAAGTCATGCGTGACCGGGTGCGGCGCTATATCGTCGGTCATGCGGGGGCGAAGCGGGATGTATTGCGGGAATATGACAACTACATGATTCAGAAGACGTTTGACCCGCTCAGCAAGACGTTTTATCTGGAAAGCTGGGGGTTTTTCTCGGATAATGCGACCATTTTCATCATGACGATGCCGATGGAGAGCATCCATGAGAGCGCGGCTATCTCAAACCGGTTTCTGATGTTTGTTGGAATCGTGGTAATTCTGGCGGGAAGTATTCTGATTTATTTTATTACCCGGCACATTACGATGCCGATCAAACGGCTGTCGGAGCTGTCGGAAAAGATGTCGAACCTGGATTTTGATGCCCGCTATGAGACAAGCCGCCGCTCGACGGAGGAAATTGATACGCTTGGAAACAGCATGAATGTGCTTTCGGAGCGCCTCAAGACAACGATCGGGGAACTGAAAGAGGCGAATGCACAGCTTAAAAAGGATATTGACGAGAAAGTGCAGATCGATGAGATGCGGAAGGAGTTCATTGCGAATGTGTCGCATGAGTTAAAGACGCCGATCGCGCTGATTCAGGGCTATGCGGAAGGACTCGTCGAGGGCATGGCGGAGGACAAGGAGAACCGCGATTATTACTGCGGCGTTATCATGGACGAGGCTGGAAAAATGAATCGGATGGTGCGCCAGCTTCTGACCTTGACGGCGCTGGAATTTGGGGGAGAACGGCTGTCTGTGGAGCGGTTTGACCTGACGGAGCTGATTGCCAGTGTGATTTCTTCTTCCGGTGTGCTGCTTAAGCAGAATGAGCTGACTGTGGATTTTGACGGGAAGGAACCAGTCTACGTCATGGGCGATGAATTTAAAATAGAGGAAGTCATCACCAATTACCTGACGAACGCGATTCATCATGTGGGTGGCAGGGAGAAGAAGATTCAGATTCGGATTGACCACCGGCGCGATGGAAAAGAGGTTTGCGTGGAAGTATTTAACACGGGAAATCCGATCCCGGACGAAGCGCTTCCGAACCTTTGGACGAAGTTTTACAAGGTAGATAAAGCGAGAACGCGGGAATATGGCGGCAGCGGCATCGGGCTTTCGATCGTCAAGGCGATCATGGAGATGCACCATAAGGCGTGCGGTGTGAAGAACCATGAGAACGGTGTGGAGTTCTGGTTTACGCTGGACACGGCTGGTGAAAAATGAAAATAAAATTTTGCCAGAGACAGAATCTTAGAATTATGAAATATGTTTCAGAATCGTGATTTGCATTATATATGAGATGATATAAAAAACACTTGAAAATACAGGGAATTTCGGCAGCCTGGGGCAAAAATATTTTGTCCCAATATGGTTGAAATTCCCTGTATTTTTGCGTTTTTTTGTCCGAAATTAAAATCTTAAATAAATATAAAAGATCCGTCATTTCCTTGACAACGAAAAGAAAAGAAAATATAATAATAACGTAACAAGATTTAATAATTATGTAACATTTCGACCGATAGATAGCACCACAGCGATTGGGACTCGATTCTTTTGTTTCAGCAATATCTGCGGGAATCACAAAATCTAATTAAGGAGTTTTGAAGCATGAATTTAAATAGAACAAAGAAACTTTTCAGTATGGTATGCGTGTGCTCAATGCTGACCATTGGCAGCGCGCAGGCAGCTTCTGCGGGGCCGTCTACAGGTTATGAGAGCGACATGGTGGCAACCGTGGCAGCAGACCTTTCGATCTATGCGGATGAGGATGAAAACTCAGAAGTAGTAGCGATGGCTGAAAAGGGCGAGTCCTATGACGTAGTTGGAAAGGCAGATGACAGCTGGATCAAGGTAGCGGCCGGTGAGATGGAAGGCTATTTGAAGGTTCAGAGTAGCGTTATGCTCAGCAAGGCAGAGGAAGCAGCTGCAGTCGCAGATGCATTTGTCGCAGAGCAGAGCAATCTCTCGACCAGAGAGCAGTTAGTCAATTATGCACTGCAGTTTGTAGGTGGACGTTATAAATTTGGCGGCAGCGACCCGCACACAGGGGTTGACTGTTCTGGTTTTACGAAATATGTGATGCAGCACGGTGCCGGTGTGAGCCTGAACCGTTCTTCAACTTCCCAGTCCAAGCAGGGTACAGCAATCAGCGCTGACCAGATGCAGCCGGGCGACCTGATTTTCTACGGAAGCGGAAGAGGTATCAACCATGTAGCGATGTATATCGGCGACGGCAAAGTGGTACATGCTTCAACTGAAAGAACCGGCATCAAGACTTCCCCATGGAACTACCGCACACCGGTTAAGATTGTGAACGTGCTGGGTTAAGAATGAATTTACGAAACATCTGCATTGAACCTTTTCATGAAAAAAGGGTTGGATGCAGATGTTTTTTGATTTCATAGGAAATTGCGTCCGATGAAACAAAAAAATATTACTGGCATAAAAAGTAAGAATTACCCTGCATACTTTCGCAGTAAAATTCCATACTAAGACCTGTAACAAGAAAGTGACGGTTAAGCGGCTGTTCACAGGAAGCCGGAACCGACACGTAGAAAACCTGACAGGGCAGGAATTTAGGAGGAATGACTTATGTCAAGCAAAAACAGTTACAGCAACTATGATAACAGTGCCGAGAAAAACAGCACCAAAAATGCATCCAAGAACAGCTCTAATTATGGTTCCAACCAGAGCCAGAACCGCATGCAGAACCAGAGCCAGAACCGTTCCAGAAATAGCTCTAAAAACCAGTATCAGGACAAGACAGAGGATGATTACAGCGATTGTGACTGATGAGACAGGCAGATAAGAGAAAAAATAGTGAATGCCGGGAATGCGGAATATCCACCGTTTCCCGGCATTTGTTCGTCTTTTGTACTTTCGTGCCAATGGAAGAGGCTGCCGCATCTCCTCTGACACCTGTCCGCCGGACAAAGCATATATTAATATTACATAGAGGTAAAAAAGAAATCGGGTTCTGTCAGAAACCGTTTTTGTATAAAATGAGGAGGGATGACGGATGTATCAGACCATACCGGTGCGGTATCTGGACGCGTGGCTGGAGCAAGGGTACACGGGACGGCTGATTGACCTTCGGACGCCGGAAGAATATAATGTGTCTCACCTCTGCGAGGCGGAAAATATTCCATTTTTATGGCTTCAGGATAACCGGCAGACACTTACAGGTGAACGTCCGCTTCTGTTTTACTGTGCGCGGGGGAGTGAAAGCCTTCTGGTGTGCGGCTGGTATGACCGGATGGGATATGAGGTTTATAATCTGGGCGGCGGTTACCGCTTTTATCAGGGGAAGTATCAGTGCAGCCTGAGATAGACACTTTTGCCGCGGCTTTTCATTGACAGATGCAGACCAGTCAACTAGAATAAAAATGGTGAAGACTGTAATGAAAATAAAAGGATTCTTTGCATGAAATGATTTGGCAATGAATCCACAGAGAGATAAGAGGAAAAAAGATTGGAACGATATGAACTGATTGCTCCCTGTCATTTTGGGCTGGAAGCAGTGTTAAAAAAAGAGGTAGTGGATCTGGGCTATGAGGTTACCGAGGTGGAAAATGGTCGCGTAACCTTTATCGGCGATGCGGAGGCGATCTGCCGTGCGAATATTTTTCTGCGGACGGCGGAGCGCGTCCTTTTAAAAGTGGGAAGCTTCAAGGCAGTGACCTTTGACGAGCTGTTTGAGGCGACCCGTGCGATTCCGTGGGAGAAATATCTTCCGAAGGACGGTAAATGCTGGGTTAAAAAGGCGTCGTCTATTTCGAGTAAGCTGTTCAGCCCGTCAGATATCCAGAGAATTATGAAAAAGGCGATTGCCCGTCATATGCAGGAATATTACGATCTGGACCGGATGCCGGAGACGGGCAATGAATATCCGCTGCGCGTCTTTTTCTATAAGGATCAGGTGACAGTCGGTATCGATACGAGCGGCGAGTCGCTGCACAAGCGCGGTTACCGTCAGATGACGAGTAAGGCGCCGATCACGGAAACACTGGCAGCGGCGCTGATTCTTCTGACTCCGTGGAAAGCGGACCGGATTCTGGTCGATCCGTTCTGCGGAAGCGGTACTTTCCCAATCGAGGCGGCGATGATCGCGGCAAATATGGCACCGGGCATGAACCGTTCCTTCCTGTCGGAGAGCTGGACAAACCTGATTCCGAAGAAATGCTGGTACGACGCGATCGATGAAGCGACCGAGATGGTGGATGATACCGTAAAGGTAGACATTCAGGGCTACGATATTGACGGAGAGGTAATCAAGGCGGCGCGGGAAAATGCGGAGAGAGCCGGAGTGGATCACATGATTCATTTCCAGGAGCGCCCGGTGGCGCAGCTGAGCCATCCGAAGAAATATGGCTTTATTATCACAAACCCGCCTTACGGCGAGCGTATCGAGGAGAAAAAGAACCTTCCAGCGCTCTATAAGACGATCGGTGAACGGTTTAAGGCGCTGGATTCCTGGTCGATGTACCTGATTACCGCGTATGAGGACGCAGAGCGCTATATTGGCAGGAAAGCGGACAAGAACCGGAAAATCTACAATGGTATGATGAAGACGTATTATTATCAGTTTATGGGTCCGAAGCCGCCGAGAAGAAAAACGGGGGATCAGGTTGAAGCGTAATGTTTTCTATGGGGCGCTTCTGGTGCTTCTGCTGGGATTTCTGGTACGCGAGAACCGTCTGATTCATATTCCGAAGCAGGTGGAAAAGACGGAGGAGAGCGCCGAGTGGCAGCCGGAGTGGTATGAGCAGATGGCCGAGGAGATTAATGACAGCCCGATCACGCTGGAAGTCGATGGAACAATGGTCGATCCGCAGCTTGGAAGCTTGAGAATGTCGCAGGACGGGCAGTTTATGATACCGTATGGGATGCTGCCGGACGCGCTTTCCTGTGCGGCGCTTCTCTACGATGGAAACCGGCTTGTGATGGAGCGCGGCAATACTCATGCGGAGATGACGGTCGGAAGCCCGGAACTTTTGCTTGGGGAGGAGAGCCAGACGATTGCAGCTCCCCCAGAGTGGGAAAATGGAATCCTGTATGTGCCGCTTGAGGCGGTGACGGAGGTATTTTCCTATGAAGAAAATTGGGATGCAGAGAACCGGAAAATGGAACTGACCGGGTCAGAGGATCCAGCCACGTTTTTGCCGGAATCCTATGATTACCGGAAGGCTGGCCGGGCACCGGCGGTTAAAAACCAGGGGAGTCTAGGAACGTGCTGGGCGTTTGCATCGGTGATGGCGCTGGAAAGTCGTGTCCGGCCGGAGTGGAATGTCAGCTTTTCGGAGGATCATATGTCCCTCCGGAACAGCTTCCATTTTTCACAGAATGCCGGGGGCGAGTATACGATGTCGATGGCGTATCTGCTGGCGTGGCAGGGGCCGGTGCTGGAAGAAGAGGATCCATACGGCGACGGCTATTCGCCTGACGGTTTAAGCCCTGCTTGTCATGTGCAGGAGATACAGGTGTTGCCGGAGAAGGATTATGAGGCGGTTAAACGGGCGGTTTATCTGTACGGAGGCGTTCAGAGCTCCCTGTATACGGCGATGGTCAGTGACCGCGACGATACGCATTATTACCGGAAAGAGACAGGGGCGTACTGGTATAATGGCGGTGAGAAGCCAAATCATGACGTTGTGATCATCGGCTGGGATGACCACTATTCGAGAGACAATTTTAACCAGCCGCCGGAGGGGGATGGCGCGTTTATCTGCGCCAACAGCTGGGGCGGCGAATTTGGGGACGATGGGTATTTTTACGTGTCCTACTATGATACAAATATTGGGATCCACAACATTCTCTATTCCGGAATCGAGTCGGCAGATAATTACGACCACATTTACCAGACAGATCTGTGCGGCTGGGTCGGGCAGCTCGGTTACGGAAAAGAATCGGCATTTTTTGCCAATATTTATACGGCAGAGGAGAAAGAAGAGCTGGAGGCAGTCGGCTTCTATGCAACCGGGGAAAATACATCGTATCAGGTATATACCGTGACGGACGCCGAGGGCAGCTCCCAGTTCGGGCGGCGCAGAAAGGTGGCTTCCGGGGAGGTTGCGAACGCCGGATATTATACGGTTTTGCTGGATAAGACGGTGACGCTGGAGGCAGGCGAACGGTTTGCCGTGATTGTCGAGATCACGACGCCGGGAGCGATTCATCCGGTGGCGATCGAGTACAGTTCGCCGGATAAGGGACTGACGGTCGATTTAAGCGACGGTGAAGGCTATATCAGTTACCGCGGTTCCTCCTGGGAGCGCGTGGAGACGGAGCAAAACTGCAATGTGTGTTTGAAAGCGTATACGAGGAATGTGGATTCCTGGAATTGATTGCTGGTGCGGATGTGAAGGTATGGCGGAAGCTGTTTTTGAAGAACGGTGATTCGGAATGTCGGGATATGAAAAGCTATGCTGTTTGAGGATAAAGGAGCGAGGAAAAGTGAGCGAGAAAATTATATTTGCGACGGGAAATGCGGGAAAGCTGAAAGAGATCCGTGAGATTTTAAAGGATTTAAACCGTGAGATTGTTACGATGCGCGAGGCTGGATTTGAAGGCGAGATCGAGGAAAATGGAACCACCTTCCGCGAGAATGCAGAGATCAAGGCGAAGGCAGTCTGGGAGAAGACGGGCGGCATTGTGCTGGCAGATGATTCTGGACTGGTGATAGATTATTTAAACGGCGAGCCGGGCGTTTATTCAGCGCGGTATTTAGGGGACACACCGTATGAGGAAAAGAACCGGATTTTGATTGAGCGCGTGAAGGATGCAAAAGGAAAAGAGCGGAGCGCCCGTTTTATGTGCAATATCGCGGCAGTGCTGCCGGATGGCAGAGTGCTTCACACAGAAGCGGCGATGGAGGGCGAGATTGCAAAGGAAGCGGCTGGAAATGGCGGATTTGGATATGATCCGATTCTCTGGCTGCCGGAGTACGGCAAAACGTCAGCAGAGCTCACGATGGAGGAGAAAAACCGTATCAGCCACCGGGGCAAGGCGCTGGAGCGGATGAAAGATGCGCTGAAGGAGGCGCTTGGCGAGAGATGAAAAAGATATTAATTACAAGCGACACCCACCGTCGGGATGGTAATCTGCTGGAAGTCATCCAGAATGAAGCACCGTTTGACATGTTCATTCATCTGGGTGACGCCGAGGGAAGTGAGGACATGATTACATCGTGGTGTAAGGAGCAGAACCCGGACTGCGAGGTCTATATGGTGCTGGGAAATAATGATTTTTTCTCCCATCTGGACCGTGAGAAGGAGATTTCGATTGGAAAATACCGCACATTTCTAACCCACGGTCATTTTTATAGCGTATCGGTTGGGACGGAGCGCCTGATCGATGAGGCACAGGATCGCGGCGTGCAGATTGCGATGTTTGGACATACCCACAAGCCGTATCTGGAGCGGCGCGGGGATCTGACTGTGTTGAATCCGGGCAGTCTTTCGTTTCCGCGCCAGGAGGGCAGACGCCCGAGCTACATGCTCATGGATCTGGATGACGAGGGCGAGGCGCATTTTACGACCTGCTATTTGTAGAGGTCTGTTACTGGGCACATATGTGTGTCACTGTACACGCATACGTGCCCAGTAACTATGCGTGTACAGAAACCGAAAAAGCAAATATCCGCATATTGACGCATTTTCGGTAAATTGTTATAATGAGAGAGATTGTGAAAAAGGTACTTATCAATGATTCAATCGACCCAATAAAGATGCCGGGGACGGAGGTTTCGTTTCCGAGGCAGGAGTATGACATGAAACTGGAAGCTTTAATTCAAAATATGACGGATCAGATCAAAGAGGCGCAGCTAAAACTTGGTTATGCCAGGGAGACGATGCGCCTTTATTATCCGCTTTCTTCCCTGAATGCGATGCTGGAGATGCAGGAGACGGATATCCGGGAGCTGGCGAAGAAGATACGGCATGAGCTGGAGGCGAAGAAGGAGAAAATGGGAGATACCCAGATTCGGATCCACGCCGATCGGATCGTCTTTACGATCCCGCCGGATTTTGTGGAGTATGTCCATGAGCAGGTGCCGGAACCGCCGTTTTTAAAGGAGCTGATCCAGTTGTTTCGGGAAAAGCACGCCTGCACAAAGGAAGAGATTACCGCTGTGTTTGAAAAATTCGGTGCGTATGAGTGTCGGCAGATGCCGGACGGCATGGATTTTGATTATGTCATTTATTTTACAGACAGCAGCATCGATGCATATGATTACTGCATCCGTGAGGAGATGGGGCACACGATTTACCACCGATTTGCACGGGCTGATTTTGAGTCATTGATGACGATTCAATAAAAAGGAGATTAGACGGATGGAAAACGAGACAAAGCAGACAAATACGAATGAACAGGAGCCGGATATCTTCGCACAGAAGTTAAGAGAGGCAGATTCCTTATATGCCATTCTTTCCGGATGTACGAAAGAGCCGTATGTATACTGTGATCCGGAAACAATGGATGATGCCATCCTGCTGTTTACGGACGAAGAGGGCGCAAAGGCAGGCGCACAGAAGCTGGCAGAGCAGCAGATTCCGGTAGGAATCGCGAAGGTGGACAGAAAGAGCCTTCTGCTTTTCTATACCAGCCTTTACACGATGGGTGTCAATGCTATCCAGGTACACGTGGGCGAGGAGCAGAAGATGATTCAGCTGACCGAGTTTGTAAGACGCAAAGACCCGGAGGAGAGCAAGAATGGAAAAGTCTGGGTGGAGAACCCGGAGCTGCACCTGACGATGCTTTACTATATGCAGGATCTGCGCCGTCAGCCAAATCAGGAGATTACGCCGGAATTAAACGATTTACAGGAGGAGATCGGCGCGCACTTCACGAAGGGTCGCTATATCGTGCCGCTTCCAGAGGAAGGAAATGGCATTCCGCTGGTTAAATTAAAGAGCGGAGATATTTTCCAGCCGATCTTTACGGATGTGATCGAGTTCCAGCGTTTCAACCGTGAGAAGAAATTCCGCCCGGTTGTCGTAGATGCGCTCAAGCTGTCTCAGGTACTCCCGGAGGAGGCAAAGGGCATCGTTCTCAATCCGCTGGGCGTTAATATGCCGCTGACCGTACAGAAAGTAAAGAAGCAGCCGGAAGCACCGGTCCAGAAGCCGGTATCCGTAGAGGCACAGATCGACGCAGCTATCCGCGAGGTTCAGGCAGAGGCTGGACGGGAGTAGGAAAGGAAAGAGTATATGTATCAGGCAGCAGACGCAAGATATGATGGAATGACCTACAACCGCTGCGGCAGCAGCGGACTCAGGCTTCCGGCAGTTTCGCTGGGATTCTGGCATAATTTTGGCAGCACCGGCGTCTATGAGACAATGCGGAAGCTGTGTTTTACCGCTTTTGACAATGGCGTCACGCACTTTGACCTTGCCAACAATTATGGACCGGAGCCGGGAAGTGCTGAGGAAAATCTGGGACGGATTGTAAAGGAAAATTTCATGCCATATCGAGACGAGCTGATCATCAGCACGAAAGCCGGATACGAGATGTGGAACGGCCCTTATGGAAACTGGGGCAGCCGCAAATACCTGCTCGCAAGCCTCGATCAGAGCCTTACACGCCTGGGACTTCCGTATGTAGACATTTTCTATCATCACCGGATGGACCCGGAGACGCCCCTTGAGGAGACGATGGGAGCACTCGATCAGGCAGTTAAGAGCGGAAAAGCTCTCTATGCAGGACTTTCCAACTACAATGGACAAAAAATGCAGGAAGCCGCTGCGATCCTGCGCGATCTGAAATGCCCGTTCGTCATCAATCAGAACCGCTACAGCATCTTTGACCGCACGATCGAAAACAACGGCTTAAAAGAAGCCGCTGTCAAAGAAAAGAAAGGTCTGATTGCATTCAGCCCGCTTGCACAGGGAACCTTAACCGACCGTTATCTGTACGGCATCCCAGCCGACAGCCGCGTCATGACCGACGGCAGATTTCTCAAAAAAGACCAGCTCACCGAAGAAAAAATCAGCCAGATCCGCGCCCTCAACGAGATGGCCGGACAGAGAGGAGAAAAACTCTCCCAGATGGCGCTCAAATGGGTCATGAAGGATCATGTGGTAACCAGCGTTCTCATCGGTGCGTCCAAACCGGAGCAGATATTAGATAATCTGAAAATGTTGGATGGGGCACCGTTGAGCGAGGAAGAGCTGCTTAAAATCGATCAAATTTGTGGAATAAAATAAACAGAAAACGCCCAGCGGCGCAATTATGCGTACCCGCTGGGCGTTTCCGTCCGTGTTGGCAAACCATATCTATTTAACCGCCACAACCACCCTATTCGGCAGGCAAACCAGCGATTCCCCACTCTCTGAAACGGTTCCCTGCTTCACACAGAGCTTGTCCGGGCAGTCTGCCTCTTCGATCCGGGCACATCCATCTTGAATCACCAGATGATTTTGTCCCCCCTGATACCCGTCGATCCAGGTGTCTATCTCCTCATCCAGCCGGTAGGTGGCGACGGTTGTTCCATTGACACTGACATCAACGGTAAAAGCATCCTTCTGGCGCTGCAAGCGCACAACCAGAAAACCGATGAGTATGACGGCAAGAAGAACCAGAATCAAAACAAAATCATTTCTATTTTTCTTTGATTTCATCAATAAATGCCTCCGCTCCATCCGAGTAAATCAGTTCATAATCATCCGTGATAAAATAAGCATAAATGCCATCCATCGAATTGATGAGTTCCAGGCCCTTATCCAGTCCCATCGAGAAACAGGTCGTGCTGAGTACATCGCCGTCCACCGAACGCGGGGAGACGATCGTCACGGAAACCAGTCCGTTCTGGTACGGATAGCCTGTTTTCGGGTTTAACAGGTGATGGTAATTGACACCGTTTTTCTCAAAATGGCGCTCATAGACGCCGGAGGAGACAACGGACATGTCATCAATATTCAGATCGGCAAAGACCGTTGCATAGTCGGCAAACGGTTTCTGCAGCCCGATGCGGAACGGCTGGTGGTTTGTGCGCTCACCGACACAGAGTACGTTGCCGCCCAGGTTGATGATGGCGCTTTCGACGCCGGATTCGGTCAGATAGTCTTTCATGCGGTCGGCAATGTAGCCCTTGGCGATGGAGCCGAGGTCAATCGTCGTGTCCGGGGAGAGGAAGGTTAAAGTATTTCCGTCAAGTTTCACATTTTTCCAGTTGACGCGTTCTGCCGCCGCTGTTATGTCATCCTCCGCCGGGATCACGTGCTCGTCGCTGGTAAAATTCCAGAGAGAACTGAGCGGTTCGATCGTCAGGTCGTAGGCACCATGGGAAACCTCACTGTAATGCAGTCCTTCAGAAATCATCGCCGCCATATCGTCGGAGACGGTAAAAGTCGTCTCGTCGGCGCTGCGGTGGTTTAACTTGTAAAGCTCGCTGCCCTCGATCGTCTTGCTGAAACGGTTTTCGTACTCCTGGCACATGTCCACACAGTGGTCAAGAATCGCTTCATCCTGCGAATCATAGAGTGTGATGTTGACAAATGTATTCAGCAGAAACGCGGAACGGCTGATCGGCTCCCGGCGGGATTTGCTGAAAAGAAGCGCCGCGCCGCAGCCCAAAAATACGACGGCAAGAAGTGTCAGAAGCGCGGATAAATCCTTTTTTTTCATAAAGAGCTCCATTCTTAAAAATATCGAAAATTCGGTTTGAAACTATGGTTGCAAAAATGTCTGCAACTACTCTAACAAAGGTTGATAGGAAAGTCAAGATTACGGCCCAGAAACTAAACGCATCGGCAGCCAGAACGTTACTGTACACGTATGCGTGAACAGTAACGCCAGAACTGTATCGTACGGAATTTTTAGTTCAGAAAATTCCTATCTGTGAACCGTTACGCGCTTTACAAAACTAAAAATTTTTACTAATATATTTATAGAGGTATACAGAGGAGGAAGAAATGCAGAAAAAAGGACGAGTGGGCACATCCAGAGCCGGAAAAATCGCTTTATATGGAATGATGACAGCACTGGCATTTCTGCTGAGCTATGTCGAGACCCTGATACCGATCAACCTGGGCGTTCCGGGGGTCAAGCTGGGATTGGCGAATCTGGCGTCGATCGTGAGCCTGTATCTGCTGGGAGCCGGTGCGGCAGCGGCGATTGCATTGGTGCGTATCGTGCTGGTAGGATTTACGTTTGGAAACCTGTCGATGATGCTGTATAGTCTGGCAGGTGCTGCGGTCAGCCTTCTTCTGATGGTGGTGTTCCGCCGGTTGGACTGGTTCGGCGTGACCGGTGTCAGCATCCTGGGTGGTGCGGGACACAACATCGGGCAGCTTATCGTGGCGGCGCTGGTGGTGGAAAATGCGAGTCTGTTCTACTATCTTCCGGTGCTTCTGGCAGCCGGAACGGCAGCGGGGGCGCTGATTGGGCTTCTCGGAGGAATCCTGGTAAACCGCTTAAAATGTCTGGATTTGACAAAATTTATGTAAATGGAAGCCACAAGAGTAAGAGGATGTACAGTGACTGTTCATATGCAGGCATTTTTGGAACCGAAAATGCCATGAGATAAGGTGGCGCAATGGTATACGGGCAGCTAAAGTTATAAAAAGGATAAGAATGAAACAGCAAGGTTGTTTTTCAGTCAGGAGGATAGGGTATGGCAGTATATGAAGCAATCAGAAATTTAGTACAGTACGGAGTCAATACGGGGCTTCTTCAGGAGTCGGATCGCATTTACGCGACGAACCAGATTCTCGAGGTTCTGGGACTGGATGAATATGAAGAACCACAGGGCGTATGCAGGGAGATTTCACTGGAAGAGACGTTGAATGCCCTGCTTGATTATGCACATGAGACGGGCGTTTTGAAGGAGGACGGCGTGGTGTACCGCGATCTGTTCGACACGAAGCTGATGAACTGCCTGATGCCGCGCCCGAGCGAGGTGATTGGACATTTCTGGAAATTGTATGAGGAATCGCCGGAGGCGGCAACCAATTATTATTACAAATTGAGCCAGGATTCCAATTACATCCGCCGTTACCGTGTTTCCAAGGATATGAAATGGAAAACGGATACAAAATACGGGGAGCTGGACATCACGGTTAATTTATCCAAGCCGGAGAAAGATCCGAAGGCAATCGCGGCAGCCAAACTGGCAAAGCAGAGCGGTTATCCGAAATGCCTCTTATGCAAGGAAAATGAAGGCTATGCCGGACGTGTCAACCATCCGGCGCGCAATAACCACCGCATTATTCCGATCACGGTCAATGACAGCCAGTGGGGCTTCCAGTATTCGCCGTATGTGTATTACAATGAGCACTGCATCGTGTTCAACGGTGTGCACACGCCGATGAAGATCGAACGGGCAACGTTTGTCAAATTGTTTGATTTTGTGAAATTGTTCCCGCACTATTTTCTGGGGTCCAATGCGGATCTGCCGATCGTCGGCGGTTCGATTTTAAGTCACGACCATTTCCAGGGCGGACATTACACGTTTGCGATGGCAAAAGCGCCGATTGAACAGAAATTTGAGATGGAAGGCTTCGAGGATGTGGAAGCCGGAATCGTTAAATGGCCGATGTCAGTTCTGCGGACCCGTTCCAAGAATCCAGACCGCCTGATTGATCTTGGTGAAAAAGTGCTGCGTGCATGGCGCAGCTATACGGATGAGGATGCTTTTATTTATGCTGAGACGGACGGAGAACCGCACAACACGATCACGCCGATTGCCAGAAAAAATGGCGATTTCTATGAGCTGGATCTGGTGCTCCGCAATAACATCACGACGGATGAGTATCCGCTTGGTGTTTACCATCCGCACGCGAAGCTGCATCACATCAAGAAAGAAAATATCGGTCTGATTGAGGTCATGGGTCTGGCGGTGCTCCCGTCCAGATTGAAACAGGAGCTTGCCGATCTGGCGGAGGCGATCCTTTCCGGAGGCGATATCCGTTCCAATCCAGAGCTTGAAAAGCATGCGGACTGGGTGGATGAGTTCCTGCCGAAGTATGAGCATATAACAAGTGAAAATATAAACGAAATCCTGCAAAAAGAGGTAGGTCTTGTCTTTGAGCGGGTACTGGAAGACGCGGGCGTATATAAGTGTACGCCGGAAGGCAGGGAGGCATTTGCCCGGTTCCTGCGCTCAGTGGGCTTCCGATAAAGAGGAGATAATGGAGAGAGATTTATTTTTAAGAAAATATCGGATCGAACAGGAAGACTTTGACGCGGCGGGCGTTTCCTGGGAGGAATTGACTGCGATCGCGGATCATTATGCGACGATCGAGGGAAAGCTGCGGGAGATTGGCAAGGATTTTGTAGATAAGTATTTGTATGATATTGAAAAAGCGGGGATCCATTCCTACCGTTACCGTACCAAGGCACCGGGGCATCTGCTGGAGAAGATCATCCGCAAGAAAAAAGAGCAGCCGGAGAAATTTGCCCAGCTGGGAGTTGATAATTACTGGAAATACGTGACGGATCTTATCGGTATCCGTGTATTCTTCCTGTACCGTGAGGATTGGCGTCATTTCCATGAATACATCACATCGGCGTTTGAAAATGCCCCGGAGCAGTATGTAAAAGACCGTGAGCGCGATTTTGACAACGATGAGACACACTGCTATATTGCAGAGCGTCCGAAGGTATACCGCCGAAACGGGGACAGCCGGATCTACGATGAAAATGTGATCGAAATCAAGTCAGGCGGTATCTACCGTTCCCTTCACTACATCATCAAATACCGCGGTTACTACGTCGAGATTCAGGCGAGAACGCTGTTCGAGGAGGGATGGAGTGAGGTTGACCACGACATTGTTTATCCGTACCACAAGGACGACGTGATGCTGCGCGATTTCTCCCGCCTGTTAAACCGGCTCTCCGGTATGGCGGATGAAATGAGCTCGTATTTCCGCCGGATGAAGGTGGAGAAGGAGTTTGAAGAGGTCCTGCTCGGAGAATATAAGGAAGACAAAGAGGCGAAGCTGCTCGCAAGTATGCGGGAGCTGCTGGGGAAAGAAGAACGATAAGGAATAGGGAAAAGATAACTGGATCAAAAAACAGGCATTGGAATGCTTGCTATCCACACAGTGGTGGATGAAGAGCATTTCAATGCCTGTTTTGCTGTCATAGGTCTATGAATCTGGCCTTACTGGGCACGTATGCGTGAACCGTGACAATCTGGCTGATTCTAAGGACAGATGCCAGATAGGAATGATAGATAATTGGAAGCACATGGAGCTATAATTATAGATCCAGTTTCAAATCGCCTTCCTTGATCCATCCGGCTTTCCGGCAAAGTGCGCCGAAGAACAGGGTCAAAACAGCCGGAAGCACGAAGCAGATGAGCAGGATGCCCGGCCACATCATCGAATTTCCACTTCCCTGCATGGCGGTGTAGATGCCGATCGGTCCGACGAGACCGCAGGTTCCCATGCCGGAACCGGCTGGAATATTTTCCAGATGGAAGACCATCGTGGAGAGCGGACCGGTGACCATCGAGGCGAGTGTCGGTGGAATCCAGATTTTCGGGTTCCGGACGATATTTCCCATCTGGAGCATCGAGGTTCCGAGTCCCTGTGCCAGAAGACCACCCCATTTATTTTCACAGAAGCTTAAAACGGCAAATCCGACCATCTGCGCGCAGCAGCCTGCGGTGGCGGCACCGCCTGCCAGACCGTCGAGGCTTAACATGATGCAGATTGCCGCACTGCTGATCGGAAGCGTCAGGGCGATGCCGATCAGGGCAGAAACCAGAATACCCATGAAAAGCGGCTGCATGACGGTCGCTGTCTTCACCAGATTTCCGAAAGCGGTCATGAATGCGGAGACGCCCGGACCGACAAACTGTGCGGCCAGGATGCCGGAGATGATGGTGACACCCGGGGTGACGAGAATATCAACCGGTGTCTCTTTGGAGACGATTTTTCCAAGCTCGGCTGCGATGATGGTGGCAACGAGCGCGCCGACCGGACCGCCGAGTTCATTGCCCGCGATGCCGACGGTAGCGGCGGAGAAAAGGACGAGCGTCGGTGCCTTTAAGGCGTAGGCAATCGAGACGCCGAGCGCCGCACCGGTCGCGCTCTTGGCGTAGCCTGCGATCGTAGTAAAAATTACAACGCCTGTCTTCTCCCCCAGTGTGCCGAAGATGGTACCGATCAGAAGAGAAGCAAACAGACCAAATGCCATCGCGCCCAGCGCATCGATGAGATACGTCTGAACGGAGATGACAACCTGCTTCCGTTTCAGAAAAGCTTTCACACGTTCCATATTGATAGAACCTCCCAGAGTAAAATAATTGTGAACGGAATGAATCGTTTCAGCCATTCCGGTCAAATAAATGGCTTACACCTGTCTTGACAGGTGTAATGGACGTTTGTATTTTAACACGAAATGGAGAAAATACAAGAGAAAATATAGAAAAAAGTAAAAAAGTTATGATACAATAAAAAATAATTGACGAGGTGTTTTCGAAAAAGTATGTTCGATTCGAGGGGAGGTATTTCATGCAGAGACGAATTTGTCCGATTTGCGACCATCCGATCAAGTATGGTCATTATTGTTCTTTTTGTAAACAGTGGATCCGGAATCCTAACTATGTCAATGCAACTTATTATCTGAATGAGCGTCACCCGGCGCATGAGACGGACTGTGAGTATCACAATGCGGGATCTGCCTCGTGGGAAACGAGTGCAAGGGCAGGAACAGATGCCATCCGCACGCTTGCGGACCGGGCGAAGGTATATTCCCAGACGCAGAAAGCAGCAGGCGCAGGCAGACAGGCATCCGTCCGGACACAGAACCAGAACAGTATGTCGTATCAGACAACGCAGAGACGAAGCGCGGTGCAGCAAGGAAAAAATCAGAAAAAGAAGGGGAAAATGAGCCTTGTGCTGGTGATTTTGCTGATTTTGTTTGCTTTGTCTGGAATTAATTATCTGTATCGTATGTTTATGTATTTTATTTGGTTCCTATAGATTTTGCCTATGGCAAGATATAGAAAATCAATCCAGAAGATAGCTGTCGGAAGTCTGGCGTTCATTGGGGAAATATGGTATACTGAGCAAAAATCATATAGAATACATAGGCAATAGAGGTCCGGGGCAGAACCGGACGAAATGATGAGAACAGGAGATAAATACGATGAAGATTAAGGATATTTTAGCCAAAGGACAGCCGACGCTTTCGTTTGAAGTGTTCCCGCCGAAGGAGGAGAGCAACTTCGCTTCCGTTGAGAAAGCGGCGCTTGAGATTGCAAAGTTAAATCCGTCATTTATGAGCGTGACCTACGGAGCAGGCGGCGGCACAAGCCAGTATACGGTCCAGATCGCATCGGATATCCAGAGCACCTGCCAGGTGCCGGCGCTGTCACATCTGACCTGCGTCTCCTCGACCCGTGAGAAGGTGCACAGTGTCCTGCGCGAGATTCAGGCACACGGAATTGAGAATGTCCTGGCACTTCGCGGCGATATTCCGAAAGACGGCAAGGTAGAAAAAGATTATCAGTATGCATCCCAGCTGATCCGCGAGATCCGTGAGACCTGCCCGGATCTGTGCATCGGCGCAGCCTGCTATCCGGAGGGACATGTGGAATCGGTCAACAAGACGGTGGATATCGGGCATCTGAAAGAAAAAGTGGAAGCGGGCTGTGATTTTGTGACGACTCAGATGTTCTTTGACAATAATATCCTTTATAATTACCTGTACCGTATCCGAGAAAAAGGAATCACGGTTCCGGTTGTCGCAGGCATCATGCCGGTGACAAACATAAGTCAGATTAAGCGCATCTGCAGCATGTCCGGCACCTACCTTCCGGCACGCTTCAAGGCGATCGTAGATCGTTTTGGTGATAACCCGGCAGCGATGAAGCAGGCAGGTATCGCCTATGCAACTGAGCAGATCATCGATCTGATTGCGAACCATGTAAATGGAATCCATGTATATTCAATGAATAAACCGGATGTAGCGGCGCAGATTAAGAACAACCTGTCGGAGATTCTGTAATGGCGGAAGTCAATCGGAGAGAAATATATCGGTATTTAGGAATTAAAGGGCAGCAGGAGCCGGATCCGCAGACGAAAGATCTGGTGGAGGACTGTCTGGGAGAATTAGAGCGGTCCGTCAACTGCCGGAGCTTTTACAGACGCTATCCGCTGACGCTGCTGCCAGATTCAGAACTTGATTTTACGTGTTTTAAAGTAAAAAGCCGGGCGCTCAGCCGCAATTTAAAGGACTGCCAGGAGGTCATCCTTTTTGCGGCGACGCTGGGGGCTGGTGTGGATCTGCTTCTGCGCCGATACAGCCGTCTTTCGATGAGCCGGGCGGTTGTCCTGCAGGCGTGCGCGGCGGCACGGATTGAGAGTTACTGCAATGAAATCAATGACAAATTAAAAGCGGAGGCAGCAGAAGAAGGACTCTATCTGCGTCCCCGCTTTTCGCCAGGTTATGGAGATCTGCCGCTTTCGTGCCAGCCGGATTTTTGCCGGGTACTGGAAGCGGAAAAGACGGTGGGGATTACATTGACGGAAAGTTTTTTGATGATGCCGTCCAAGTCGGTGACGGCGGTCATCGGAGTATCGAAGATAGCGGCGGGCTGTGTGAAAGAGGGCTGTGAGGTCTGTTCAAACAAAAACTGCCTGTACCGGAGAGATAAATAAGTAAGAAACAAAAACAGAGAGGAAGCTGACATGGGTATACGGGAAGATTGGAACGATAAAATACTGGTATTTGACGGAGGAATGGGAAGTCTTTTGCAGGGAGCCGGGCTGAAACCGGGCGAACTGCCGGAAACCTGGAATATCAAGCATCCGGAGGTTCTGGTAAAGATCCATGAGGATTATCTGAACGCGGGCGCGAATATTATTTTATCGAATACATTCGGCGCGAACCGCCTGAAATACAATGAGGCAGCCGAGTTTAATCTGGATGAGATCGTGGATGCGGCGATGAAAAATGCCCGGACAGCGGTAGAACACTGCGGCCGTGGTTATGTAGCGCTGGATCTGGGACCGACCGGACGCCTTTTAAAGCCAATGGGTGATCTGGACTTTGAGGAGGCGGTCTCCATCTATACCGAGGTGGTAAAGGCAGGCGTGCGAGGCGGCGCGGATCTGATTCTGATCGAGACGATGAGCGACACGTATGAACTCAAGGCAGCGGTTCTGGCGGCAAAGGAAAATTCCGATCTTCCAATCTTTGCAACCACAATTTTCGATGGAAAAGGCAAACTTTTAACCGGCGGAACACCGAAGTCCGTTGTGGCACTTTTGGAAGGTCTGGGCGTGGATGCGCTCGGAATCAATTGTGGATTAGGTCCGGTTCAGATGAAGCCGATTGTGGAAGAACTGCTTCGGTATGCGTCGATCCCGGTGGTTGTCAATCCAAATGCGGGACTTCCGCGAAGCGAGGGAGGAAAGACCGTATATGATATTGATCCGCCAGAATTTGTCGAGGAAATGAAAGGAATGCTGGAGATGGGCGTTTCGGCAGTCGGGGGCTGCTGTGGTACGACCCCGGAGCACATCCGTCTGCTGGCAGAGATGTGTAAGGGCAGAACGAGAAAGCCGATCGAGCCGAAAAATGACACTCTCATCACTTCCTACGCGTCGGTAGTTGAGATGGGAACCGATCCGGTCATTATTGGCGAGCGCATCAATCCGACCGGAAAATCAAAATTCAAACAGGCGCTGCGCGATCACAACCTGGAATATATCCTGCGCGAGGCGATCACCCAGCAGGAAAATGGCGCTGCGGTGCTTGACGTCAACGTGGGACTGCCGGAGATCGATGAAGTGGCGATGATGCGCGAGGTCGTACAGGAATTGCAGGCGGTGACCGAGCTTCCGCTGCAGATTGATACGACTGATACAGAGGCGATGGAACAGGCGCTGCGTATTTATAATGGAAAGGCACTGATTAACTCTGTCAATGGCAAACAGGAGGTCATGGACGCTGTATTTCCGCTGGTAAAACATTACGGCGGCACGGTGGTTGCGCTGACGATCGACGAGGAAGGCATTCCGGCGACGGCGGACGGACGTATGGCGATCGCGCGGAAAATCTGTGCGGAGGCGGAAAAGTATGGCATCCAGAAAAAAGACATCGTGATCGATGCGCTCTGTATGACGATCAGCTCCGAGCCGACCGGCGCGCTGGTGACACTGGAGACGGTGCGCCGTGTCCGCCAGGAACTTGGCTGCAATACGATTCTCGGCGTTTCAAATATTTCCTTCGGATTACCGCAGCGTGAGATTGTCAACTCCAATTTCTTTACGATGGCGATGCAGAGCGGTCTGACCGCGGCGATCATCAATCCAAATTCGGCGGCAATGATGCGTTCTTATTATAGCTACCGGGCCCTGGCAGCACTGGATGAACACTGCGGCGATTATATTGAGCAGGCAGCGCGGCTGGCGATTCCAAAGGCAGGTGCGGGCGGAGCTTCCGGCGCAGGTGCAGCAGGCAGCGCAGGTTCGGGTGCCCCGGCGGCAGGTGCAGCTGGAGCTTCCGGCAGTGCGGACACTGGCAGCCAGGCATCCGGTCCGGAGCATCAGCTTACGGTTAGTGTGGAGAGAGGTTTAAAAGAGCAGGCGGCATCGGCAGCCGGGGAACTCTTAAAGACCATGGATTCCCTGACCGTCATCAATTACTGCATGATCCCGGCACTCGATAAGGTCGGAAAGGGTTTTGAGGCAGGCACCGTCTTTCTGCCGCAGCTTCTGATGAGTGCGGAGGCGGCAAAATCGGCGTTTGAGGTCATCAAAAACCAGATGGAGTCCTCCGGGGAAGCAGGAGAGAAGAAGGACAAGATCGTGCTGGCGACCGTCAAGGGTGATATTCATGACATTGGAAAAAATATCGTAAAAGTATTATTGGAGAATTACAGCTATGATGTGCTGGATTTAGGTAAGGACGTAGCTCCGGAGGCGATCGTGGAAGAGACGATCAAGAACCATGTAAGACTGGTTGGTCTGTCCGCCCTGATGACTACCACCGTGCCGAGCATGGAGGAGACGATCAAGCAGCTCCGCAAGGAAGCACCGTGGGCGAAAGTCATGGTCGGCGGCGCGGTTCTGACCCAGGAATACGCGGATATGATAGGAGCGGATGCGTATTGCCGCGATGCGATGGCGTCTGTTAATTACGCGCAGCAGGTGCTGGTCTAACGCTTGACAGTCTGCCCTACTTAGACTAAAATTAGAGTAATTAGAAACTAAGAATTGACGAGGGAGGGACAGCTATGGTATCGAAGAAAGTGAAAGTGGTTAATCCATCGGGACTTCACCTGCGGCCGGCTGGCGTGCTTTCGCAGACCGCGATGAAATTTAAGAGCCGGACTCTGATTGAGTGCGGGGAGAAACATATTGTGGCAAAGAGCGTGCTGAACGTGATGGCAGCGGGTATCAAGTGCGGCACCGAGATCACGGTTGCCTGCGACGGACCGGATGAGGAAGAAGCGCTGAAGACGATTACCGAGGCGATCGAGAGCGGACTCGGAGAAGAACTGGAACAGTAAGGTATCAGCCATTGCCTGCACAGTGTGCGGACGGTGACACACATATCAGAACCAGAGGGGGATATTGCAGAACGGCAGAAATTGCAGTTGTGCAGGTATCCCTTTTTAGATGGAAAAGAGGGGTTTTTATGGAACTGAAAATTTACGAACACAAAGCGCAGTATTATGAAACCGACCAGATGGGAATCATTCACCATGCAAATTACCTACACTGGTTTGAGGAAGCGCGGATCGACATGATGGAGCAGATGGGAATGGGATATGACATCATGGAAAAACAGGGGATCATAAGCCCGGTGTTGTCGGTTCACTGCGATTATAAGAGCATGGCGCGGTTTGGCGAGACGGTGCAGGTGCTGGTTCAGATGAAGGAATACAACGGCATCCGCATGACGCTGGAATACACGGTTTTTGACAAGGAAACGGGCGCAATCCGCTGCGTGGGCGAGAGCCGCCATTGTTTCCTGACCCGCGACGGAAAGCCGGTTTCCCTGAAACGCAACTATATCGAGATGGATCGTGCGTTTAGGGAATACAGCGAACAGAGCCAAAAAGAAGAGTAAATGCTGACTGGTTCGAAAATGACAGATGCGCTTATAAAGTGCTTGAAAAGCGGGAAAATTGTGGTATGATGTAAAAGATAAAAAAAGAAACGCAGAGTAGGAATACAGGCGTTAAGTGCCGGTTGAACAGGGAGTTGTCAGCCGGACGAAGAGACCCTCCGGGGTTTCGCGGTCAGTATTCCGCATCCCGCTGCATCGTTGATACAATCTATCTCCTGATGTGGTTCGAGAGATCTGCAGAAAAGGAGGTATTTTTTTATGAAAAAATTTGCAGTATGTTATCAGGCATCCTTTCAGGAACTGAAACACGTGAAAACACTCACGACTGCCGCCATGCTGATGGCTGTCTCCGTTGTTCTGGGATACTTCACGATTGAGGCTGGTCCGTATTTGAAAATCGGATTCGGCGGTGTGGTCAACCAGTTTGTCTACTACCTCTTCGGTCCGGTGGCTGGAGCGGTCTATGGCGGAGTCTTGGACCTGGTCAAATATGTCGTAAAGCCGACGGGGGCATTTTTTCCGGGATTTACGCTGAATGCGATGCTGGGCGGCGTGCTATATGGCACAATTCTGTATCGGAAACCGCTTACCTTCCGCCGGGCGCTCTGGGCGGATCTGGTGGTGGCGCTGATCTGCAACATATTTTTGAACACACTCTGGCTTAGCATGATGTCTGGAAAAGCAATGATGGTGCTTCTGCCGATGCGTGTGCTTAAGAATCTCATCAAGTGGCCGGTGGATGCAGCACTCTTTTATCTGATTGCAAAACGGATGGAGAGTCTTGGGCTTGTGCGGATGATCCGTAAATTCCAGGCGGAGTGATGCTGGAGGATTCGTTTTGAGCAAAAGGAAACATACATGGACAGCGAAAGTCTGCAGGCACGGTGGCTGCATGCCATGAAAGGAACCGTTTATGAAAAAATGCATCATGCATGATGGAGGAAAACAGATGAGAGAAAAAGCAGTTTCGCGGAGCCGGGAACATTCGAAGGATGTGGCGCTTTGCGGTCTGTTTGCGGCGCTGGTCGCCGTGGGGGCATTTATCAAGGTTGTCATTCCGACCGGCGCAGATACCATGAACTTTACCTTGCAGTGGTTTTTCGTGATGCTGGCAGCATTTCTGCTGGGCTCCAGACGGGCATTTACCAGTGTGGGTGTCTATTTGCTGATTGGACTTGCGGGCGTCCCGATCTTTGCACGCGGCGGCGGTCCGGCGTATCTGCTGCGCCCGACCTTTGGTTTTCTGCTGGGATTTCTCCTTGCGGCGTGGGTCATGGGAAAGGTCTGTGAATGTTTGAATTCCTGGAAAATGGGAGCGCTGATGACGGCGGCGACGGCTGGATATGTGGTATATTATGGAATGGGAATGGTTTATTTCTATCTGATTACCCATCTCGTAACCCTGCAGCCGATCGGCTGGAAAGCGATTGTGCTGGTTTACTGCCTGCCGGAGATGCCGGCGGATTATATTCTCTGCATTCTGGCGGCGATCATGGCAAGACGGCTGCGCCCGATGGTACAGGCGTATCTGTAGAGAAAAATGAATAGGATATAAAAAAGACAGACAGTCTGAATGCAGTGCAGCAAACGGGCTGTCTGTTTTTGTCTCATAGAAAACGTTACTGTTCACGCATACGTGTACAGTAACGGCACATTCTTTTGTAACGCTGCCAGTTGTGTTTGCCCCTATCATTTTTGCAGAAAATATGGTAAAATGTACGGAGATTACGACAGGGGAGGATTTGGGCGTTACAGGTTTTTGGTCTTGGAAAACGTCTGAAGAGGATGCAAAAACGAAAACCAGCGAACGATCAGAATCCAACCTGATAAAAAGGAGAAGTATGTATGAGTGAGAATTGCAGTCATAATTGTTCAAGCTGCGGCGAAACGTGTGCCAGCCGGACGATGGAGAGTTTCCGGGTGCCGTTAAATCCACAGAGTTCAGTTAAAAAAGTAATTGGTGTAGTCAGCGGCAAGGGCGGCGTCGGAAAATCCCTGGTGACATCCCTGATGGCATGTAAGATGCGTGCGAGAAACAACCGCGTTGGCATTCTTGATGCAGATATTACAGGACCGTCGATCCCGAAGGCATTTGGCATTCACGGCATGGTAGGTGTGACAGCGGATCAGCTGATGTTGCCGCGCACGACCTCGACGGGGATAGAGATTCTTTCTTCGAACCTGATTCTGGAGCATGAGACGGATCCGGTAATTTGGCGTGGACCGGTTGTGGGCGGCGTGATTAAGCAGTTCTGGAGCGAGGCACTCTGGAAGGACATTGATTATATGTTTGTCGATATGCCTCCGGGAACCGGCGATGTGCCGCTGACTGTATTTCAGTCCCTGCCGCTGGCAGGTATTATCATTGTGACTTCCCCGCAGGAGCTGGTTTCGATGATCGTGGCAAAAGCGGTCAACATGGCGAAGAAGATGGATATTCCGATTCTGGGACTGGTTGAAAACATGAGTTATCTGGAATGTCCGGACTGCGGAAAGAAGATTTCTGTGTTCGGTGAAAGCCATATCGAGGAGACGGCAGACGAGTATGAGATTCCGGTGCTTGCGAAGATTCCGATCGATCCGTCGATTGCGTCCAAGGTGGACGAGGGGCTGGTTGAGTATGTGGAATCCCCATGGCTGGATGCGGCGGCTGACGCAGTGGAGAAGGCATAAAAGAATATAGATATATAGAAGAGGTGGAAGAATACAAATGAATATTGCTCAGAATCCCAACAGCGAGCTGAGCCATTTCGCGGTCAATACGCCTCAGGTGTTTGAGATTCCTGAGACATTCCGGGAGACGGCAAGGCAGTTTCAGGAAGCGATGATGCAGTACAGCTGCGCGATTCGAGAGTTTAAGACGAAGCTGGAAGTGCTCAACGATGAGCTTTCCATGCGGAATGCAAGAAACCCGATCGAGATGATCAAGGCGAGAGTGAAGAAGCCGAAGAGTATTGTAGAAAAACTGCAGCGGCGCGGACTTCCGCTTTCGATCGAATCGATGGAGTCCAACCTGGATGATATAGCGGGTGTCCGTGTGATATGTTCGTTTGTGGACGATATTTACGAGATCAGCCGGATGCTGGAACGCCAGGATGATGTGACCATCATTGCGATCAAGGATTATATCAAGGCGCCGAAGGAAAACGGCTACCGCAGCTACCACATGATCGTGGAAGTACCGGTATTCTTTTCAAGCAGTAAGAAAAATATCCGTGTGGAAGTCCAGATCCGCACGATCGCCATGGATTTCTGGGCGAGTCTGGATCACCAGCTCAAGTATAAAAAGCAGCTGGATGCCCAGGAAGCCGCAGAGATCGGTGCGGAGCTGAAAAAGTGCGCGGATGTCATCGCGGAGACAGATTGCAAGATGTTAAGCATCCGTCAGAAGATTGAGGAAAAACATCCGACGCAGGAAGAATAGTCGTGATGTAAACGAATAACTCATGTATCGGGGTGCTTTGGGTGGCTGAAGCGCCTGCCATATCTTTAATACATAAAATAGGACAGGGTTTCGGTAATTCGGAACCCTGCTTTTTTATAGATCGAGAGTGCCGGATAATTGTCACTGCTGACGTGAAGAACAATTCGGGTGCAGCCGCGCGCGATCAGATCGTTTAAGACCAGACAGAAAGCAGCTTCACCGATTCCTAGTCCGCGGCAGAGGTCATGGACCCGGAAACCGTAGAAACAGGCATGAAATGTGCCGGGAACGTCCGGGACGGGCTGCATACGCGCCATGCACACGGCAGCCGGAGAGCACATCGGATCTGGCGGAGTCTCTAAAAATTTATAGGTCAGAATTGTAACGGCCGGATCTGGATCATCGGCGCTGTGGAAGCAGTCCCAGCAGCTGTCGGGATCAACACTTTCGTTGACGTCACCTTCCGGTGCAGAAGTGCAGGTAAAGGTAAGCGGGCGTTTTTCAACCATGGGAGAGTCAAAGCGTTCGGCCGCCGGGTCAAAGTCCCATTTCATCTGATATTCCTGATCAACGCGGTCAGCGTGAATGGCTTTCATCGTGGCAGCCGTATCAGCAGATTCCGGGTCAACCGGAAATAGAATATCGTGCTCACCGGAGATGTCGCAGGCTTTTTCTAAGAGTGCGGCAAAATATCCGCGTCGGCGCAGGGAAGGGCGGGTGAAGGCGATGCATTCGACGGGTTCCTCGTCCGAAGAGCCATCCGGTGGAAGGATCATTCCCATGATGGCTGCAAGTGTCTCTGATTCATCCAGAAGAAGCAGGAAACAATTTCCGTCTTCAAATGGAAAAGAAATGTGGATCGGCTGCGTCTTCTGGCATTCATTCAACAGTGCCAGGATCTGTTCTGCCTGTCTGGCAGAGAGAGAGTTTGTCTGAATTAAATTCATAACTTCTAATCCTTTCTTTCTTGCAATACAAAGTGTACCAGCTACAAAAGCAGCTGAGAAGATAAGTCTTTCATAAAGATAAACGTATTTGCGGATAAAAACTTCACGTTTTTTGGATCGAAAATGTCTGGATTTTACGAATCGGAAAAGCTTACCTGTATCGTATAAAAAAGACGCAAAAAATTCAAGGAAATTGACAGAATTTATGCTAATTTTCATATTGTCCTATAAATTTGGGAGTGATAGAATAGAGGCATTAAATACGAAAGGTGAAGACATCATGAAGTACTTGAAAGAAGTGACAATTATTTTTGGCATCACAATGCTGGGAGAGTTTTTGAACTATCTGCTTCCGTTTCCGGTTCCGTCCGGCGTATACGGATTGTTCATTCTTCTGCTTCTGCTTTGCACAGGTGCATTACATACAGAAGATGTGGCGGAAGTGGGAGATTTCTTCCTGGATACGATGCCGATTATGTTTATACCGGCAGGTGTAGGTCTGCTTGACAGCGTGCAGGAGGCGGAGTCCATCCTGGTGCCGCTGACAGTGATTACCGTGATTTCGACGGTATTTGTTATGGTTGCGACCGGGTGCGTGGCGCAGAGCATCATCCGCAGAAAGAATAAAGGAGGTGCGAAAGCATGAATGGACTGATTCATTCTTCTCTTTATTTTGGAATGCTGGTCAGCGTTGGCGCGTATATGTTGGGCGTCTGGCTGAAAAAGAAGACCGGCTGGGCGATTTTAAATCCGCTGCTGGTTGCAATTATAGTTGTGATTGCATTTTTATCTGTTTTTCATATAGAATATAAGGAGTATAACCGCGGTGCGGTGTATCTGGGCTATTTCCTGACACCGGCAACGGTCTGTCTGGCGATTCCGCTGTATAAGCAGCTGGAGCTTTTGCGCCAGCACCTGATTGCGGTTGCTTCTGCAATTGTGGCAGGGGTAGCGGGAAGTGTCGGCAGTATCTATGTGATGTGCCGTTTCTTTCAACTGGAGCATACGCACTATGTGACATTGCTTCCGAAGTCCATTACGACGGCGATTGGCATGGGCGTCAGCGAGGAAGCGGGAGGTATCGTGACGCTGACGGTTATCAGCATTATAATTACAGGAATTTTGGGAAATATTATAGCCGACTGGCTGTTTCAGATATTTAAAATTGAAGAGCCAATCGCGAAGGGTCTGGCACTTGGAACAGCAGCCCATGCGATTGGAACGGCAAAGGCGCTGGAATTAGGCGAGATCGAGGGTGCGATGAGCAGCTTGTCAATTGCGGTCGCCGGTCTTTTGACCGTAGTGGTAGTACCACTGATGTCGGGACTGATTTAAAGGTGGTGCTGAAACGGTCAGAATTTGTATAGAAATTGGAATGCACATAGAGAGGCAGAGAAAAAGATACTGCGGGTCATGCGCATGATAACGGCAGCAAAAAGATAGGAGGGGAGCAGGTATGATGAATTTGTATGAGGCGATAGGATGTCGCCATTCAGTTCGAAAATACACCGATCGGGAGGTCACGGAGAAGCTGCGTGGGCAGATCCTGTCCTATTTTGATAAGACCTCCCGGTTAAATGACCGGATCCGGGTTGAGGCAGTGATATTCGACAATACAAAGAAAAAAGCCGATGTCCACGGACTCTGGAAGGTGGATGCTCCCTACTATCTGGCGATCTATTCGGACCAGGAGGAAGGCTGCGAGCGCAATGCCGGTTATCTGATGGAGCAGATGGTGCTCTATATGACGGCAAAAGGGCTTGGAACCTGCTATTTGGGCAGCGTGCAGCCGGCGCAGAAGGTGCGCGGCGGCAAACGCTGCCTGATGATGGTCGCATTCGGCTACCCGGAGGGCAAGCTCTACCGTGAAAGCCCGCTGGCAAAGCGCCTCCCGCTCAATGAACTCTGTATTTTCAAGGAAGAAGCCGGAGAGCAGATGAAGACGATTCTCCGTGCGGCGCGTCTCGCACCGTCCGCGATGAACACCCAGCCGTGGCGCTTCATCGTCTATTCCGACCGAATCTATGTGTTCGCCCTAAAAACCCGCTTTCCGGGCAAAAGCTTCCATGCGATGCGCGAATTCAGCATCGGCATTATGCTCTCCCACATTATGCTCGCCGCCGAAGAACTCTGGATGGAACTTCAGACGGAGACGGAGGAACATTTTGCGGCTAAAAGTTACAAAAATGGAGATTATGTGGCGACGTTGACGCTGCATTAGATGCTGCATTAGATGCATTGATTCATTGTGTTAAATGTTGAAATAGTTTATATTTAAGCAAGAAAAACTAATTTTGTAATTTTAAAACCAATTATTCAAAGAAACGATACACTCAAGAAAGAAGCGCGCCAGCCGTCCGATGCCGTGACAGCTGGCGCGCTTCTTTCGGGGCAATCAAAAGGGCATGAGCAAAAACCCTTTTTTCCTTGCTCCGTGCCCTTGAAAGCGCCCTCCACTTATGATAAAATAAGTTGATTATTTATGAGAGATACTCTGGAGGAGAACGTGATGGTTAGTAAATTGATTGAGAAGATTCAGAAGACAAAGGCACCGATCTGTGTAGGACTGGATCCGATGCTTGGATATATTCCGGAGCACGTGAAGGAAAAAGCATTTGCGGAGTTCGGAGAGACCCTGGAAGGAGCGGCAGAGGCGATCTGGCAGTTTAACTGTGCGATCGTGGATGCGACGGTTGATCTGATTCCGGCGGTCAAACCGCAGATTGCGATGTATGAGCAGTTTGGCATCGAAGGCCTGAAAGCGTATGACCGGACTGTCAAATACTGCCAGCAGAAGGGCTTAATTGTCATCGGAGACATCAAGCGCGGCGACATCGGTTCCACATCGGCTGCCTACGCAACCGGTCATCTCGGCAGCGTGAAGGTTGGAAATACGACCTGTTCCGCGTTCAATACCGAGTATGTGACGGTCAATCCGTATTTGGGAACCGACGGCGTGAAACCATTTGTGGACGAGTGCAACGCATCCGACCGCGGTATCTTTGTACTGGTAAAGACTTCTAACCCATCCAGCGGCGAGTTCCAGGATCGTCTGGTGGACGGCCGCCCGCTTTATGAGCTGGTAGCGGAGAAGGTCGTTGAGTGGGGGGAGGCTTCCATGGATGGCGACTACAGTAATGTAGGCGCAGTTGTGGGCGCAACTTACCCGGAGATGAGCAAGATTCTGCGTAAGCTGATGCCGAAGACTTACTTTCTGGTTCCGGGTTATGGCGCACAGGGCGGTACGGCAGAAGACTTAAAATACTGCTTCAACGAGGATGGACTGGGCGCGATCGTCAATTCTTCCCGCGGTATCATCGCAGCATACAAGAAAGACGCATACGCCAAATTCGGTCCGGAGCATTTTGCGGACGCATCGAGACAGGCTGTCATCGATATGATTGCGGACATCGGACGCGTACTGTAAGGAGGAGCTCATGGCACAGAAGAAAGAGACAGCAGTTGTATACAGTCAGGAAGAACTGGCACCTGGCATTTTCAGTATGTGGATCGTGACGGACATAGCGGACGAGGCGAGACCGGGACAGTTTATCTCGGTCTACAGCCAGGACGGTTCCAGACTTCTTCCGCGCCCGATCAGTATCTGCGAGGCAGATCCGGATGAAGGACGCCTGCGGATCGTATACCGGATTGCCGGTAAAGGAACGGATGAATTTTCCAAATATGTTTCCGGAGACCCGATCGACATCATGGGACCTCTGGGAAATGGTTTCCCGCAGGAGGGCGAAAATGTATTTCTGATCGGCGGCGGTATCGGTGTTCCGCCGATGCTTGAGATGGCGAAACAGTTAAACTGCGAAAAACAGATCATTTTAGGATACCGGGATGAAAATCTCTTCCTCCGGGATGAATTTGAGGCATATGGAGAAGTCTTTGTGGCGACCGAGGACGGAAGCGTCGGCACGAAGGGCAATGTCCTGGACGCGATCCGGGAGCAGAACCTGACGGCGGATGTGATCTACGCCTGCGGACCGACCCCGATGCTGCGCGCCATCAAGGAGTATGCGGCAGACAAGGGAATCAAGTGCTATATTTCCCTGGAGGAGAAGATGGCATGTGGAATCGGCGCCTGTCTGGCATGTGTCTGCCAGTCGAAGGATGTAGACCACCACAGCAATGTACACAACAAGCGGATCTGCAAGGATGGTCCCGTATTTTTAGCCGAGGAGGTAGAATTATGAGACAGATGGCAGTCAATCTTGCGGGTGTAGAGCTTAAAAACCCGGTCATGACGGCATCCGGAACCTTTGGTTCAGGGGCAGAGTACGGCGAGATGGTCGATCTGAACAAGCTCGGCGCGGTTGTGACCAAGGGTGTGGCAAATGTGCCGTGGCCAGGCAATCCGACCCCGCGTATTGCGGAGGTGTACGGCGGCATGATCAACGCGATCGGCTTACAGAATCCGGGGTATGATTTATTTGCATCGAGGGATATCCCATTTTTACGTCAGTATGATACGAAGATTATCGTCAATGTATGTGGAAAAACGACGGAAGATTACGTCGATGTAGTGGAAAAACTGGCGAGCCAGCCGGTCGATATGCTGGAGATCAACATTTCCTGCCCGAACGTCAAGGAGGGCGGCATCGCATTTGGACAGGATCCGAAAGCAGTGGAGGCGATCACCCGCGAAGTAAAACGCCATGCGAAACAGCCGATTATCATGAAGCTTAGCCCGAATGTTACCGACATCACGGAGATGGCGAAGGCAGCCGAGGCAGGCGGTGCGGATGTGCTGTCCCTGATCAACACACTGACTGGCATGAAGATCGATATCAACCGGAGAACCTTTGCGGTAGCCAACCGTACCGGCGGTCTGTCCGGCCCGGCAGTGAAACCAGTGGCAGTTCGCATGGTTTACCAGGTGGCGCAGGCGGTCAAGCTTCCGATCATCGGCATGGGCGGTATCATGAATGCGGACGATGCGATCGAATTTATTCTGGCAGGCGCAAGCGCGGTGGCAGTCGGTACGGCGAATTTCCATAATCCGTATGCGACGGAGGAGATCGTGAAGGGCATCGACGCCTACATGGCAAAATATGGCATTGAAGATATACATGAACTGATTGGTGCGGTTCGGTAAGATAGGAGAGTATGATGGAACAGTATAAGCAGGAATTTATCAATTTCATGGTAGAGAGCGAAGTGCTCAAGTTTGGCGAATTTACCTTAAAGAGCGGACGTAAATCTCCGTTCTTCATGAACGCGGGTGCATATGTAACCGGTACGCAGCTGCGCCGTCTGGGCGAGTATTACGCAAAGGCGATTCATGACAACTATGGTCTGGATTTCGATGTCCTGTTTGGACCGGCTTACAAGGGAATCCCGCTGGCAGTTGCCACCTCGATGGCGATCAGTGAGCTGTACGGCAAAGAAGTACGTTACTGCTCCAACCGGAAAGAGGTCAAGGATCACGGCGATACCGGCATCCTTCTGGGAAGCAAGTTAAAGGACGGCGACCGCGTCGTTATCATCGAGGATGTAACCACTTCCGGTAAATCCATCGAGGAGACCTTCCCGATCCTCAAATCCCAGGCAGATGTGGAGATCAAAGGCCTGATGGTATCTTTAAACCGTATGGAGCGCGGCAAGGGAGAAAAGTGTGCGCTGGATGAGATCAAGGAACTGTACGGCTTCCCAACCGCAGCGATCGTATCGATGTCAGATGTCGTAGAGTGCCTGTACAACAAGGAGTGCCAGGGCAAGGTCGTGATCGATGATACACTGAAAGCAGCGATCGACGCATACTATGAGCAGTACGGTGCAAAATAGAGATTTGGTTCACGGAGCGGCATGCTTGAAATGGGAAATGCCATGCGACGGAGTGTAAGAAGGAGCGGATCGATATGGAAAAGATCTACAAAACGATGCAGGGAACCGGTGTGATTAATATCGTGATTGGAAGCGTGATCATCACGGTAGGGCTGGCAGCCGGTGTGATGGCGATCGTCAGCGGTGCGTTTTTACTGAAACGCAAATCAGATATTACATTCTAAAAATTGGATTTGAAACAGGGCAGATATGCCCAGTCGAAAGAGAAAAACCGTATGACCGGGGACGGTGTACGGTTTTTCTCATTTCTGGCAGTTTATGTGGGGAATTATGTGGAAACGGACAAAAACGCATCAGAAGGTGTGCTGGATATTCTTTGTCGCATACCTGGTGCTTCTTATATATTTTATGTTTTTTTCGGACGGATTCGGGCGCGCGCCGCATGTGGAGTATGCCTATAATCTCGTTTTATTTAAGGAAATCAAACGGTTTTATATTTATCGTGATATAGTGGGGACGGAAGCGTTCCTGTTAAATACGGCTGGAAACGTGGTGTGCTTCATGCCGTTTGGATTTTTCCTGCCGATCATCAGTCCGAGATTTGGAAAATGGTACCTGATGTTGATTCTGAGCTTCCTTCTGACTTTGAGCATCGAGACGATTCAGCTCGTATTCAAGGTGGGAAGTTTTGATGTGGATGATATGTTTTTAAATACGTTAGGTGGAATTGCTGGCTACCTCTGCCAGTGGATTACACGTGCAATTGGGAGGTGTCTGCATGGGACGTCAAACAGATAACCGGATTTCTTATATCCGCAAGCCGATGGCGGAACACGGCTATCTCTGCCTGGGACTGGCGGGAGTCGGTCTGCTGCTGTGCGTGGCAGGGATGGCATTCAGTGTCCGCAGTCAGGGCAATACGCCGGTCGGCGCGCTGTCGATGTGCTTTTCGAGCATATTATTTTCCGTGGCGTCGCTGATGTACGGATGGAAATCTTTTAAAGAAGAAGAAAAAAATTATATATTCGCGAAAATTGGTACGATTTTGTCGGGGCTTCTGGTCATCTGGTGGATTGTGACGATTTTGATTGGCATCCGGGGCTAAGAATGAATGGTTTTTATGCGTGGCTTGCCTGGAATGCCGGACCAATGGAACGCCGGTAAGAGCCTTTGCGGCGGGCGTGGTTTGAAAGTGAAATTTGGCGATGGCAGAAGGAGGGAAATATCTGAACATGAAATATTGGGAACTTTTGAAAGAAGAAAATGAGGCGGTTGCGGAGCGCCATGAGCTCGCGATGGAGCGCATCGGCCATATGAAAGAAGAAGCGACGGTTGGCGAGCCATACCGGGCATTTTTTGAGCGCACCGTCCAGTTTATCGAGCTGATAGAAGAAACCTTCCAGAAACAGATGGATGGGACGCTGGCGGCGATGAGCCAGAAAGAGGCGGCAGAATTTAACCGGACACTTTATGCGGATATACTTCCAGGGGCGTATGGGAAGAGCTTTGCGAACCCGGACTATGCGGCAAAAGAGCTGGGAGAGAACTATGGTCCGTGGCTGTCATTTCTCTATACGGAGATCCGCAGCGCGATCGTTTACGCCTATGAGAGCCGTCTGGTGGATGTGACGGTGTTGGAGGAACTGTTTATTGAGGTTTACAACCTGTTTGAGGGCGGTACTCCGGAGGTGGCGGAGCTTCGCGAGCCGCTTTATTATTTTGTCAGCGATTACTGTGACCGGATGCTTCCGTGGCGGGTGCGTGAGACGCTGGATCCGTCGCTGGATTTCGGAAAATCGATCATCATGGACAGTGATTTGAGCGATCTGCGTTATCTGTACCGGTTTGGCGAATATATCTCGGAGACAGAGCTTGCGACGGCACGTTTTATGAATGAGCTGCCGGAGGAGACGGTACGCCGGATGGCAGATACCTACACAGAAGGCTACCGCAAGGGATTTGCGGCGACCGGACGCAGCTATGAGGGCAAGAAAACGGTGCAGATCCGTTATCACATCGGATTTGAGCGCATGATCCGGATGGCAGTGGAAAATTTCCGCGAACTCGGTCTGGAGCCGATCATTGCCCGCGCCTCCATCGGCACGGTGAACCGGATGGCGGCGCGCACGAACGGTTACTATGGCACACCGGCAAACCGCCAGTACGAGTATGATCACCGCTACGACAATGCGGTTTACCTGGACAAGGCCTTTCGTGAGCGGAAACTGTCTATTTTGAAGGTGGCATATGAGACATACAAGGATCTGGCGTCGGTATATGCCGGTCCGGCAGTGGTGGAAACCTTCGGCGAGGCCGGATTTGAGCCGGTCAATGCAGCAGCAGCCTTTTCTTTAAGTGAAAAACAGGAGAAACTGCTGTTATCCTACAGCAATGAGGCGATGCAGATTGTGGACGCGTATATTCCGGGGACGGAGACGAGCTTCACAATCATTGCATTCCCGCTTCCGGAGATCGGAGCGGAGTTTGAGGCGGTTTTTAAGGAGACGATCCGCATCAATACGCTGGACTATGAGCTGTACCGCGACATCCAGCAGATCATGATCAACGAACTGGATCAGGCATCGCAAGTCCACATCAGCGGACGCGGCGGCAACCGCACCGATCTGACCGTACAGCTTCACACGCTTGCTGAGCCGACGAAACAGTCGAATTTCGAAAACTGCGTAGCGGATGTAAATATTCCGGTTGGAGAAGTCTTTACCTCCCCGCAGCTTGCTGGGACAAACGGGCTTCTGCATGTCGGCAGCGTCTATATCGGGGAATTTCAGTTCAAAGATCTGGAAATCCGGTTTGAAAATGGTATCGCTGTCTCCTATACCTGCAAAAACTTTGAGACGGAAGAGGAAAATAAGGCGTTAGTGAAACAGATGATCCTCAAAAACCATGAGACGCTGCCGATGGGCGAGTTTGCGATTGGCACCAACACAACTGCGTATGAGGTAGCGCTGCGCTACGGCATTCTCGACAAATTCCCGATTCTGATTGCCGAGAAGATGGGACCGCACTTTGCGGTAGGCGATACCTGCTACAGCTGGATGGAGGACTGCCCGGTCTTCAACCCGGATGGACGCGAGATGGTGGCGCGTGAGAATGAGATTTCAGCAAAACGCAAAGAAAACCCGCAGGAGGCATATTTTGGCTGCCATACGGACATTACAATCCCGTACTCCGAGCTGGATACGATCGAGGCGATTCATCCAGATGGAACGAGTGTAAAGATCATCGCGGGCGGACGGTTTGCGCTGTCGGGGACGGAGAAGCTGAATGAGCCACTGGAAAAATAAAAAGAAAAAGTCATAGAAAACAGGTTTATTCTCATATAATCTCCTGAAAAGGGATTCCGGAGCAGCCGGATGGGAGATAGAATCAGAAAATGGATAGCCGTTCTGCTGGCAGGAAGTATACTGGCGATGATTCAGTTGGTTCCGGTCGGCGGGGCGGTTTTTGTTCGTGAAAACATAGAAAATAAAGAGATTCTGGGAGAGAAAGAGACTTCTCTACAACAGACCCTTCACGCCCGCGCCTGGGTTCTCATGGATGCGGACAGTGGGCGTATTCTGGCGGAGAAAGATGCGGATACCGCTTATCCGATGGCAAGCACGACGAAGATTCTGACCTGCATTCTCGCACTGGAACAGGGAAATCCCGATGACTGGGTCGGGGTATCAGAGAAAGCGGCCTCCATGCCGGATGTCCAGCTCAATATGCGAGCGGGGGAGCGGTACCACCTATCGGATCTACTCTATTCCCTGATGCTGGAATCCCACAACGACAGCGCCGTGGCGGTGGCGGAGCACATCGGGGGAAGTGTGGAAGGATTTGCGGAGAAAATGAACCGGAAAGCGCGGGAGATAGGATGTAAGAATGTTTGTTTCGTGACACCGAACGGTCTGGACGTTGCGGATGCGGATGGAAACGAACACAGCGCTTCGGCGGCGGATATGGCGCGGATCATGCGCTACTGCGCGTTCCAGTCGCCGTGCCGCGAAACATTTCTGGAAATTACCCGTACGGCATCACGGACGATTCAGGATGAGTCGGGAAACCGTTCATTTTACCTGGCAAACCACAACGCGCTTTTAAGCCAGTGCGCGGAGGTGCTGTCGGGCAAGACAGGATTTACCGGGAAAGCCGGGTACTGTTATGTGGCGGCGTTAAAAAAAGAGGGAAAAGCATTTACGGTGGCGCTTCTCGGCTGCGGGTGGCCGCCGCACAAGACGTACAAATGGGCGGATATGCGGAAACTCGATCAGTATGCATTTGATACATATAACTGGTATGATATATTTGACCGGGAGAAAACATTTCCGGAGGTGGAGGTGAGGCGGGGCGTGAAAGGAACGACGGCGCTCACACTGAATCTGCCATCGGAAAAACAGATGTTTCTGATGCTTCTGCGCGCGGACGAGAAGCCAGACATCCGTTATGAGTACCCGACCGAGCTGGAAGCACCGGTTCATGAAGGACAGGAGGTCGGGCAGGCATCCTATTATATTAATGACGAGCAGGTGGCTGCTTATCCGATCTATGCGGCAGAAACAGTGGAGAAGATTGATTATGGGTGGTGTTTAAGACGATGCGTAACTTATTTTGAAAGAGAATTTCAGTCAATGTGGCAGACATGGGGAGTTTGAGTTGTTATTACTGGGCACGTATGCGTGAACAGCAACGACTTGTTCACAATACTTTTACAAAAATCTGCTTTATTTTGCTGGTTAATTTTGTTATAACTATAGATAGTGTGAATTACTGAGAATCAAGGATCCGGACACGGAAACGTGGAAAGAGAAAGAGAGGCACGGAGGATGAAACAGACATCACTGAGCAGGGAACAGGGGCTTGCGCTCCTTCGCAAGTATAATAAAGAACCATTTCATATTTTACATGGACTGACCGTGGAGGGCGTCATGGAGTGGTATGCCGAGCAGCTGGGATACGGGGACGAAAAAGCATTCTGGGGCATGGCAGGACTGCTGCATGACATTGATTTTGAACTTTATCCGGAAGAACACTGCGAGCGGGCACCGGAGCTTCTGCGCGACGGAGGCGCAGAGGAAGATTTAGTCCATGCGGTTGTCAGCCACGGCTACGGCATACGGGTGGATGTGGCTCCGGAACATGAGATGGAAAAGGTGTTGTTTGCAGCCGATGAGCTGACAGGGCTTATCTGGGCGGCGGCGAAGATGCGCCCGTCCAAGAGCACCAAGGACATGGAGCTTTCAAGTCTTAAGAAGAAATTTAAGGACAAGAAATTTGCAGCTGGATGTTCCAGAGACGTGATCCGACGCGGGGCTGATCAGCTTGGCTGGGAATTAGACAAACTGATGGAACAGACGATTCTTGCCATGCGCTCCTGTGAGGATCGGGTCAACAAAGAGATGGAGGAACTGGAGTTTTGAGAGAAAATAAACCAATGAAACTGTTGTCGGTAGCGATTCCGTGCTACAATTCGGCGGCATATATGCGTAACTGCATCGAATCCCTGCTGCCGGGCGGCGATGAGGTGGAGATCCTGATCGTGGATGACGGTTCCACAAAAGATAATACGGCGGAGATTGCCGATGAGTATGAGAGAAACTATCCGGGAATTTGCCGGGCGATTCATCAGGAAAACGGTGGTCACGGCGAGGCCGTCAATGCGGGACTGCGCAATGCGACGGGCGTCTATTATAAGGTCGTGGACAGCGATGACTGGGTCAACGAAGAGGCATATATGGAGGTTCTGGATACGCTGCGCAAATTTGTCCATGACAATGTGACGCTGGATATGCTGATTACCAACTTCGTTTATGAAAAACAGGGCGCAAAACACAAAAAGGTCATGAACTACAACATGGCGCTCCCAAAACGCCAGCTCATCGACTGGAACGGTGCAAGAGGCTTCCGCCTGGGACAGTATATCCTGATGCACTCGGTCATTTACCGTGTGGAAATGCTTCGGAACTGCGGCTTGGAACTGCCAAAGCATACGTTCTACGTGGATAATATTTTTGTATATCAGCCGCTTCCACACGTAAAATCCATGTACTACCTGGATGTGAATTTCTACCGCTATTTCATCGGACGCGACGATCAGTCGGTCAATGAAAAAGTCATGATCAGCCGTATTGATCAGCAGATACTCGTCACGAAGCTGATGCTGGGATATTACGATGTGACCAAGATCAAGAATCCAAAGCTGCGCCACTACATGGTCCGCTATCTGGAGATCATGATGACAGTTACTTCAATTCTGGCGATTCGCTCGGAGACAGAGGAGAATCTGAAGAAGAAAAAAGAACTGTGGCAGTATCTGAAACAGCAGAATTTCACGCTGTATATGCGCCTGCGCTGGGGCTTCCTCGGACAGGGCGTAAACCTGCCGGGAAAAGGCGGACGGAAGGTGTCGATCGCCTGCTATAAGATTTCGCAGAAGTTTTATGGGTTTAACTAGAAATTCATTATAAAAATTGAAATAATATGGATTAGAAAACGAAATCAAATCTATCATAAAAGTGAAATTAAAAGATCCGATCGTCTGGAAAGTCGAGTGTTTCCAGATGGTCGGATTTTCTGATTCTATGTCAATCATTAGATATGATTCGATAAGGGATTACCACGTGATGAATGTTAGAGACCTAGTTTTCGTAATGGCTGCGGCAAGGGGGATTTATCGCAGATAAAAAGCTGGCACCTGTCATACTTTGGCGCCAGCTTATGTTTACTTGTCTTGAGAAATCCTTCACCGAATATACTCTGGTTCGTTCTCTGTCTCTTCCTGCGTGCTTCCTGCATATACTAACGGATAGATAGCTGCGCTTAAAAGAATCGCGCCTGCGACGTCCAGAACCGAGTGCTGCTTCAGCGAGACAGTTGCCATGCAGATAGCGACCATCAGGATACCGGAAAGAATCCGGATTACTTTGTGCTTTTTCAGAGACTCACTCTTCATGACCGCGATGTGGGTTCCGATGGAATTGTACACGTGGATGCTTGGAAATACATTCGTGTTCGTGTCAGCCTGGTGGAGCATATAGACCAGACGGGAACAGAGGTTCTTGTCCGGGTCTACGGCGGTCCGCAGGTCAGTTCCATTCGGGAACAGGGTGCAGATTAAGAGTGACAGCGTCATGCCGGTAAATAAAAATGCACATAACCGGTAATATTCTTCTTTGTTCTTGAAGAACAGGTATGCAATCGCGGCGGTCACATAGGCAAACCACAGTAAATATGGGATGACGAAGTACTCATTAAACGGAATCATATCATCCAGCGATGAGTGCATGATATGGTAATTGGAGGTCACGGTTTTTTCCAGATGCATAAACCACGGAAGATAGATAAATCCGTATCCCAGAATCCATATATGCCCGTATTTCTTCAGGAGTTCCTTCAGAAAATGTTTCATATCAATCAACCTCGATTTTCTTTTTATCATAAATAAATTAACATTATTTTAACATCTCTCCAAGTTCGTCTGATTATAGCACACTCACCCGCCAACTTCAAGGCTAAATAGGGATTGTTATAAATATTAAGAAAAAGGTTATGGAATGTGAAATTTGTTAAACAAAAATTTTATGGATGGACAGGGACTTTAAGTAAAATAAAAACAGCTTGCTCAACTGCAAGCTGCTTCATCAATAGCGAGAGGGGGATTCGAACCCTCGACACCGCGGGTATGAACCGCGTGCTCTA
>ERZ838118.541-NODE-541-length-52060-cov-14.171637_pt1 | contig 52060 bp, 38 predicted proteins | sample MGYA00519863_ERZ838118 | MGnify/ENA primary metagenome ERZ838118 (study PRJEB31850, sample SAMEA3708827) | human gut metagenome | biome: human gut; feature: human-associated habitat; material: faeces | place: China | collected 2014 ...
AGCTGCGGGAACGGCCTGTCCGCCTAATGTGTTCGGCTGAGATCGGAAATCAACCACGCTTGGCCGCGCTTGGCGCTGCAGTGGGGTTTGAGGTTCCGAAAAACGGCTTCCGACCAGCGTGGTTGATCACCTCAATTGTTCAAAAAAGGGTATTCATAAGCGACTTGGCAATGAATTTAAAAATCTTTGGTTGGCGTTGTGGACCACTGGTATGCATTTCGCGACCACAGCGTTGTGCCCGTTGACCTGCGGCTTGGTGCGACTTGTCCCCACGGCGCCGTATCTTGTCCACAGATCCGTCAAGCTTTTGGTCAGCATTTGGTTGGAATGTGCATGAAACGTCGTGCGAGTATGGGCATATGTGGAGGTCATGAGGTTGTAGCTGCATATTCTTGCAGCCTAGGAGGTTGAAAGATATTATTACCAAGTCTTTTCCTGCTTCAGGCGCACCTTCACGACCTGAAGCCACATTTGCCCAGAGGAGGTGACAATATGAAGGCTTATGAACTGCTGTTCTTTGTTGACCCGTCGCTCGACCCCGAGACTCGTCTCGCTGTTATGAAGCGTATCGATACCACGATCGCTGAGGGCGCTGGCAAGGTCGACTCCGTTGACGAGTGGGGCAAGCGCAAGCTCGCCTACGAGATCAACGACCTCACCGATGGTGACTACACCCTCATCAACTTCCACGCAGATCCTACCCAGATCGCCGAGCTTGATCGCGTCCTGCGCATCACCGACGCTGTGGTCCGCCACATGATCGTCCGTCGCGACGACCAGGAGTAAGACTGTCGTTTTGGACTGGGCTTGTGCCCCAAGAGGAAGTAGTGAGTTATGAGCATTAATCGAGTGAACATCACCGGTAACCTCACCCGCGATCCCGAGCTGCGCGCCACCGCCGGCGGAACCCAGGTTCTGTCCTTTGGCGTCGCTGTGAACGATCGTCGCCGCAACGCGCAGACTGGCGAGTGGGAGGACTATCCCAACTTTGTCGACTGCACTATGTTCGGCACCCGCGCCGAGGCCGTGAGCCGTTTCCTGGCAAAGGGAAACAAGGTCGCGATCGAGGGCAAGCTGCGCTACAGCTCTTGGGAGCGCGACGGCCAGCGCCGGAGCAAGCTTGAGGTCATCGTCGATGAGATCGAGTTTATGAGCTCCCGTGGTGGCCAGGGTGGTTACGATCAGGGCGGTTACGCCCCCGCAGCTCCCGCGCCCATAGCACGTCCTGCCGCACCGGTGGCTACGCCGCCCGCGGTCGACGTCTACGATGAGGACATCCCGTTCTAAGGGTTGTTCACCTATTTTTGAGTGAGAGGCGGCTTCGGTTCGCCGAAGTTGCCAAACGAAAGGTATTTTGACATGGCTAATGATTTTTCTGCACGTCAGCCGCGTCGTAAGTACTGCCAGTTCTGCAAGGAGAACACTGAGTTCATCGACTATAAGGACACTCAGCTTCTCCGTAAGTACATGACCGACCGTGGCAAGATCAAGCCCCGTCGCGTCACTGGCGCTTGCACGCAGCATCAGCATGACATCGCCAACGCCATCAAGCGCGCCCGCGAGATGGCTCTCCTGCCGTACACCGTCCCCGTGGTTTCCTCTCGTGGCAACCGCGACCGCGGCTAAGAAGGGAGACGCATCATGAAGGTTATTCTTCTCGATGAGATCAAGGGCAAGGGCGGCGAGGGTGACGTCGTAGAGGTCGCTCAGGGTTACGCTGAGAACTTCCTGTTCCCCAAGAAGCTCGCTGTTGCCGCCACCAAGGGCAACCTCAAGCAGCTTGACGAGCGCCGCAACAACATCGCCAAGCGCGAGGCCGTCCGTCTGGCTACCGCCAACGAGACCAAGGCTGCCCTCGAGGGCAAGCAGGTCACCGTTGACGTCAAGGTCGGCGACGAGGGTATCCTCTTTGGCTCCGTTACCGCCGCTATGATCGCTGACGCCATCAAGGCTCAGCTCGGTATGGACATCGACCGCAAGCGCGTCGAGCTCGGTAAGCCCATCAAGGTTGCCGGTGCCCACACCGTTGCCATCTCGCTGTACCGCGAGATCAAGGCCGAGGTTGTCGTTCTCGTCGGCGTTACCGCCGAGGAGCTCGCTGCCGAGGCTGAGGTCGAGGAGGCCGCTGAGGTCGCCGAGGCCGAGACCGCCGAGGTCGAGACTGAGGCTGCTGCCGAGTAGCATTTGCTGCAACGCAACAATCTTGTTCTAAGAAGGGCGCTCTGGGAAACCGGGGCGCCCTTTTGTTTTTTGCGCTGAGTGAGTGTCATGGTGAACGTTGCGTCGAAGTCCTATATACGGGACCGTTCATCCGTTTCGTTCGGTGATGATTAGCGGCGCGTGGCGCGTTTTGGGACCGTGGCTGATACTATGGATGCTCGCAAGCGATATGAATGAGGATGCTCATGGCATATGACGAAAGGGAGACCGGGCTGACGGTTGAGGACCGCGGCTCAAAGTTGGGTCTTCCCCAAAACCAAGATGCAGAGGCCAATGTACTGGCCGCCATGCTGCTATCGCCCGAGGTGGTCGAGGAGGCCCAGGTCGAGCTGCAGCCCGATGACTTCTACCGGCCCATTCATAAGACCATCTATACCGCGATGGTCGATATGTACAACAGCCGCATTCCCATCGACTCCATCTCGCTGATCGATTACCTGCGAAGCATCAACAAGCTCGATGCCGTGGGCGGCGAGGCCTACATTTTGGAGCTGATGGGCCAGACTCTGTCGCTCGTGAACTGGCAGCACCATGCCGCCATCGTCCGTCGCGACTCGATGCTGCGCGAGCTGATCGGCGCCACCAACGAGATCAACGCGCTGGCCTATAACGCCCCTACCGACACCAAGGAGGTCGTGGAGCTGGCCGAGAGCAAGCTGCTCAAGGTCACGGCGCGCGAGGTCAAGTCGAGCTACAAGACGTTGACCGAGTTTATGGTCGAGGCCTATAACGAGGCCGAGGAAGTGTGCCAGGCCGGTGGCCAGGCTGCGGGCGTGCCCACGGGTTTCCCGTCGCTCGACCGCATGCTCATGGGTTTTCGCGAGGGTCAGCTCATCATTATCGGTGCCCGTCCTGCTGTAGGTAAGACGTCGTTCGCCCTGAATCTGGCGCTCAACGCTGCCGCCGCTGGTTATACCGTCGGCTTCTTCTCGCTGGAGATGTCGGGCAAGGAAATTGCCCAGCGTCTGATCTGCGCCTACGCCATGATCTCGATCAGTGACTTTCGCATGGGCCGCATTAGCCCCGAGCAGTGGGCCAATATCAACGAGGCCACGCAGACCTTGTCTAAGCTCGATATTCTGATTGACGATACGCCCGGCACCACAGTGACCGAGATTCGCGCCAAGAGCCGCCGCATGCTCCACAACAAGGAGAAGGCCATCATCATCCTGGACTACCTGCAGCTGGTGAGTCCTCCGCCGGGACGTCGCTCCGAGAGCCGTACCGTCGAGGTCTCCGAGATGTCGCGTGGTCTGAAGATCATGGCCAAGGAGCTCAAGATCCCGCTCATCGCGCTGTCGCAGCTCTCGCGTCAGGTCGAATCCCGTACCGGCAAGCGCCCGCAGCTTTCCGACCTTCGTGAATCGGGCTCCATCGAGCAAGACGCCGATATCGTTATGTTCTTGGACCGCTCCGCCGACGAGGCCGAAGCCTCACGCGACGATCGACCCGACGAGGGCGTTACGCGTATCGTCGTGGCCAAGAACCGTTCGGGCCCGATCGGCGACGTCGACCTGATGTTCCTGCCGGCATCCACCAAGTTCTATGAGCTTGATGGGGCACATGCCGAGGAGTAGGACAGGCGCCCGTTGCACGGGTATACTGGGAATGTTTTGTGCTTCTGCGTGCCGACGCGGCGCGTAGACAGTCCATGAATGTAAGGAGTAAACATGCCGTCAACCGTTTTGGTCGGTGCCCAGTGGGGCGATGAGGGCAAGGGTAAGATTTGCGACCTGGTCGCCGGCGACTTCGATGCCGTCGTGCGCTACTCGGGCGGCAACAACGCCGGCCACACCATCGTCGTCAACGGCAAGAAGTACGGCCTGCACCAGGTGCCCTCCGGCATCATGTATTCCGACCACGTGTCGGTAATCGGTAACGGCTGCGTCGTTAACCCCAAGGTTGTCCTTGAGGAGATCGACATGTTCGAGGCCGACGGCATCACCACCAAGAACCTCAAGATTAGCGGCAACGCGCATGTCATCATGCCGTACCACATCGATCTGGATGGCGCCTTTGAGCAGAAGCTCGGCAAGAAGAACATCGGTACCACCAAGCGCGGCATCGGTCCGTGCTATCAGGACAAGATGGCCCGCATTGGCCTGCGCATGCAGGACATGCTGGACGAGGCGCTGTTCCGCGACAAGCTGGAGACCGCTCTCGCCCGCGTGAACCCCGAGCTCGAGCTCATCTACAACCTGCCCACCTACACCGTGGACCAGATTTGTGACGAGTACCTGCCCATGGCCGAGCGCCTGCGTCCCTACATCACCGAGACGAGCCTGCTGCTCAACAACATGATCGATGAGGGTAAGGACCTGCTGTTTGAGGGCGCCCAGGCGACGCTGCTCGACATCGACCACGGCACCTATCCGTACGTGACGTCTTCCAACTGCACCGCCGGCGGCGCCATCACCGGCTCCGGCGTGGGCATGAAGAATGTCGACCGCGTGCTGGGCGTCATGAAGGCCTATATCACCCGCGTCGGTTCGGGCCCCATGCCCACCGAGCTTTCCTATGAGTCCGAGGCCGGTCACACGCTGACCGAGGAGGGCTATGAATACGGCGTGACCACCGGTCGCCGTCGTCGCTGCGGCTGGTTCGACGGCCCCATCGCCAACTACGCCTCGCGCGTCAACGGCCTCACCGATATCGCCCTGACCAAGCTCGACGTGCTTTCGGCCTTCGACACCATCAGGGTGTGCGTCGCCTACGACGTCGATGGCGAGCGCTATACGAGCGTGCCCGAGCACCAAGTGCGTTTTGAGAATGCCAAGCCCGTCTACGAGGAGCTCCCTGGCTGGAAGTGCGACATTACCGGCTGCCGCAGCTTTGACGAGCTGCCGCAGGAGGCCCAGGACTACGTGGCGTTTATCGAGGATCTGGCACACACCCGCGTGACGTTTATTGGCGTTGGCGCTGGTCGCGAGCAGATCATCAACCGATTCTGGAAGTAATCGGGACCATTTGGTTATTGCGATATACCCCTTTGCAGCCCAAGTGGGCGGCCGAGGGGTATATTTGCTTGCAAAGGGCTCGCGCGGAGCGGGCCATTCATCCATAGAGGAGGCACCCTTGAAGGCGGACACTCAAACCATCGACATCCTGTTGTTGGGCAGCGGCGGCCGTGAGCACGCTTTGGCAGCGAAGCTCGCAGCATCACCGCGCGCCGGCAAGCTCTACATCGCGCCGGGTAACGGCGGCACCGCGAGCTGTGGCGAGAACGTTGTTCTCGACGATTGCGATCCTGCGGCCGTGGCGGCGTTTGCGCAGAGCCACGGATGCGGACTCGTGGTGATTGGCCCCGAGGCCCCGCTCGTGGCGGGTGTGGCCGACGCCGTGCGCGCGGCAGGTATCCCGTGCTTTGGCCCGGGTGCCGAGGGCGCCCAGATGGAGGGCTCCAAGCTGTTCTCCAAGCAGCTCATGGAGCGCGCCGGTATCCCGACGGCAGCCTACGGCTCGTTTACCGACGAGGCTTCGGCTCTCGCCTACGTGCGCGAGCAGGGCGCCCCGCTGGTCGTCAAGGCCGACGGCCTTGCCGCGGGCAAGGGCGTTATCGTGGCGACCGAACTTGAGCAGGCCGAGGAGGCCGTGCGAGAGTGCTTTGGCGGCACCTTTGGCGATGCCGGCAACACCGTGGTTATCGAGGAGATGCTGACCGGCCCCGAGTGCTCGCTGCTTGCCTTTACCGACGGCAAGACCGTGCGCCCCATGGCCACCTCGCAGGATCACAAGCGCGCGCTCGAGGGCGACAAGGGCCCCAACACCGGTGGCATGGGCGTCTACAGCCCGGTGCCCATCGTGACCGACGAGGAGCACGCCACCATGGTGAAGGTCATGGAGCAGACCGTGGCAGAGCTAGCCGCCGAGGACATCGACTACCGCGGCTGCCTGTACGGCGGCTTTATGCTCACGCCTGCCGGCCCCAAGGTGCTGGAGTTCAATGCCCGCTTTGGCGACCCCGAGACGCAGGTCGTGCTGCCGCGCCTTAAGAACGACCTGGTCGAGGTCATGCTCGCCTGCGCCAACTGCGAGCTCGATCAGATTGAGCTCGACTGGCGTGACGAGTGGGCCGTGGCCGTTGTCCTGACGAGCGCCGGCTATCCCGGTAGCTACGAGAAGGGCAAGGTTATCACCGGTATCGCCCACGCCGAGGCCATGGAGAACGTGACGGTGTACCACGCCGGCACCGCCGTGGTGGACGGCCAGCTTGTGACCAACGGCGGACGCGTGCTCGCCGTGACCGCGCTGGGCGACACGTTCGAGAACGCTCGCAACCTTGCCTACGAGGCCTGCGAGAAGATCGATTTTGAGGGTAAGACCCTGCGTCATGACATTGGCCTGCGCGCGCTGCGCGGCCGCGACGCCTGGGATGCCTAAAGTCCGAGAGGAATGAGACGGATGGACGATAAGAACGAAGAGCTCGTGGACGCGCAGATCGTCGAGGAGGACAGCCGCGTGTATGGGCACGCCGAGGGCGAGCCTGGCGGCGAGGTTGCTGACGAGCCGGTGCTGGTGCTGGGCGATGACGACCCGCACGATGCCGAGCTACACGAGAAGATTCTCTCGGAGGAGTGCGCCTGGAAGGGCAAGATCCTCGACGTCCACCGTCTTGAGGTTGAGCTGCCCAACGGCCACCGCAGCGCCCGCGACATCATTCGCCATCCGGGTGCGGCGGCCGTTGTGGCGCTGACCGAGAGCGGCAAGATTGTGCTGGTGCGTCAGTACCGCACCGCCATCGACCGCGTGACGGTCGAGATTCCCGCCGGCAAGCTCGACCCGGGCGAGGATCCGCTCGATTGCGCCAAGCGCGAACTGCACGAGGAGACGGGCTTTCGGGCCGGTCGCATTCGCTTTTTGACGTCAATTGTCACGACCTGCGGCTTCTGCGACGAGATCATTCACATCTACCTGGCCACCAAGCTCGAGTTCGACGCGCCTAATCCCGACGATGACGAGTTTGTCAACGTGGACCTGGTGCCGCTGCACGAGCTGATCGACGCCGTACTCGACGGTAAGATCGAAGACGCCAAGACCGTCGTGGGCGCCTTGGCCTGCGATAGCATCGCGCATCGCCTTGGTGGAGCCGAACTGTAGCGAGCGGTTACTTTGTTGAGGCGGGGTTATGACCTCGCTGGTTTGTGTAAGTCAGCGAAAGTGCTCCATTTGAGACGAGGTGGCCTAAAAGAGGAGGGAAGCGTATGGATATACGCGACCGACGATTGAAGGCCAGATTGTCCAAATGGGGCACTTGCAGCGTCGAGACGAAACGCGGTTTGGTAAAACCGCGTAAGGTGATTATGCTGAAGCATTTTTTGTCGTATTACAGGCCCCAGATGGGGCTTCTTGTTGCCGATACGGTTTGCGCCCTGGTGCTTGCCGCCATTGACCTAGCGTTTCCTATTATTCTGCGCAATCTGACCGGTGGGCTGTTTACCCAGGGTCAGGCTGCCATTATGCAGGCGCTCGGTATGGTCGCGGTGGGCTTGGTGCTGATGTATGCCGTCCGCTGTGCCTGCCGCTACTTTGTGAGCTATTGGGGTCACGTGATGGGCGCGCGCATGGAGTCCAAGATGCGCGAGGACCTGTTTGACCAGTATGAGCGCTTTAGCTTTGCGTACTTCGACCGCAACAGCTCGGGCGACATGATGAGCCGCGTGGTCAACGACCTGTTCGATATCTGCGAGGCGGCGCATCACGTGCCCGAGTGGATCATCATCTGCGGCATCGAGATCATTGGCTCGTTTGTGATCCTCTTTACCATCGCCCCGGTGTTGGCGCTTGCCATGGCCGTGGTGACGGCGGTGTTTGCGGTCATCATGTTTTGGCAGAACATGCGTATGCGCGAGGTCTTTAGCGACAACCGCAAAAAGATCAGCGGCATCAATGCACAACTGCAGGATTCGCTGGCGGGCATGCGCGTAGTCAAGAGCTTTGCCAACGAGGAGACCGAGCGCGCCAAGTTCCGTGCCTCTAACGATTGCTACCTTTCGTCCAAAGAGAACATGTACCACGCCATGGGCGTCTATACCGCGACGTATGGCCTGCTCTCGGGCGTGCTCTACGTGATCGTGGTGCTGCTCGGCGGTTGGCTGGTGGCTCAGGGCGAGCTGCAAGCAGTCGATATGGCGACGTTTGCGCTCTACATTTCGTTGTTCTGCACGCCGCTCGAGACGCTTGTCAATTCCGCCGAGATGTATCAGAAGGCTATCGCCGGCTTTAAGCGTATGGACGAGGTGCTCTCGACCGCGCCGGATATCCAGGACAAGCCGGGCGCTACGGATCTGCAGGTGACCGCCGGCGCCGTGGAGTATCACGACGTGTGCTTTAACTACGAGGATGTTGAGCTGGGCGAGGGCGATGCCGACGAGCGCCCCGTTATCGACCATATGGATCTGTCCATCAAGCCTGGTCAGACCATCGCTTTGGTTGGCCCTTCGGGCGGTGGCAAGTCCACGACCTGTTCGTTGCTACCGCGCTTTTATGACGTGGCCGCCGGATCCATTAGCATCGACGGCCAGGACGTGCGCGATGTGACACAGCAGAGCCTGCGTCGTGCCATCGGCCTGGTGCAACAGGATGTCTACCTGTTTGACGGAACAATCGGCGAGAACATCGCCTACGGCAAGCCGGGCGCTACGGCAGAAGAGATTGCCAAAGCCGCTCGCCGCGCCAACATCGATGCCTTTATCGAGTCGCTGCCGCAGGGCTATGACACGGTCGTGGGCGAGCGCGGCAGCCGTCTTTCGGGCGGACAGAAGCAGCGCGTCGCCATCGCGCGCGTGTTTCTCAAGAACCCCAAGATCCTGATCTTGGACGAGGCGACGAGTGCTTTGGATAACGAGAGCGAGGAGGCAGTGCAGGAGTCACTCGAAGAGCTGGCGCGCGGCCGCACCACGATTATCATCGCCCACCGCCTCTCGACCATTAAGCATGCTGACGAGATTGCGACCGTTGAGCATGGTCGCGTTGTGGAACGTGGCACGCACGAGGAGCTTCTCGCCCGTGGCGGCACCTATGCCCGTTACTATCGAATGCAGTTCGAAGGTGCGCGTGCGCACGAGCTCGACTGATTGATATGACAGGAAGTTTATGGCTGACAAGAACCCTTTGACTCCGGAAGAGGTGACGGAGTTATTCTCCGAAATCGATGCATCCGGCGTCTTGGATCCTACGCTTGCCAAAAAGCGTACCGAGCGCATGCGCGAGAAGGAGGCTGCGGCCAAGCGCGGTGACAAGGCGGCGCTAGCGCAGCTGCGCAGCGAGGACCGCGCGAGCCAGGCAAAACATATCGACCCGCTGTCCGAGGACGATCCTTCGGGCTCGCAGGTGAGCCATACCATTACGAAGACCGCGATGGCCGTGGTCATCGGTATTTTGGTGCTGATCGTGGGCATGCAGATCGGCTACGGCGTGATGCGCCGTCTGAATACCGCCAATCTGTCCGAGAGCGTTTCGGTCGATACCGTTTCGACGGCGCTGAAGGGCGGCCTTGAGTGGGGCAACGGCTTTACGCAGTTTCCGCTCGACTTTTCCGTCGACGAGGCCGATGAGCGTACGGGCACGGTCGAGGTAACGGTGTTGGACACATCGTCTGCCAACGAGCTCGAACTGCTGTCCAACGGGCAGATTCAGGCCGCGGCACTCGCGACCAACGCGCTGCTCAACGATAAGATTGACCGCGTGGTGTATAACGTGCACGCCTATATCGACGAAGATAGCAACATTCAGCACGATTTCTTCTTTGGCATGTTTCCCGCCCAGGGCCACCAGAGCGCCATTCTGACGTTCGTGTGGACCAAGAGCTCATCCAACGCCACGAGTATCGACTGGAAGATGCGCATCGTGAGTATGGATGACACCATCGCCGAGCGCATTCAGAAGCAGGTGAACTCGGTGTCGTCGTTGATTGAGGACCCGGTGGTGAGCCAGACCAAGATTGACGAGGAAAAGGCCGAACGTGACCTGGAACATCGTCTGCATGGTCGCGAGATTTTCCGCGGCGGCAAGCCCGATCGCTCACCGTCCGATCTGCTGGAACAGGACAAGAAAAAGTAGGAGGCCATCATCCCGCGTGAGCCACAAGCCCACGCGGGATGATTTTTCTGGGTAGTCTTTTTGGGACGGGGCTATTTTAGCTACCCCGGCCGTCAATCAGACAAAACGCTAGCGCTAGCAGCCGAGGCAGCTAAAATAGCCCCGTCCCAAAAAGACTACCCGATGGCGGTTGTGAATCATTATGCATGGGGAGTCATAATTATCATTTTGTAAACAATTCTATGAAATTAACGCCATAAGTGATGCTTGCGGTTACAATACCGCGAGGCCTAACCACACACCTTTAAGCCGGTCCTGTGAGACCGGGAAGGAGAGCTATGGCGAACAACCATACCGCGGGCGCTGCCGCCCGCACCTTCGCGCCCAGCGAGCTTTGCCAGCGTATGCTGGCCAAAACCAGCAAGGGCACCTGCGGTCCCTGCATCCTGTATCTTGAGGATGGGACCATTTTTTATGGACGTGCATGCGGCGCCGAGGGCACCGCGACCGGCGAAGTCTGCTTCAATACCTCGCTCGAGGGTTACTTTGAGGTTATGACCGACCCGAGTTATGCCGGCCAAATCGTAACCATGACCTATCCGCAGATCGGCAACTACGGCATCGACGAGACCGACGTCCAGTCGGCCTTCCCCGGCGACGCCGTGCGCCCTGCGAGCGCTCCGGCTATGCGTGGCATGATCGTTCGCGACATGTGCGCCACGCCTTCTAACTGGCGCTCGGCCGTCAGCGTGCCGGAATACCTGCGTGCCCACGGCATCGTCGCTATCGAGGGCGTCGACACCCGCGCTCTGGTGCGCCACCTGCGCGACAACGGCTCCAAGATGGGCATCATCTCGACCGAGGTCTTTGACGTCGACGAACTTGCCGAGCGTCTGGCCGCAGCGCCGACGCTGGTGGGCGAGAATCTGGTCAAGACCGTAAGCTGCCCTGAACCCCACGTCTTTATCGCGAGCGATCTGCCTGCCACGCATGACTTTGCGCTTGCGGCTGCCGCTCCTGCCCGTCACAAAGTGGTCGCGTATGACTGCGGTGTGAAGCGCGGCATCCTGGAGGGCCTCGTCCGCGCCGGCTGCGACCTTACCGTCGTGCCGTGGGATACGCCCGCGAGTGAGGTGCTCGACATGAATCCCGACGGTGTCTTTTTGTCCAATGGCCCCGGCGACCCCGACGCCGTGGTGGAGACCTATGAGCAGGTACAGCAGCTGATCGGCAAGGTGCCGGTCTTTGGCATTTGCCTGGGTCATCAGATGATCAGCCTGGCCTGCGGCGCCCAGATGGAAAAGCTTAAGTTCGGTCATCGCGGTGGCAACCAGCCGGTCATTAACCTGGTAAGCCGTCGCGTGGAGATCACCGCGCAAAATCATGGCTTTGGCCTGCTGTTCCCCAGCTTGGGCAAGCTTGTCCCCGAGCTTTCCGGCGGCGAGACCGAGCATGCGGCCGATGGAGATCTGCGCGTCTGGGTGCGCCGCGGCATCGCGCCGGTCGTGATGAACGAGCGCTTTGGCCGCATTCGCCTGACGCATGTGAACCTTAACGACGGCACCGCCGAGGGCATCCAGCTGCTCGACGCCCCGTGCTTCTCGGTCCAGTATCACCCCGAGGCCTCGCCTGGCCCCACCGATGCCCACTATCTCTTTACCGCCTTTACGCGACTCATGGACGGCGAGGAGAACTACCTGGACATCGACACCGCGAAGGACCGCCTGACTGGCTGGAATTTCGCCGACGATGGTTCCGCCGTTCTGCCGAACGGCGGACCGATCGACGCTGCGGCTGCATCTGGCACACCATCTTGCCGTTCTGCTTCGGACGCGCGGGCATAAGCCCAGCGCGCCCTCGCATCACGGCAACCTGATGCACCAGCTGCACCCTCGCTGACTTTTCCAAAACATTGAGTCAGCCTCTCTAGGAGGTTTTAAACATGCCGAAACGTACTGACATCAAGCGTATCCTCGTTATTGGTTCGGGTCCCATCGTCATTGGCCAGGCCTGCGAGTTCGACTACTCCGGCGCCCAAGCCTGCAAGGTGCTCAAGGAGGATGGCTTTGAGGTCATCCTGGTCAACTCCAACCCGGCGACTATCATGACCGACCCGGGTCTTGCCGACCGCACCTATGTCGAGCCCATCACCGCCGAGTTTATCGAGCGCGTGATCAAGAAAGAGCGCCCGGACGCGCTGCTGCCCACGCTGGGCGGCCAGACCGGTCTGAACGCCGCCGTCGAGCTGGCGAAAGACGGCGCGCTGGACAAGTACGGCGTCGAGATGATCGGTTGCGACCTTGCCGCCATCGAGCGCGGCGAGGACCGCAAACTCTTTAACGAGGCCATGGCCGAGATTGGCCTGGAGGTCGCGCGCTCGGGCTATGCCTACAGCGTGGCTGACGCCGAGGCTATCGCCGAGCGCGTGGGATATCCTTGCGTGCTGCGTCCGAGCTTTACCCTCGGTGGCGCCGGCGGCGGCATCGCGCATACCCACGAGGAGCTCGTCTCCATCGTGAGCCAGGGCCTTGAGCTCTCGCCTGCCCACGAGGTGCTGGTCGAGGAGTCCATCGAGGGTTGGAAAGAGTATGAGATGGAGGTCATGCGTGACCACGCCGGCAACGGCATCATCGTGTGCTCTATCGAGAACCTCGACCCCATGGGTGTGCACACCGGCGACTCCATTACCGTGGCGCCGGCGCAGACGCTCTCCGACCTTGAGTATCAGCGCATGCGTGTCGCCTCGCTCGCCATCTTGGAGAAGATCGGCGTCGAGACCGGCGGCTCCAACGTGCAGTTTGCCGTGAACCCCCAGACCGGCCGCCTGATCGTCATCGAGATGAACCCGCGCGTGAGCCGTTCGTCCGCACTGGCCTCCAAGGCCACGGGCTTTCCCATCGCCAAGGCCGCCGCGCGCCTGGCCGTTGGCTATACGCTCGACGAGATCGTCAACGACATTACCAAGGCAACGCCTGCCTGCTTTGAGCCCACGATTGACTACTGCGTGGTCAAGGTGCCGCGCTTTGCCTTCGAGAAGTTCAAGGGTACCGACCCCACGCTCACCACGCGCATGAAGGCCGTGGGCGAGATTATGGCGATCGGCCGCACCTTCGAGGAAGCCTTTGGCAAGGCCATGCGCTCGCTGGAGGATGGACACCAGGGTATTTGCGCCGGTGGCAAGGAGGGTGCCGATAAGCTGAGCGACAATGAGCTCGCCCAAGCCGTGGCAACCCCGACCGAGCACCGCATCTTCTTTGTGGTCGAGGCCCTGCGCCGCGGCTGGGACATCGCCCAGATCCATGCCATCTGCGGCATCGATCCGTGGTACCTCAACCGCATCAACGACATGGTGCAGGTCCAGGAGAGCATCCGCGGCCTGCGCGTGGAGGACATTGACGCCGACGCGATGCGCCTGCTCAAGCAGTATGGCACGAGTGATGCCGAGATTGCCGCGCTGACCGGCTCGGACGAGCGCTTTGTGCGCGCCTACCGCAAGGGTCTGGGCGTGGTTCCCAGCATGAAGACGGTCGATACCTGCGCTGCGGAGTTCTCGAGCGCCACGGAGTACCACTACAAGACGTACGAGAACATCTACCGCACGAGCCCGGATGCCAAGAAGTGCGTTGCCCCCGACGAGACCACGCCGGCGGACAAGCCCAAGGCGATGATCCTGGGCGCCGGCCCCAACCGTATTGGCCAGGGTATCGAGTTTGACTACTGCTGCGTGCACGCGAGCTATGCGTTGGCTGCCCGCGGTTTTGAGACCATCATGGTCAACTGCAATCCCGAGACTGTCTCGACCGACTACGACACGTCCGACCGCCTGTACTTTGAGCCGCTCACCTACGAGGACGTCATGGACGTTATCGACGTTGAGCGTCCCGACGGCGTCGTGGTGACGCTCGGCGGCCAGACTCCGCTTAAGCTGGCGCGCATGCTCGAGGAGAGTGGCGTCAACATCATGGGCACCAAGCCCGATGCCATCGACTTTGCCGAGGACCGCGAGCGTTTTGCCGCCCTACTCGACAAGCTGGGCATTATGTACCCGCCGGCGGGCCAGGCTACCTCGTTTGAGGAGGCCGAGGCCGTGGCCGCGCACATCGGCTACCCGCTGCTGGTGCGTCCGAGCTACGTGCTGGGCGGCCGCGGCATGATGATTGCCTACGATGCCGAGCATCTGCGCGATTACATGGCCGAGGCCGCGCGCATTAGCCCCGACTACCCGGTGTATCTGGATCGCTTCCTGGAGGGTGCGATCGAGTCCGATGTCGACGCCCTGTGCGACGGCGAGGAGGTCTACATCGGCGGTATCCTGGAGCATATCGAGGAGGCCGGTATCCACTCCGGCGACTCCGCGACGTGCATTCCGCCGTTCAGCTTTAGCGAGAGCCTGCAGGCGAAGCTCCGTGAGACCACGCGCCGCATCGCGACGGCGCTGGGAGTCCGCGGCCTGGTCAACGTGCAGTATGCCATCAAGGGCGAGACCGTCTACGTGATCGAGGCCAACCCGCGTGCCAGCCGTACCGTGCCGTTCATTTCCAAGGCCACCGGCGTGCCGCTGGCCAAGTGCGCGGCGCGTATCATGGCGGGCGATTCCATCGCGAGCCTGGGCCTGCCGAGTGACGAGCGTCAGCTGGACTGGTTCTGCATGAAGGAAGCCGTTATGCCCTGGGGTCGTTTCCCGGGAGCCGACGTTATCCTGGGGCCCGAGATGAAGTCGACGGGCGAGGTCATGGGTATCGCCAAGAGCTATCCCGAGGCATATGCCAAGACGCAGCTGGCGATTGACTACAAGCTGCCCGACCCGAGTTGCGGCAAGGTGTTCATTAGCGTGTGCGACCGCGACAAGCGCCACATCCTTTCGGTCGCCCGTATCCTGCGCTACCTTGGCTTTGATATCTGCTCTACCGAGGGTACGGCGCGCGTGCTGCGCGGCGGCAATGTGACGTGCGAAATCGTGGAAAAGATCAGCGGCCCGCATGACGGCGAGCGTCCCAATATCGGCGACCTTATCGCCGATGGCAAGATTGCGGTGATCATCAACACGCCGTACGGCCCGGGTTCGCGTGGCGACGGCTATCTGTTGCGTACCGAGGCGGTGCGCCGCGGCGTGACCTGCGTGACCGCGATGTCCGCTGCCAACACATACGTGAGTGCCATCGAGGCGGTGCGCGAGGACCAGCAGGGTCACGGCAGCGCCAACGACATGGGTATGGACGTCATCGCCCTGCAGGACCTGCCGCAGTACACGATGTAGTGTGACCTGGTCGGCCGGGGCGGCAGCCGGACACTTTCTCTCGGAAACTGGGCTTCGCGAAGTTTTCCGAGAGAAAGGTCCGCCTTCCCGCCCCGGCACACGGTGACTCGGCTGCACCGTGTGCTGCCGAAGGGGCTTTGCGCGATGACTAGGGCTGAAAAAGAAAGTGAGTGTGGGCGCCGTCGTTCGTTTGAACGACGGCGCCCACGTTTTGTATGGGGTCTCCTGGCGAATTTTGATTCGCCAGGAGGCCTTTTGCCGGGGGGTGAAACATACCTTGGACAGTTGGTTCAGATACGTATTTTTCAGAGGGTGTGTAAAGGCCGACCTGAGTCCGATTGGGCTGAATTTGACTTTCCGAACCGGTGGAGACGCTCAAATAAGGGCGATAGAGGTCATTATGGGGCTCAAAGTGACTTCAAATCACCCTAGTAGCGCCAAGAGGCACGGCCAAAAAATACGTATCTGAACTAACTGTCCACTACCCTCCGCAAACCTTTCATTCCAACCCAAATTAGCCAACGTACGTCATAGCAATCCCCGGTAGGTCCCCGGGTGCCCCGCGGCGGGCCGGGTTTATTATCGGAGCGATTTTGCGAAGCAAGGGGAGCGAAGATAAAAACCCGGCCCGCCGCGGGGCACCCGGGGACCGCAGGGACGGGAGCAGCTATACTACTCTCAGTAGTTAAGGGTCGCGGATCGCCGCGTCACCGCTCTCAACAGGAGGTCTTTGTTTATGGCAGATCAGAAGCCGGTTGTCGGGATCATCATGGGCTCCAAGTCCGATCTGGGCGTTATGGAAGGCTGTACCGCCGAGCTCGAGGCGCTCGGTGTGCCCTATGAGCTCGTCATTGCGAGCGCGCACCGCACGCCGGCGAAGGTCCACGAGTGGGCTTCGACTGCTGCCGACCGCGGCATCAAGGTGATTATTGCTGCTGCCGGCAAGGCTGCTCACCTGGGCGGTGTCGTGGCTGCGTTTACGCCGCTGCCGGTCATCGGCGTGCCTATGAAGACGAGTGACCTGGGCGGCATGGATTCGCTGCTGTCGATGGTGCAGATGCCTTCGGGCGTGCCCGTGGCCTGCGTTGCCATCAACGGTGCCAAGAACGCCGCCATTTACGCCACGCAGATTCTGGGCGCATGCGACCCCGAGTACCGCAAGGTTATCGAGAAGATGAAGCAGGAGATGGCCGACGCCTAGGCGTTCCGCCGTTTCACCGCAGTATAAGGAGAGCCATGTCCGACTATCAGGGAAAACGATTCAAGGTTCCTCAGATTCCCGATCCGTCGAAGCCGGGTGCTGCCCATGGGGCACAGCAGGGTCGGACATCCTCTCCTCAGCAGCCGCGCGCGCCGCGCCCCGTGACGCCGGCGACGCATCGTCGACAGGACGCGCCGGCCGCATATCGACCTTCATCTTATAGCACCGCTAAGAAGCCGCCCCTGTCTTCATCGCATGCCGCGCCGTCGGATTACACCGAGCCGCCGCGCAAGAAACGCCGGTCCGTCATTCCCATTCTGCTCATCATTATCGGTATCGGTCTGATCGTTGCCGCTGCCGCCATCTTTATCAATGCGCAGATTGGCTACAAGCAGGCGAGCGAGTCGTATCAAAAGATCGAACGGCAGTATAGCGATAAGGACGCTAGCGGCGTGCCGATTATCGATTTCAATGCTCTTGCCCAGACAAATCCCGAGGTCGTCGGTTGGATTTACGTACCGGGCACCAACATTAACTATCCCGTAGTGCAGGCTACTGATAATTCCAAGTACCTCAACACGTTGTTCGATGGCACGTCCAACGCATCGGGTGCCATCTTCTTGGATTACGAGGACACTGCGCCCGGCATGGTGGATCAGCAGACTACGATCTATGGTCACCACATGAACGACGGATCGATGTTCAATGTGATCTCGGGCACGACCGATCAGGCGACGTTCGACAGCATAGAGTGCGTGTACTACATCACGCGCGACGCCACCTATAAGCTGCGTCCGCTGGCGACCAAGGTCGTTGAGGACACGTATGCCAAGGCGCGTACGCGCAATTTTGAGGGCGACGACGGGCTCAAGAACTACCTGTCCGAGATGCTCGACGGTGCCTCTGCCGTGGCGAGCGATGCGGGCGACCGCGCCGCCTCAGCAACCAAGGTCGTGACGCTCGTGACCTGTCGCTCGCTGTCGCTGAGCAACACGCGCGTCGTCATGGTGCTCACGCCGGTCGAGGAGTAGATTATCCAGGGGTAGCTAAAGAGCCCCGTCCCAAATTAGCTAAATTGCCCTAGAGTAGCTAATTTGGGACGGTAAGGGAGAAATGATGCTCGAGAATGGCAAAACGATGCCTTCGGTTGATGCTTGGCTGCGTGAGGTTAAGGCCGATGCTTCGGCGGCTGGCTGCGGCATGTACCTGACACACAACGGTGTGGTGCGTGCGACGCCCAAGGCCGAGGTGCGCGGAGTCGAGACCGATGGCGTGGCGCCTGGGCATAAGGTGGGCGGCATGGTGTTCGGCTTCGATGCTCAGAAGGTGCAGGCTGCTATCGAGGCCACGCGCGCGATGCCTGGTATCGGCTATGTGCGCGTGTGGCTGGCAAGCGGCGAGCTTGCCGTGGGCGACGACATCATGCTCGTGCTCATTGGCGGAGACGTTCGTCCGCATGTGGTCGATGCGCTGCAGGCGCTCGTTGGCACCATCAAAAATGAGTGTGTGAGTGAGGTCGAGCGCGAGGCGTAGAGGCTTACGTCGATAGAAGGCTCGTTTATAAAAATGCCCGCCGGTACGTGTGATACCGGCGGGCATTTTGCGTTTTGGGCGCGGTGGACGCTACACGCGCGTCGCATCCTTGGGGCTCATGGTCATGCTCTGGAAACGATTTTCCATATACTCATTATCGAAGTACGTGCCGTAGAACTGCGCAACGGGAATATCGCTGACCGTGCCGTTGACGCGCTGGTACCAGTAATCGAGCGACTGCAGCGTCATGACGCCGTCGACCAGCATAATGATGGTGAAGATGACGGTAGCGGAGTAGCGGCTCTTCCACGGAATCATGTTGATGAGATTGAGCAGCCTCGGCAGCAGCAGCTTGATCCAGATGAGGCCACCCAGGCCCCACAGGCAGGCAAAGCCCGTGCAGGTGCGTCCGCCGGTAAGGACGGCGAGTGGGTCGGGCATGCCAAAGAGCTTCATGTGCGAGTAGTTCCACGAGACCACACCGAACGAGGTCTGCATAAACCAGCCCACGAACACCTCAAAGCTTGCGCCAAGTAGGGCACTCACCAAAAAGATAATGATGGGGTTCTTTTTGTAGAAGCGGTTGAGCACCATGGTCATGAGTACGGCGCCAAATCCGTAGATGGGGCTGAAGGGGCCAAACAGCATGCCGGCGCGGTTCTGGTAGACGCCCGGGTCGTCGACCGTCATATGCCAGATGTCCTCGAGGATCAGGCCGAGTACGCAGCAGACAAAGAATACCCAGAACAGGTTGAAGTAGTTGAGCTTGATGTAGCCTTCGCCGGTCTCATCGCGGCCGAGCATGCCCTCGGCGGCGGCGTCGCGATCGAGCATCTCCTGCAGGCGGCGCTGCAGCTCGCGCTCCTGACGAAGCGTGGGGTCGACGGTGGCCGAAAGCGCGACGAGGATGCCGAGCTGGATGGCGGGGCGCAGCAAGAACGGCCCGATACCCTGGAGCATCACGTCGACCAAAAGCTCAACGACGGTAAATGCGATAAGGATATAGGACAGGCGCGCGGCGTTGCGGCGCTGGTTTTTGATAAGGTCCAGGCCAAAGATGATCAGGATGACGGCACTTGCCGCAGAGAGCATGATGCCGGCGACGATGAGTCCAACCGCGACGAGCGTGTTGTCGCCGAGCTTGGCGGCGGTGTTGCCGGTGATGAGCGCGGTGATGACCTGCCACATAAAGGCGGCGACCGACGGGAGCGTGCCCACGCCGGACAGAATGCACAGGGCGGCGTACACCTTAATGATCAGGGGGATCTTCTTGACCTCGGTGGCGCTGGGGACGCTGGGGTCGAGTTCATTTCGATCCATACATAACCTTTCTCGCTTTGTTGCAGGTTATAAGGATACGCCGCCGACCTGCCAAAAGACAGGACAAACGACCCAATTGCAACTTTGTAATCCCCAACGGTGGACACGGCGGCCATCTGGGGGAGCGGGCGCTTGCGCTGGACAGACCGATAAAATGTTTGGCTACAAAACTGATTATTAGCTCGGTGGGCTTTTAAAAAGCGCTGTTCATGCGCGGGAGTGCTTGTCCTGCCGTGCGTATAATAAGGTGGGTAACGCCAAAATACGAGGCTCTGAGGGGATGCCATGTCTCAAGAAACCATCCGCGCGGCCGAGCGTGCCGCGGGACAGGTGAACACCATGTCGACGTATGATCCGGACTCCGACCAGCTGCATGAGGAATGTGGCATTTTCGGCGTATGGGCGCCCGATCGCGACGTGGCTCGACTGACGTACTTTGGCCTGCGTGCGCTGCAGCACCGTGGCCAGGAATCGGCGGGAATCGCCGTGGGTGACGGCGGCACGGTTATGGTCCGCAAGGATCTGGGCCTGCTCGACCGCGTGTTCTCCAACGCCGACCTGTCGACGCTCTCCGGCCAGCTGGCCGTGGGCCACGTGCGCTATGGCACCGCCGGTGCCAAGAGCTGGGAAGCCTCTCAGCCGCATCTTTCTACCATCAACAGCGTCATTATCGCGCTTGCTCACAACGGCACGCTGGTCAACACCGACGAGCTGCGCCGCCAGCTGATCGAGCTGGGCGTGCCGTTCCTCTCCAATTCGGATTCCGAGGTCGCGACCAAGCTCATCGGCTACTTTACTCAGCGTACAGGCCATCTGCGCGAGGGCATTCGTAAGACCATGGAACTCGTGCGCGGCGGCTACGCCATGACGCTCATCAATGAGCAGGCGCTCTATGCCTTCCGCGACCCGCACGGCATTCGCCCGCTGGTGCTGGGCAAGCTCGTGGACGAGGGCCTGGACCAAGCCGATGCCGCATCCGTTTCGCAGCTGCCGTCGCAAGACGACGCCGCGACGGTCGACGCCACCACCCATGTCACGCGCGCTGGCGGCTGGGTCGTTGCCTCGGAGACCTGTGCGCTCGACATCGTGGGTGCCGAGTACGTCCGTGATGTCCGCCCCGGTGAGATTTTGCGCATCAGCGCCGAGGGCCTGGTATCCGAGCAGGGCGTACCTGCAGCCGAAGAGCCTGCCAACTGCATCTTTGAGCAGGTCTACTTCGCCCGCCCCGACTCCATCATGAACGGCAAGAGCGTCTACGCCTGCCGCTACGACATGGGTCGCCAGCTGGCACACGAGGAGCCCGTCGAGGCTGATCTGGTCATCGGCGTGCCCGACTCCGGCCTGCCGCCCGCGGAGGGGTATTCGCACGAGAGCGGCATTCCCTTTGGCGAGGGCCTCATCAAGAATCGCTATGTGGGCCGTACGTTTATCGAGCCCACGCAGGAGCTGCGCGCCATGGGCGTGCGCATGAAGCTCAACCCGCTGCGCGACAACATCGAGGGCAAGCGCCTGGTCGTCATCGACGACTCCATCGTGCGCGGCACCACCATGGTGCAGCTCGTCAAGATGCTGCGTAACGCCGGCGCCAAGGAGATTCACATTCGCATCAACTCGCCCGAGGTCATTTGGCCGTGCTTCTACGGCATCGATACCGACGTGCAGTCGCAGCTCATCAGTGCCAACAAGACGGTCGATGAGACCTGCGAGTACATTGGCGCCGATTCGCTGGCCTTCCTTTCGGTCGAGGGCCTGCTGAAGGTCATGCCCAAGGGCGGCTATTGCGATGCATGCTTTACCGGCCGCTATCCCGTGGCGATTCCCGAGAGCTTTGGCCGCGACAAATTTATGGAGGGCTTTAAGCCCCGCAACCTGGACAAGCCGCTGCACTTTGACGACGACGCCGTGGTCGAGAAATACGACGACCGCAGCTGGGAAGAGGAACACGGCGAGGCCTAAAGCCTGCCAAAAAGGGACAGGTTTATTTTGGTAGGTTTTACCTGCTGTTTTGTTGATATGGCGGCGCGTGCTGTTATGGCGCGCGCCGAAATGAACGCAACTATGAGCACCGTTTGGCGCCCGCGCGGCGCCACGGTAATGGGAGAGGAAGGCTCAGATGAGCGACAGCAAGCATGTGACGTATGAGGATGCCGGCGTCGATACCGCCGAGGGCGGCCGCGCCGTCGACGCGATTAAGCAGATGGTCAAGGACACCAATCGCCCCGAGGTTATCGGCGGCATTGGCGGCTTCGGTGGCCTGTTCTCGGCTGCCGCGCTTAAGGATATGGAAGACCCGATCCTGATCAGCGGCACCGACGGCGTGGGCACCAAGCTCGTGCTCGCCCAGATCATGGACCGTCACGAGACGGTGGGCCAGGACCTGGTCGCTATGTGCGTCAACGACATTCTGGCTTCGGGCGCCGAGCCGCTGTTCTTCCTGGACTACGTTGCCATCGGTCACATCGAGGCCGAGCACATGGCAAAGATCATCAAGGGCGTGGCCGATGGCTGTAAGCTCGCGGGCTGCGCGCTTGTGGGCGGCGAGATGGCCGAGCACCCGGGCGTCATGGCCCCCGCCGATTACGACCTCGCCGGCTTTACCGTGGGTGTCGTCGACCGTCCCAAGATGCTCGACCCCGCAAACGTCCGCCCGGGCGATGTAATCCTGGGCCTGCCTTCCACCGGCGTGCACTCCAACGGCTACTCGCTCGTGCGCAAGGTCATCGGCGTCGACGGCATTAAGCCGGGCACGCCCGAGGCCGCCGCTAAGGCCGAGGAGCTGAGCCGTCCGCTCGAGGAGCTCGGCGGCGCATCGCTCGCTGACGCCCTGCTCGCTCCCACGCGCATCTACGTCAAGCCGATTCTTGAGCTGCTGCGTGGCGGCGCTCCGGTGCACGCGATTGCCCACATCACCGGCGGCGGTATTACCGAGAACCTCAACCGCGCGCTCGCCGACGACGTCGACGCCGTGGTCACCCGCAACGGCGCTGAGATGGGTTGGGACGTTCCGCCCGTCATCACCTACGTGTCGCGCCAAGCCGAGCTCGCGCCCAACGAGGCGTGCAAGACCTTCAACATGGGCGTTGGCCTGTGCCTGATCGTCGCCCCCGAGGACGAGGCCGCGGTTACCGAGGCCCTGGTCGCGCTGGGCGAGAAGCCGTTCCGCGTAGGCGAGTGCGTCGAGGGTTCCGGTAAGGTCGTGTACTCCGATGAGCGCTAACGAGCAGATGGCTGCCGCCGAGGGCCTGGACTTTGTGCCCTATGCCCGTCCGACCGGCACCGATACGGACGAGCCGCTCAAGATCGGTGTGCTCATCAGCGGTTCGGGTACCAACCTGCAGGCGCTGATCGACCTGATCGCCGCTGGCAAGCTCAATGCTTCGATTGAGCTGGTGGTCTCGAGCCGTCCTTCGGCCAAGGGCCTGCAGCGTGCCGAGCGTGCGGGCATTCAGACGCTGACGCTTTCCAAGGATGTCTATGCCGACCCTATTGCCGCCGACGAGATCATTGCGCACGAGCTGCTCGAGCGCGGCTGCGAATATGTGGTCATGGCTGGCTACATGCGCATGGTCCGCACGCCCCTGCTGGCGGCGTTCCCCAACCGCGTGGTAAATCTGCATCCGGCGCTGCTGCCGAGCTTTACCGGCGCGCATGCGATCGACGATGCCTTTGCGCGCGGCGTCAAGGTGACCGGTGTGACCGTGCACTTTGCCAACGAGATCTACGACAACGGTCCCATCATCGCCCAGCGTGCGCTGGCTGTCGAGGAAGGCTGGGACGTCGACACGCTCGAGGAGCACATCCACGCGATCGAGCATGTGCTGTATCCCGAGGTCGTGCAGATGCTCGCCGACGGCCGCGTTCACGTGCTGGAGAGCGGCAGGGTCGCAATTGACGCGCCTCGCGGCTAGCGGCGCACAGTACAATTTAGCCGAGTGGTCAGGGTGGTCATTGGCGCCAAGGCGCGCGTGGCCACCTTTTGTTTTAGGTAGTCACCTGCGACGTTCTTGAATGACTAGTCGTTTAAGAACGTCGCAGGTGACTAGGTGAGAGAGGTGAGCGCACGGTGGAAAACGAAGCGCTGTTTACGCCTGAGCTGGTGTTTTTTGATTGGGAGTGCGCGACGCCGGATGAGGTGTTTGCGCGGCTCGAGGACGAGCTTGCGCCTCGCGGCTACACTGTGCCCGGTTGGCTCGATGCCGTCCGCATGCGCGAGGATGCCTATCCCACGGGCCTTGCCATGCCGGCGGCCAACATTGCCATCCCGCATACCGATCCGGGGTTTGTGGCTAAGCCCTACATTGCGGTGGTGAAGCCGGCTGCGCCCGTGACGTTCAATGCTATGGCGGGCATGGGTGCCCCCGTGCCGGCGCAGGTTATCATCAATTTGGGCATTGCCGAGCCGGGCGGTCAGGTCGAGGCCCTGCAGGCGCTCATGAACATCTTTATGGACGCGGATGTCGCGGCCGATGTGCTCGGCCAGACCACACCTCAAGGCATGGTCGACGCCATCCGCCGCCACTTTTAAAGCCGGCACTTGGGGACAGTCCCTAACTGCCGGCAGAAAAGGAACGTCCCCAAGTGCCAGGGTTGCCCCCTTTGTCGCGGGGGCCGCGTTGTGACACAATGGCGTTTGTTCGATTCGTGATGTGAAAGGCCAAACATGGCAAATAAGAAAAAGAACTCCGAGGCCGCGCCGACGCCCGAGCAGCAGGCTCGCGCTGCCTCCAACTCTCGTAAGAAGCAGCGCAAGACGTACGTGTCTAAGACCGTCAAGATCGTTCTGGTGGTCATCGGCGTGCTGGCGATGCTGCTTTCCGTCTCGGCCATGGCGTGCTCCGGCCTTATGTCGCAAGCAGAGGATACCTCGGGCTACAAGCTTACCGGCGGTGTGGCTGCCACTATCAACGGCACCAACCTCACCGAGGACACCGTGACCAAGCAGATCATGAGCATGCGCACGTCCTACGGCTACACCAAGGACAAGGACTGGGCGCAGTATCTGGTCGACAACGACCTCACGCCCAAGAAGTACCGCAAGCAACTCATCGACTCCTACACGCAGCAGATTCTGCTTCAACAGGCACAGAAGGAGAACGGCGTGACGGTGTCGGACGAGGAGGTCGAGAAGGCTTGGAAGGACGCGTGCAAGAGCGCGGGCGGTGCCAAGGCCTTTAAGAAGACCCTTAAGACCTACGGCTACACCGAGGACACCTATAAGAGCTCGCTCAAGGAGAGCCTGGCGCAGCAAAAGCTCAAAGATGCCGTGGCGCCCACCAGCAAGCCCAAGGACAGCGAGATCGTCGATTACATCAACGAGAATCTGTCGAACTACAACGATGCCCGCCGCTCGTCGAACATCCTGATCAAGGTCGATTCCGACGCATCCGACGAGGACAAGGCTGCCGCCAAGGCTAAGGCGCAGGAGTGCCTGGACAAGATCAACTCCGGCGAGCTGAGCTTTGAAGACGCCGTGAAGCAGTATTCCGACGACACCGGCTCCAAGGAGAAGAAGGGTGACGTGGGCTGGGACAAGCTCACCACCTTCGTCGACAGCTACCAGGCGGCACTCGAGGGGCTCAACAAGGGCGATGTGAGCGACGTGGTCGAGTCGACGTACGGCTATCACATCATCAAGTGCACCGACTACTTCCATGTCGATAATCAGGTCGATGACATCAACCAGGTGCCCAAGGCCATCAAAAAGTACGTCTCCAACGTGGTGAAGACGCAGGCAGAGAGCACTGCGTATAGCGAGTGGCTGGAGCAGTACAAGAAGGATGCCGACATTACCGTTAACCCCATGCCCAAGGACGTGCCGTACAACGTCAGCCTGAAGGGCGTCACCAAGAGTTCGACCGACGATTCGTCGACGACTGAGTAATCATGGGGCGGCGCTCGTGTGAGTGCCGCCCGCACTATTGAGGAGGATTTGCAGATGACCAACGAAGAGCTGCAGAAGGAAATGATCGCGGCCATGAAGGCCAAGGACAGGGTTCGCCTGTCTATCATTCGCCAGGTTAAGGCTGAGGTGAAGAACATCGAGGTCAATGAGCGCCGCGACGTGACCGAGGAAGACGTCAACAGCATGATCAAACGTCTGATCAAGCAGACAAGCGAGACGCTGGAGATGTCTATCAAGGCCGGCACCGACCAAGAGCGTACCGACAACCTGACCGAGCAGGTCAAGATTCTGGAGAGCCTGCTGCCCGCGCAGGTTTCGGGCGAGGAACTCGAGGCCCTGATCGAGCAGGTCATCGCCGAGCTGGGCGCCACGTCCAAGAAGCAGATGGGCCAGGTCATGGGTGCACTCGGCAAGGCCACCGGCGGCAACTTCGACAAGCCTGCGGCGGCAAAGATCGTCGGAGCCAAATTGGCGTAATTTGTTACGCGGTTTTACCAAACCGCGTAACGGCTCGACGCTGCAAACCCGCACACACGGCAATCTGACGTTCAATTTCAAGGGCGCGACCATAAGGTCTGCGCCCTTTCATTTCACGTCACCTTGCTCGCGTGTACGGGTTTTCGCTGACTTATGCTCAACAAGGGCGGTTGTATTATTTTCGGGTCTTGAGGGGCGTGGCCGTCATGGTCGCGCCCCTTTTTGGTGGGGCACTCATTGGGGACAGACTTAAATGAGTGCCCAATGAGCAGGTACTCATTTAAGTCTGTCCCCAATGGGTGCCAACGAGTGGGTGGAAGATTGCGGGTTCTTTGCGGGGGCGCAGTGTGGGCTGCGGAAACGTGGTTCTTTCCGTACAATGATGCAATTCGTGTAAACGCAGGGAAGGGACATTCATGGCAGACATGATCGAGATCAAGCATCTCAACAAGTACTTTGGCGACCTGCATGTGCTCAAAGATATCAACCTCACCGTCAAGCGCGGCGAGAAACTCGTAATGATCGGGCCTTCCGGTTCGGGTAAGTCGACGCTCATCCGTTGCGTCGACTATCTGGAGGAGCCCACGTCGGGCGAGGTCGTCATTGACGGTACGCCGCTCACCAAGAAGAATCACCTGGAGATGGCTCGCAAGTACAGCTCCATGGTGTTTCAGCAGTTCAACCTGTATCCCAACATGACGGTGCTGGGCAACCTGATACTCGCGCCCATCAAACTGCAAAAGAAGAGCAAGGAGGAAGCGACCGAGATCGCCATCGCCGCACTCAAGCGCGTCGGCATGGCGCATAAGGCCGGCGAGTATCCGCAGAACCTCTCGGGCGGTCAGCAGCAGCGCATCGCCATCGCCCGTGCCCTGTGCACCAAGCAGCCCATCATCCTGTTTGACGAGCCGACCTCGGCGCTCGACCCCGAGATGGTGCAGGAGGTGCTCGACGTTATGATTGAGCTCGCGCAGGAGGACATCACCATGATCTGCGTGACGCATGAGATGGGCTTTGCGCGCCAGGTGGCCGACCGCGTCATCTTTATGGAGGACGGCCGCATCCTGGAGGAGGGCACGCCCGAGCACTTCTTCGATAACCCCGAGAACCCGCGCTGCCGCGAGTTCCTGTCCAAGATTCTGCATTAGGCGCGGTGATGGACATGACGGATATGACGAAGGCGGCCGTGTCGCGCCGTCACTTTTTGCAGCTGGCTGGCGCTGGACTGCTTGCGCTGACGGGGACCGCGCTCACCGGTTGCGGCAACTCCACCAGCGGCGAGGCCTCCGACAAGGGCTCCAAGCTTGCGGCCATCAAGTCGCGCGGTCATCTGAATGCCGGCGTTAAGAAGGACGTTCCCGGCTACGGCTATTACGACACCGCCAAGGGTCGCTTTGAGGGCATGGAAGTCGATTTGTGCTACCAGATTGCCGCCGCCGTCTTTGATGTGAGCTACAAGGAGGCCCGCGCCCAGGAGCTGGTCGAGTTTACCGACGTAACGCCCAAGACGCGCGGCCCGCTGATCGACAACGGCCAACTCGATGTGGTCGCGGCGACCTACACCATCACCGACGAGCGCAAGAAGAGCTGGGATTTCTCGACGCCGTATCGCACCGACTACGTGGGACTCATGGTCAAGAAGCGTTCGGGCTTTTCCTCGATTGAGGACCTGGACGGCAAGGTCATCGGCGTGAGCCAGGGTGCCACCACACAGGGCCTGATCGAGCAGATGATCAAGGATAACGGCTTTAGCTGCGAGCCCGAATTTAGGGCCTTTAGCGGCTATCCCATCATCAAGAGTTCGCTCGACGCCGGCAATATCGACGTCTTTGCCATGGACCGCTCCACGCTGGCCGGCTATATGAATGAGACCGTCGAGCTGCTGCAGCCCGAGGTCAAGTTTGGCGAGCAGGGCTACGGCGTGGCGACCAAGAAGGACTGCGACCTTTCGGCCGTGGTCGATCGGGTGGTCTGCGATCGCCTGGCCGACGGCTGGCTCGATCAAGAGGTCAAGACCTGGGGTCTTGTGTAGGCGCATCGTCCAAGGAAGGAATCAAATGCTCGAAGGATTGTTTGACGCCGACCGCTGGTCGACGACATTTCAAAACATGGGGCCCTTCTGGGAGGGCTTTGGCGTGACGCTGCAGGTGGTTGTTGCCGGTCTGCTGTTGTCGCTGGCGCTGGGCACGCTGCTGGGCGTGTTCTCGACCACCCGTTCGCGCGTGCTGCGTGCCATCAGCCGCGTGTACGTGGAGTTTTACCAGAACACTCCGCTGCCCGTGCAGGTACTCTTTATGTACATGGCCGGCCCGCAGTTTTTGCAGGCCATAACCGGCGCCGACCAGCCGGTGCGCATCGCGCCGTTTGTGCTGGGCTTTTTGGGCGTGGGCCTGTACCACGCGGCCTACATCTCGGAGGTCATCCGCACCGGCATCGAGGCCGTTCCGCGCGGTCAGATGGAGGCGGCCCAGAGCCAGGGCTTCACCCGCGCGCAGGCATACTGGTACATCGTGCTGCCCCAGACGTTCAAGATCATTCTGCCGCCGCTGTGTAACCAGGCGCTCAACCTGGTCAAGAACACGTCGGTGCTGGCGCTTGTGGCGGGCGGCGACCTTATGTATCGCTCCGACAACTTTGTGAGTCTGTACGGTTACCTGCAGGGATATATCGTCTGCTGCCTTATGTATTTCATCATCTGCTTTCCGCTCGCCATGCTGGTGCAGTGGCTCGAGCGCCGCTCCAAGGAGCGTCCGCGCGGTGTGAGCCTGGCCGAGCTGGGGCTCGACAACGTAGAGGAGGCCTAGCGCATGGAAATCTTCAACGCGACCAACCTGCTCTACATTTGGGGCGGCTTTGTTAAGACGATCGAGATCTCGGCGCTGTCGATCTTTTTCTCGCTCATCTTTGGCACGGTGCTGGCGCTCATCAAGAGCTATGCGCCCCGTCCGTTCCGTATTTTGGTGAGCGCCTACATTGAGCTGTTCCGCTGCACGCCGAACCTGCTATGGATCCTGTTTATCTACTTTACGGTGCAGGGTTTGGATATTGTGATCTCAACCATCGCCTTTACGCTGTTTACCAGCGCTGTTATGGCCGAGATTGTGCGCGGCGGCCTCAACTCGATTCCGAGCGGCCAGTTTGAGGCAGCGCAGAGCCAGGGCTTTGGCTTTTTTGCCACCATGCGCTACATCATTCTGCCGCAGACGTTTAAGACGATCATTCCGGCGCTGTTCAGCCAGTGCACGACCGTCATCAAGGACAGCTCGTATCTTTCGGGCATTAACGTGGCCGAGCTCATGTACACGGCAAACGTCGTGATGGCCCATGCGATCGACCTGTCGCAGGTGCTTATGCTCTACGGCCTGGTGTTTGCGATGTACTTTGTGCTCAACTTTGGTATTTCGCTGCTGGTGAGGGCATATCAGAGGCGAATGGTGGCCGCATAGTCCTGCTTCCCCAAGCACGGCACCTTGCCCCTCAATCGCCGCTTACGTACATTTAGTACGCGGCGCTCCTCTTTCGGGGCAATCTGCCGCACTTGGGAAACCAGGACCGGCGTAAGTGACAAAATGGGAAACAGAGACTGCCTTTTTCTCATTTGTTAGAAAGGAATCGCGATGAGCGATCTGGAGAATAAGAAGAATCCTGTGGTCATTACCATCGCGCGCGACTTTGGCGCCGAGGGCCACGAGATTGGTCGCATGCTTGCCGACGAGTTGGGGATTCCGCTGTATGACAACGAGCTGCTGGTGCGTGCGTCGCTGCGCGCGGGCGAGTCGCTCGATAAGATGGCCGCCTACGACGAGCGTCTGGCTGTGGAGAACATGGCGTTTCTGCCCGACCGTTACGATGCCCGTTCGTACTCGGACAAGTTGTTCCAAAAGATGAGCCAGGTGATTTTGGATCTGGGTGAGACCGAGAGCTGCATTATCGAAGGCCGTCTGTCCGATTACCTGCTGCGTAACAATCCCAATCACATTGCCGTGTTGGTGACCGCACCCTTTGAGGACCGCGTCGAGATCGTGCGCAAGAAGCGTGGCCTTAATAAAAAGAAGGGCGCCAAGCTGGTCAAGCAGCAGCAGAAGGCGCGCGAGGCGTTCTATAAGCGCTATAGCGCCGGAAAGTGGAAGATGACGAGCGGTAAAGACATCGTCGTCAATCGCGCCAAGCTGGGTCGCGAGGGCTGCAAAGACGTCATCGCGGCGGCCTACCGCTACAAAGTGGCCCAGCTCGAAGGCTAGCCGACCAAAACCACCACAAAGGGGACAGGCACCTTTGTGGTGGTTTTTGTTTTAGGCCGAGGGAAAGGCCTTGGTGAGACCGGCGCGCGTCTGCGTGTCGGTCTTTTGATAAATGGAGCTCAGGTGGCGCTGTACCATGCGCATCGAGATACCAAGCTCCTCGGCGACCTGTTTGAGCGGGCGCTCATCTTGGGTCACAGCCACCAGCACGTCAACTTCGCGTGGGGTGAGAGCGTGATCGGTGATGAAGACCTGACGCTGCTCCTCGATACTCGGTGCTGCCAGCGCCTCCTCGGCAAGCTGTTGATGTTCGCGCTCCTGCTCGGTTTGGGGCAGGCGGAATAGGCCCGCGGCAACGAATGCCGCGCAGGCGGCGACGAGAAGCACGACCGCGCCAATCATGATGAGGGCGACGTTGCCAGAGGTCACAAGCGCAAGCGAGACGCCCGACGTGGTGAACGCGCACACGTTATTGGCTGCACGGCCCATGCCGGCCCAGAAGGCGGGCACGTGCATGCGCGGTGCCAGCTGAGTAAACGTGGCGGTAAAGAACGTGACAAAAAAGCCCGAGCTCAGGTAAAAGACAATGAGGCCCAGGTTGGGATCGGCTCCTGCTTCGACGGCTAAGATCGAAATGGTGGAGAGTACCGTGACGCCGAACATGACGAGTCCCATGTAGCGACGCTCGGCAAGATCAAAGATAAGACCGGCGGCAAGACCGCTCGCTGCCAAAAAGAGGCGCGGCCAGGTCTGCACGGCGATGGTGCCGTGGGCGTTGGAGAACGTGACCACGTTATCGAGAGTAGAGAACAGACAGGCCAGAATCATGACGAGCGCGATGCTCCAACACGCCTGCTTGGCAAGGGCGTGCGATGGCTCAACAAAGGGATTGATGGCGGGGCTGGAGCTCTCAGCAGCCTTTTGGGGAACGACGCTGAGGGTGGAGATGGCGATCGTCGCTGTGCCAAGGACGATGAGCTCTGCGATGCCGCCGCAATTGAGCAGGTTGATGGCGAACTGCATCAGGATGCCCGCGGCATAGGCTGCTCCCGCACCGGTGGCGAGCTTGGGATCGTCTTGGAATGTCGTTGCGAAGGCATGGTGTGCCGCGCCACCCAGTAGGCCGAGTCCGAGGAATGCGAGGCATCCCAGAATCTCGAGCGCAAGCGGGCTCGTGGGGGACTGAATCTGAGTCAACCCCAAGATGGCGATGGGGACGGCGGCGCTGACAACTGCCCGAGGCCGGCCTTTGCGCTGTGCGAGCCCGAGCAGCGGCGCATATCCGATAAAGCCGAGCACGCTCGCACCTAGAATAAAGCCCTGTGCGAGCACAACACGCTCGGCACCGGCGAGCAGCCCGACATTAATGTCGAAGCGAAACTCGGCGGCAAGGAAGGCGAAGGTGAAGAGCGCGAGTGCCAGAAGCGCGTTGATTTTAGGCCTGCTCAGGTTCAAGGACGGTCCTTTGGGTGGACGAATAATCGTGTCCTCGATTGTAGCGTTCCCGGGACGAGTGTGGCGATGGCGAAATCATATTGACTTAAACCGCAGGTAGAGGCCTAGGTTCACATCTACGAACCTAGGCATACGGAGTCATTTGACACATCTTGGTGGTACAGAATCACCGCAAAGGGGACAGGCACCTTTGTGGTGGTATGCCCCTACGACCAAGGAGGCCGTTATGTACGGAAGCGACTTTGATAAGCAAGCTCAGCGTGAGCGCACCTGCTCGCTGGTTCATGGTACCTGGCGTTGTGTGGGTGCCAAAATAGCTTGCGCCGGCGCGTGCGCGCTTATGGTTGGCCAGCTGCTGCTGCCGAGCGTGGCGCTGGCGACGGAATGCGCCGATCCCGCCGCTGGGACGGATGAGGTTGCCGCGGCTCCGGTGACGCCGACGGTTGCGGGGGATACGGCGGCTTCGGCGCCGGTACCGGTGGCCCCGGCTGCGCCGATGGCTGACGCGGCTCCGGTGGCGCAATCCACGGCAGGACCTCAGCAGGCTCAGCAGGACGCACCGGCGGCAACGGTGAACGATGCGACACCCGCCGAACAAAACACTCCCAGCGACAACGCCGCCACGCCGGCAAACGATACCATCATGCCCTGTGGCGTGACCGACGCCACCGAGAACCCGGGTGGCGTCAACTTCAACACGACCGTGGTCGATCATTATACGGACTGTGTGCTTCCGGGCAACATCACGCTCGAAAAGGGCCAGTCGTATACCTATGATTTTCCCGATGTAGAGGGCGGCATGCCGGATGAGCCGCTCTGCGAACTTGTCGAAACCAAGTACTACCGGGCCGATGCTGTTTCGGGCACCCTGGCTGAAGTCCAGGACACATCTATGTCCGATGTGACGGCTCACTTTGAGCCTGTTGGCGATCACATGAGGCTGACGCTGACCTTTACGGGTGCCGCGGCAGGCGGCTCGTATCGACTCACACGCAATGAGGTTCTTTATATTGGCGCGGCACTGACGTATACCGGAACTGACTATGAGGGCGGTGCCATCATTGTTGGGGATCCCGATGATATCTTCAACGCCTATCAGCCAGGCAGCTCGATTACCCTCAACGAAACCAGGGACGACTATTACCTCCGCTATGCCATCAATAGCGAAATTACGCTTGTTGCATCGGAAAACGAAGCCCTCCATAACTTGGACGTCAACGACGTGAAGACCGACTACGCGCCCGGCGAGGCGCCCCGCGCGACCGCGACGATCCCCGCCGCCGATGCCGACAAGTATGAGATCGCCTACGAATGCTGGGAGGAAATGGAGCTCGACATGGAATCCGGGGAGTCGGTACCCGTTGCCTTCTGGTATTCCGACCCCGCAAAGTACACGCCGGGCATGAAGAAGATTGACCACTTCGAAGAGGGCAAGTTCTACATGTACTCCGTTGAGCTGAGGCTCAAGGGCGACAATACCGTGGCCGATGACTGCATGATGTACGTCAACGGTCATTGGGCGCACCACATCAAGACCGTCAACGGCGTCTTCGCGCCCACTGCTGACAATATGCTGTGCGAGCAGCCGATTGACGAATGGCGTGCCATCGACGTTATCGAGATCAACGGCGCCACGACCACCTTTAAGGCGGGCGATAAGCCGGTCTTTACGGCGAATGTTCCGGCGGGTTCCGACTCTATTCTCCAGTGCGAGTTCTGGACGGGCAGCGACGGCAGCGAAGTAAATTCCGTTGAGTTCTGGGACCAGCACATCACCAACCATATCGACGCGTTTAAGCCCGGTGTGACCTATCGTTACGGCCTGTACTTTAAGCCGGCGCGTGGTTTCTACTTTACGCCGAACACCAAGCTGATGGTCAATGGCGTGGAGTGCGGATATCAGACGAGCGAGGTAAGCGAGATCGATCCCGAGAGCGGTTGGATCTACACACTATGGCTGAGCACCAACCTGACGTTTACGCCCGAGGCCACGCCGGCCCCCGATCCGCAGCCTACGCCGGATCCCAAGCCGACACCTCAGCCTGGGGTGAAGCCCGAGACCAAACCCGCGGCCAAGCCGGTCACGACAACCACCACGACCAAGACGGTTGAGAAAACCACGCCGGCCAAGAAGCCCGATGCTGTCCTGGTCGCCACGGGAGACGCCACCGCGATAACGGTCGCCGCCCTGGGCATCGCTGGCGCAACTGTTGCCGCTGCCGGTGTTGCTGCGACCAAGCGTCGCAAGCGTTAGGTTGCGCTCCGCCACGACGGATGAATAACCCCCAACCACCACAAAGGTGCCTGTCCCCTTTGTGGTGGTTTGCACAGGTAGAACGGTAGGTTCGTATATATGAACCTACCGTTCGCTTTGTTTTTGGACGACGATTACGCTGGATGACTTTTGGTTTTCAGGAAAGGAACGACCATGAGGTGGACCACTGTTCGAGCGCTTTGTTGCCGCCTGACCGTTGTCGCTGTGACCCTCACCATGGTGACGGGTTCTTTGCCCGCGGGCGCGTTTGCCGAGGCCCTCAACACCGACGGCACTTTTGCGCAGACGGATAACGGCCAAGCAGGCGACGCCGCTTCCGCCGATTCGGCTGACGCCCAAACGTCAGACTCTGCTTCCGCCGGCCCCATGCCCGATGCCGGCGCTGCCGACCCCACAGCGCTCGATGCCGGTGACACGCCTGCGCCCCCGGCCTCCGAGATTGCATCGGCGGCGGGCCTGACGGGCGCCGGGCAGACCGAGAGCACACCTGCGGGTACGCTCGCCACCGATCTCGTCGAGGGCAAGGAACTCGCCGAGCAGCAGAAGCAAGAGGAGACCGCCGAAGCCGAAGCAACCTGGAATGAGGATCTTGGGCTCTGGATGACCTCGAAGGGCGCCACGGGCGTAAAAGGTGAAGACGATGATGGCTACGTGGCCGGCGAGCAGACTCCCGCGCAGTACTACTTCTCGATCGATAGCCTCACCAACGAAATTTCTATCGAGTATGGCGACGCGGGCATTACCACGTTGGAGGTGCCCTCGACCATCGACGGCAAGCATGTCGTAAGCCTTACGGGTATGGGAAGCGCTGCGCTCACATCAATTACGTTTGCTCCCGATTCGTATATCCGCTCTGTGGGCAGTTTGGGCGGCAGCAGCATCAAGGAAATCACGCTGCCCGATTCGGTTGAGGAGTTGGGCTGGAATGCGTTTACCGGAAGCAAGACACTTCAGACGGTGACCTGGCCCAACAACGCGGCTTTTACCACGATTCCCGAGCAGGCCTTTGAGGGCTGCGAACAACTTGACGACAAGGTGGTGGCAACGCTGCCGCCTTCGGTTAAGACTATCGACTATCGTGCCTTCGCCAATTGCGGCGTGCCGCAGTTCTACGTATCGGGCGAGACGGAGCTCACTTTTACGCAGATCAACGTGCCGGGCACGGTGGAGCGGATTGAGCGCTATGCCTTTGACGGGTGCTCGCATGTGTCGTCGGTGACGATCGGCGACGGCGTCAAATATATCGGAGCGCATGCGTTTACTTACCTCGATCCCGCACTGGCCGGTAAGGAAATCGTTGTGCCCAAGAGCGTGCGGTCGATTGGTTTGGAGCCGTTTGACAATACGCGTATTACCAGCAGCGCCGGCAGCTCAACCACTAATCACAACGCGGTGGCGCTGCGCATCATGAATCCCGATGTCAAGCTCGAAGAGGCAGGCCTGTACACAAATAACGTGACGATCGACGGCGTCGATTACTCGATGCCTTTTAGCGAGGGCCAGACCATCTATGCCTATGCGACGGACTCGGCGGGCAACCCCTCGATGATTAAGAAAATTGCCGATGCCGTTGCCGATCGCATGGACTCGGCCGATCCTTCGCGTCCTGCCTACACTTTTGAGTGGATGGGCGAGGCTGCCCAGGTAACGGGAAAGCTTCCCCAGGGTGCGACGGCCATACTCATGCAGGCGGGACAGTCCACGCCGTTAGCGGTTGGCGATGACGGCGCTTTTACGGTGGATGCCCTTTCCAAGATGGCGGCCACACTGCGCATATCGCTCGATGGTTGCTACGATATGGTGCTCGCTCGCCCGGGCGATCAAATGACGGGCACGTGGGACGTCGGGGAGATCAATGCCGAGGACCTTACCAAGATTCCGGCCTCGCGCGCGATTGAGCTCAACGTGGGCTATCTTGAACCGATTGTGGGCCAGGATAAGACCGAACGCATTGAGCTCGATAATCTCGATAACATCGATCTGACGGTGAAGAGCGGCGGCAAGACGCTTAAGCCTGCCAAGGGTGACAAAGAAAACGACTTCCGTATCCAGGGCACAGCACTCGTGGTGTCGCAGGCCATTGCCGACGCGGACCAGGATCTGGAGATAACGCTCGAGCCCAAAGACAGACTCAAGCTGGGTGGGGCGACGGCGACGGTGAAACCTTCGGCCGGCAAGGTCGATATCGACTTGAAGCCCTGGGGTACGGCGACGGTCACGACCAAGGGCGACTACCAGGGCGCCAACCGCGTGCTGGTGTTCCGTACGTCCGACGGCAAGCTCGTCGCCGACGGTGTCACCTATTTGATGGGTTACGAAGACGATGGCACCACGCCTATCATGAAGGCCGAGACGCCGCGCCTTAAGGCCGGTTCGTACACCATCGTCGCCTTTAACAAGACGAGCTACGACATCCAAGCGACGAGCTATTCCACGTTTAGCCGCCTAGGGCTGACCGTGGGTGAGCATATCGCGCAAAAGCAGGTGAAGATTGAGGACGGCAAACAGCTCGACGTGACGCTCGACGTTCCCACGTTTGACGTGGAGACGTATCGTGCCGAGCGCGGGCTGACGGCGGGCTCGGTTATCGCTGATTCGTCCGCGGTCGTTGGCGTGGAGACCGAGCTACGCATTCATTACGAGCTCAAGAACAGCCAGGCTGCCAAGATTGAGATTCCGCTGGCAAAGGATGCCGTCGAGGATGTGTCCGCAGGCTCTCGCGAAGCCGGCGCCAGCTCCGATGCCGGGTGGGTTGGCACAACTTGGGAGGGCGACAACCTCGTTCTCGATATGAAGAAGGGCATGGGCGCCGATGTGTTTGTGCGCTTTAAGCCTAAGGCCGCGGGCATCTATGCCATCTCGCCGCTTATTACGCTGGGCGAGGTGACATTGCCGCTGGGAAGCACCACGCTCGAGGTTAGCGGATCGCGCATCGAGGTCGACAGCACCGACGTTCACAGCCTGCTGGGCAATGTGGCCTACGTTTATGCGGCGCCGGGCAAGAGCGTGCAGCTCACCGTGGGCACGGGCGCCTCGGCTGCAAAGTACACCGGCAAGACCAATAAACTCGGCCGTGCCAAGATTGAATACGACCTGCCGCAGGATACGCTTGCCGCCGAGCGCGTGACGCTCGAGGCGCGCGTGGGCTCGACCGACGTCGCCGCCGCTGCCGCAGAGGTGGCGGCTCGCAATTATGTGCGCTATGTTCCGGGCGCTTCGGTCTGGAACTTTGATGTGACGTATCGTGGCGGTACGCAAAGCCTGGTCAAGGACGGCAAGGACACCGGCAAGAGCCTGTGGACCTTCCATCATCTGCCGCAAAAGAAGAACGCCTACTGGACGTTCGATATCACGCTCGAGGTGGGAAACGAAGAGGCCGCCGACACGCTCGACCTGTACGTGGACTGCGTGGATGGCAAGACGGTGACGATTCCTCTGACTCAAAAGTCGCGCGAGGGCACCCGTGTACGCTATGTGGCGGAGTATGTGGACGAGGGCTACCTTAAACTGCTCGACGAGTTTAACAAGGCGAATGACTCGACCTATGTGAACTGCGGAAACTTTGAGCAGATCTTTATGCCGCAGACCTACCGCATCTCCAATGCTCAGCTTATGACCATGCTGAGTTTTGATGCCAACGCTTCGGCCAAAAAGCATTCCGCCGCGGCCGAGGAGCGCCAGCAGGAGTTCTCGAATGCCGTGCAGCAGTGGCACGAGTATATGATGGATAACTCGTTTAATGATGTCGACGAGGCCTTTAACGACGCGATTGACCAGATGGTCGCCGATGCGTTTGCCGAGGAAGACAAGGACGGTAAAGAGGACGAAGCCCAAGGTGGAACTGCTCGCAAGGCCCGCCGTGCCCCTGCCACCAGCGACGGCGAGGGTGATGATGCTGGCAACGACGAGGCCGCGCAGTTTGCGGCCGAGCTCAAGGCTGCGGTTGGCGGCTCGTCGGCGCTGCTGACCAAGCAGGGCGACAGCTATGGCGTCAACGTGGACAAGATGATCTTTGAGGATGCTTACGGCACCAGCGAGGATTGGTATCAGGAACTCGCGGCGGCCCAGGGCGCGAACGCTGCGGATGCGGCCGCCATCAAGGAGCTCGTCGACCATGCGTCGCGAGCGGAGTTTATTGCCCAGCAGGCCGAGGATCTGGTAGGCCAGTCGATGGGTATCGGCCAGCTCAACCAATACGGAAGCTGGAATGACGCAACCGCTGCGGCGCTCAACAAGTGTGCGGGCATTAAGGCCAGCGAGTACAACGGGCAGTCGACGAGCGGGTTTAACGATTTGGGCCAGGCGCTCGGCAGCTCGCTGAGCTACAAGGCGGCTGATGACGATACCGTCAAGGGCTTTAAGGTCGCCGCGCCCGATGGCGAGCAGACGGCCTATATAGAGTCGGAATTTATCGAGAACTCCAATAACAACAAGAACCAGGCGCTTCTGTTTAACTCGATTGCCATGCAGTGCGACATTCTGGACAACCTGTACGACAACTGGAATGTGGTCCATAGCCTCAACAACTCCAAGGTGCGCGGATGGCTCATGGCCTGGAAGCTCAACGGCGACGTGAGCGCCCATATGAAGCTCATCCGCACGATCCGTTCGCTCAAGAGCTATAAGATCGAGTGCGAGATGTTCGGACAGGTCTTTAAGACCGATGCGTGGAAGGCGGCCGGCCAGGCGTTTCCCGCGGCGACCCAGGGCATCGGCATCTTTACCGGCATTTACGGCGTGAACGATGCCAGCAAGAACTGGGAGAACGTGAACGTCCGTATGCAGAAGGTGAAGGGCGAGCGCGAGGGCTATGAGCTTCAGCATACGCGCTTGCTTGCCAAGCCCGAGAAGACCGAGGACGACTGGAAGTGCATTTACGCGCTGCGTGACGCCATGGAGAAGGCGCGTGCGTTTGAGGATCTGCTGTATCGCCAGCTCTGCCACGACAGCACCGATGTGGCAGTGGGCTCCATTATGACAATCGCCGGCGTGCTGACGGCCGGTTCGGCGGGTACCGTGGTGGGCGCTGCCTATGATGCGGCTTCGACGAGTGTGGGCTCGGAGCGCGCGATTAAGTTAACCAATGCCGAGTGCGCCTACGATGTCGCCTGTGAGCGGGTGGAGCGCGCGTGCCAGAATCGTATTACGGTCAACTGGGGTGAGCTGACCGATGCCGAGGTCTATAACGCCAACAAGGACGGCTTGATCTCGGACGAGAAGATGCAGTCGATCTTTGAGGCACGTTACCGCCATGTGGCCGCCAAGGCCGCACCTGATCCTGCGGGCGTGGTGTATGAGGGCCTGCTGTCCAATACGGTCGAGGGTGCAACGGTTGAGCTGTGGAGCGCCGACGATGCCGCCGGCACCAATGCCACGCGTTGGGATGCCGAGGAGTATGAGCAGGACAATCCGCTTGCAACGGGTGCGGACGGTGCGTACAACTGGAATACGCCGACCGGCTGGTATCAGGTGCGCGTGACCAAGGACGGGTATGAGGAGGCGTGCTCCGCCTGGCTGCGCGTGCCGCCGATTCAGACTGAGGTGAACATTGGTTTGGTGTCGACGGCGGCGCCCGAGGTGGCTTCGGCCCATGCCTATACCGATTGCATCGATGTTGAGTTTGCGCAGTATATGGACGCGAGTGACGATGCTCTGGCCGCGCTGAATGCGCAGGGCTTGGGCGATGTGACGTACAGCTGGCTCGATAAGCAGGATGACCCCGATGGCAAGCCGCTGTCGCGCGTGCTGCGTATTCGCTATGCCGATGCGCGTGAGGCAGGCTCGACGGTGGCGTTTGAGCTTGATGGCGCTCGGAACTATGCGGGCACGGCCATGTCGCGCTGGGCAAGCGGGGAGCTTGCCGTGGGCGTTCGTGCCGACAAGCTCAAGCTCAACGTGGAACAAGCTGTGACCATGCTTGAGGGCGGCGACTTTGAGCTAGTGGCACATGTGACCGATAAGGCGGGCAAGCCGTTTGCGGGCGCCAAGGTTAGTGTTGGGCTGGAGTCCTCGGCTATCTGCTCTGTCGATGCCGCCCAGGCCGTGACGGGCGAGGACGGCGCGGCGACGTTTGTGCTGCATGGTGCTCTGCCCGGTTTGACGACGTTGACGGCGGCGGTGGATGGCACGGCGCTGTCCAAGCAGGTTGACGTGCGCGTGTCTGCCGAGGCCGTGCGACCGGCGCGACCGGCGGCGACGATTGGTGCGACGACGTTTGGCTCGTGGTCGCCCAAGGAGAATTACATTACGGTGCCCAAGGGTACGAAGCTGGAGCTTTCGGCGGAGGATGGCGCGACGATTTGGTACACCACCAACGACACCTGCCCCTGCCGTGACGAAGGCCGCGTAAAGTACACCGAGCCTATTGCGCTCGATAGCAACATGTATGTGCGCATTGCGGCACAACGCCCTGGCATGTCGTACAGCGAGTATTCCGAGCGTCTGAACATTACGATTACGGTGACCGATGAGGCGGTGCCTGAGCCCAAGCCGGAGCCCGGGCCCAAGCCGGAACCCAAGCCGACGCCTGGCGGTGGCGAGCAGGGTGGCGGTGCGGATGGCTCTGGCGGTACCGGGGCTCCTGCGGGTGGTTCGACTTCGACGACGACCACAGTGACGACGGACAAGTCCAAGGGTAAGGGCGAAAACGGCAAGAAATCCGGCGCCACGGAGCTTGCCAGCACGGGTGACTCCGCCGCGATGACGGTCGCCGCCCTGGGCATCGCCGGCGCAACCGTTGCCACCGCCGGCGTCGCCGTGACCAAGCGACGCAAGCGCTAGGTTTTGGTGGCGGCGCCCATTCTCGGCTTTTGCAAAATTTCAATCTGTAACACCAAGCCAGATATTTGGACTCAAGGTGTTACAGATTGAGACGAAACGACCAGGCGAGTTCAAAACCACCACAAAGGTGCCTGTCCCCTTTGTGGTGGTTTGGACGGCCGGCAGAAAAAAGTCCCCGCCGAGCGTGTGCTCGACGGGGACTTTGCCGTTTCATGGCTAGCGCTGTAGGTGATTACTCGCCCAGCAGGCTCTTGGTGATGGAAGCGGCGGCCTTCTTGCCGGCGCCCATCGCCAGAATGACCGTAGCGGCACCGGTGACGATGTCGCCGCCGGCCCAAATGCGGGGATCGGTGGTCTGGCCGGTCTCCTCGTCAGCGACGATGTAGCCCCACTTGTTGAGCTCCATCTTGCCGCCGATCTTGGCAGCGAAGGGGTTGGCGTTGGTGCCGATAGCCGAGATCGCGACGTCGCAGGGGATCTCCTCGATGGCACCCTCGATGGCAACCGGACGACGGCGGCCGGACTCGTCGGGCTCGCCGAGCTCCATCTTCTGGACCTTGACGGCGCACACGGAGCCGTCCTCGCCAGCGACAAACTCGAGCGGGGAAACGAGCGGCAGAACCTCGACGCCCTCGGCCTTAGCATGGTGCAGCTCGGCGCGACGGCAGGGCATCTCGTCCTCGGTACGACGGTAGGCGATGATGGCGTGCTCGGCGCCCAGGCGCTTGGCGGTACGGACGGCGTCCATAGCCACGTTGCCGCCACCAAAGACGACGACGTTCTTGCCGTGCTTGGTGGGGGTGTCGTACTCGGGGAACTTGTTGGCCTTCATCAGGTTCACGCGGGTGAGGTACTCGTTAGCGAAGAAGACGTTGGGCAGGTTCTCGCCGGGGACGTTGAGGAACTTGGGGAGTCCCGCGCCGGTCGCCACGTAGATGGCGTCGAAGCCCTGCTCGAACAGCTCCTCGGCCGTGGCCATGTTGCCCACGACGGAGTTGTACTCAAACTTAACGCCCATGTCCTCCAGGCCATCAATTTCGCGCTTGACGACCGCCTTGGGCAGACGGAACTCGGGGATGCCGTAGACCAGCACGCCGCCGCCGGTGAAGAAAGCCTCGAAGACGGTGACGTCAAAGCCGTTGCGGGCGAGCTCGCCGGCGCAGGTGATGCCGGACGGGCCGGAGCCGACGACGGCGACCTTCTTGCCGTTCTTGGGGGCCATCTTGGGCGTGGAGGCGAGCTCGGGGCGGTCACCCAGGAAGCGCTCGAGCTGACCGATGGCCACGGGCTCGGACTTCTTACCACGGATGCACTTGCCCTCGCACTGGTTCTCCTGCGGGCAGACGCGGCCGCAGATGGCGGGAAGCATGGAGTCCTCGCGGATGGTATCGAGGGCGCCGCCGAAGTCCTTCTCGCGGATCTGCTCGATAAAGCGGGGGATGTTGATGTTGACGGGGCAGCCCTCAACGCAGAACGGCTTCTTGCAGTTGAGGCAGCGCTCGGCCTCGGCCAGCGCCATCTCCTCGGTGAAGCCCTTGTCGACGGGGCGGAAGTCGCAGGCGCGCTCGGCAGCCGGCTCCTCGTTATCGGGGGTGCGGGGCGACTTCATATCGGCAACGAAACGACCGTTAACTAGTGGCATGCGCAGCTCTTTTCCTCATAGGCCTTGAGGGACTCGCCCTCTTCGGAACGGTAAGCGGCCTGGCGGGCACGAAGGTCATCCCAGTCGACCAGGGTGGCATCGAAGTCGGGGCCGTCGACGCAAGCGAACTTGGTCACGCCGCCCACCTCGACGCGGCAGCAGCCGCACATACCGGTGCCGTCAACCATGATGGGGTTGAGCGACGCGGTGATGGGGGTGTCGTACTTCTGGGCGGTGAGGGTCGAGAACTTCATCATCGGAACGGGGCCGACGCAGAAGACCTGGCTCACGGCCTTGTCCTGCAGCAGGCGCTCCAGCGGAGCGGTGACAACGCCCTGCTCGCCGTAGGAGCCGTCGTCGGTGGTGATGTGGATGTGGTCCTCGTCGAGGAGCTCGCGGAACTGGTCCTCCATGAGCAGGAGGTCCTTGGTGCGGGCGCCCATGATGGCGTGCACCTCGTGACCGGTCTCGACCAGGTGCTTGGCGACCGGGAAGGCAATTGCTAGGCCGACGCCGCCGCCAATGACGGCGCAGGGGCCCTCGGCCATCTCGGTGGGAACGCCCAGCGGGCCCACGACGTCGCGCAGCGACTCGCCGGCCTCGTAGGTGGAAAGCATCTCGGTGGTCTTGCCGATCACCATGAAGATGAACTCGACCCAGCCCTCGTCACCGTTCCAGCCGGCCAGGGTGAATGGGACGCGCTCGCCCGTCTCGTTGGCGCGAACCATGAGGAACTGTCCAGCATGCGCATGCTTGGCGATTGCGGGCGCCTCGATGCGGAACTTGAACACCTTCTCCGAGAACTGCGTCTTCTCCAGGATCTTATACATAGAACCCCTCTCTTGTTAGGGCGACCAAACCGTGCCTCCACGGAAATGGACGGCAGCCCGAATAAAACCGTACGCGCACAGGCGTTGTGCAGACATACGGTGCAAATTATACCCTCATGGGCATGTCGCTTGCGTGTATCTTCGGCAGGTGGGAAAAGTGACCTGCCAAAAAGGGACAGGTTTATTTTGGCAGGTTTTAGTGCTTGCCGTTGGCGGAAGCGGCGCCGTTTACGTGATCGCGGGCGTAGATTACGCCGTGGACGATGGCCAGACCGGCAGCGTCGGCGGCACGGGCGCAGGTGTCCTGGAAATCCTCGGCCTCGCGGGCGCGCAGCTGCTTGAGTACGTAGTCTGCCACGGCCATCTTGCCGGGAGGGTTGCCGATGCCGGTGCGGATGCGGCTAAAGTCGCGGCTGCCCATCTTGTCGATGATGGAGCGCAGGCCGTTGTGACCGGCATGGCCTCCGCCCACCTTGACGCGCACATCACCGGCGGGAATGTCGAGCTCGTCGTGGATGACGAGCAGCTCCTCGGCCTTGATCTTGTACTCACGGCAGAGCTTGGAGATGGGACCGCCCGAGGTATTCATGTACGACTGCGGCTTGACCAGCACGATCCGGCGCTTGCCGCCCTCTTCCTCGGGATCGTTGATGTTGATGAGCGCGACCTCGGCGCCGGCCTGGTTTTTCCAGTACGTGACGCCGGCCTGACGGGCCAGCTCGTCGATTGCCTTAAAGCCGGCGTTGTGGCGGGTCTCGGCATATTCCTCGCCCGGGTTGCCAAGCCCGGCAACCATACAAATCTTGAGCGGCTGTGCAGCTGCCATGTTCATCCTTTCGTTGATTTGTCGCCTGCTATGGTGAGCGACCCTGTTGCCACTGTCAAATGGAGGGCAATTGAGGTTGTTTGGGGGCGTTTGGACGCCCGTCAAAATCCGAGGTGGACAGTTAGTTCAGATACGTATAAGTTCTGAGGACTCGAAGTGCTTAATTCGATGCCGATACGTTGTTTTGGAGCTTTAGTTAGTCCATATGGCGCCGTTTTGAAGTCTACCCTGCCTTCAAATAGGGAGAATGGTATAGAGATAGCTGCAAAACAGCCTAATTCACTGTGTCCATTTATACGTATTTGAACTAACTGTCCAGCCCTGCTCGACGGCGCACGGGTGATTCGCCGTTTAGACCGGCGCAAGGCCGATTCCGGCCCGCAGAGCGTTGAGCCAAGCGGCCTGACGCTTGCGATAGCCCTTGATGCGATACCGGAATCGGACTCCCGCGAGTCGATGCATCGTTTGGGCGAAGGCTTCGAGTGCAACAAGGTCTTTCGTTTGGTCGCGATTGATAACCAGGACGTGGATGCCCATTGCTTTGAGTCCATTATTTCGATTGCCATCGTGGATGCGAGCGTTTTGAAGCTCATGCCCAATTCCGTTGTATTCGTTGTCGACTCCGGCTGCCGGGCAATATAGGTCGCAGATGGCGTAAGGGATGCCGGAGGACATGTTGACCGCAAGAGTGTCGAAGTCGATTCGATGGTTGAGTAGCAGGCCTCCCATGGGCAGGCTGCAGCATCCGAATCCGCCAAAGCGCATGGGCGCTCCGAGAACGGCAAACATTAGGGATTCGGCTGGGGATGCAGATCCGGGTCGGGCGAGATTGACTGCCGTGCGAAACGAGGTGTATGAGCTACTTTTGGCGAAGCGCGCGACCGCCTCAAGCTCTTCGATAGTTGTGGCGGGCTCGCATTTGTAGTGCGCCTGTTCGTAGCGGGTTTCGTTCTGCTGTTCGGCCGCCGACTGATCGCCCCGGCAATCGAGGTCGTCCATCGCTTCGTAGCCATCGCCCTTGGGCCAGACGTCGTCATAGGCAATGGGGTATGTTGCCCCGGGAGGAAGGGAGTAAGTTCCGAGCAGTTCCATGAGAAGCATCAAGGTTTTGGCGACTGATTCATTTTTGGAACAAAGCATGGCTGTCATGGCAGGAGACGTTGCGTAGATGTCGGCCTCGACGTGCATAATTGCACCTTCAGGAAGAGGAGCGGAGAGAATATGCTGAAGAAGTCGCTTGTCGGGGCGTCTGTTGTCTTCGCTTGAAACGAGAAGATCGAGCAGTTCGGAATCATCTTCATTCCAGGCGTCGAGTATCGAAAGTGCGCCAAAGTCTATCGCGTCATTATTGGGAATGCAGCTAGCCAAGGCCTGTGCTTGCTGTTCACTATCAACGGAGTCCCAGGGTAGGGCAGAGTACGCCCGTCGTGCGCGACGAATTGCGCGGAGGGCGGAGAGATGTGAAATCACGGTCGTCATAGCTATAACGTACTAAGTTGGCGGCAGAATGCGACCGCCATACCGTTCTTTTCGCTCAGCGGGGCGCTGCGCGCCATGAACGGCTGGGTGTTATGAAATCGATGGAATCGGTTGAGGGGATTGCAGGAAATTGAGCTCTGCCGCGAAGGTTGACGATAGCTACTGGACAGTTAGTTCAGATACGTATAAGACGGCGGGCGTTCGAGGCGTTTCTAAGGGCCTTCGAGGGCGATTTGAGGGTAAATATGCGGCGGTTGTACTCGAAAACGATGAGCATTGGGCGGCATGGCATCCGCCGGGGAGCTCAGAAGGCTCCGAACGGCCCTTTGGGGCTTTAAAAAAATACGTATCTGAACTAATTGTCCAGGGAAGGTTGGCGAGGGATAGAAAAAGGGTCGGAAGCGAGCTTCCGACCCTTTAAAAGCATCAAAGATGATGCGATGCGCGTTGGATTACAGTGCGAAGTCGCCGCCGACGAGCGTGGAGACGGGCTCCTCGTGGTAAACGGCGGAGATGGCCTGAGCGAACTCCTCGGCGACCGAGATGGTCTTGATCTTGCCGCCGACCTCGACGGGGATGGCGTCGGTGACGACGCACTCGACGATGGGGGCGTCGTTCAGGCGCTCGATGGCCGGGCCGGAGAAGATGCCGTGGGTGGCGCACACGTAGATGTCGCCGGCGCCCATGGCCTTGAGCTCCTTGACGTTGGCGCACAGGGTGCCAGCGGTGTCGATCATGTCGTCATTGATGATGCAGGTCTTGCCCTTGATGTCACCGATGATGCCCATGACCTCGGCGGCGTTGTGGCGCGGACGGCCCTTGTGGGCGATGGCGAGATCGCAACCGAGCATGTCGGACAGCTTCTTGGCGGCCTTGGCGCGACCCACGTCGGGGGACACGACAACCAGGTTGTCGGTGTCGAAGTGCATGCCGTTGTAGTACTGGCCGAACAGCGGCAGTGCGGACAGGTGGTTAACCGGGATATCGAAGAAGCCCTGGATCTGGCCCTGGTGCAGGTCGAGGGTGATGATGCGGTTGACGCCGGCGCGCTCGAGCAGGTTGGCGACGAGGCGGGCAGTGATGGGCTCGCGCGGGCCGGCCTTGCGGTCCTGGCGGGCATAGCCGTAGTGGGTGATGACGGCGGTGATGGAGCGGGCAGATGCGCGCTTGGCAGCGTCGGTGGCGATGAGCAGCTCCATGAGCATGTCATTGACGTTGCCGCCGGCCACGGACTGAATCAGGAAGACGTCGGCGCCGCGGACGGTCTCGTCGTAGCGGGCGTAAATCTCACCATTGGCGAACTGCTTTAGCGTAAGGCCCGAAAGCTCGACCCCAAGGTACTCAGCGATCTTCTGAGCGAGGGGACGGTTGGAGGAACCGGAATACACGCGGATGGACTTGCGCATATTCTCCGACTTCTCGGGATCATTAATCGGCATTACCCTTCTCCTTTATATCGAATGCCATATAGATGCCTTGTTGCATTGTAACCGCGCGGCGGGGTTTATCGAGTCTTGATAACGTCTTTACCGTCAACGGACACGAACCGACCACTCATCCGGTCGCGCAGGTCAGCATAGAAAAAGGAGCCGTCCCCATGGGAACAGCTCCTTAGATGCTTGATAAAACGTTATACCTCGTCGTCCTCGTGCAGACGGCGGCGATAATCGGCGGCCCAGCCTTCAATATTTACCTGACGGGCGCGGCCCAGGCCGAGTGCATCTGCCGGAACCGGCTCGGTGATGACGGAGCCGGCGGCCACGAGCGCGCCGTCGCCGATCTGGGCGGGCGCGACCATCATGGTGTCGGAGCCGATGAAGGCGTCCTTGCCGATGACGGTCTTGTGCTTGTGGACGCCATCGTAGTTGCAGGTGATGGAGCCCGCACCCACGTTGACGCCGGAGCCCATGGTGGTGTCGCCGATGTAGGACAGGTGCGGCACCTTGGAGCCCTCGCCGATCGTGGACTTCTTGATCTCCACGTGCGTGCCGGCCTTGGAGCCATCGAGCATGTGGGTACCCGGGCGCAGGTAGGCGCGCGGGCCGCAGTCGACGCCGTTCTCGATGACGGCCTCGATGGCGATGGTCTCATCGATGGTGCAGCCGCTGCCGACGGTGGTGTCGGTGAGGCGGCTGTTGGGGCCGAGCTGGCACTCCTCGCCCACGGTGACGTGGCCGATCAGGTGCGTCTGCGGCCACACGATGGTGTCGCGGCCGATGACGGCATCGGGGCCGATCCAAGCCTGCGTGGGGTCGATGAAGGTGACGCCCTCGGCCATCCAGTGCTCGTTGATGCGATCGCGCGCGATGGCGGTGAGCTGCGCGAGCTGGATGCGGCTGTTGACGCCCAGCCCGTCGCGGTAATCATCGCAGTGGAAGATGGAGACCGCCTGGCCGTGGCCCTTGAGGATTTCGAGCATGTCGGGCAGGTAGTACTCGGACTGCGCGTTGTCGTTGCCGATCTCGTTGATGTGTGCGGCGAGCTGCGCGCCGTCGAAGGCGTAGCAGCCGGCATTGCACTCGAGCAGCGTGGCGGCCTGCTCGGGCGTGCAGTCCTTCTGCTCGATGATGCGCTCGATCTGGCCATCGGCGCCCAGCTTGATGCGGCCGTAGCCGAAGGGATCGGGCGGGGTCATGGTCATGACGGTGCAGGCGAGCTCGCCGGTGGCGACGGTCTGTGCGAACTTTGCGACGGTGTCGGCGGTGATGAGCGGCAGGTCGCCGTTGAGCACGACGACGGGGCCTTGCGTGATGCCACAGGCCTCGAGTGCGACCTTCACGGCGTGGCCAGTGCCCAGGCGCTCGGTCTGCTCGACGCACTCGACTTTGGTGGCGCTGTTGGCGTAGGCGCCGTCGATGAGGGCGCGCATCTCGTCGGCGTGGCTGCCGATGACGACCACGACGCGGCTGCAGCCGGCCTTGATGGTGGCGTCGACGATCCACTGAACCATGGGCTTGCCCAGGATCTTGTGCGAAACCTTGCAGTGGTTCGACTTCATGCGGGTGCCCTCGCCGGCGGCGAGGATAATTGCGGTTGCGTCCATGTGATCTCCTGTTACGTTATAGAGACGTGTGTTTGGAAACGATACACGGCGCAATATGATACCGCAGGCATATGATGAGCGCGTAACGATTGGCGCATGGCGGCCGATGTCGGTGTCGCCGGTGTGGCGTTTGCGCTGGTTGTGTATGGCGCCGGCGGCGCTGCAGCGTTGGCGTTTGAGCGAGGGGATGGGGGTGCCCGTGGACATCACGCGAGAGGAATCGGGCAGTGAGCCCGTCGCGGCATTCTCGATGTCGCACCCGGCGGTGCCGGCGCTCTATATGGTGCTGACGCTGGGGCTTACCATGTTCTCGATGCAACCGGTGTTGATTGCGCTGTCGCTTGCGGGCGGGCTGGCGTACGGGTTTGCGACGCGCGGTGCAGCGCGTACGCTGGGGGCGCTTCGCTGGCAGCTGCCGGTGATTTTGATCATCGCGCTGGTCAATCCGCTGTTTAGCGCCTCGGGCTCGACGGAGCTGTTCCGCATCGGCATGCGCGCGGTGTATTTGGAAAGCATGGTATACGGCCTGTGCATGGGCGGGCTGTTTGTGGCGAGCGTGCTGTGGTTTGGGGCCGCGGCGTCGATGCTCGAATACGATAAGGTGCTTGCGCTTTTGGGTAACGCCGCGCCGGTGATCGCGCTCATGATCTCGATGTGCATGCGGCTTATCCCGCAGTTTTTGCGCCGCGGCCGCACGGTGCTGGCGGTGCAAGATGCGATTGACGTGCCGGGGCGCGCGCCGGCCGACCCCGTGCGCTCGCGCCTGCGGGCGTCGAGCGTGCTGATGGGCTGGGGCATGGAAGATTCGCTGGAGCGCGCGGACGCCATGCGTTCCCGTGGGTGGGGCGCCGCGACGCGTCGCACGACGTACGCGCGGTATCGGCTGGGGCGCGGCGATGTTGCCGCGCTGGTTGGGCTTGCGGCGTTTGGTGCCGCCGCGGTAGCGGTGGCATGGGTTGCGACGACGCAGTATTCGTTTTACCCGCAGCTTTCGGTGCCGGCGCCGTGGCCGGGCTATGTTGTATACGCGGCTTGGATGGCACTGCCCTGCGTGCTGTACGCGGTTGACGAAAAGAGGTTTGGCTGATGACTCGGTTGGACGGGAGCATGATGACGGGCATGGTGCGCGGCTCGGATGAGCCGGCGATTGAAGTGCGAGGCCTGCGCTTTGCCTACCCCGGGGCCGAGGCGCCGGTGTTCGATGGTCTCGATTGGCGCGTTTCCCAGGGCGCGTTTGCGCTGCTCGTTGGTGGTACCGGGTCGGGTAAGTCGACGCTGCTCTCGCTGCTTAAGCCCGAGATTGCGCCGACGGGTGAATGCGCTGGTGAGTTGCGCGTGCTGGGCGAGAACGTTGCCGACATGGACGTTCGGGCGTCCGCGGAGCGCGTGGGCTATGTGTTTCAGGACCCCGAAAACCAGATTGTGTGCGAGACCGTGTGGCACGAGATGGCGTTTGGCCTGGAAAACTTGGGCATGTCGCGCGACGAGATGCGCCGTCGCGTGGCCGAGACCAGCTATTTCTTTGGGTTGGAGGATTGGCTCCACCGCGATACCGACACGCTTTCGGGCGGACGCAAGCAGCTGCTGTCGTTGGCGGCCGTGCTGGCGTTGCGCCCGCGCGTGCTGCTGCTCGATGAGCCCACGTCCCAGTTGGACCCCGTCGCCGAGAAAAATTTTTTGCATGCGCTGTTTCGTGTGAATCGCGAGCTGGGCTGCACGGTTGTTGTGGCAACGCACCAGCCGCGGCCGATGCTCGAGTATGCGACGTGTGCGTACCGGATCGAGGGTGGCAGCGTGCGCGAGGTGGTTGACCTGGCGAGTTTGGGTAGTCGCGAGGGGCTTTTGGCTTTGGACTCTTGCTGGCCCGCGCAGGGGGCGGCGACGAGTGCGGCGGCAGCTATCCGCGAGGGTTGGTTTCGCTACGATCGCGCGGGCGGTTGGGTGCTGCGCGGGCTCGACGTGGCGTTTTCGGCCGGCGTGGTGCATGCGGTCGTGGGCGGAAACGGCTGCGGCAAGTCAACGATGCTCTCGGTGCTGGCCAAGACCGCTAAGCTGCAGCGTGGCCGCATAGTGCGTGGGACGGCCTCGGCGGCGCTGCTGCCTCAGAATCCCAAAGCGTTGCTGGTTGCCGAGACGGTGCGCGATGAACTAATGGAATGGGCTTCGACCTGCGGGTACGACGAGGCCGTGGCACAGGAGCGCGCGGCAAGTCTGGGGCTCGCGAGCTTGGGGGAGCGTCACCCCTATGACCTTTCGGGCGGACAGCGCCAACTGCTTGCGTTGGCAAAGCTGCTGCTGATTGGCCCCGAGCTGTTGCTGCTTGATGAGCCCACCAAGGGTTTGGACCTGGCCAGCCGCCGCATCATCGCTCGCGCCCTGCGTGGCCATGTGAAGGCCGGCGGCACCGTCATCATGGCTACGCACGATCTAGATTTCGCCGAGCAGGTGTCCGACGACGTCGCCATGATGTTTGACGGCGAGATCGCCTGCGTGGAGCCGCCGACCGACTTCTTTGCCGACAACGTGTTTTATAGGGCGTGATGGAATGGCGGATTATCGCGTCTCGCACCTACTTACAAAGATGGAAATCCCGCTGCTGCTGGCGGTCCCCGCAGTGATGACTGCGGCGTTGCTGGCGGGCGTTGAACAGGCGGCGCTTGCCATGCTTGTCGTGGTGGCGTTGGTGCTCGCGCTGTTCTTTGCGGGCTACGAGGCGTCGCGCCCCGGCCTGCGCCAGATTATGCCAACGCTGGTTCTGGCGGCGTTGGCCGCGGCGGGGCGTATCTTGTTTGGCCCCATTCCCGACTTTAAACCCGTGAGTGCCATCGCCATTATCGCGGGGGCGACGCTGGGCCGGCGCAACGGGTTTATGGTCGGCGCGCTGGCGGCGCTGACCAGCAACTTCTTTTTTGGCCAGGGTATGTGGACGCCGTGGCAGATGTATGCCTGGGGACTCGTCGGCTATGTTGGCGGCGCCCTGGCGCATGCGGGTGCGTTCGACCGTGCGGATGGGACCGTGCGCATGCCGGCATTGCTTGCGTACGGTTTTGCATCGGGCCTGCTCTATGGCGTCGTGATCAACGCATACGACATCATCGGTTTTGTGCAGCCGCTCACGTGGGCGGGCGCCGTGGCGCGTCTTGCCACGGCGGTGCCGTTCGACATCACGCACGGACTCGCGACCTGCGTGTTTTTGGCCGCCCTGTACAAGCCCTGGTGTCGCCGCATCAACCGAGTCGTCGTGAAGTACGGGCTGTAGGGCTGGTTGTGTCGGGGCGGGAATCAATACTGTCGAAGTGCCATTTCAAAACTATGCCGGTTTACGGGGCTAGATTGGCACAGGCAGGCCATACCGGCTTTTTTCGAAATAGAGTAAGCCGTTTACCTGCAGTTTTATTATTTCGGAATTGCGTATGGTTGGGGGTTTGCGATTTAGCCCCGTAAACCGGCATAGTTTTGAAATGGCCGGTTGACATGACGGGCATCGTGGCCCTTAGAGAGCCAAATTGATCCGTTTTCTTCCGTCCCCAGACGTCCCAGGG
>ERZ838118.542-NODE-542-length-51979-cov-9.888414_pt1 | contig 51979 bp, 45 predicted proteins | sample MGYA00519863_ERZ838118 | MGnify/ENA primary metagenome ERZ838118 (study PRJEB31850, sample SAMEA3708827) | human gut metagenome | biome: human gut; feature: human-associated habitat; material: faeces | place: China | collected 2014 ...
ACTTGCGACCTCTGCGTCCCGAACGCAGCGCTCTACCAAACTGAGCCACGCCTCGTCTCGATTACGTACGTAAGTATAATATAGATTTGCGGAAATGTCAACAGCTTTTTTTGATTTTTTTCTATTTTTTGCATTTTATCTACATTATCTACATTTTCTACTCTTCTTCCCATTTTTAATCCGTCACACATGCCTGACGGATCAAATTTTTGAAAAGAAATTAACAGAAAAGTTTTCTTTTTAAACAGAATAGTGTTATAATATCCGAAAGAGAACTCATCGCATCTGCTTATCTCACTCATGAGGTCCCACTTCTATAAACGCCGGATCATAACAGCCTTTCCGAGTGGGAATATCATCTCCATCTGGGAGAAGCACTCTGCGAAGATATGCTGTGATCCTGAAAAGAATTTGTCAGCCTGTACTGACCGTGATCACACATCAGAGTTCATGTGCGTTCAACTAAAATTTTCCGTAATTTTATATCCAGAGGGGGCGTTTTTATGAAAGCAATCAGAATCCTTCTTTCCATTGCCATGCTGATCGCTGCCGGTCTCGGCGCTTTCAATGTAATTCCGTTGCGAACTGCGTACTTCACACTGATCATTCTTGTGGCGATCACTGTGAGTATCCGGATCATCCACCGGATCGCCGGCAACGGCGCCCCAAATACCATCATCCGGATCATCAGCGAGATCATCGCGTCCCTCTGTATCCTCGGCTTCGCATTCTTTACTTACCGCACGATCGGATAGATTTACGAGATATAATCGCAGGCTGGAAAATCAAAATCCATGCCTGCGATTGTTCTATATAAGATCACTTTTTCCTATATCTAACATTATATCCATTAATCCTTTTAAAATGCGCCCTTCGCATCTGATGAAAAAAATTTATCCCATCTACACAAATGTTTTTCGCTCTTTCTAAAACATATCTTACTGCAATAGAAAATCGTCCTCTGCTTTTATAGCAGGGACGCTTTTCCATTACCAGTCATCTATTTTTCTAGCGAGTCCTGTTGGTATGAACCACCACATAACTAATAAAATTATCAGTATTACATCCACTACCTTCCCTAAAAATTGCAAAGGAATCATAGCAAATCCTATGATAGGTAACGTTAATATCTGGATTATATATTGTACTAATTCCCCCAATGAGAAAGAGCCAAAAAACTTCGGCGGCGGATCGTCATAAGGGAATTTTTCACGAAAATCATAAGGATAGAGTAAATGTTTTATATACAATACAACTGCGGTAATTATAACACATTCCGGGTAAAACTTTATATATTTCAAATTTCATTGTTACCTCCCATCTCTACATCATCTTCTTGATCGTCTCGCAGAGTTCCGCTACAGCGGTCTCCTCGTTTCCGTTCTTGATATCTTCCACCACGCAGGTTTTGATGTGGTTGGATAAGAGAACTTTGCAGAAGCCGTTTAAGGCAGACTGGACGGCAGATACCTGAACCAGGATATCCGGGCAGTAGCGTTCGTCCTGAACCATAGCTTTGATGCCACGGACCTGCCCCTCAATGCGGTTTAAGCGGGTCAGAAGATCTTTCTCTTCCTTTTCTGTTCTATGTTTGTGGCGGCAGTGACAGACAGCGTCATCGGACGGTGTTTCTGTTTCGGCAGTCACCGTATTTGCTGCTGCTTCTGCTCCTGTTACCCCTGTTGTCTCCATATTTATATTTACTGTCTCCGCTTCTCCGGCACAGCAACATGATTTTTTCTCCATGCACAACCTCCCCAATCTTACGTTCCTACGATATCATGTTTTCTTCTCTGATCTGCCTCACAGGCATTTGCCTATATAGCAGGAAAGCCACCCCGGGAATCTTTCATCCCGGGGCAGCTGATATTCAATCATTTTTTGCAGTCAACTCTCAACCGATCACCTTGTAATCCTTATCCTCGATGGCTTTTTTAAGCACTTCGGTCGGAACATCTTTTGTGAGTGTCACCGTTGCGGTTCCTTTTACGTGATCTGCCTCTGCAACGGATACGCCGTCAATGGCCTCAAGTGCTTTTTTTACAGCTGCCTCGCAGTGCGGACACATCATACCTTCAACTTTTAATGTCTTTTCCATCATGTTACTCTCCTTTTCTTTATTGTTATGGATTTTTGTTTTTATCTTTTTGTCCCTGTCGGAACGCCGGATATCAAAGAAATTTAAGCGCAGGGCGTTGGATACAACGCAGAAGCTGGATAAGCTCATGGCTGCGGCACCAAACATCGGATTCAGTTTCCAGCCGAATACGGGGATCCAGAGTCCCATGGCAAGCGGGATCCCGATCACATTGTAGAAAAATGCCCAGAACAGATTCTCGTGGATATTCGTAAGCGTCGCACGGCTTAAGCGGATCGCTGCCGGGACATCGGATAAGCGGCTCTTCATGAGGACCACATCCGCTGCATCGATGGCGACGTCGGTTCCGGCTCCGATGGCGATTCCCATATCGGCTCTTGTGAGGGCCGGAGCATCGTTGATCCCGTCACCGACCATGGCAACCTTGCCTTTTTCTTTCAGCTTTCGGATCACGCTCTCCTTGCCGTCCGGAAGGACTCCGGCGATGACCTCGTCGACGCCGGCCTCTTTTCCGACCGTCTTTGCAGTGCGCTCATTATCACCGGTCAGCATGACTACATGGATTCCCATGTTCTGGAGCTCCCGGATTGCCTGTGGACTGTCTTCCTTGATCATATCCGCAACAGCGATGATGCCCACAAGCTTCTCATTCTCCGCAAAGAATAGCGGAGTCTTTCCGCTCTCCGCGAGAGCTTCGGATTTCTTCTTCATATCTTCCGGAACAGCCACATGAGTTCCGATAAACTTCATGTTTCCGCCGTAGATCGTATTTCCATTTAATTTCGCAGAAAGTCCGTTTCCGGGAAGTGCCGCAAAATCTGTCACATCAGCTGCGGAAAGCCCCATTTCCTCACCCTTTAAGAGGACTGCCTTCGCCAACGGATGCTCGCTCTTCTTCTCGAGAGCGTATGCCATGGAAAGAAGTTCTGACTCGCTCACTCCCTCTGCCGGAACGAGATCTGTCACGCGGGGTTCCCCGCTTGTGATGGTTCCTGTCTTATCTAAGGCAACGATCTCTACTTTTCCCGTTTCTTCCAGAGAAACTGCTGTCTTAAAGAGAATTCCGTTCTTTGCTCCCATTCCGTTTCCCACCATAATGGCTACCGGCGTTGCAAGTCCTAAAGCACACGGACAGCTGATGACGAGAACGGAGATTCCTCGGGCTAAGGCGAAGGCCATGGTCTCGCCTGCGAGGAGCCAGCCGATGGTCGTGATGATCGCGATCGTGATCACGGCAGGTACAAATACGCCGGATACCTTATCGGCGATCTTCGCGATGGGCGCTTTTGTTGCCGCCGCATCGCTGACCATTTTTATGATCTGGGAGAGTGTGGTATCCTCTCCGACTCTCGATGCCTCGCAGCGGATAAAGCCGGACTGATTTAATGTCGCAGCCGAGACAGGATCACCTGCCGCCTTATCCACCGGAATGCTCTCCCCGGTGAGGGCAGATTCATTTACTGCGCTGTTTCCCTCTAAGACGATACCATCCACGGGTATATTTTCACCGGGACGGACCACGAAAATATCGCCTTTTTTAACCTGGGCGATCGGAACTGTAGTCTCAACGCCGTCCTTTTCGATCACAGCGGTCTTCGGGGCCAGCTTCATTAAACCTTTTAAGGCATCTGTGGTGCGTCCCTTTGATCTCGCTTCCAGCATTTTCCCGACGGTGATAAGGGTTAAGATCATCGCCGCGGACTCAAAGTAGAACTCGTGCATATAGCTCATGACTGCATCCGCGTTCCCTTTTACCTGAGCATCTGTCATCATAAACAAGGCATAGGTGCTCCAGGCAAAGGAGGCACTGGAGCCCAGTGCTACCAGAGTATCCATATTGGGCGAACCGTGGAGCAGGCCCTTAAAGCCGTTTATAAAGAATTTCTGGTTGATCACCATAATGATCACGGTAAGAAGGAGCTGTAAGAGTCCCATCGCCACATGGTTTCCATTGAAGAAAGTCGGAAGCGGCCAGTTCCACATCATATGTCCCATGGAAAAATACATGAGAACCAGAAGGAAACCGATCGAAGAAACGAGTCGTTTCTTTAAGACCGGGGTTTCATGGTCTTCCAGAGCAGATTCATCATAGAGAGTGCCGTTTCCGGATCCGTCTGCCTTTTCCACTCCTTTTACGGACGCGCCGTAACCGGCAGCCTGAACTGCCTCAATAATTTCTGAGGAAGAAGCTGTACCTTCGACACCCATCGAGTTCGTGAGCAGGCTCACGGAACAGGAGATAACGCCCGGCACTTTGGAAACTGCCTTCTCCACGCGGGTCTGGCAGGCAGCACAGCTCATTCCTGTTATTGTATACTGTTCCATCTTTGTCGTTCCTTTCTATTTACATATACCCATACTGGGTATACGTAAATAATAGCACGAATTCAAAAAATGTCAAGAATCGTATTTGAGATTTTTTCTTAAAAAATGGACTGCGATTAAGAAGTCATGGCTGCATAACAGCTTTATACGATGTAAATCCTTCCCTCTGATACCATCTTTTTCGCGGTATCATGCCGGTGTAAATTCTCTTACTTGCCGGTCGTTCCAATGTAATTGATTCCTTCTCCATCCAGTACATCACTGCCGATAAATTTCTTTTCTTCCGGATTGAAAACAAAATCAGACACTTTATATCTGGCAGTCCGTACATCCCGAAGCACTATATGCATTTTTTCCTGTTCGTCCTCCCAGATATCCGCCTCCGGTATACCTAACTGGATCATTTCATCTAAAAATACATAGGAATCCTCTCCGGAAACTGCCTGTATCAGAAATCGACAGCTGTCATCCATAGTCAGTTCTCCATCTATGAGCATATCTTCCTGCACATAGATCTGAAGTTCCCATTGTGAGTCTTCGTGCACAAAAGGGCAGGAAGAATAGATTGCCATTCCTTGTAAATTTCCTTGCGCATTCCCGATTTTCCGCGGTTCTTTCGCTGTTTCTGTCAATTTTTCTTCCATCCCCTGTTTCAGACACCCGGAAATTTTGAAGGTAATTGAATCAATTTGAAGATTGGTTTTCTGATGACGTGAAATAGAAAGTCCAAGCGTATACATGTCCGCGCTGCCATCATCTTTTACACATTGAAATACCATCTCACCATTTCCATCCTCCAATGCAATTATATGAAATTCTGAAATATTTTCCGCAATGTTATGATAATCGCTTACAAAAGTTTCTGGTTCCGACACGATTGACCATTCTCTGCTTTTGTTATCATTATGAAGTTCCAGCAGTAGAGAACCTCCATCAACAGTTTTCGCCGACCACTGATCTCCATCGACAGTAAATGATACTGGTTTATAGGGTCTGTTTAAAAACATGACCAGCGCACCAACTGGTGCGCATAGCACAGCAGTTAAAAGGATCATCGTTTTCTTTTTCATACCAATCTCACTCCTTATTAACATGATAACGACATACTCGCAAAAAATCATAACCATCGACGGAATACCATCTCTACTGCTTATCTCTCCGGAATAACTCAACCATCATGATCACAATCCCCAGAACAACGAAAAGGATCGCCATGCCAAACACTTCCGACAGCCCCATTTCCGCCACCGTAGTCATAAATCTCCCCGGTGGAGTTGTCCATCCGGACGTCAGATTACTTCCCGCAACAAACAGCACCGCCATCGCCCAGATACTTCCGATCAAAGATAAAAAGCCACCGATCAGCACTCTCTTCATTCCGCATTCCTCCTCACTGAAAATCTGTTACCACTCACACTTTTTTCATCCTGTTACATTTCCAATTTCTTTCTATCCTTCTCCTGCCTGAACATTCCATATTTTCTGGAATTCACATGTTTTCTGCCAATTTTATTATAGCATACGGTTCTTTTTAATGGAGGATTCTAATGAAATCGTACATGTTTCGTAAGGATTCCGTAACTTCCCATTCATCGTGCAGGAAGCTGCAAAAAAGTCTCCGGAACAGATCAAAAAAGCAACCACCTTCTCAAGCTGCTCCCTTGTGGGATTCTGAAGTCTGCTGTAATCATATCCGGTGCTTTTTCCGACACCTGCATGGGCGTAAGTCGCTGTCTGATAGATCGGGTAGCTCAGTGCTCCGTAATTATCTGTTTTTCCTTCTGTTTCCTCTAAGTGTAAACATCGTGTATTAATTCCTCTCTCCATATCTTTTCACTCCTGTCTTGTTTTCTCTTGTAAATAGAGAGTTCATATTCCTACTATTCCCATAGGATATTTGATAATAATCTACCACCGGACGGCAGTTCTGTATAATCTTTCTATTTTATGGTTACATATAGGGAAAACCTATAACGAGTCGATAAAAAGAAACACCCATCCGGGGCATAGAACCGAATCATTTTCTAAAAAAGATGGGAGTCTTCTCGACTGAAATAAAAAACGAGCAACAAAACCGGATTTACACCAGTCTGCTACTCGTTCATCAACAATGATATCTCCTGTTTTCCGAAAAAATCAAACAGTATTTTGTCCAATATGCTCAATGATCGTGTCGACGATCTCCTGCTTCGGCTTCCCGATGGCTGTTCCCAGTTCCTCATACAAGAGCTTTTCCGCGATCTGGAAATATTTCGTATCCGTCGCTGTGCATTTCTTTCCCTGCGCGAGTCGCTGCTGCTTCCGCTGGTAGATCATCTTTATGATCACAACCAACGCCTTCGGGTCATTCGCCTTGATCGCCTCTTTATACTTCTGCTCCCGCATCTTCTCGTTCTCCGTCCATGGCGTCGAAATTTCTGGGATCTTTTCGATCAATTTCCACGCATTCTCTTCTGTCAGGCATGGTCTCAAAGCAGAGTCCGAATTCGACACAGGCACATATATCGTTTCCTTTTCATCCTCCACCGGATGCATCCGATAATACAATTCAGATAATCATAGATCAACATATCCCACCATTTTAATTGATCTGTAAGAGGATCCGCCACATTATTTCTTAAAAGCTGAAACGCTTTTAAAAGATACTGCTTGTTCCCATTCTCATACTTTTCATACGCTGGTATTCCAAGTGCCTGAGCGAAATCTTCCTGATGAAGCCGAAAAGGTCGTATGAGACCATTGATGTACGCTGCGTTCTTTGGAATTACACGGTCATATCGTTTCGTGGCAAATAGTATCTCGTCATCCCTTGCAGCACCTGTATTGATAATAAAACTTTCAGGAATCGATATTCCCAATTTTGAAGCCGCAGTAAGTGATAGCTGCTCATTTGTCACAATGTCAGAAAGACGTACATGGCTTTGCTTTACAATGTGAGTGCTCGGGGCATCCCCTTGCGGCTGATACCACATATTTCGTTCAGGATCATAATACAGTCCGACCTTTCCAGACGCACCGGTAAGGGAAAGATGCGCTTCGGTTATAAGTTCTGTTGATTTGCTGACACCCTCTTTTGCCAGTGCTTTCACACTCTCTATCGAAAGTGGTTTATAATCCCCGCTATCATGTATATTATCAGAAACACGAAGCGCACCAAGACACTCAGATCCCAATACTGACAGAATCGTTAAATAATCATCTTCTGATGTATGGATCCAATTGGCAACACATTTCCTGGCAAATCCCTCAGAAAGCAGTCCCTCAAAAAAGTTTTTTGTTGTCTCTGCGCTAAACGGCTCACCCGAAATAGGCAGACTGATAGAAATAGGCGGATGGCCTGCAGCAATATATTGATCCGAATACGCAAATTGAGCATCATTCGGAGAACTGCCGGAAATTGATCCAACATATGTCTGCATCCCCTCGATCTCAATATAAACCTGTAATTTTCTCACACATCTCCCCCACGATCATTGATCATCAGATCTAGACCTAACAACTGCAGCAAAAACAATGCTTTTCCAAACTCTGCTGTTTCTTTTCCATTTTCAAGATCTGAGATAAAACTGGTACTGAACCCCGTATACTCAGATAACTGCGCCTGTGTATAACCCAGTTTTTTTCTTTTGCTGCGAATTACTTTTCCTAAATCAGCTGTAGAAGTTATTTTCATTGATACTCACCTTATATTTTGTTCGAACGGCCATATTTTTATCCGCGCAGGAAAATATAGCCGTTCGAACATATTTTATATGTGCTCATACTAATACAGCCGAACGGCTATGTCGTTTCCGTTCGCTCCATTCTGCAGCGCCAATGAGTCCTCTGTAAGAGACTGTCTGAATTTCAGAATCGATTTTCCTCACACATAAAGCTCTTTCCGTCTCAGATTCGTATATGGTCTCCTGCCCCTGATCTCACAGCTCTGCGCCAGATCAATATCCGCATAAAGAATCTGCTCCCTATCATCCGCCTTCAAAACGGTATTTCCATTCGCATCGACAATGATCGATTCCCCTGAAAAATCCATTTCTCCTTCCATCCCGACACGATTGCACATGGCGATAAACACGCTGTTGTGGAATGCCTGCACCCGGAGCTCCCACTCAAACATTTCAGACGGCTCCGCCTTCGTATTTACAGTCGGAATCAGGATCAGATCCGCTCCCATCAACGCCTCCGTCCGGATACTCTCCGGATAATGCCTGCCAAAACATATCACCAGACCGATCTTCCCGAATTCCGTCTCAAATACCTTAAATCCATCATCGGCAGGTGTATAATAATCCTGCTCAAAAAACTTGTCCGCCTGTGCCACATGTACCATCTTCTGGACACCGGCGATCGTCCCATCCTTCCGAATCAGAAGACTCGCGTCATAGGCTTTCCCATGTTCCTCCAGATAAAGATTCGGCACCACCATGATCTGATGTTCCCTGGCCACATCACAAAACGCCTTCACGATCTCCGAGTCTATCCTGACCCGGTATCTCGACACATCCTTCCCCGGATACTGTGGAAAAAACTCCGTGAGCTGAACCTCCGGAAAAAGGATCAGGTCCGTATGCTGCGAAGCCGCTTCCCTTACCGCCCGCAAACTGCCCTCCAAATTTTCCTGAACACTTCCCTTATTTTCCATCTGACAAAGCGCAATCTTCATAACAGATCTCCACATTTTTCGTACAGTTTTGATCAAACTATTTTCATCTACACCACTTTATTTTCTTTTCCGCATCACATATCCTATCTAAACATTTCACCGGTTCCGCTCTCCATCACCGTCTCATATATAACAACGGATACGGATTTCCCTCCTCATCAAGTTCCGTCCGCTTATGCGTCTCAAATCCCATATGCTCATAAAATCCAACCGCCTGCGGAACATACTCCTTGATCTTTAAAATCTCCGCATCCGAAAGAAACAAATGCGTCACCCGGACCGAGTCCTCTCAGGCCTCAACAGGTCCCGGAAGAAATTGCGTCCGTTCCTTTAATTCATATATCTTCAAAACATTTCTCCCAACTATCCCTAAATCAGAAAAACTCATTCGCCTTATCCGGCTGACAGATCATTTTCAGTTTCTCCGAAATCATCTGGACCTTTTCAGGATTCCCGCTTCTGGCACTCTGCGGACAGATCTCCACGCATCTCATACATGAAATGCAGGCTTCTCCGTTCGTCATCTTCGGATCCTCAAACGATATCGCTCCAACCGGACAGCTCTCCGCGCAGCTTCCGCATCCCATACATTCATCTGACACCTGGATGTCCATCGGCAGAACCTTGTATTCCTTATAAGGCCTGTTTCCCGGCACCTCAACCGGACAGACATTCCCCTTCAGGCGCTCCTTCACCTCAGCCGCAAACGTATCAAGTTCATCGTAATCCTGCGCTGACGGACGCCCCGCTTCGATCTGATGGGCGATTGAATGTTCCGCCACAATCGCAGCAGCCCCAATACAGACAAAGCCCTGCGCCTCAAGCACATCCTTCAATTCCACCAGAGTATCCTCATACGCTCTTCCGCCATATGTAACCAGTAAAAATGCCGGCGTGCGGCCACCCTTCATTTTCCGAAGTCTCTCGGTCGCAATTCCCGGAACACGTCCTCCGAAGGACGGAACTCCCACAATACAAAAATCCCCCTGTTTCATTTCATGATTTTTCATATCCCGTCTCGACAGGTCAATATTTTCCATACTGCCAAAACTTTCTCCCATATGTTTTACGACTCTTTCTGTCGTGCCCGTCGGACTAAAATAAACATTATAATTTGCCATAATTTTCCCCTTTAAAAGCTCTCCTGAATAAATCTTTAATTTTCCTAAAAAATACTCTCTCCAATATCCGACTCTTTCCGTCGTCACCCACATTCTATCATATCAGCCCAAAAATCAAACTACAGCTTAACAATGCGCGACCCACAACCTCGCGATGCCGCGGCTGGGAATGCGAGCTGTAAAAAGACTTTCGAAACCGGCATTTCAGCTAATAAATGATTCGCTTTCATATTCTCTTCCTAACCCCAAACAGGATACCACATACGCAATATCCCATTTCTTTACTTTTTCCCATTATAATTGCAAATCTGAATCGCCGCCCCACGTTCCATCTCCGTAAAACCATGTTTCAGATAAAACGGCAGATTATCCCGGTCCTCCGGCATGCCTTCGATATACAGGAAATCCTTATATTTATCCTTGATATACTCGATCATCCTGCCGGCGATTCCCTGTCCCTGATATTCCAGATCTACCAGCACATAATGGATCTGCGCCAGCATCTCCGTATCATCAAGTACCCGCGTCAGCCCCACAAGCCGCTCTCCATCCCAGACAGTCAGCACCGTGGACGAATTCATCAGCGCCTTGTATAAACGCTCCGGATAGTTTCCGGACACCCAGTCCACCGATAAACATAGTTACATGCAAAAATCCATTCCGTATCGGCTGCGCCGATAGGAGTTTTACTTTCCAATTACAGCTCTTTTTTTATCTGCACCCGGTGTTGTAACGATCACCTTCTCCGGTGTGATACTAAGTGCTCCCTTAGCTGTTGCGGCACCTTTAAACATTGCTTCCACCATCGCCTTGAATGTATCTACGACCTTGCCCTCTGTGACATCCTTAAACATTTCTTAGCTGCTGCCTGCCCGCGAAATGCCGTCAATACTGTCTCTATGCAAGCGATCCACGCCATCAGGACCGTCACCGCAAAAAAGCACCTATCCCGTTTTTGCTTCACTCTGTGACCGTGTCTTCTCAATCAGCTTCGCATACACCCGCTCCACAAACCACGGCTCCGTAGATTTCTTTAACGCCTCCTCCGGCGTAAACCAAGCGACCCCACTGTTCTCATCCGCCTTCACAGACACCTGTTCCTCAGAATCCGCCTCCAGGAGATACGTCACATTCAGATGCAGGTGACTGGACACATACCGTCCTTTTTTCACATGTCCGTCAACGGTGAGTGATTCCAGAGAAAAAATCTCCTCCGACACTGACCTAACATCGGAAATTCCTGCTTCTTCCTTCACCTCCCGGATTGCAACCGCCAGAAGATCTGTCTCCCCATCCGCATGCCCGCCAAGCCATGACCAGGAATGATAAATATTGTGATACACCATAAGGACTTTACTCCTGTCCTTATCCACCACCCAGGCCGAAGCCGTCATGTGCGCCACCACATTATCCCGAAGGAACGCGTCATCATTCTTCTCGATCCAGTTTAGGATCAAAGCCTTATCCGCCTCTTCCTGCTCATTATAAGGCACATACCTTCTGATCTGACTTACCAGTTTCTGCCGATTCATCGCATAATTTCCTTCCAATATCATTCTTCTCTATCTGATAAAATGCGTCCGCACGACCTCTTCCTTCTCCGGAAGACCATACTTTTCTTTTCCAAGCTCAATGCTCTTCATGAGAAATGTCATATTTCTCGCAAGAACCCGCATCGTCTGAATACCTTCCGCATCCCCCACTGCTTCTCCGGATCCGCGCCCGTGGATGGAGTTCCAGTACTGACTAGATGCGATCGGCATGTTGCTGATCGTAAAATACTTATTTAACTCGTCAAAAGTCGCCGAACATCCGCCGCGTCTCGCACAGACAACGCTCGCCCCGACTTTCATTGTCTTATCAAAGGATGTACTATAAAACAGCCGGTCCAGAACCGCGATCAGGGTCGCATTTGCGGACGCATAATAAACAGGGCTTGCGACCACCAGTCCATCAGCCTCCGAAAGCTTCACCGCCAGCTTATTCACCACATCGTCGAACACACACTTCCCAAGCTCCGCGCATCGATTACAGGCAATACATCCTCTTACCGCCTCACTGCCGACCTGCACGATCTCCGCGTCGACTCCCTCTTTTTCAAACACCGTCTTCATCTCATTCAACGCGATCGATGTATTTCCATTCGCCCGCGGGCTTCCATTGATCATCAATACTTTCATTATTTATCCTCCACACTCAATTTCAACACGTCCGGTCTCGCGTAATGTCCACAGACATCATGCTCCATCCGGCTCGCCGGGACCTTCTGCATGTCGAGGTCCGCGTAGATGATCTCCTCTTTATCCCACACAGTCTCACTCACCGCATGCCCGTAAGGATCGATCACGCAGCTTCCTCCCCGGCACACGATATCATTTATCTTCGCGATCTCCTCATCTCCGCTGGCGGTCTTCGGGTACATATCCTTCGTAAAGTACATATCCGCATTGATGAAGAAGCAGTGTCCCTCGATAGCGATATGGCGGATCGTATTCTGCCATTCCTCATTATCGTTCGTATTCGGGGAAATATAGAGTGCAATTCCCTTCTGGTACAGAGCCACTCTCGCCAATGGCATATAACTCTCCCAGCAGATCAGATTGCCCATCGGACCCCAGGGCGTCTGCATTACCGGGAAGAAATCCCTATCCGCATCTCCCCAGACCACACGCTCACTGCCTGTAGGTTTAAGCTTTCTATGATTCATCGTCTGTCCGTCCGGCGCGATCATGATATTGGAATTGTACAGCGTCGCCGTCACGGCATCCCGCTCCGAATACCCAACACTCACATATACCGAATGTTCCTTCGCGCAGTCAACGATCCTCTGCATCTCCGCTCCATCCGCCAGGATCGAATTGTCATAGTAAGTCTTCCAGTCCTCTCTTCCCGCCCTGCTACGGCTTCCGACGGTAAATCCATAAGTCATTCCATATGGGTATCCCGGAATAAAAAGTTCAGGAAAAACGATCAGTTCCGCTTCCTTAGCGGCCGCCTCCCCGATCAGGGTGATGATCTTCTCCACACATTTGTCCTTATCAAACATGACCGGTGCCGCCTGCACCAATGCAAGTTTACATATATCTTTCTTGATGATCATAATAATTTTCCTCCTGTCGCTACCGTAAACTCAGATGTAAAAAGTGAATTTCCCTTATTGTTTCCCTTGTGCTATATCAACCCACCGGTGTTTACAAACTCTGATAAGGACAAATACAAGGGTACAGGACATCCTGTGGATGTCCGCTTTGCACCGACCGTAGCGAAGCGAAGACCACAAGAGGTCCGGTGGACCTCTGCTCTGTGCCGACCGGTTCACAACGTCCAGTGGACGTTGGCTCTGAACCGACCGTAGTGGAACGAAGAGCGGCAGCGGAGACCAAAAAATATATAAAACAGTATATCACAAAACAAAAGCAACATGGTAAACTGATCGAAATATTTATGATTTTTGTAACTATCCCTTCTCTCCCTTCAGTACCCAGCGTCGATGAGACTCCTGGCACATGCCTCATAAAGAAAAAGGATGTGCCCCATCGGGCTCAAATCTTCCCCGGGCCAATGATCTGCACATCTTTTTCACTTTAATCAGGACACCTGATTTCTCAATATCTCATCCACCGTCAGATACGCTCTCTCATACCCCAGTACCTCACCGAGCTGCATCATATACGGTTTCTGCAGTCTTGCCTTTTTCAACGCTTCATCCTGCATGAACACGTCCCTGGCCGTTCCATCCGCCAGCACCTGTCCATGAGCCATAATGATCACGCGCTCAAAATTCTCCGCCACAAAATCCATATCGTGAAGGATCGCGATCACAAGCTTTCCTCTCTCCGACAGGCTGCGGATAATACCGCCAATGATCTGGCGTCCCTTCCAGTCCTGGGCGATCGTCGGCTCATCTAAAATCAAAACATCCGTGTCCATGGCAAGAACCGAAGCGATCGCAGTCATCTTCCGCTCATATAACTCAAGGTCATAAGGATTTTCCTTCTCCTTACCCGACAACCCTGTCAGCTCCAGCGCCCGCTTTGCCTCTTCCTCCGCGCGTTTCGGATCCATCCCGATATTCATCGGACCAAACATGATCTCGTCCATCACATTGTATTTGAAGATCTGATCATCCGGATTCTGGAACACATAGCCGACATTTCCAGCTAACATCGCCACCGTTTTTCCAGAAATGTCCTCGCCGCGGAAGTAAATGTTTCCGGATACCGGCTTCAGCAGTCCCTTCAACAGCTTTACCAACGTAGTCTTTCCCGCTCCGTTCTGGCCAATGATCGCCGTCGGACGCTTATCCAGTCTCATGTTCAACGCCTTTAAGACCGGCACATCCGGAAGATAGGAAAAATCCAGATTCTTAATGAGGAACTGTTCCTCGCCTAAAACTTCTGAATTCTTTTTTTTATCCGCCTTTGCAACTCCTTTTGCCTCTGCTCTTCCCGCATGTCTCTCTTTCAGCACTCCGGCAGCCTCTTCCACAGTGACCGGATACGTTCCATCCGGCAGAGTCACATGTTCTGCCTTACAGATCCGGGTAAATGCCGGTTCCTGAATCCCATAATCCGCAAGATCCGGCATGGAAAATACCTTCTGCGGCGTATCAAACGCGATCTGCTTTCCACCATGCAGAAGAAGAATGCGGTCGCAGTAAGCCGCCAGTTTCTCGATCTTCTGCTCGATCATTAAGATCGTGATACCGGAATTCGTCAGGGTCTCAACCGCCCGGAATACCTCGTCGCTTCCCTCCGGATCAAGCTGGGAAGTCGGTTCATCAAGGATCATGACATCCGGCCGCATGACCAGCACGCTGGCGATCGCCACACGCTGCATCTGACCTCCGGACAGATCAAACGGATTTCGATCGCGATACTGCCAGATATCAAGGAGCTTCAGGGCGTTCTCCACCCGCTCCTTCATCTCTTCGGCCGGAATTCCCAGGTTCTGCATTCCGAAAGCGACTTCCTCATATACATTGTCCTTTGCTCCGGACAGCTGGTTAAACGGATTCTGGAACACCAGACCCACATGACCACAGAGCTGTGATACCGGAGTCTTTCCGGCCTCTATGCCGTCCACAATGACTTTTCCGCCGTAAGCTCCCTTGTAAAACTGCGGAACAAGCCCCATGATCGCCTGGCTCAGCGTACTTTTTCCTGCTCCGTTTTCTCCGATAATACCGATAAACTCTCCCTTTTCTACTGAAAAGTTCAAACCATCCAGCGCCAGTTTCTTCGCGTGAGGATAGCGGTATCGTAAATTTTCAATGATTATCTCAGACATACAACGATCCTCCATGCAATAGCTGCCAGAATGCAGAGTCCCAGTAAGATCGTGATCTCCTGGTCTCCTTTGTGACGTTTCCGATCTGACAGCCAGGTTTTCTTTTTTCCTGCGCCGAATCCACGCACCTCCAGAGCGATCGCTCGCTCTCTGGTATTGATCAGGGAACTCATGACCACCGGGGAGATCAGCGGTAAAAATGCCTTAGCACGGGTCCGCAGATTTCCTTCTGTCTCCAGTCCGCGGCTGCGCTGCGCGTCCATGATCGTATTCATAGTTCCCATCATCTGCGGGATGATCTGGAACACGGATGTCACGATGTAACCGAAACGCGGTGAAAACCCACGTTTCTCCAGCTCATCCACAAACTCAGACGGCTTGGTAGAGAGGACGAACACCGCAAAGGACAGCAGCATGTTCAGAATGTTTAAACCGATATGGAGGGCGTAAAGTGTGCCCTCTCTGTAAAATTTCAGCCCGCCGATCAGAAACAGCACATTCTCGTTTCTCTGGTTGAACAATCCATGGATCAGGAAAATCGTCAAAAGGATCGTAAAAGAAAAAGCGATCAGCGGAAACGTCTTTTTCAGGATCTTTCCGCTGGCCAGAACACAGAGACTGACTGCGATAAACACACCAAACATCCAAAGCTTTCCAGTGATCAGCGGAATACTGATGGCGGCAGCGATATACATCAATTTTGTAAAGGGATGCACCTTCGTCAGATATGTCCCGTTATCTACAAACAGGCTGATACTTTTCATATATTTGTTTCCCGGCAGCTGCTCCGAAGAACAGCTGCATTTCCTTTTCTAAATCTGATTAGTCCAGAGTCTCGATCTCGGAATTTGCCTCATACAGCGTTGTAAGCTTCTTTGGAAGACCCTTTAAAATAAAGAATACAACGATCAGAGTGATCAGTTTGTCCGGAACATCCACAACAACTTCATCTAACAGAGATCCCAGAAATACCGGCATGGAAGCCGCCTGAGTTGCTGCGAACACAGCGTCACCCCATACATTTCCAGTAGTACCGCCCCAGAATAATACGTTTAACGGGGTGGAGATCACAACCGCTGCAAGACCGGCTGCACAGGCTGTAAGAATTGCCTTCGGGAATGATTTCATAAATCCAAGGCGGGCCATGATTCCAACTGCCGCTCCAATACCTAAGCTTGTCAATGCATAGATAAGCGTAATATTATCTCCCGCGGAAAAACCATAGATCAGGTTGTTCGCCGCACCGCAGATCGCGCCGATGATCGGACCGCCAAGGCATCCACCGATGCATGTTCCGATAGAATCCAGCCATAACGGAAGTTTTAATACACTCGCAAACAGCTTTCCAAGATAATTGATACCGATGCAGGCTGGGATCAGCACGATCACTGCCGCATCAAACTTTGTTTTAAATAAATTCTTCATACCTCATATACCCTTTCTTTTTTCTTAATCTTCATCCTTACCAGTTTATCAGGAGCTTCTCACGTCTTTCCTGACCATTCCTCCCAGAAGCACTAGATTCCGCTACCTTAGATTCACTAAAATCTAAGCCGGCAGCATCTGCTCCCTTCCCATACAATATCCTCCCTCCAGAACATACTAAATTGTGACTTCAACGCAACCATCCAGTTGGCGCATCAAGCGCAAAAGCTTCCAAATAGGTAACTGTTCAGTACCTTCACAGTCACGAGCAAAAATCCATGAAAAATTGCCTGCGGCAATGGGATTTTTGCCTACCCGCCTATGTTTTCTTACGGTCAGCGCAGTAAATGCGCAGACCTACTGAACCCAAATAGTTACAATTTAACAACAATTCCAAATAAAGATAGCATTGATTTTGTGTAAAGTCAATGAAAACGCCTGATTTCAAGCAAGATTGTTAATAAAGTAACATTCGTTTCACTTGTAAATTCTCCTCATCAAAACTATACTAAACTTTAGATACACGGTTCTCTCACCAGGCCGCCAAGAATCAGGAGGAATCTCTTTATGGATCAAACAGCAAAAACAAATCAGGATCTATTACTTGTCATTGACATGCAGAATGTCTACACTAAAGGTCAGGAATGGGCCTGCGAAGAAGTCGAAAAAGCATCCGACTCCATTCTCCGCCTTCTAAACAGCCGCGCCCTTTCCCAGGTGATCTTCACCCAGTACCTCGCCACAAAACACCCGGAAGGCGTATGGAAAGAATACAACAAAGTCAACGCCGCCGTAAACGCAGACCCCTGGCTCAACGAAATGATGTCCGAGTTTCTGCCCTACACAAAAAAATACCCTGTATACACAAAAAGCGTCTACTCCTCCTTCGCCATCCCACAAGTGCGTGAACTCGCAAAACACGCTTCCCGCGTCGTGATCTCCGGCGTAGTAGCAGAATGCTGCGTACTCTCCACCGCCCTCTCCGCCATCGATGCCGGATGCAAAGTCATCTACCTCACCGATGCCGTAGCAGGTCTCAATGCGACCTCACAAAAAGAAGCCGAAAATATCCTTTCCTACCTGTCCCCTCTCCACACCGAACTCATGACCACCCAGCAATACCTGGACAGCCTTCTCCAAGAGGAATAAAAACCTCAGAAGCTTCACGATCCCCCAGCATACCCACACTGCCCACATCCTCACGATCCCTCAACGTCCTCACACTACCCACATCCTCACGATTCCCCAACGTCCTCACACCGCCACAACAACCTCGCGATGCCGCGGCGCCCAAAGGGCCCCGCGCATCGTCCAGCTTCCGCCACCTCCTCTCTCCCACCACAACCTTCCCTTCATCCCTCACTCCCGCCAACACCCAGCGCCGGTGAGACTCCGGGCACGGACCGCCTGGATGGAGGGAGCTGGCTTCCTCTTGGCTCGCTGGAAAATGCGTTGGAGGCCCGGGGACACTTGTCTGAGCAACGCAAGTTGCGAGTTGTGTCCCCGGGCCTCCGCCCTTAGCATTTTTCTGGGAGCATAGAGGAACCCTCCCGGAATCCCACTAAGCGTTCGCGCCCGGAGTCTCACCGGCGCGTACCCCCAGCCACTATGAAATTTAGAAATCAAACAACGACAACTGATTCGACTCCGGAAGTCCCTTCAGGATCCCCAGCTCCTCCATCAGATCACAGATCGTCTTACTGACCTTCGTCCTGTTCCGGAAATCCTCCTTAGATAGGAATTTTCCGGCCTTCGCAGCCTCCTCGATGGAATCAGCCGCTTTTTCTCCCAGACCGTCAATACTGTTGATGGAAGGCATCAGCTTGTCCCCCACGACCTGAAAATGTCTGGCCTTCGCCGTATAAATATCCAGCGGCAGAAAATCAAACCCACGGGCGTACATCTCCTGCACGATTCTCATATCCCTCAGCGTATCCTGCTCCTTCTTTGAAAGCGTGTCCGCCCTCTTCTTGTAGTCTGCCAGATGATACTCCAGCTTCTCACGCCCCAGACACATGATCTCGTATGAAAACGCACTGGCACGGATACTGAAAAACGCCGCATAATACGCAAGCGGATAGAATACCTTGCAATAAGCGATCCGCCATGCCATCATAACATAAGCTGCTGCATGGGCCTTCGGGAACATATATTTGATCTTCTTACACGACCAGATATACCAGTCCGGAACTCCATGCTTTGTCATCTCCTCTTCCCACTCAGGCTTTAAGCCTTTGCCCTTACGGACCGCCTCCATGATCGTAAACGCAAGACCCTCCTCAAGCCCCTGCTGGATCAGATAGATCATGATATCATCACGCGTACAGATCGCAGTCTGAATCGTCGCCTTCCCCTCCTGGATAAGCGTCTGGGCGTTCCCTAGCCACACATCCGTACCATGGGCAAGGCCGGCGATACGCACAAGGTCCGAAAAGTACTTCGGCTTTGTATCAATTAACATCTGCATCGCGAAATCCGTACCAAACTCCGGCACGCCGAGTGCTCCAAGCTTACAGCCACCGATATCCTCCGGCTTGATCCCCAGCGCATCCGTACTCTGGAACAGGCTCATGACCTCTCTGGAGTCCAGCGGGATATCCTTGACCGGATCGAGTCCTGTGAGATCCTGCAGCATACGGATCATCGTCGGATCATCGTGTCCGAGAATATCAAGCTTCAGCAGGTTGTGGTCGATGGAGTGGTAATCAAAATGGGTCGTGATCGTCTTCGTGGTCATATCGTTCGCCGGATGCTGTACCGGGGTAAACGAATAGATCATCTCGCCGAGCGGCAGAACAACGATACCTCCCGGATGCTGGCCCGTTGTACGCCGTACGCCGACACACCCCTGAACGATCCGGTTGATCTCACAGTTTCTCTTTCGTTCCCCATGCTCCTCAAAATAATTTTTCACATAGCCGTAGGCCGTCTTATCTGCCAGAGTACCGATGGTACCCGCACGGAACGTCTGCCCTTTACCGAAGATAACCTCCGTATAGTCATGGGCACGGCTCTGGTATTCACCGGAGAAGTTTAAGTCGATATCCGGCTCCTTATCTCCCTTGAACCCTAAGAACGTCTCGAACGGAATATCAAAACCGTCCTTGACCATCGGATGTCCACAGACCGGACACACCTTATCCGGCATATCACATCCCGCCATACCTCCGTACTTCTTCACTTCCTCCGAATCAAAATCATAATAATGACAGTTCGGGCAGGAATAATGGGGACTTAGCGGGTTTACCTCCGTGATACCGGACATCGTGGCGACAAAGGACGAACCTACGGATCCTCGGGAACCAACCAGATACCCGTCCTCGTTGGATTTCCATACTAATTTCTGCGCAATGATGTACATAACCGCGAATCCGTTGGAGATAATGGAATGCAGTTCCCGCTCCAGACGGTCTACAACGATCTTCGGAAGATTCTCGCCGTACATCTCATGGGCGCGGTTGTAACAGATGTTTCGCAGCGTCTCATCAGACTTGTCGATGACCGGCGGACACTTATCCGGCCGCACCGGCGCGATCGGCTCGCACATGTCCGCGATCATTCTCGTATTTGTGACAACGACCTCATAACACTTGTCACTTCCCAGATACTCAAACTCCGCGAGCATCTCTTCTGTTGTCCGCAAGAACAACGGAGCCTGTTCATCTGCATCCTTAAATCCCATTCCGGCCATCAGGATCTTCCGGTAGATCGCGTCATCCGGATCCATAAAATGCACATCGCAGGTCGCACACACCGGCTTGTTAAACTGCTCGCCGAGGGAAACGATCTTCCGGTTGATATCCATCAGATCATCCACTGTCTTCACCGTGCTCTTCTCATCCCTCAGCATAAACATGTCGTTTCCAAGAGGCTGGATCTCCAGATAATCGTAGAACTTCACGATCTTCGCAAGCTCCGCATCCGGCACGCCCCGCAGGATCGCCTGATAAAGCTCCCCCGCCTCGCAGGCTGATCCAATGATCAGGCCCTCCCTGTACTGGTTCAGCACGCTCTTCGGAATTCTCGGTCTTCTCGAGAAATATTTAAGGTGGGACCATGAGACAAGACGATACAGATTCACGCGTCCCAGGTCATTCTTTGCGAGAATGATGACATGGTACGTCGGCATCTTCATGATCGTCTCATCGCTCACGTGGCTGAACTCCTCCAGCTGGTCGAGATTCGTCATATCGTGCTGTTTTTTTAACATTTCCACGAATTTCAGGAAAATTCCAGCAGTTGCCTCCGCATCGTCCACGGCCCGGTGATGGTTCTCCAGGGAAACACCCAGTGCCTTCGCTACCGTATCCAGCTTAAACCGATTCAGGTTCGGAAGAAGTGCTCTCGCCAGAGTCACCGTATCCAGGACTGTCGGATCAAAGGGCAGTCCCAAAAGACCCGCATTGTGGGAGATAAAGCTCACATCGAAGGACGCGTTGTGGGCAACCAGTGCCGCATCCCCCACAAACTCCAGGAATCTCGGCAGCACCTTGTCCACCGTATCCGCCCCCATGACCATGGCATCGTTGATCCCTGTCAGACGCTCGATATCGAAGGGGATCGGAACCTCCGGATTCACAAACTCATCCATCCTGTCGATGATCTCGCCGTTTCTCACCTTCACGGCACCAATCTCGATGATCTTATTCTTTGTCGGCGAGAATCCCGTGGTCTCGATATCGAACACCACATAGTCCCCATCGAGACTCTGATTTCTGGAATTGACGACCATCTCCTTCATGTCGTCCACCAGATATCCCTCGACACCGTAGAGGACCTTAAAAGTATCCCCTTTGTCAAGGGCATGGTTCGCGTCCGGGAACGCCTGGACACAGCCGTGGTCTGTGATCGCCAGGGCCGGCATTCCCCACTTCTTCGCCCGCTTTACCAGGTCCTTTACCTCGGAAACGCCATCCATATCGCTCATCTTCGTATGGCAGTGGAGCTCCACTCGCTTCACCGGGGCATTATCCACACGCTTGGAGGTAAAGTCCTCGCTCTTCTTAATGCCCACGATGGAACCGATAGTCAGCTCGCCGTCGAACTTATCAATGGTGGTGATTCCCTTGATCTTGATGAAGTTTCCTTCCTTGATAGCCGCAGTGGCGTCCTCCTCCTGACCCTCTCTTAAGAACATCTTTACAGTAATACTGTCTGTAAAGTCTGTAAGATCGAAGATCATGAGCTTGTTTCCGCTCCGGAGTTCCCGCTTCTCCGCCCGGATCACTTTACCACGGATCACGACCTCGCCGATCTCACCGTCGATGTCATGGATATTCACCGCATCGCCCTCAAAATCGCGCCCGAAAAGAACATCCGGGTTCTCCGACTTTCGGTACGGGATCCTTCCGTCGGAGCCTTTCCGGAAACCGCCGGAGAATCCACCTTTTCCCTTCTCTCCGAAGGTCTTCTTCGTGAATCCGCCGCCGTTTCCGTTCTGTCCGCCGCCCGCGGACTTTCCAGTCTGGTTTCCGCCGCCCTTTCCAGCCGCGTCCGTCTTCTGCTTTGCAGCTCCAAAACCGGCCGATGTCTTTGTGCCGGAACCGCTCTTTCCACTGGCTGCCTTTCCCGGATCCGCGCCGGATCTGCCGCCGGAAGCTCCAGAACCGGCCGCACTTTGAGCCGCCATCTGAACATCCGCGTTTCCATTTCCATCTCCGAATGTCCCGTTAAATCCACCATTTGACGTTCCTTCATCCCAGGGGGCACTCTCCGCTGCACCTTCTAAGTAATTCTCCTCACTCTGTCCACCTACAACGAGTTCTCCTCCCGGCTTCATTAATACCGGCTGATCCATCGGGTCTTTCTTTTCACTCTCTTTATATAAAAATTCCACCTCAGCCGCAAGCCCGCAGCGCTCCGTGAAGATCTTTTCCAGTACCCGTCCGACTTCCTTAGACCGCTCCCTGTAGATCAGATTGTCCTCGATGGTCATGACCATCTTATCGTCGGTGACAAACTTCGTGTCCGCCCGGCGGAGAATATTATACTCGATCATCCCGTAGTTCTTTAACTCCATGAGGATACTGTCCCGGTAGACATCGTAGAGCTTCTCCGGGGTATACTGTGCCGAGAGGCGGTATTTCTCTAAGATCTTGATCGTGATCGGTCTCCCCGGGAACAGCTGCTTCGCGATCCCGTCCTCTAAGGCATAAATATTCTTTTTATGGATCAGCCGGGGACTCCTGATATAAACACGAATAGAGCTTCTGTCCTTTGTCATGGTGACCTTTTCCACCACAACAAGCTTCAAAAGCTCTTTCAGTTCATCAGCAATATTAAGCCCCGGGAAAACTTCAAGGAATGGTTTTTCCATACTTATTTCTGCATCTCCTGCATCTTCAAAAGCTCTTCCCGAAGAACGGAAAGAAGTTCATGTTCCGGTACCTTTTTGATGATCTCTCCCTTTTTGATCAGGAGACCTTCGCCGATTCCACCGGCGATTCCGATATCCGCACTTCTCGCCTCGCCAGGTCCGTTGACCACGCAGCCCATAACGGCTACCTTCACATCAAGATCCATGCCGGATACCATATCCTCTACCTGATTTGCCAGGTGAATGAGGTCGATCTGGGTCCTTCCGCAGGTCGGACAGGAAACAACTTCCACGCCGCCCTTCCTGAGCCCTAACGTTTTCAGGATCAGTCTCGCGCTCTTTACTTCCTCCACCGGATCTCCGGTTAAGGAGACACGGATCGTATCGCCAATCCCCTCATGGAGAATGATTCCAAGACCCACAGAGGACTTGATATTTCCGGAAAGCAGTGTTCCGGACTCTGTGATCCCCACATGAAGCGGATAATTCGTCTTCTTTGCGATAAGCTCGTGGGCTGCCACACACATTAAAACGTCGGAGGACTTGATGCTGATCACAAGATTATCGTATCCCAGTTCCTCCACAACGGCCACTTCCTTCAATGCGCTCTCAACGAGAGCTTCCGCCGTCACACCGCCGTATTTTGCGAGGAGGTCTTTCTCCAGAGAGCCACTGTTTACTCCCACGCGGATCGGGATCCCGTACTCTTTCGCCTTGTCGACGACAGCCTTCACCCGCTCTCTCGCCCCGATGTTGCCCGGGTTGATGCGGATCTTATCCGCTCCGCTCTCGATAGCTGCGATAGCCAGGCGGTAGTCAAAGTGAATGTCGGCAACCAGCGGAATATGGATCTGCTTCTTGATCTCGCGGATTGCAGCAGCCGCTTCCATGGTCGGAACCGCCACACGGATAATGTCACATCCGGCGTCCTCCAGGCGGTGGATCTGCTCTATCGTTGCCGCCACATTCTCCGTCTTCGTGTTGCACATGGACTGGATCAGAACCGGATTTCCCCCGCCGATCTTTTTGTCCCCAATCTGAATTTCCTTTGTATGATCTCTATACATACATCTCTCTCCCACTTCAAAAAACGAAATTTCACTCCTGCTAAAATATCATTCTCAAATCATTAAATACAACAAACACCATAAATGTCATGAGCAGCGCCATCCCGGCCATATTCACCGCGCTCTCCACTCTCTGGCTCACCGGCTGTCTCGTGACGAGTTCCCAGAGTAAGAATACCAGCCGTCCGCCGTCAAGCGCCGGGAACGGTAGCAGGTTCATAACGCCCAGGTTCGCCGAAAACATGACCATAAGATTTAAGAGGTTCATCACCACCGTCACGAATCCGTACTGGGTGTTCTCTTCCACAGTCTGATCGATGATCGTGACAATGCGGACAGGTCCTGCGATATCGTTTGTGGAGACCTTGCCCCCGGCGATCATCTTCAGGCTGTCGATCACCGTGAGGATCCAGTACCGCACCTCGTAGACGCTGTACTGCAGAACCTGCACCAGTGACTCCGGGGCATCCCGGTGTCCCTGAAGAAGGACGCCGAGGTAATACCTGCCGTCCTTAAACTCCGGCTGGATCACCGTGTGTTCTGTCGTCCACGACGATGATGTTTCGTCATATCGTCTATACTCCACCTGCACGGGATCCTGTCCGGCCGTCATCAGGTACATGGAGATCTCCCTGGAAAGATGGATCTTTCTGCCATCAAGCTTTGTGATCACATCGCCCTCTTTCAGTCCAGCCGTCTCCGCAGGCATTCCCTCGGAGGTTCCGGCGATGACTGCAGGATCGATTCCGGCCCAGGATAAGATCACCAGGGAAAAAACGAACGCCAGGATAAAGTTGAAGATCGGTCCTGCGGCGATCACCGCCATCTTCGCCAATGGTCCCTTATCAAAGAAGGAAACTCCCTTCACATCCGGGACTTCTTCCTTTTCATCCTCATCTTCCCCGAATTCTCCAAGCATCGCACAGGAGCCGCCGAGCGGCAGAAACTTTAAGGAATACCGGATTCCGGTCTTTTGGCTCACCCATGATAGAAGTCTCGGTCCGAATCCCACCGAGAACTCCACCACGGCAATCCCGTTTAACCGCGCCAGGAGATAATGTCCAAATTCATGAAACAGGATGATTCCGCCAAGGACAACCACCGCTGCCAGATACCCAAGATCCAACTTTAATATTCACCTGCTTTCATTAAAACATCATAACTATTCAGTACCTTCATAGTTACATGCAAAAATCCATTCCAGATCAGCTTTGCTGATGGGATTTTTGCTTTCCAGCTCGAGTTTTCTTACGGTCAGCGCAGCAAGTGCGCAGACCTACTGAACAGTTGCAAAATATCATTCAATCTTTGCACATACCTTTGATGTGTGAAACAGAGTTTTTCAATCATTATACAGCTTTAGAAATTCCACTGCTTCTTCAGGAACTCGTAAGTCTCCGCTTCCGTCTCAAGCACCTCATCCAATGACGGATGGGCGATCTTCTTATGATGTTCCATTGCAGCCTCGAGCATATCCGTGATCTCCAGATAGCTGATCTTCTTCCCGAGGAACTTCGCAACCGCGAACTCGTTCGCCGCGTTAAACACTACCGGCACGGAACCGCCCGCTTTTCCTGCTTCTCTCGCGAGTGCCAGGCCGCGGAAATTCTCGTAATCCGGCTTGTCGAATATGATCTCCTTCATGGACCAGAAGTCGAGACGATCTCCCCTCATTGGTCTGCGCTCCGGGTAATAGAGAGCATACTGGATCGGAAGCTTCATATCCGGCGTTCCGAGCTGCGCCATCACAGCACCGTCCTCAAACTGTACCATAGAGTGGATCACACTCTTCGGCTGCACAACGACCTGGACATCGTCCATTCCCACATCAAAAAGCCATTTCGCCTCCATGACCTCGAGACCTTTATTGACCATGGTGGAACTGTCGATGGTGAGCTTCGCTCCCATGGACCAGTTCGGATGCTTTAAGGCATCCTCCACCTGGACATTCTTCATCTGCTCTCTCGCCCATCCGCGGAACGGGCCGCCGGATGCCGTTAATAGGATCTTTTCAATCTTATTCCCGTGTTCCCCGTTTAAACACTGGAAGATCGCGCTGTGCTCACTGTCCACCGGAAGAAGACGGACTTTTTTCTCCTTCACAAGCGGGATGATGAGATGTCCCGCAGTGACAAGCGTCTCTTTGTTTGCCAGGGCAATGTCCTTTCCTGCCTCGATGGCAGCCATCGTCGGGCGGATGCCGATCATGCCCACCACTGCCGTCACGAGGATCTCATATCCTTCCATGACCGCGATCTCCAAAAGTCCTTCCATGCCGGAGACGATCTTCGTGTCTGTATCTGCCACGCGGACAGCCAGCTCTTTTGCCTTCTCCTCATCCCAGACACCGCAGATCTTCGGGGAGAATTCACGGATCTGGCTCTCCAGCGCATCGATGTTTCTTCCCGCCGCGATTCCTACAACTTCAATATCTCCGTTTGCACGGACTACATCCAAAGTCTGGGTTCCGATGGAACCTGTGGAACCCAGAATAGCAATTCGTTTCATCTCTTTGTCCTTTCCTACCGGATGCCCATAAATGTGATAGCGAAATAGATCGCCGGGGCGGTAAAGATCATGCTGTCAAACCGGTCTAAGATTCCGCCATGGCCAGGGATCAGATTTCCGTAATCCTTGATGTCATGGTTTCTCTTGATGGCGGAGGCCGCTAAGTCTCCCACCATGGAGATCACCGCCGCGATGGCGCAGGCAGCTCCCGAGATCACGCCCGGATTTATCACCTGGATCATATTGTTCTTAAAGAAGGTTCCGTAGAGGAATCCTAAGACTGCCGCGCCCACGACACCTCCGATGGCACCCTCCACGGTCTTTTTCGGGCTCAGCTTCGGGGTCATCTTATGCTTTCCAAAAAGCTTTCCCGCGCAGTAGGCGAAGGTATCACAGCCCCAGGAGCTTAAAAGGATCAGCCATACGAGATATTTTCCGTCCGGCATCTCCCGCACCTGATAGAGGTAGGAGAACATGATCCCCACATAGAAGATTCCAAAGAACGCCACCGTGATCTGCTCCGTCCCGTACTTCGGGAACGTCACCACGTAGATCGTCATTAAGATCATGAGGGAAATGATAGCGAGGAACGTCACATACTGCTCCCTGTTTCCCATGATCCAGTAATAAGCAACGACAGCCGCATAGCCCACAAACCCCGGTGCCGATCTCTCGATCTTCATGACCCGGTAAAGCTCATAAAGTCCGATCAAGGAGATCGTCATGGAGCCGAAATAAAGGACTGCACTGCCCTCAACAAGCAGAAACGCCGCAATGATCACAAGGACGATTCCGCTGATCAGTCTTGTCGTAAACATAAGATCACCTCTTACTCCGTTTTTACCGCCGTAACTCCTCCGAACCGACGCTCTCTCTTATTGTACTGGCGGATCGCGTTCAATAATTCTTCCTTATTGAAATCCGGCCACAGGCATTCTGTCACGTAGAGTTCTGAGTACGCGAGCTGCCATAACAGGTAGTTAGAGAGGCGAAGCTCCCCGCTGGTGCGGATCATGAGATCCGGATCCGGGATTCCTGCCGTGTCCAGGTAGGACGCGAAAACTTCCTCCGTCATATCCTCCGGCGCGATCTTCCCTTCCTCCACATCCGTCATGATCTTTCTCACTGCTCTCGTGATCTCATCGCGGCTTCCGTAGTTTACGGCGATCACAAAGGTCATTCCTGTATTTTTTTTTGTCTTTTCTTCCAGGACATTGATCGCATCTACGATATCCGACGCAAAACGGCCTCTCTCGCCGATCATGCGGACACGGATGTTGTTCTTTTCAGCCATTGCGAGAAGTCTCTTCGCGTAGAAACGGAATAACTGCATCAGCGCACCGACTTCCTCCTCCGGGCGTTTCCAGTTCTCTGTGGAAAATCCGTAAACTGTCAGATACCGGATTCCAAGCCGTGCTGCGTCCTCAACGACCTGCTCCAGTGTCTCACATCCCTTTTTATGTCCAAGCTGTCTCGGAAGTCCGCGCTTCTTCGCCCATCTTCCGTTTCCATCTAAGATCAGTGCCACATGGGCGGGAATCTTCAAATTTTCTTCCATGATTGTTCTCCCTTTATCTTTTGGCTCGTTGCCCGCGCAGACTATGAGAAACGTAAGTATTTCTCAAGTTGCCGCGTCTTCTACACTCTGTTCCGGTCGTTGCTGGACAAGCGCCACTGGCGCTTAGCAACGTCAAAACCTCGTGCAAGCACGGGCCTTGACTCGTTGCCCGCGCAAACAAACGGGGACAGGAAAACTTCCCCTGCCCCCTGTCTGTTTTGTGTAGTAGGAAACTCCGATTAAACGGTAAGAATTTCCTTTGTCTTGTTCTCAACGGCCTTGTCGATCTTCTCGATGGACTTGTCGGTAAGCTTCTGGACTTTCTCGGTGAGCTCTTTTAAATCGTCCTCAGAGATCTCATCGTTCTTCTCCATCTTCTTGAACGCTTCATTCGCGTCGCGGCGGATATTGCGGATCGCTACCTTAGCGCCGTCGCCTTTTTTCTTAACATCCTTTGCAAGCTCTTTACGTCTCTCCTCGGTGAGCTCTGGGAATACGAGACGGATCACGGAACCGTCGTTGCTCGGGTTGATTCCAAGCTCGGAGGTCTGGATCGCCTTCTCGATTGGGCGGATCAGACTCTTCTCCCACGGCTGGATCAGGATCATTCTTGCCTCCGGAACGGAGATATTTCCGACCTGCTGGATCGGTGTCGGTGTTCCGTAGTAATCCACTTTGATCTTGTCAAGTACATGCGGGTTCGCACGTCCTGCGCGGATGGATGCGTACTCGTTTAAGAGGGCATCGATGGATTTTTCCATTTTCTCTTCATATACTTTTAATTCTTCGCTCATGGTTTCCTCCTGTTATCAGACGGTAACGATCGTACCGTTAATTTTTCCCTGCATGGCGTTCGCGATTCCATCCTTTTCGTTTAAGGAGAATACCGCCATCGGCATTTTGTGTTCCATACACATAATAGAAGCAGTCAGGTCAACGACACCGAGCTGCTTGTCGATCACTTCCTGGATCGAGATCTCGTCATACTTTTTCGCATTCGGATTTACCTTCGGATCACTGTCGTATACGCCGTCGATGGACTTTGCGAGGAGAATGCAGTCTGCATCCATTTCGATCGCCATCAGAGTGATCGTCGTGTCGGTAGAGAAATACGGCTGTCCGATTCCACCGGCAAAAAATACGACCATTCCGTGCTCAAAATACTTGTTCGCGCGGTCCTTGGAGAACAGTTTTGTCATATTTCCGCACTCAAACGGGGTAAGGATCTGTGTCTTCATTCCCGCGTTCCGGAAGATCTCGGATACATAAATACAGTTCATGACAGTCGCAAGCATTCCGATCTGGTCTGCCTTCGGACGGTCGATCGCGTCGCTTGTACGTCCGCGCCAGAAGTTTCCGCCGCCGATCACAACGCCGACCTGTACACCTGCATCAACAGATGCCTTGACCTGTCTTGCAACTTCCTTTACCGTATCTTCGTCAAAGCCAGTCTTTTTCGGACCTGCAAGGGCCTCTCCGCTGAGCTTTAAAAAAACTCTTCTGTTTTTCATTTTCTCTGATCTCCTCGTAATCTTCTGTGACTGTTTCGTTCCAGTCGCCACAAATCTCTTTTTCCTTTCCACAGGGCAGACCACGACCGCCCCGCGGACTTAGGATAAGTATAACACACTTTCGTCTGTTTGCCAACAGTTTCAGACCGGCAGGATCCGCTTGTGGATGTTTCCCTGTCCTACCTCTTTTTATCTTCCCGGAAGCTCTTGAGCACCAGTGTTGTCGGATACCGGTACGCGTAGGTGCAGCTCTTCATAAGCTCCACTTCCTCCGGATTCCTGCACACGCTGAGGATCATATTTTCTTCCTCAGAGGTCAGGTACGCCTCCCCGTTTCCGTCGCGTTCCTTGATATCTTTATAGATCCGGTATTTCTTATAAAAATCCGGGCAGGATCCCTGGCGCATCTTAACCGGCTCCGGAACGATATTGACCCGGTACTGATCCGACATTCTGGCTAAAATGTTGTGGATCCTTTCACAGTATTCCCTCGAGACGAGTCTCGGTGAAGGAATACAGATCATATAGTTCATAATTGTGCCTTCCTTTGTCGTTTTTGAAAAGCAGATGACAGACTTCTGCCACATGCCTGCACTAGTATAGCATGAAATCCGCGTCTTGTGAACCACAAAATGCAGGCAGCCGCACCGCCAGGTATTCCATGTCACCTCCATGCAGAGAAAAAACACCCGCGGCCGGATTGCTCCATGCCGCGGGCAGATAATTCATCGTAACTATTCAGTGCATCCATAGTTACAATTCTACCTATATTAGTACTTCTTCTCCTCGTCCTTCAACAGGTTCGTCATACTGTGCATGCTGATGCACAGGGTGGATGTGTTGTGAAGCAGGGCGGATGTCGCCGGGGCAAGCACACCCATCACGCCTAGGATGATGAGACCAAAGTTGAAGCTGATGACAAAGCGGTAATTTCTGTGAACACGCCGCATCAGCGCATTGCTGATTGCTTTTAAAGTCACAAGCTGGAACATCGCGTCCTCGGAGATTGTGATGTCCGCGATCTCTCTTGCGATCTCAGCGCCCTCGCTGATCGCGATACCGACGTTTGCCGCGGAGAGTGCCGGAGAATCGTTGATTCCGTCTCCCACCATGATAACCTTATGGCCTGCGTCCTTCTCTGCTTCAACGAAGTTCGCCTTATCCTCCGGAAGGACCTCGGAGTGGTGCTCGTCCACGCCGACTCTTGCGGCGATGGCGCGGGCCGTTCTCTCGCTGTCTCCTGTCATCATGACGATCTTCTTGATACCAAGCTTTCTGAGCTCCTTCATGACTTCCGGAGCTTCCGGACGGAGCGGATCCTCGATGCAGATCACAGCCGCCAGTCTTCCCGCGATCGCGAGATACAGGTGGGAGTACTCTGCCGGAAGGGCTTCAAATTTCTTTTCTTCGCCCTCCGGGACTACACACTGCTCGTCCTCGAATACAAAATGGTAGCTACCGATCACGACTTTGTCCTCGCCGATATGGGATGCAATTCCGTGAGCAACGATATAGTCAACCTTGGAGTGCATCTCCTCGTGGACAAGTCCGCGCTCTCTGGAGGCCGCAACGACCGCGTTCGCCATGGAGTGCGGGAAGTGCTCCTCTAAGCAGGCAGCGATCCTTAACATCTCGCTGCGGTCACGTCCCTCAAAGGTCACAACGTCGGCAACCACCGGCTGTGCCTTTGTGAGGGTACCTGTCTTATCGAATACGATGGTGTCCGCCTCAGCGACTGCTTCCATAAAGGAGCCGCCTTTGACAGTCATCTTGTAGCTGCTTGCCTCTCTCATAGCAGAGAGTACGGAAAGCGGCATTGCGAGCTTCAACGCACAGGAGAAGTCAACCATAAGGATCGAGATCGCCTTTGTCACATTTCTTGTGAGAAGGTAAGTAACGATGGTTCCGCCGAGACTCCACGGAACGAGAGCGTCCGCAAGTCCGGATGCCTTTGTCTCTAAGGAAGACTTTAACTTCTCGGACTCCTCGATCATCTTCACAATGCGCTCGAATCTTGTGGATCCAGCTGCTTTCTTGACGCGGACGATGAGGTTTCCTTCCTCGACCGCGGTTCCGGCATAGACGTACATGCCGTTCTCCTTGCGGACCGGCTCAGACTCACCGGTCATTGATGCCTGGTTTACCATCGCCTCGCCGGAATCTACAATGCCGTCAAGCGGGATCACGCTGCCGACGCGGACGGAGACGAGATCTCCTTCCTTAATATCAGAGATCGGGACAAGTACTTCCCCGTCCTCTGTCTTCTGCCATACTCTCTCGATATTTAAGGACATGCTGCCCGCAAGATCGCTGACAGACTTCTTGTGGGTCCAGTCTTCCAGAAGCTCACCGATTCCGAGAAGGAACATAACGGATCCTGCTGTGTTGAAGTCGCACCGCAGCATGGACACCGTGATCGCCGTCGCATCGAGGACCTCGACCTCAAGCTTTCTTCCCGCAAGCTTTCTGATGCCTTTAATAACGAATGGAACAGACTGGATCGCTGTCCATACCGCACGGACCGGAGCCGGAAGGAAGATCTTTGTAAGGCATCTTGTAAGACACTTTGTCACGAGCTTTTCCTGGAACTCCTGATTTAACTCTCTCGTGCTTGTCACAGGCACGATCTCGTTTAACTCTTCATCGTCAAAGGAGAACCTTAAGATCTCAGCAATGAGATCTTCCTTTGAGCCTGTGTACGTGATCGCCGCATCTCCGATTCTCTCATATACCTTTGCTGCCGTTACCTGCGGAAGGGATGCGAGATAAAAGGAAAAGAGGTCCGCCTGTCTGACTGACAGGCGGCCTCTGGTGAGATGGATTCGGATACGGCCCTTGATATCATGTTTTACCGTAAATCTGATTCCTGATTTCATAATGATTATTCAGCGTCCTCTGCTTTTTCTGTTGTCTCTGTGAAATCTTCTGCTGCTTCCTCTTCCTCACCGAATGCTTCTTCAGCACGTGCTCTGTTGATCTCCTTAGCCTCTGCAAGAACATCCTCAGCGTTTGCCTGGATGTTGGAAGCTGTTGTCATAACGCACTCTTTTGCGCGGAGACCTGCTGCGAGGCAGTTGATGTATAACTTCTTAGCGTCCTGGCTTCCGAGAACCTTGACACCAGCTGTCCCGAAAAGAACACCGCCTGCGAATACTGCAACATTTTTTAATTTCAAGCATTTCTTAACATCTAACATTTTAAATTCCTCCTGTAAGTAAAAAATATAATTTAATAGTAAATGATCTGTCCTGTTTAAAGCCTGCTGACCTGGCTTTTAGCTGCCGGATCACTTGTGCTTATATCCGGTATACATCACCATAGCAAAGCAGAAAACAGTTGCCCACGCCCAGAATTTATGGTGTTTCATCGGTTTTCACTCCCTTGCATTTTACTTGGCAGAACGCCGAAAACCGGAAGGCTTTCAAGCATTTTTCATATGGTAACTCTTCGCCCCCAAGTTAGTCAATCATAATATTTTATGTTGAAAAACTTTGTCATTTTCTGATAATTTACAGTCATTCCTAACTCTATGACCTGCTGTTTTCTCCGCGTTTATGACGCACTGACGGAACAGCATTTTTCTTTCTCTTTTTCGATCTGTCTGAGACCGTTCTTTCCGTGGAACTCCGGGGCGATAACCTCGTTTTCCCCGTCTGCGCGCACTCCTGTTTCATCCGTAAATACATACTGGTAAACGCGCTTTAAGACGCCCATCTCCTCCAGCATGCGGATCGTGCGGTAGACTGTGGAAAGACCCACGGTGGAATCTCTCTGTACCGCCTCATAGTAGACTTCCTTGCAGTCGGTCCAGTTCTGTTCTAAGATCACATCAAGGATGACCATTCTCTGCTTTGTAATACGCTTCCCAAGTCTCTGGAACTCATTCACGATGTCTTTCTTCTGCCACATCCGGCATCCCTCTCATTCCTAAAAAGTGTGTTCCCGCCCTGCAGAGAGCCAGGCATTTGGAGTTTCAACCGAAACCGTTTTTTTCGTTTACGCCTGCTTCCACTCGATATTGCGGAGCACATAGCCGGCCTTGCTCACGATGTCACGGATCTCACGGTCTGTCAGCTTTGTTTTCATACGGACATCGGCTTCCTTCTTCTCGAGGTTTACCTCAGCCCAGTTGCCGTCCTTCTCATTGAACGCATTCTCCACATGGAGCTTGCAGTGTTTGCATTTCATGCCGTCCACTCCGATGACTGCGTAGTACGGATAGTCTGAAGCATTTTTATCCTGCACTTTGATCTTCTTTTCTACATCTTTCGTTCCGCAGCAGCCATAGGTGAACTGGCGGATCGAACCTTTCACCGCGAAGATCGCGACAACGATCAATGCGACGATAATAATACCATTTATCATGACGGATCACGCCTCCTCTTAATTTTCAGAAACTACAGTTTTTCATTCCCCATGGGGTATCTTCTTTCACCTGTTAGTTTCTACTAACAAAGATTAGCACCAACTAACCATCTTGTCAATCCTCTTTGTCACTTTTTTGACATTTTATTTCAATACAAAAAATACTCTCATCCCTGACAGTGCCGTTCTTCTCATACTGGCTCTTCGCCTGCTCTCCGGAGACAGGCATCTGCAGTTGTTCCTGCTGCCCTCTTCTCTTTTTATTTTGCATAAAGTTTTACTTTAGCGGAACTTTCAAAAATGAATGTGCCTTGGCACATTCCCGCGCGAGCTATTACGCAAAACAGGCAGCCTGTCTCCAGGCTGCCCATCTCTATATAATATTCATTTACGGTGCGATCGAAAACATCTCATTCACGGTCTTCGAATCCAGGCTGTGGTTGTATACAAGATTCTCATACTCCACCAGCTGTTCCTTCCAATCGTAGTCCCCGCTCTCCGCGTCCTCCCAGCTGTGGTAGGTTCCGTCGGATTCCCAGATTCCAAGGTGATGGATGATCGGAAGCTTTTCGGAAAGCTGTAAGAGGAATTCGTTATACGGAGTCAGTGACAGGTTCGCGCGCTTTAATACATAGGAGGAAAGGTAAATTGCACCTAACCGTCCCATGTCCTCCGAAGGCTGGTCGTAGTTGGTCCAGATCACAAACGGGGTCTCGTACCAGACCATTTTCTGCTCATTCGGAACCTTCGCACTCTCCACGCCCATAGCCTCATCGAAGAACTCGTCCTCGATTCCCGGCTGATGGTCGCCGAACATGACGATCATCGTCGGCTGGTCGCACTGGGAGAAATAATTTACAAGCCACTCAAAAGCTTCATCAGATTTCTTCACGAGGGACAGATACATGTCTGCCTCCGGATACTTTCCTTCCATGTCCCCGGTGAGCCATACTTCCTGGTCAAAATTCGCGTATGGGATCGTATAGCCGCCGTGGTTCTGCATGGTCACATTAAAGAGGAACAGCTTGTCATCCGGATTTGCCTTCTGCTCGATATACTCGGTGATGACCTTAAAATCGCTCAGGTCACTGATATAATTTCGAAGTTCATCCCGGCTTTCGTAGGCGCTGATATCCATGAAATCGCTGAAGCCCATGTTGTTGTAGCAGATGCGGCGGTTCCAGTTCTCAGCCGGGTACGGGTGCATGGCAACCGGTGTGTATCCCTGATCCCTCACCGTGCTGACCATGGAGCGGACGCCCGGATTTACATAGAACTGATAAGCCACACTTCCTCTCGGCATCAGATACATAGAGTCACCGATCAGAAATTCAAACTCAGAGTTGCTGGTCATGGCACCAAATACCGGCATGCAGAGCTTTCCTTTTACGGTGTTCTCCGTCAGGCTGTGGAGAAACGGGAGATAATCGATATTTGTCGTAAAATCTCCGTCCACCGCCAGATCGGAAAGACTCTCGTTCATGATACAGATAATATTCGTCGGCTGGACCGCGTCCCCGGACGCCACCACTGCAGCAGTCTCCCCATTCCGCTCCTTCTCACTGTCCACATATTTGTCGCAGATTTCCTGGATCTTCGCCTGGGAGTAACCTCCCGGCGCTTTCTTTACCAGATATTTGATCGAGATTGCGGAGGACAGGATATAGCCATTCTCTGCGTAGGAGGTCGTCGGATCCCAAAGGTTTACCTCCAGAGACAGGCCTGAGATCATAAAGTTATAAAAGCAGGCGATAAACGCAGCAACCGCACCAGCAGAAACGCTGAATACCACTGCTCTTTTCTTTTTTCCTTTTACCCGCACAAACACAAACTGCGCCAGCGCGTTCCATATGATCAGGAGAACACCGCAGATGATCATCATAAATGTCGGGGTGTAATCGTAGCTTCCTGCAACCGTCATCGCGGTCTTCACCGCCAGAACATCGCCCATCATGATCGGACGGCTTCTGAAGGAAACGACAAACGCCTCCGCCAGGGAGATCGCATAGAGGATCACAGAAGAGACCGGAACGGAAATCCGGGTGCTGCCGGAGATTCCGAATACCAGAAGGTACAGCGCGAACATCCATACAATGTTGAGCACCGCGTTCTTCGGAAGTACCATCACAAAGTTTCCGGTCACGAACTCGAACATGACATAGGAGAACACCGGCGATAATAAAAATAATGCGATAGCGCCTGCATGTTTCAGTCTGTGGTCTTCCCTCTCTTCATACTCCCCTGTTCTTTCTTCAAACTTTTCGTCCATATACGTTTATTTCACTTTCTAAATCTGTCTGTCAGAAACTTGTTCAGCAAAATCTCATCCGCAGGGCTTGCCACCGGCAGCTGCTTCCGGATCCATAGCAATTGAAAAGAACTGCTGTCGATAGTTTTCCAAGTGCATAGCCGCCCAAACGTGTGCCTGCTGGACTTTTATCTTCTATTACATTAATTTCTATGGGAATTCTCTCCCTCACGGATCGCCCAGCGCATCTTCGTGGATCTCGCCCTCGGATTTCTCTGACATTCCTCCGCGGACGGGCGGATCACATCGTTTGCCACGTCACTGTAAAGTCCATCTTTTTTGCCTTCTTTGAAGTAATACTTTACGAGACGATCCTCGCCGGAATGGAACGTCAGGATCGCCGCTCTTCCGCCCGGTGCCAGGATACCCGGAAGCTTTGTAAGGAAACTTTCCAAAACCTCAAATTCCTGGTTTACATCGATCCGGAGTGCCTGGAAACATCTCTGGCAGGACTTCTTCACCGCTTCCTTACGCTCTTTTTCCGGAATGAAGGAAAGTGTTGTCTCAATGACTTCTTTAAGTCCTGTCGTCGTCTCAATATACTGGCGCTTTCTATTTCTCTTCGCAATCTCCCTCGCGATCTCCTCCGCATACGGCTCGTCGGAATTTTCCACAAACATTCCGGCGATTTCTTCCATATCCATCTGCTTTAACCGCTCCGCCGCGGAGATCCCCTTTTCCGGATTCAGTCTCAGGTCTAACGGACCGTCCGCCTTGTAGGTAAATCCGCGTTCCGGGTTATCGATCTGCATGGAGGACACACCGAGATCCGCCAGAACGAAATCAAAAAGTCCGGTCTCCGGGACAAGCTTATCGATATCCGCGAAGTTCATCTGCTTCACCGTAAGGATGTCCTCGTCAAATCCGCGCTCCTTTAACCGTGCCTTCGTCTTCACGATCTCGATAGGATCCACATCAAGGCCGTACATGTGTCCCTGTCCCTCGAGTTTCTTCAACATCTCCGTTGTGTGCCCGCCGTAACCCAATGTAGCGTCAAGCCCCTGCATTCCCGGTCTGATATCCAGGAAATCCAGGATCTCGTTCACACAGATCGAGATGTGCATGCCTGCCGGAGTGCTGCCTTTTTTGATGACCTTCTCGACCGTGTCAGCATATTTCTCCGGATTCTGTTCTTTATACTTTTCCTCAAACCGTTTCGGATGTGTCCCGCTGTAACGGACACGCCGCTTGTGTACCGGTGCTCCCTGTACCTCTTTTTCTTCCATGTCAAAACCTCGTATTTATCGCTGTTTTTCTACACATACCGGTTTATCTTAACATATTCTTCATATAAATGTAAAGTATCTTTTCGTTGACAGAAATTATGGCTCTTCCGGAGTGCTGCCGTTCACGCCCAGCCAGATAGCCACCGGTTTTTCCAGTACTTCACACGCCTAATCACTCAATCGTCAAAATCCTGTCATATTTGTTCGAGATGCGCATATATTTCAAATTTGTCATCTTTTTTCTAAATATTCTGCCTTTTACTTGTTTTTGCATCATAAAACTGATATAATGATTTTATTGTAACTGCTCCGTGTTTCCGTGTCTTCGATCAGCGAAAAAACTCAAAACGCTGGTCTGACGGACAGTTATCATATAATTACAATACCTGGAGGGATGCTACATGAAAGGCAACATTATCGTTGGACAGTCCGGTGGCCCGACTGCCGCTATCAATTCCAGTCTCGCGGGCGTTTACCGCACCGCTATCGACCGCGGAGCAAAAAAAGTATACGGCATGCGTCACGGCATTCAGGGTCTCTTAAACGAAGATTATATCGATCTTTCCGAACATATCCAGACGGATCTGGACGTAGAACTTTTAAAACGCACACCTGCTGCCTATCTCGGATCATGCCGCTATAAGCTCCCGGAGATCCATGAGGACATCGCTACATACGATAAAATCTTTTCTATTCTCGACAAGCTTGAGATCGAGTGCTTTATCTATATCGGCGGAAACGATTCCATGGATACGATCAAAAAGCTGTCCGACTACGCGATCTTAAGGGGTCATCCAACCAAATTTTTAGGCGTTCCGAAGACTATCGACAACGATCTCGCCCTGACCGACCACACACCGGGATACGGCAGCGCGGCGAAATACATCGGAACATCAGTGAAAGAGATCATCCAGGACAGCCAGGCGCTGATCTACGATAAGGGCCTTGTCACCATCGTCGAGATCATGGGCCGAAACGCCGGATGGCTCGTTGGTGCCGCGGCGCTCTCCAAGGGCGAGGATTGCGATGGCCCGGACCTGATCTACGTTCCGGAACTTCCCTTCGATATCGACAATTTCCTTGTCCGCATTAAGGAACTCCTGGCAGAAAAGACTTTCGTTGTGGTCGCCGTCTCCGAAGGCATCCGACTGGCGGACGGACGTTATGTGTGCGAGCTCACCGACGGTGTGGATTTCGTTGACGCCTTCGGCCACAAGCAGCTCACAGGCACCGCGAACTATCTTGCCCGCCGTCTGGCTCAGGAGATTGGCTGCAAGACGAGAACCATAGAGCTTAGCTCCATGCAGAGAGCGGCCTCCCATCTGGCATCCCGAATCGACATTCTGGAAGCTTTCCAGGTCGGCGGTGCCGCCGTGAAGGCAGCCGACGAGGGCGATACCGGTGAGATGGTCATCATCAAACGTCTCTCCGATGACCCGTACCAGTCCACCACAGACCTTAGAAATGTCCACAAGGTCTCCAATGTGGAAAAAGTGGTCCCGAGTGAATGGATCACCGAGGACGGTACCTACGTCACCGACGAGTTTATCAGCTATGTCCGCCCGCTGATCCAGGGTGACGTGTCACCAGTTATGGTGGACGGAATTCCGCGATATCTGTATCATAAGAAGAAATAATGGCAGAAACCTTTTCCCTGCCGCGGCGGGCCGCAACGGCAGCAGCTTTTTATAACCGCATAAGTTTCCTTTAAGGATTTCTAATGAGCTTAAAAGACCTCCTACAGGAATACAGAACCATAAACTTAGATTCTGTCTCCTGGGAGGTCTTTCTTTATTCATCTTTATTCATTCCTGCTGCCATCATTCATGGTTTCCAAGCTTTCCAATGATTCCGACAGGCACTTTCTGACATTTTTACGCGTCAGATCTTGAAAACGCATTCTTCATGGAATTGCTGAGCTCAAAGAGCACATGATCCAGGGTATTTCCTGTCTCCTCTTTCAACATCTTCGCGATCTCGCGGTTCGCTTCTTCTAAAAGTCTTCTGCTCTCCGCCGGATCCGTAACCTTCGCCGCCTCTTTATCATACTTGTTGAGCAGCGCATGCCCCTTCGCCTCCACAGCGTTCTGGTAGCGCTCGATGTGGATCGCGGATTTTGCGAAGGACGCGTCCGCCATAGCCGCGATCATTCTCGCGGACCAGTAGAAGTTCTCTGTAGAGACTTCCTTCGTGGTGTTCGCAAGGTACTCCGGTGTCTCGTCCACAGCCGCGTAGAACGGAACCAGGGTGTTGAACGCGTTTGACGCGAAAGCCAGCCACTGGACCGCCTGACAGTTTGCCAGGGCACCCGGGCGCATCTGGATCAGAGCAAGGAAATCATTGCGGTTGATGCCGATAGCGCGGTATTTGCCCTTCTGGAGTCCGTCACCGCTCTTTGCGTACGGATCGTAAGGGGTTCCCTGGAAATGGGAGGAAAGAGCATACTTGACATCCTCCACCGTGATCTTCTTCTCCGGAACCATGCTCCACGGGATATCGTCGGATTCCGGTCTGTAGTCCGCGTCCGGTCCGTCCCACTTCTTTGTCTTCGGATTAAAGTAGCGCTCCATAAACCATGCTCTTGGTGTATTGTAGATATGGTCGGAATCGCTGTGGCTTCCGAATGCGGCGCGGGCATCAAAATGGCTCCCATTTCCTCCGTTTAAGGAGAGGTCCAGGTGGTTCTCAGCGATAAACTCTCTTAAGTCGGAAGAACACATATGTTCATTCTGCTCGGAGAACGCGTCGTTTAAGTCAAAATCATCGATACCGAACTGGTTCGGCATCACCACGTAACGGTCATCCGGAACACGCTTTGCGATCCAGTGATGTCCGCCGATGGTCTCAAGCCACCAGATCTCGTTGACGTCCTGGAACGCGATACCGTTCATCTCGTAAGTCCCGTACTTCTCCAAAAGACTTCCGAGGCGGATCACACCTTCTCTCGCGCTGCTGATATACGGAAGCGTGATGTACACAAGGTCTTCCTCACCGATTCCACCGACGATCTCCTCTTTTCCGTCCTCCGCCGGCTGTAACTTTACAAGCGGGTCTGCTCCGAGAACACGAGCGTTGGATGTGATGGTTTCCGTAGCTGTCATGCCGACATTCTTTTCATTAACGCCGCTGGCCGCCCAGATTCCCTTTCCCTTGATGGCGTTCGGAACCGCCGTAAATTTCATCGGATCTCCCGGAAGCTCGATCTCCACATGAGAGAGAACAGACTTATAAACCTTCGGCTGCTCCTCCGGGTGGATCACCACAAATTTTTTCGCCGTAAAATGTCCGGAACCGGAATCATCATTTCTCGCGATCATCGTTGAACCGTCATAAGACACGTTTTTTCCTACAAGAATCGTTGTGCATGCCATGTCAAATACCCTCCAAAACTATAATATGCGGCCGTCACTGTCCGCCAGCCGCGGATACGTCCAGTTTAGTACGCTTCGGAGTTTCTGTCAACTAACTGAGGTACCGCGGCAAAGCAGCACCTCACACAGAACCTCCTGTCAACAGTCTCTTTCAGGCTCATGGTAATCGGCAGCTTCTTCCGAATGCACAGCAGCGCAGAACGCCCCAGGGGAATTTTCTCTCCCTGGGGCATTCTCTTATTTCTTCCAAATATTCAATTACTTAAAGTACTTCACACCACTCTCAAACAGCTTCAGATCCTGCTCGCCTGTGATGTTCTTTGCAACATAGTCGCCGCGTCTCTCAGCATGGCCCATCTTACCGTAGACACGTCCATCCGGGCTTGTGATACCTTCGATCGCCATGAAGGAGCCGTTCGGGTTCCAGTATTCGTCCATGGTCGGAACACCGTTAAGGTCAACGTACTGGGTCGCAACCTGTCCGTTTGCGAAGAGCTTGTCGATCCATTCCTTCGGAGCCACGAAACGTCCCTCGCCGTGGGATACCGGGTTTGTGTAAACGCCGCCAAGTTCTGCGCCTGCAAGCCACGGGGACTTGTTGGAAACGACCTTTAAGTTAACCATCTTGGAAACGTGGCGTCCGATAGTGTTGTAGGTTAAGGTCGGGGAATCCGGCTTCTGCTCTACGATCTTTCCTTCCGGCACAAGACCAAGCTTGATGAGAGCCTGGAAACCGTTACAGATACCGAGCATTAATCCGTCACGCTCATTTAAGAGCTTCATGATCTCGTCCTTTAATACCTCGTTGCGGAACGCAGTAGCGAAGAACTTTGCGGAACCTTCCGGCTCATCACCTGCGGAGAAGCCGCCCGGGAACATAACGATCTGGGACTCTTCGATGCTCTTTCTGTAGACTTCTACAGAATCACGGATGTCCTCGGCGCTCATGTTCTTGAATACCTTTGTGATGACCTTTGCTCCCGCACGCTCGAATGCCTTCGTGCTGTCGTACTCACAGTTTGTTCCAGGGAATACCGGAATAAATACAGTCGGAGTACCGATCTTATGATTGCAGATCACAACGTTCTCTGCCTTAAATACTTCGTTCTTAACTTCTTCTTTCTTTACCGCGCTCTCTGTCGGGAATACATCCTCGAGAGCTGCGTCCCATGTCTTTAATGCCTCGTCGAGCGCAATGGAGACATTGCCGTACTCGAAGGCTGCCTTGTCGGTAACTTCACCGATGACACGGTAGCTCATCTGAAGCTCGCCGACCTTATCAGCCGGAACCTCGCAGACGATATTGCCCCATGCCGGTGCAAAGAAGTCTCTCGGATCCACGTCATGCTCGATCTTGACACCGAGGTGGTTTCCGAAGGCCATCTTGCTGACTGCCTCTGCGATTCCGTTTGCCTCTGCGGCGTACGCGGAGATCACGCGGCCTGCCTTGATGTCCTCATGGAGTTTATCATATCCAGCCATGATCTGGGCATAATCCGGAAGATCATAGGAATCTTTTTTAATTTCAAATACAACGATCTTATTTCCGGCTTTCTTGAATTCCGGGGAGATCATGTTCTTCGCGCTTGCAACGTCAACCGCGAAGGAAACCAGGGTCGGCGGGACGTCGATCTCTTTTCCGCTCTCCTCATCAAAGGTACCGGACATACTGTCCTTACCGCCGATGGACGGAAGGCCGAAGCCCAGCTGCGCATTGTAGGCACCGAGAAGTGCTGCGAACGGCTGGCTCCATCTTGCCGGCTCGCTGCTCATTCTGCGGAAGTACTCCTGGAATGTGAAGCGGATCTTCCTGTAGTCGCCGCCTGCTGCCGCGATCTTAGCGACAGATGTGAGGACTGCATAGATCGCGCCGTGATACGGGCTCCAGCTGGAAAGATACGGATCAAAGCCGTAGCTCATCATGGTCACAGCGTCGCACTTTCCTTCCAGAACCGGAAGCTTGGCGACCATGGTCTGGATCTCAGTCTGCTGATATTTTCCGCCGTACGGCATCATAACGGTAGATGCGCCGATGGAGGAGTCGAACATCTCCACGAGACCTTTCTGGGAGCAGACATTTAAGGAACCGAGCATCTTCAGCCATTTTTCCTTAACGTCTCCTACTTCTTTCTTTTCAAACGGAGTTCCCTCATGGTTCGGAACCTCCAGGGTAACGTCTGTCTCCTGATGAGCGCCGTTTGTGTCGAGGAACGCACGGCTTAAGTCAACGATGGTCTTTCCCCGCCATGTGAGGACGAGTCTCGGGCTCTCTGTGACTGTTGCGACTGTAACAGCCTCAAGGTTCTCCTCTTTGGCGTATCCTAAGAATGTGTCAACATCTTTCGGATCAACGACAACTGCCATTCTCTCCTGGGACTCAGAGATCGCAAGCTCTGTTCCGTCAAGACCTGCGTACTTTTTCGGTACTTTATCGAGATCAATCAGAAGTCCGTCAGCGAGTTCACCGATCGCTACGGAAACTCCGCCTGCGCCAAAGTCGTTGCACTTTTTGATCAGTTTGGAAACTTCCGGACGGCGGAACATTCTCTGGATCTTTCTCTCGGTCGGGGCGTTACCTTTCTGGACCTCAGCGCCGCAGACCTCGATGGATGCCTCTGTGTGTACCTTGGAGGAACCTGTCGCACCGCCGATTCCATCACGGCCGGTACGTCCGCCGAGAAGGATGATCACATCACCCGGATCGGATGTCTCACGGATCACGTTCTTTCTCGGAGCTGCCGCCATAACAGCACCGATCTCCATTCTCTTCGCAACATAGCCCGGATGGTAGAGTTCTTTTACATAACCGGTCGCAAGACCGATCTGGTTTCCGTAGGAGCTATATCCATGGGCAGCCTCTGTAACGATCTTTCTCTGCGGAAGCTTGCCCTTTAATGTCTGATTTAACGGCTTTGTCGGGTCAGCGGCACCTGTGATGCGCATTGCCTGGTATACATAGGTACGTCCGGAAAGCGGGTCACGGATCGCGCCGCCAAGGCAGGTTGCCGCGCCGCCGAAGGGTTCAATCTCTGTCGGGTGGTTATGGGTCTCGTTCTTGAAGTTTACGAGCCACTCCTCGGTCTTTCCGTCGATCTCCACCGGAACGACGATGGAGCAGGCGTTGATTTCGTCGGATACCTCAAGATCTTCTAACTTGCCCTCTTTGCGGAGTTTCTTCATACCCATGATCGCAAGGTCCATGAGACATACGAACTTGTCGTCGCGTCCTTTGTAGATCTCCTTGTGGTCAGCAAGGTACTGGTTGTAGGTATCCTCGATCGGTTTCTTGTAGTCGCCCTCTGTGAATGTCACATTCTTGAGTTCTGTGGAGAATGTGGTGTGGCGGCAGTGATCGGACCAGTATGTATCAAGCACGCGGATCTCCGTCACGGACGGATCTCTGTGCTCTTCGTTCTTATAATAGTTCTGGATGTGAAGGAAGTCTTTGAAGGTCATTGCGAGGTTTAAGGAACTGTAGAGTTTCTTTAATGCAGCCTCGTCCATGTCCTTGAAGCCGTCGAAGACCGCAACGTCCTCTGGCACATCAAATACAGTCACAAGTGTCTCCGGGATCTCCTCGGATGCCTCTCTGGAGTCCACCGGGTTGATACAGAAGGACTTGATCGCTGTGATCTCCTCTGCGGAAAGCTTTCCGGAGATCACGTAGGTCATTGCGGAGCGGATCACCGGCTCCTCGTTCTCGTTTAATAACTTTACACACTGCTCTGCGGAATCGGCTCTCTGGTCAAACTGTCCCGGCAGATACTCAACGGAGAATACCACATCCTCCGCGCTGTGCGGGAATGTCTCCTCAAACACATCGTCTACCGGCGGCTCGGAAAAGATTGTTCCGAGTGCCTCTTTATATACGTCCTCAGAAATATTTTCAATATCGTAGCGGACTAACACACGGACGCCCGTTACCCCTGTAATGTCAAGATAGCTCTCGATCTCCTCGCGAAGCTCTCTTGCCTTGATTGCATATTCCGGTTTCTTCTCAACAAATACGCGCTTTACGCTCATAGTCTCTCCTCCTGGAAAACGGCTTTGTCAGATGGTTTTCATTTTGCCTTAATCATAGCACAGGTCAGTGTGATTAGTAAAGTTAATATATTTAATTATTTTTATTATTTGTACTTATATGTTGATCTTAACTCTGTAAGCTCTGGTTGATCTTACTCATGCTCAGCGCGTCCATGGTCACCTTCATGATCTCCCGGACCTCATCCTCGGTCATCTTCATGCGCTCCGCAAGCTCGGAAAGCTTTGCCTCACGTCCAAGCTCCTCCGCCATGGATTTCGATACCTCCTGAAGGACATTGACCCGGGCCAGCATCTCCTCCTCGATATCCGCCTCCTTTTTCTGGTCGTTGATGATCTCCTCCATGCGGACACGGATCCGGCTCTCTAAGAGCTTTTCAAAACTTCCCTCGAACCCTTCATCTGCAAGCATCATGAGCTCCATGCTGGCTTCCTGGATCAGGTCCGCCATCGGAACACCTTTGTTGATGTAATCCTGAACGAAGAACAGGGCGTTCTTTAAGTTGCCCTCGATGAGGCGCTCTCTCGCCGCCTTGTTTCCGTTCCGGATCTCGCCGAGAAGCTTCTCGTTCTCCGCCTCGCTGCATGGTGGGATCGCCGCGATCTCCTCCATATATACGCGGTAGATGTCCTCCGCGCTTAAATCCTCCTCGGAGTTGTTGAACTCGTCGTCAACCTTCGCGTTCTTTATTTCGTTCTCATATCTCATTTTTTCTGCCATAGCCTCTATAAACCTCTCTGATTTTTCTTGATTACTGCTTCAGCTTTCACAGTTATTCTCTCTTCGCAAAGCTTTTTTGCTTCTCCTTTGCACCTGTTTTTCTTATTTTTCGCACGACGGATTTCTTCTTCCCGCCCCGCCGCCTTTCCGTAATCATACCATATTTTCCACCCGGCTTCCAGACAAAACCACACTTTCTCGTTTTTTCCTCTTTTCAAATCACGGTTCCTGTGATAAAATAGCCTTGTTTCATTAGGAGGACTAATAATGGATATTAACTATGAATTATATAAAGTATTTTATTTCGTTGCAAAAACTCTGAGCTTTTCCGAGGCATCGAAATGCCTCTATATTTCCCAGTCAGCCGTCAGCCAGTCTGTGAAGGTTCTGGAAAAAAAGCTGGGCCAGACGCTCTTTATCCGAAGCACGAAGCGGGTCCAGCTCACCCCGGAAGGCGAGATCTTATTTAAACACATCGAACCTGCAATGAACCTGATCCATAAAGGCGAGACCCAGCTCTTAGAGGCCAACACCCTGAACGGCGGCCAGCTCAGGATCGCCGCCAGCGACACGATCTGCCGCTATTTCCTTGTCCCATATTTAAATAAGTTCCATAAACTCTACCCGAACGTTCATATTAAAGTAACGAACTCCACCTCGATCGACTGTGCCCGCATTTTAGAGAATGGACAGGTGGACTTCATTATCACCAACTATCCAAATTCCGGTCTCTTAAACACCCACAGTGTCCGGGCGATCCGGGAATTCCGCGATGTCTTCGTTGCGAGTGCTGACCATTTTCCGTTGCAGGACAAGACCTTCACCCTCGCCGAGCTTCTCGATTACCCGATCATGATGCTGGACCGCAAGAGCACCACAAGTGAGTTCTTACATTCCATGTTCCAGAAGTCCCATCTTGACCTGGTTCCGGAGATCGAGCTCAGCAGCAACGACCTTCTGATCGACCTGGCCCGCATCGGCCTTGGAATCGCCTTCGTGCCGGATTTCTGTATCCCAAAGGACGAAAAGCAGCTCTTTATCTTAAAGCTCTCAGAGACACTTCCGATCCGCCAGCTTGTTGTGGTCCATAACGAAAACCTTCCGGTCTCCCAGGCCGCGAAGCAGTTCATGGATATGTTGTAAGACCTGCAGCAGCCCTTCACCAGGCCTGCATATTTCCTGTGCCGTCCCGGCAAACGACTGCCTGGATATCCATCTACCTGCCCCGTGACTCCCAGAAATCCGAAAGGCACTGACCAACGTTCTTTCTGTTTACCATCTGGAAATGCTCCCATTCCCTTGGGAACAGTTCCAGATATTCTTTTTTCAGGAACCTGTCATCGAGAAGCAATATGATCCCTTCGTCCTCCGTTGTCCGGATCACACGTCCCGCCGCCTGCAGGACCTTGTTCATTCCCGGATACTGGTAGGCAAAATCGAATCCCTCCTCTTCTTTCTCCTCAAAATACCCCCTGAGAACCTCCTGTTCCACGCAGACCATCGGGAGTCCCGTTCCGACGATCACGGCACCGATGAGCCGCTCTTTCTTCAGGTCGATCCCCTCCGAGAACACGCCGCCCATGACGCAGAATGCCGCAAGGGAGTGATCTCTGGGCTTTTCAAATTCTTCTAAGAATTCCTGGCGTTCCTGTTCCTTCATGCCCTGTCCCTGGACCAGGAGATCCGCTGGGAAGTCCATGTCCTCCACGGCATATTCCACCTGTTCCATATACTGGTAGGACGGGAAGAATATCATGTAGTTGCCGCTCTTAGAGAGAACCACCTCCCTGATATACTCCGCCACCTTCCGGTATTCGCTCTCGCTGCGCCTGGAGTAGCGGCTGCTGACGTCCGTCGCAACCATGAGAAGACGTTTTTCTTCCTCGAAGGGCGAGTTCGCATAGATCGCGTAGTCGTCCTCGTTTCCGGAGAGCAGTGTCTTGTAATACCGGATCGGCAGCATGGTTGCCGAAAACAGGATCGTGCTGTTTCCCTGGGACATGCAGAGGGAGAGGTTCGCCGACGGGTCCACGCAGAAGAGCCTTACTTTAAAGAAAGTGACTCCCACGTTCTCCGCGTAGATCCGGTAATGGTCATCCAAAAGCTCGTACACGTTTAAAAAATCCCTGAGACCAAAGTAAAAGTCCAGAACCGTATCCCTGCCCTCAAACTCCGGAAAATCTTCCAAGAATGTCTCCATATCGGAGAACACCGCCATCGCAGCTGCCGCTAAGGATGTCACATCGGAGAGAAGCTGCCATGTCTCGCACTCCCGCTTCATTCCCAGCATCACCTGGCTGCATTTTTCCAGATTTTTCTCCAGTCGGGGCGCTTTCTGCTTTACGAGGCGCTTTACGGTGAGGAGATCTTCTTTTTTTAATTCGGCGCTGTACATCTCCCTCGCGCGGGAGACCAGATTGTGGGCCTCATCCACGAGGAACAGATAATCACCTTTCTGTCCGTCCGCGAAGTAGCGTTTCAAGCGCACATTCGGGTCAAACACATAGTTGTAATCGCAGATGATCCCGTCGGTCCAGCTGGAGATGTCCAGACAGTATTCAAATGGGCATACCCGGTATTTTTCCGCGTACTGCAGGATCTTCTCTCTTGTCATCTCCTGTTCCAGGTGGAGAATATCGAATACCGCCTCATTGACCCGGTCAAAGTGGCCTTTCGCGTATGGGCACGCGTCCGGGTTGCACTCGCACTCGTCCATGGGACAGAGTTTTTCCTTTGCCGTTATTGTCACCGAGGTGAAAATCAGGCCATGATCCCTTAAGATCCGAAACGCCTCCTCCGCCACGGTCCTCGTCACGGTCTTTGCGGTGAGGTAAAAGAGCTTGTCTCCCTTTCCTTCCCCGATGGCACGGACCGCCGGGAATACAGTGGAGAGCGTCTTTCCGATTCCCGTGGGAGCCTGGATAAACAGGCGTTTTTTCCGGCTGACGGTCCGGTAGACGGATACTACAAGGTCACGCTGTCCCGCCCGGTAGGGGAACGGGAATTCCAGGTGCCCGATGGAGGCGTCACGGGTCAGCTCATGGTGGTAGAGGTACCTCGCCCACTTAAAATATTCGTGAACCACGCTAGAAAACCATGTCTCCAGCTCTTCTCTCGAGCGGTCGGTCTGGAATCTTTTTATTTCCTCTGTTTCAAGGTTACAGTAGGTCATCTGCAGGCGGATCCCGTCGAGATCTTTGTCGCAGCAGTAAAAATATCCGTAGCACATGGCCTGGGCGAGATGGACCTCGATGGGCTCCTCCAGCCTTGAAATGTCCGTGTACATGCCTTTGATCTCGTCGATCACCGGGATCCCGTTTTCCGTGAAGATTCCATCGGCGCGTCCCTCCACGAGAAGCGTGATCTCCTGCTCCTCGTCCTGGACCTCATGCTTTAAGGGGACCTCCGCCCGGTAGCCGGATCCCATCCGCTTCTGGATCTTCCTGTGGATCCTTCCTCCCGCCAGCATGGCATCCTTCTGGGCGTTTCCGGAACGGCGGTTGTCGATATCCCCGGAGCGCAGCACGAATTCCACCAGGTTCCGGACCGAGATCCGGATCGCTTTCCTGTTTTCTTCGCTCATGAGACGCTCCTTTCCTGTGGATATGCTGATCGACCGCCGCTCACTACCCCACATATGTTCCTCTTTTTCCTGAATCCTGCTATATGCCGCACATATCGCTCCCGCAAGTATAACATTTTTACAATTTCCTGTAAAGTAATGCCGTGTGTTCACAGAACATATGGCAGGTCATCTGTCAGAAGCTTTCCGTGCTATTTTCCCGTGCTGCCGGAATTTTCACGCTTTGTGCCGCCCGCCGGGCGCAAAAAAGACAGCCTGCCGTACTTTTCATACAGCCGCTGCCTCTTTCTTTATCTTTATGTATATTTTTACGCTACCGCGTGCATCGGATTCTTTCTCTCAAGAAAAGCTTCGAACGGCGCATTCTCGCCGTCATATTCAACGGTGAGGATCTTTGTCAGATCAAGGCTCAGTACTCCGAGAAGAGACTTCGCGTCGATGATCATACGGTTATAAAATACATTTACATCAAAATCGCAGCCGCTTGCGATGCTGACAAACTCCTTCGCCTCGTCTGCGGACACAAATTTTACTTTTTTCTGTTTCATCATGATTCCTTAACTCCTTTTTTTGTTAAACCCTTTGATGTCAAATCCTTTATATTCTTACGATTCTACATTTATACCACATTCAAATTCAAGCGTCAATCGACAATTATCACCATCTTTTTGATAGGTTTATGACAAATTTTGTCATTTGTTACAGAAAAGCTGCCAGATTTGTCTGATGTCTCCGTCAACTCCGGATGTTTTCACACAAAAATCCGGCAATATGCCCGACAACTCCTATTCTCTGTGGAATATAATCAAAAAAAGCCGGATGCACAGCGGCAGTCATCTCTGACATTACCATACTATGCATCCGGCAGTCTTTGGCATTTACATATTTACATTAAAATATACTTGAGGATGAAGAGCACCGCCAGGATATACATGACCGGAGTGATCTTCTCCTTCTTTCCGGCAAAGAGGTTCATGACAACATAGGAGATAACTCCCATGGAGATTCCCTCGGAAATGCTGTAGAAAAACGGCATCGCGATGATGCAGAGGAATGCCGGGATTCCTTCTGCCGGATCCCTGAAATCGATCTCCGATACGGAGCCGATCATGTAGAAGCCTACAACGATCAGGGCCGGAGCCGTCGCAAAGGACGGGATTGCAAGGAAGATCGGGGACAGGAACAATGATAGCAGGAACAGGATACCGGTCGTCAAGGATGTAAGACCGGTTCTTCCGCCCTCTGTCACGCCGGAAGCGCTCTCCACGAATGTCGTGACTGTGGATGTACCGAGACAGGCACCGCAGGTCGTACCGACCGCGTCTGCAAGGAGCGCGCCCTTGATCCGCGGGAGTCTTCCCTCGGAATCCAGCATATCCGCCTTTGCGGACACACCGATCAGGGTTCCAAGTGTGTCGAAAAGGTCAACAAACAGGAATGCGAATACGATAACGATGAATTCCAGTACCGGAACGCCCTTTAAGCTGAACTTGAACATGATCGGCGCCAGGCTCGGGATGGAAATTCCGTTGGAAAAATCCGGGAGCAGGTTGTAGAAGCCGAGATCCGGATTCGGGATGTAAATGCCCGCAAACTGGCAGATGATTCCGATGATCCAGGTGATCAGGATGCCCCAGAGAATATTTCCTTTGACATTCTTTACGATCAGGATTCCAGTGATCAGAACACCAAAGATCGCAAGGAGTACGGTGATCCCCGCGTCGCTCATGGACGCTGTGAGACCGTCAGCGAGAGTTTTGTTGTAGCCGTCAACAGAGAACAGACCTACAAGCGTTGCTCCACCGATCACGATCTTCGCATTCTGAAGACCAAGGAATGTGATGAAGAGACCGATTCCAACGCTGACCGCTTTCTTTAAGTTAAACGGGATCGCGTTGAAAATCGCTTCCCTGATGTTGAAGCAGGACAGGATGATAAAGATGATACCTTCTGTGAGAACTGCCGCAAGAGCAACTTCCCAGGAATAGCCCATACCGAGAACAACCGTGTATGCAAAGTACGCGTTCAGACCCATTCCGGGTGCCAGGGCGAACGGGTAGTTCGCGAACAGTGCCATGCAGAGTGTTCCGATGAAGGATGCCACCGCTGTCGCTGTGAAGACCGCGCCGTGATCCATTCCCGCCGCCGCAAGAATGTTCGGGTTTACCGCCAGGATGTACGCCATCGTCATAAACGATGTCACACCGGCCATGATCTCGGTCTTAACAGTTGTGTTGTTTTCCTTGAGATGGAAAATTTTTTCGAGACTCATTTGTTTCCCTCCAATTTGTTTTATCAGTTTTTGTTATAAAACCGCTACTTTCTATTATACGTGGTACTAATAGAAAAGGCAAGGGAAAGAAATTGGGGGTTCCGAATATGGTTACAGTTCAGCCATGCGCTGGTTTGAATGAGAAAGTGTGTTGCAAGTTTGCTTGCATAAGCACTTTTTCATCCAAATCAGCATATGGTGGAACCACCAAGCT